>ENA-ORTB01000528-ORTB01000528.1-human-gut-metagenome-genome-assembly--contig:-NODE-528-length-50972-cov-16.654536_pt1 | contig 50972 bp, 54 predicted proteins | sample MGYA00241905_ERZ509174 | MGnify/ENA primary metagenome ERZ509174 (study PRJEB26280, sample SAMEA2338851) | human gut metagenome | biome: human gut; feature: human-associated habitat; material: faeces... | reverse complement strand
TTGCGCGGGCGGGCGCATGTGCGCGAAGGAAAACACACCGCATTATCCGCAAAAAACGGCACAATGGAAAAACAACGCCTTCTCTTCATCAAAACAACGGCATATTTTTACCTGAAATACACCACATAATAACTAATACTATTAGTACATCTCCCAACTCGTCATCAACATTCCAAAGAACATTTTACTGTGTACAAAATAAATCCTCGTAAAATAATCAGAACATATAAAAGAATACCGCTACAAAAGAATATCAAAAAACGATTCTAGATAAATTCATAAAATGAAAAAGGGATTTCACAAAAAAGCAAAATGAGAATTACACTATCTGACCAAAAATTTCTTCCTTTGTTTGATACAATTATAGAAACACATTTAATGAATACATTTAATGTTATGCCAAATTACCTAACAGTTTCCAACAATACCATATTGGTAAGAGTCTTAGATACCGGAATTGTCTACATCAGTTCAGACGGCAGCTACACAACTATGAAATTAATAAATGGTGAAGAATATACATTTTCCTTCAACCTATCAGCTTTTGAAAAAATCATAGAACAACAATTAAAAGACCATGCCAGCATATTTATTCGAGTAGGCAGAAGCCTTGTGATAAACAGCAACTTCATATATGTAATAAATATCAACAAACAAGAACTTATACTTGCTGATACAAAAACTTCTGCAAAGTTCATTTTGCATGTTTCGAAAGAAGCCCTGAAAGTATTGAAATCATTAGTTGAAAAATCAATCATTTAAAATATTAAATAATTATGAATAAAGAAGATAATGAAGTTTATTTCTTAGGAAAGAGTAAACCCAAACAGCATAATAAACGTATATATCTATATACACTCATATCATTAGCTATACTTGGAATAAGTGGATGGATATATTATAAAAGCACAATAAAAAAAACAGATAATACTGAAATGTTACAAACCGTATCCATTCATCCTAAGAAGACAATACTCAAGCGTCCTCGTTTTGATAAAGATAAAGACATTACAGCCTTTTATTCATGGATAGCCCAAAATTTGAAATATCCCAAAGGACTTGAAAATAAAGATGCAAAAGTCGTCATCAAGTTTACAGTAAATACAGCCGGCAAGCTGGAAAAATTTCAGATTCTTGAATCCCCAAAAGAGAAAGCTTTCGAACAAGCAGTAATAAGTCTTCTGAAAGAATCTCCACAATGGGCACCTGCCGAACTCACAGACGGCACCAAAGTCAACATGGAGTTCACCCTACCCGTTTCGTTTAAACCTGAAAAATAACCACTATGAAGCATTCTATCATTTGTTTTATCAGCCTGATGATGACTGTATTTTGTTATGCAAGAACTTCAATCTATCAACTTCCAAGCGATTCAACCGACTGGAAAGTCTATTACATGCAAGGAGAAGAATACCATCGAAAAGGGAAGCTGCAAAAATCTTTATCGAACTACAAAAAAGCACTCAGCATACATGTTTCTGATACGATCGTACATGCACTGGCCAATTGTTATTACCAAAGGGGGTACTACCAGCAAAGTATTGAGCTATATAATACATTTATAAAAGAAGACTCTTCGGAAATCAAACTGAATACTATCGCCAAATGCTACGACAAACTAGAAAAACCAGACTCTGCGCTTATATACCGCAAAATAATTGCAATGCAAGATATAGAGAATCAGAATAACACTATCGCACTTGCCCAAAATTTTTTAAGCATGGAGCAACCTGATTCTGCGCTGACATATCTATGCCGATACACCTCCATTGACTCTACCGACTTAAACATAAACAGACTGAAAGCATACGCATACAATCAGGCAGGATTGCACCAAGATGCTATCAAACTGTACCAGAAAATCAGACAATCCGGTGACAGACAGGCCAGTACGGAATATTATCTCGGACTATCGTATGCATACACAGACAGCCTCAGCCAAGCATACGATTGTCTGGTCCGTGCCAATAATCTATCAGAGAGGAAAAATGCTTACATTTTATCTCAACTGGGTGTAATAGGAAGTAAAATAGGCATGATAAAAGAAAGTCAGCAGGACATAAAAGATGCACTTGATCTCTTACAGCCCGACAAGCAACTGGTTATTTCTCTGTATGAAACAGCAGCAACAAACCACATTCAACTCCATCAATACAAGGATGCCATTGCCTGCTACGACAAGATTTTAAAAGAAAACCCAGAGAAGCTGCATATGCTATACCAGACGGCCTTCTTATACGGCAAATTGCAACAGCCTGAACAAGAGGCCGTCTATTACGAAAAATTCATCAAAGCGGTCGAGCAGGCCGGAAAGCCGAAGAAATATACAAATATGCTTCAAGATGCCGAAAGCTATATAAAAGAACTCAACGCAGAGAGATTTTTTCAAGGGAAAACAAACAAATAACCCAAACGTATGAAACGACTGATCATATTAGGCATTGTGATATGTGCGGGAACTCTTTGTACCCACCTGTCTGCACAAGTTATAGAAGGTAAGGTAACAGATGCTTCACAACAAGGAATAGACGGAGCAACAGTTATACTCCAGTCGGCCGACTCTGTATTTATCGAAGCAACGATAACCGACAAGGAAGGAAACTTCCATTTCCGTCAAAAACGGGAAAATTACTGTCTGACCGTACAACACCTGCTATTCCAGACAATAAGAAAGTGTTTTCAGGAAAACAATATCCGACACCACATCATCATGCATCCTAAAGACAATCAGCTTCGTGAAATAATAATCGAAGGAGAAAAACCTCTGCTAAAAATGGAAGGAAGCAAACTGATATATGACATTACCCAGCTGACAAACACCAAGCTTGTAACCAATGCCTATGAAGTTATCAAAAACCTTCCCGGAATTATGGAATATAATGGAACTCTGACACTCGCAGGAAGTGGTTCGGTTAATATCTTATTAAACGACAAGGTATCTTCCATGACTTACGAGCAAATTCTTACACTCCTGAAAAGCATGCCAGCCTCACGAGTGGAGAAAGTCGAAATCATGTACACCACTCCCCCACAATACCATGTTCGTGGTGCATCCATAAATATTCATACCCCAAAGCATAAAACAGATGAAGGCAAATTACAAGGAGAAATCAACGGATCCTACAGCCAAAAGCAGCAAAGCGACGGAGAAGGTGGTATTACGCTAGCCTATACCTCCAAAAAGTTTGATGCAGATTTTACCTATCATTTTACTAATGAATACAGCCGTCAGGGTAATAGTCTGGAAACTCTCCATACAGTCGATGGCAACCAACACCATGTCTGCCAAAACTTCTCCGGAGAAGGTCGAAGCAACACGCATCTGCTGAAAATTGGCAGCACCTATAAATTTACTTCTCAAAGCAGCCTAAGTCTGGATTATACAACCAGTCTTACTCCTGACGATCAAAACACCCTGACAGCTTCCGGCAATCAGTTTGCATCTGAAAACATTTCCAACAGTCAAATCCAGGTACACAATCTCTCACTATACCTGACTTCAGCTTCCGGATTAAAAACCGGCGCAGATTATACTTACTACCGGAATATAGAGGATCAACATTTTCAAACACTTCAACCGGTTGAAGCTTTGCAGAAATTTCTCAGCTCGTCCAGGCAAGTGATTAACCGTTGCAAAATATACGCAGACCAACATCATATTCTCAATCAGGCATGGAAATTGGACTATGGCACTTCCTTTTCGTATGTAACCAACAGTAACCGGCAACAATACGATGCCCCAACAATGAGCAAACAGAATCTGGACTCCCGAATAAAGGAATACACCTATAATTTATATGCAGGCTCCGAATATAAATTCAACAAGAAACTAAGTTTAAGCGCATCCGTTTCGCTGGAGTTTTACAAAATGATGAATTATAAAAAATGGGCCATATACCCTACCCTACAACTTGGATACATTATTTCCCCTTTCCATTTGTTACAATTTTCATTCAACTCCGACAAGACATATCCAAGCTATTGGGTAATGAGTGGAGCCATAAACCATATCGACAATTACCAAGCTGCTGTTGAGGAATAAATCCTCAAAAAACGGCTTTTCGTACACAGTGAACGCTAAACGCATACACTATACATACACTAAATCAGTAAGTTAGTGAATATCAGAAGCGTTTTAGAGCGGCGCAGGCTGCTGTCGAGGAATAATCGACAGATAATTAAATAATTGTTTTAGGCTGTAATGCTTTGGATTTCAGGCATTACAGCCTAAACTGTTTTTAAGCGGTTCGTACACTTGACATCGCTTTGTGAAGCCAAATGTACGGGTATTGCATACACCACGCATACACTTTTAGACAGGGGCGCATACACCAACGCATACACCACTGAAACAATTAAAAATCAAGAGGATATGGCAAATTTTAAAGCAGTAGTTCGAAAGAAGCGCGCAGACGGCTTCTATCCGGTGTACATTCGTATTGTTCACCGTTCTCGTATGGGGTATATCAAGACCTCTAAAATCGTTACGGATAAGCAGCTCGGTAAGTCTGGAGAAATCAAGGATGCCGTGGTAAATGATTTTTGCGCTCGCGAAATTTTGCGTTACAGCGACATCATGAACCGAAAGGATGTTTCTCAGTACTCAGTCGGTGAACTTATCGAGTATTTGACCAACATGGATGAGGACACCAGTTTCAGTGAATTTGCAGATGCGTTCATTGCTCGTATGCGTGCAGAAGGTCATGAACGGAATGCTAAAAACTACCGATTGGCGGTGGATCATCTTCAACGCTTTCTGGGAACTACAGAGGTTATGTTTTCCAGATTGTCCACTTCTACCCTTAACAAATGGATTGACAGTCTCTCCTTAACGAACCGAGCTAAAGAGATGTACCCTACCTGTGTACGTCAGATTTTTAAAAAGGCTTTAGTAGAGTTGAATGACGAAGAACGTGGCATTATTCGAATTAAATACAACCCATGGCTGAAAATAAATATACCGAAGTCTGACAAGACGATGAAGTTAGCTATTAGCGCCGAAGCATGCAGAGAGTTCTTCAATCGTCCGCTCCCGAAAACCAAGATGCTCGCCTCTACTCCTGAACTAGGAAGAGATATTGCTATGCTCATCTTTTGCTTGGGTGGCATCAATACTGTTGACCTCTATAATTTGAAAAAAGAAGATTATCACGATGGGATAATAGCTTATAAACGTGCAAAGACACGGCATAGTCGTTCTGACGAAGCATATATGGAGATGCGCGTAGAACCATTCATCCAAGATACTTTCAATAAATATCTAGCCGATGAGAATGACGAGTATCTTTTTGTTTTTCATAGCCGATATAGGGATTCTGACAGCTTCAATGCCGGTGTAAACATTGGTATCAGAAAAATCTGCATGGACATGGGTATGAAGAAAGAACAGTTCTATTGTGGCTACACCTTCCGTCATACATGGGCCACCATTGCTCAAAACGATTGTGACGCCAATATTTCAGATGTTGCATTTGGACTGAATCATAGTCATGGCTATAATGTAACCCGTGGTTATGTAAAAATTGATTTCACTCCGGCATGGGAACTTAACGCAAAGATTATAGACTTTGTATTCTTTTCAAACAAGAGAAGTAAGCAAGGAAAAGCACGAGATTTGGAAGAGTCAGGCAACAAACTGTTCAGAATATCACCAAAGATGATGATTCGTGCCCGTGCTTATTTTAAAGGAGAAGTTGTGGCCGAATTGACAAACATTGGCTTCAGCAATATCAATCAGGTGATAACTTCCCTTACTCCGGACTTGCCGAAAAATATGCCTGTTGGGTGTACTGTTCAATTCCGAATAACCAATTGCGATTCCAAGCAGGAAATGGTTTACGAACGCAGCAAAGGTAAGGGCTTCTAAAGCACCCTATACCTTAATATGATAGAGCCATCCGTATCAGTCAGAACGATTGATAAGGATGGCTCATTTTCAGTAGCTGCCCTACCTGTCGTTTTGTGCTACCAAAAAGCAGATCTTGATCAGAGGGAAAACACTCACTCATTCATCTGATACCCTATCCACCTTCTAAGCAGTTACGGCATTTTGTTCTCTTGGAGTGGAATTCAATAATTCCTGTGTCCGGTTGCACGCAAGTTGGCAATGACCATCACAACGATAAAGAGCAGCACTTTCCATGCCAGTACGAATGCGTTTTTTACCAGCCACCAGGTAAGCCGGATAACCTTACCGATAATCCACATAACCAGCCTAAGTAGCAGACTGAATGGTATCATATATATCATGAGTAAGAGTTCAGCCATAGCAGTATATTCTTAGTTGTAACAATCCTTAGATGAGTGTTTCTCATAACCAAATATACTAAAAATCAGCGATATACAGAAACTTTTCAAGCTCTTTATTTGTCTTGTTAGCACTCTTTAAGTCTTGATTTTCAGTGGCTTATTCCGAAGTTTTTGGTCGGATTCGCTCATAGTATTCGAGAAAATTAAATCCATGTTCCGACATACTTTCATTACGCTTTACTATGATATTCGATTCGATAGGAGTCCGTTTGGTGCAGTTGTAATACTCGTTATTTTCGAGGTTACAGATTCATACGCTAAACTGCATTCGAAGACAGGGAAACATTCCATCTTTTCCCTACTTGTATCAAAAGTATTCGTGTTGTTGCGCTAAGGAACTGAAGGCAACCATTTATCGCAAGCAGTCTTGCACATGACTATTGTTGTTTTCAAACTCTCAGTTTTACAGATGTCTGAACCATGTAATCCGAGTGATTGAAGTCTATCAGATTGGAACATTGTGCATCCCAAGAACTAAGGTGATACAGACAAAGAGAGATAGGTGTTGAAAGAACTAAAGACAAGTAACCTTGAATATTAGGATAGGATAATCTGGAGCATCTGAGCATTCAGATGAATATACCTTGAATACTTGATAATCAAAATAAATCGACCGAAGATTTCTCCCAAGAATGATGTTGTGAATTTTTGCGTTTCGCCGTTTTTTGTGCTTCTTTGAGGTCTCTAAAGCTACCGGGAAGGCATCGAACTGCGTTGCAGGATTTGTCAAGCAAGTTGTACCCTTGTCATTACAAAACGGAGTTTTGTCCTCACAAGGGTCACTTGCCGATTGCTGCCGCAACGGGGCGATAAATCGCTGTTTCGCTCTGCGAAATAGGTGTCTGGAGAACCCGACTAACAAGTAATCCAAGGAAGTATGAAACAGAAGACCAAAGTATTTCAGTTGCGGCTTACCCCGGAGGAAGCCCAACTGTTGAAGGAAAAATCAGGCTCATTCCACTCTGTGAGCCATTATATCCTGTCGGCAGTGCAGGAATTTTCCAATGTGGATGTAAGGGAACGCATCGAGTTGATCCGAGAACTCGGTGAGTTCTACCGAAAGAATCAGAACGAACTGTCCTGGGCAGGCGGCAACCTGAATCAGGTGGTCAAGCGAGCCAATGAACTGGCGGTAGCCGGGTTACTTGCACCCAGCTATATCCATGAGATTGTGCTTCCAACCATCCGCGAAACTCAGGAAACGATAAACCGCATCAAACGGGATTTGGAACTGATTACACTCAAGTGTATAAAGACCAAAATGCCGAAGTAGTGTTTGTGCGGTATATGTTTTGACCGTTGAACCCAACTAATCCGACTATTCAGATGATAGCAACCATTTTACCCGGAAGTTCGAACTTCCATGCTGTAGATTACAATGAACGGAAGGTGGCGAAAGGTGTAGCCCGGTTACTGGAGATACAAAACTTCGGAGCACTCGGCGAAGTACGCAAACCAACCCCCGATGAGTTGACTCAGTTTCTCATGGAATATTCCTCCATGAATCCTAGAATACAGAAAGCCCAGTTCCATGTAGCCATCTCCTGCAAGGGACATGAGATGTCGGAACAGCAGTTACTTGATTTCGCGCACCAATATCTGCAGGAAATGGGTTATGCCGAACCCGGACAACCCTGGCTCATCTATTCCCACAACGATACAGACAATGCGCACTTGCATATTGTGACTTCAAGAATTGCGCCCGATGGACACAAGATACAGCACGACCATGAGCGCAGACGCTCACAGGCGGTCATTGACAAGATACTTGGAACCGATAGAACACAAAAAACAGAGAAAGACATCGAGGCCGCCAAGCAGTACAGCTTCTCCTCCTTTGCCCAGTTCAAGGCCGTGATGGGAACCATGGGCTATGAAGTCTTCCAGAAAGACGGGAACGTCTTCGTCAAGCAAGGCGGTAGAATCCAAAAGAAACTCCCCCTGACAGAGATTGAAGCTCTATATAAAAAAGGTTATCAAGACAAGGCACGCAATCGCCAGCTGAGAGCCTACCTGAAGAAATACCGGGACGTATGCACCAATAAGGAAGAACTGCAGAAGGAAATGAAGAAGAATTTCGGCGCGGATGTGGTCTTCTTCGGCAAGAAAGACAAACCCTACGGCTACATGCTGATTCACCATGCCAACAAGACCGTCATTCATGGTGCCCGGGTTCTAGCCGTAGAAGAACTCCTCGACTTTGCTACTCCCGAACAACGCTTTGACCGGATAGAAGCATTCATAGACCAACTGTTGACCCTCAATCCCAAAATCACTCAGGGAGAAATTTTCCAGAAACTCAAGAAACAGCGTGCCTATATAAAGAAAGGTGTCATCTACTACGATGGCCAAAGCAGACCCTTGCCGCCTTTCATGGCCAAGGCCATAGACCGCAACAACCGCATCAGCTTCATCGAGAAGTTCCGTCCGCAGAACGCAGCCGAAGTGGAATTGCTGTGCAAGGTATTCAAGGTGGACCGACCGGACCTAGTGGACATCTCTACGGAACGTCCTCCCAAGTATGCCGATTCCGTCGGCCGCCTGCATGAAATCTTCAATGATCCCGAAGTGAAGTCCCCCCGCAGCGCCATGTACCAGGAAGGCTTCATCATCCGTCAAGTTGATGATACCTACTATGCCATCAACTTCAAGGAGCATATCCTGATCAACCTGAATGAAGAAGGCTTCGATGTGGAACGGGTGAAGAAGAAATCCAAGAAACCAAAGCGCCAGGGAGTGCCGTTCAAGAAGTCCAAGAAGAAGACGCTCAATCCGGTCAAGAGTTTGCAGCGGAAGTCGCATCAAGGACTGGGTAAACTCCGGAAAGAAGGTATCGGCAGCCACAGCGCCAACCGAGAATGGGAAGTTGGAAAAAAGACGAACTACGATGAGGTGGACAACGGCCACTCTATGAAAATTTAAAATTCTTGACTCTTAGGATGATACTTGGATGTACTGCTGTACACGACCAGATAAGCTATGTTACGGGTAATAAAGTTTACCTGTAACATACTTATCTACATATTTAATCGCTCTTTCAGTTTGGTATTTCGTTTCAGAACCTGCATGTTATTGATGGCATAGTGAAGGGCATTGGGGGTGCCGATAAGAATGCAGATTTTCTTGGCACGAGTGATACCGGTATAGATGAGGTTACGTTGCAGCATGATGTAGTGGTTCATCATGACGGGCATCACCACGATGGGATATTCTGAGCCTTGCGACTTGTGGATGGTAGTGGCATAAGCCAGCGTCAGTTCTTCCAATTCTGAGATTTCATAAGATACCAGTGTTCCTTCGAAATTCACACTCAGTGTATTCTCATCCGTATCTACCGATTCGATATAGCCCAAGTCACCGTTAAACACTTTCTTTTCGTAGTTGTTTCGTAGCTGCATAACACGGTCACCCAGTTTGAAGGTGTTGACTCCACGAGTCAGTCCAACCTTTGAGGGATTCAAGGCTTTCTGCAGCGCTGCATTCAGTGCAATGGCTCCGATATTCCCTTTCTGCATGGGAGTCAGTACCTGAATCTGATGGACATCTACCTCATACGCATGAGGAAGCCGCTTCTGCACCAGTTCTACAATAGTTTCAGCCACTGCTTCGGGCTGTTCCTGTTTGATGAAGAAGAAGTCGGTATTCTTGCCGTTGCTCGTATCGGGATAATTGCCCTGATTGATGGCATGGGCACTCATCACAATCCGGCTGCTTTGCGCCTGACGGAAGATGCGGGTCAGGCGGATAACAGGTATCCTCCGGCTTTCAATGATGTCGCGCAGTACATTTCCAGGTCCTACACTTGGCAGCTGGTCCACGTCACCTACCAGGACTAGACGCATGTTCGAGGGGATAGCTTTCATCAGATGCATCATCAAGTGGATGTCTATCATTGAACATTCATCCACAATGAGGGCATCCCCTTCCAGTGGATTTTCCTCGTTTCGCTTGCAGCCTTCCTGCGGGTTATACTCCAACAGACGGTGGATGGTTTTTGCTTCCCTTCCAGTAGCTTCGCTCATTCGTTTGGCGGCACGTCCGGTAGGGGCAGCCAGCAGAATCTTCAATCCCATGTGCTGGAATGCGGCAAGAATACCTTGGGTTGTAGTGGTTTTACCTGTACCCGGGCCACCCGTCAACACCATGACTTTGGAACGGATGGCCAGTTCGATGGCCTGTAACTGAATCTCGTCATACTCTATACCCGTTTCCTTGCCGAGTGATTTGACTTCAAGGGTTTCTGCGAAGAGGTCTTGTTCAGCAGGAAGCAGCAGGTCAAGCAGGTCTCTAGCTACGCCGACTTCTGCATAGTAATAATAAGGATGATAGATGGCATCTTCTTCGGCGATGATTTCCTCATCCGTTTCCATCTGTTTCAAGGTGTGGATAATGAGGGACTCATCGGTAGCCAGCAGTTCATGGGCAGCTTTAATCAGTTGCTCCCTTTCTGCATAGACATGTCCTTCTGTAGAGAGTTGGTGCAGGGTATGTAGAATGCCGCTTCTGCAACGGTGCGGATCATCATCCAGATAACCCATGTTGTGGGCTATATCATCGGCCATCTTAAAACCAATGCCCCACACTTCATCTGCCAGCCGGTAAGGATTTTGCCGGACCTTACCGATGCTGTCCTTGCCATACTTCTTGTAGATTTTTGCTGCATAGGCCGTGCTTACTCCATAGCTCTGCAGAAATACCATCACATCCTTGATGTCTTTCTGCTTCTCCCAACTTTCCTGAATCTGGGAAAAGCGCTTTTTGCCGATACTCGGCACTTTCAGCAGTTCTTCGATGTTGTTCTCAATGACTTCCAGTGTCTGGAGACCGAACTGTTTGACGATGAGTTTGGCATACTTGGGGCCGATACCTTTCACCAGACCGCTGCTCAGGTAGCGTTCGATGCCGTAGAGCGTAGAGGGCATGATTTCCGTCCAGGTGTCCGCTACAAACTCGTTGCCGTATTTCTGGTCTACTTTCCATTCGCCTTCACACAACAATACCGTACCTGCAGGTAAGTCCAACAGGTAGCCAATCAAGGTAACCGGATCTTTGTAACCGGAAACCTTTACCTTCAATACCGTGTATCCGTTATCGGGGTTCTGGTAGGTAATTCGTTCTACTGCGCAGCGAAGTTTGATCATAGGTAAGTCATAAGTGTAAGCTAACTACAAATGTAGCAAAATTATAGCACAAGATTTGCCAAAAAACTTCTTATTTGAACATTAAAATGAAAAGGAATCGTTTGAATTTGGATTCTATTACTTTGTTATTTTTGGATATGAATAGCTTGATGTTTAATGATTTAAGTTGCAGCTGAAATCCAAAAGGGGACTTTTAGTTGTAACTTTTTTGGCTAATTTTTCTCAGATTCCCTTGTTCCGAAGTCCATTTAACCCCCGGTTTCAGCAACCGGAAGCACATTGATGTTGTGCATTTAGGTTTTCCCTGTTCCAGCATTTACTTTTGCTTGCGAATTTGATAAACGGAAAACAACATGATACAGACCCCGGTCATAGTCACCTTTGCCAACCAGAAAGGAGGAGTCGGAAAGACCACCCTTTGCGTCACCTTTGCCAACTACTTAGTGGCAAAAGGCGTCCGGGTGGTTGTCATCGACTGCGACTTCCAACACTCAATCATGAAATGCCGCAAGGCAGACATCAAGAAATATGGAGAGGAACAACTGCCCTATGAAGTTTGGTCATACGAACCCAACAACAAAGTGGAGATGACCTCGCTGGTGGAGAAACTGCACAACGACCCCGAAATAGATGTGGTACTCATAGACTCGCCGGGAAGTCTGAAAGCCGAAGGGCTCGTTCCCATCTTTGTCAATTCAGACATCATCGTGGTACCGTTCCACTACGACCTAGTGACCATTCCTTCCACCGCCAGTTTTCTGCTGTTTCTGGACCGACTTCGTCAGGTCGTCGGAGAACGGATGAAAGCACAGCTCTTCATCATCCCCAACCTGAACGACAACCGCGTGGGTAAACGCTCGGAACTCATCCTATGGGACAACACCCGGGAAACCTTCTCCAACTACGGGTATGTCACCGGAAAGATACCACGACGGGCAGACATGGAACGGTTCAGCACCATCGCCGCACTAGACATGCAGTACCGCTATGTCAGTTCGGTATTCGACAAGATCTATTTCAGCATCTTCGACAAGACCGGTCCCATCCGTGAAATGGAACTTTCCGGCATCCAGCTGACGTAGAACCTTTACCCCAAGAACGGCAAGAAGAAATACCAGGCTGAAACAAGTAGCCATATTGCGCTGGATGAAGACGAAGAACAGGAAAACAACAGTGAGCATCAACATAATCAGTAACCATCAATACCTATCGTGCAATGACAAAAGACATTCCCGAAATTGACGACCTTCTTAAAGGTATCAACGATTCCGATATGACCTTGACGGGCGAACCGAAGGAAAAGTCGGATTCTACCAGCAAGACCTCCCAGGAGGCACCCGTGAACGAAAAAAACGCAGATGGCGCTACAGCTGCTCTTTTCCCTTCTGTGGAGGGGAACAAGTGCTGGCAAGTGTTCATGAACTATCTGGACACTTCCGATGAACGAGGCGATAAGGACGAACGGCTGGTCTGCAAACTCGACCGAGACCTGGCCGATTCACTCGATGACTGCGACATTCACAATCGTAGCCGTTCCGACATGGTCAATGCCATCGTCCGTGCCTTCTTCGAGACCTATCTGCCGCAACTCTCCGAGTTTCGTAGAAAGAAGAAATCATTGTTTATCAACTTCAACAAGGAAGATTATGAAATGGAATAGATGGAACGACCAGATGGTGTCCCTGCTTATCGAACTTTATCCGGTAGAAACCACAGCTCATACCGCCGCCGTGCTGGAGATGAGCGTGTCAGCTGTAAAGTACAAAGCCAAGGAACTGGGACTGGGCAAGCTGGCCAAGTCCAAATGGATGGAGCGTGCCGACCATATCCGCAGTCACTTCAATGAAGAGTCCTTTACGGAAATCGGCGAGAAACTGGGTGTGACCCGAGTGACCGTCAGCCGTATCGCTTCCAAAATGGGACTGAAACGCTCCAAACATGAAGGATATAAGGTCTCATCCCGCGTCCGTCAGAAAATGGTGCGCCGGGAACGAAGGAGAATGGTATTCGGTTTGGATCCCATCACCCGAATCAATGTAATATCCAACCGGGCCAAGGTACGCCTACGCTATCGCCTGAAAGTGAAAGGCTATATACTCAGCGGACAGAAGAACCTGATGTACTATACCGAAAACACCTTCCGCAAACAGCGCCTGGAGAACTGGGGCATGAAATTGGGAATCCGTTTCCAACCGGTTCCGCAAGAGGACATTATTGTAATACCCAACCTCATATAAGTACAGCTATGACCTACGGACAAATAATCTCGATCCTCTTTGTGGCGCTGCTGTGCTACTATGCCTTCTTGATAGTGATGGACATCCAGCGAGCCAAGGCAGCGGAAGCGGCAGAACAAGATAACCATGTTGAGGAGGATATAGACATATCGGACGAAGCCCAGTCTTTCCGACCTCACAAGGTGAGCCGGGAGGAATCGAAGAAGGAAGAAGAAAAGAAAGAGGATTCTCCAAACGAGAACACTTCTGAAAGCAGTCAGCATGACGATGCTTCTCCAACTCAATCGGATGCCGATACTTCACAGGAAGGGAAAGAAGAAACCGAAGATGAACAAGAGGAATCAGACAATTCTGAAGATGTGTACAATGAAATTGAATCTGGTACTACAACTCCTTCACAGGCAACTGAATCGGATAACGAACAGGAAGCAGCTTCTTCCCAATCTTCTGATGATGAAACGACCGAGGGAACTGCTGAAGAAGAATCTGAAAAACCTTCTGGCGAACAAGCATCCGAAGAAAGTACCGATGACGACCAACCCTACCGCTCACCGACCTATCGAGAAGCCATCCTGACAGACGGCATTTTGGTGGATGACATCTTCAAAGCCATCGACCAGCTGGCCGAGACCGGTGAATGTGACCTGGGTACCATTATCTATCACTGCGAAAGCATGCGATATGCCGGGTAATCTACCCGAAACTACTTGGACGAAAGTCCACCGTTCCTTTAGCGACCTCTGATACTTGAATGACCTCTGTTTCTTTGGCGACCTCTGTTCCTTTGGCGATGAAATCCATTATCAAAGAAATATACAATGAAACAATTCAATCAACTTGTATGCGGAAACGAAAGCTTCTTCCGCTCTATCCAGCGTTTTTCTGAAAAAGCAGTCAACCGCCTCATGGCCTGCAGTGTGGTACAGAAATGCCTCATGTTCATCTTTGCCCTTACGGTATCGGTCGGTGAAGCGATGGCAGGCAGCAAGGGAGCCGCAGGTTTTACCAAAGCCACGCAGGAAGTGAGTTCCTACCAGACTCCGGTGTCAAATTTGATGAAAGCGATTGCGGCCGTTATTGTGCTTGTAGGGGCGTTCAACGTCTACTTCAAGATGCAAAACGGCGACCAGGATGTCAAGAAAACTATCATGCTGACGATTGGTGGCTGTATTGCATTTATCGCTCTTTCTGAGGCTCTTCCGCTCTTCTTTAAGTAATCCAATCTGTCAACATACTATCCAGAATTATGACGATGAATCAGGAGGGTTATCCCGTTTTCAAAGGCTTGCAAAAACCGCTGGAGTTCATGGGCATACGCGGCCGTTTTCTGACACTGGCAGCAGCGGCCATCGGTGTGTCGTTTGTAGGCTTCATTGGCTTCTCCATCGCTTTGGGAAAGCTTGCCGGGTTCATCGCCATGCTGGTGATGGCAGTGGTCGGATTGGTTACCATTTACGTCAAGCAGCGTGGCGGTCTCCACAACAAACGGCGGGCAAAGGGTATCTATGTTTACAAGAATCTGAGACGCAACTCGTAAAACTATTTCAAAGACTATGGCACGTACCAAGAAAAGAATATTTGACGGCCTCTATGCACAGCTGGAAGAAACGGACGGCAATGTCGTCCTTTTTTCAGCCAAGGGGGAACCGTCGGTTATTTTCGAGATAACCAATCCCGTGCAGCAGCTCTGTACCGATGCGGAACAGTACATGCTCTTTCAGGATGTGCTCTCCAACGTGGTGCAGACCCTTGGCGAGGGCTATGCCCTGCAGAAACAGGACGTGCTCTGCAAGCAGTCCTACCACCATGAGGTGCCGGAGGATGCGGAGTTCCTGACCAAAACCTACTTCCGTTACTTTGAGGGAAGAGAATTTACGGAGATACGTACCTATCTTATCCTCACGCAGGAAGCGCAGCGCAATCAGTTCGTTCAGTACGACCCGAAGAAATGGCTGGACTTCCATTCCAAGGTTTCCAAAGTGAGCGACATCCTCAAGGAGAAGAATATCAAGCATCGGAAGCTGACCAAGGAAGAGGTGAACGAGTATTGCCACCGCTTCATGGCTTTCCAGTTCCGGCATGGCCCGTTCTCGATGACCAACTTCAAGGCATCGGATGAGTATCTGAAAATCGGCGACCGGGTAGTCCGTTCTTATCCGCTGGTGGATATAGACGAGATTAACCTGCCTTCGCTGGTGAAGCCCTATACTCAGATGAACATCAACGGCTACGGCATCGCTACGGACTTGTTCTCTTTTCTGACGAGTGTGCCCCATGCTGATTGTGTGGTGTTCAACCAGGTGGTACAGATACCGAACCAACGAAAATTGCTGAGAAAACTCCAGGCAAAGGCCAAACGTCACGGCTCCATGCCTGACCCGAGCAACAAGATTGCGAAGGAAGACATTGAGGAAGTGCTGGACCGCCTGGCTGTGGACAGCACGCAGTTGGTTTATTGCAACTTCAACATTCTGGTAAGCTGCCCGGCAGACAAGGTCACCCCGGTCACTTCCTATCTGGAAACCAAGCTGTATGAATGCGGCATCATGCCGTCCCGTACCGCCTACAACCAGTTGGAATTGTTTACCGACAGCTTCCCCGGCAACGGCTATGCCTTCAATCCGGACTATGACCTCTTTTTGACGCTCTCCGATGCCGCTCTGTGCTTCTTTTTCAAGGAACATCTAAAGGGCTCGGAAGATACTCCGCTGACCACTTACTACACCGACCGCCAGGGGCTGCCAGTGTGTATTGACATCACAGGGAAAGAGGGTAAGGTCAAGATGACGGATAATGCCAACTTCTTCTGCATCGGACCTTCAGGAAGCGGGAAGTCATTCCACATGAAGAATCGGAGGTCAAAACGACGGCAAACGGAAGCAAAAGTTAGCGTTATAAAATGCTGATTTACAGGATATAATTTTTAACAAACCGAAATTTCGGCTATTGGCGAATCGTCCTTTTTGGAGTAATTTTGTACCGCCATTGTACCACGTGAGAGGGGTCGCACGGCACGACATCCTTTCAACAGCGTGCAACAATGTTCAACAGTGTGCAAATAAATTTCTTCGATTATGGACCGTCATATTAAACAGAATTTAACAGGTCAGTCCCATTCAGAATGGGATATGCCAAGCAAGCCGTTCCTCACCATTGGAGAGGTGGCGAACCTTCTGCAAGTGAGCAACAGAACCGTGTACAACTTGATATACAAGGGTACACTCAGAGCTTGCAAGATAACGTATCACATTACGCTAATCACCAAAGAGGATTTCTTCTTGATGATTAAGGAAACAACCTACTGCAAGCGCAATACTTCGATATTCGCCAAGCAGATAAAAAAGAATAAAGAGAAGATGAAAGCAGACATACAGAATACAGACAAGGTTTCTTCTTTTCAACAAGAGGGAAAGAAGAAAACAAAGAGCAACCCAACAAAACGGCAGCTCATACCATCGAGCAACTACAAACAATCCGTGCGTGACACATTCACGGAAGATAAAAATGTCGGTGGAGACCTTTATACAATGGCTGAGATTTGCCAAAAGTTCAATTATACCTATGGGCGGTTTTACAACCTCCGTATGCGTTACTCTATCCCTTGTGTCAAAGCCAATTCAACCAAGTGCTTTCCAAAAGCGGAAGTGGACAAGGCTATGGCAGAAGAAAGTGAACGGCTGGGCACTAATCTGACCGAGCATTGGTATTCCTGTTTCGACATTATGCGCTTGTTCGGTTTGGGCAAGACCCAAGTCCGCAGGTTCGCCCTCGCTCATGGGGTCAGAACCAAGCGCATACACGGCAACCGCCTGTACTATCTGAAAGCCGATTGGGATGCCGCCCGAAAGGTATCAGAGCAGAAAAGCGCAAGCACGAAAGCCAAACGTGAAGTATAGCATCCCCTTAACAAGAGCAATAATCAAAACATCAAAGATATGACAAACATTTGTACAAAGGTGACGGTCAGAAAACGACCTATCAAGAATGGGCAGGTGTCGCTTTATTTGGATTTCTACCCACCTATCAGACACCCTAAGACAGGCAAACCGACAAGACGTGAATATCTCGGCATCTACATCTATGCCAACCCGTCAGAGAAATTTGAGGTGGAGTTCAACAAGACTATGCTCCGCAATGCGGAACTTATCAAGTGCAAGAGAACCGAAGCCATCATCAATGAGGAGTTTGGCTTTCTTGACCACAACAGGGGCAAGGAAAGTTTCTTAGAATACTTCCGCTCAAAGATGGCGAACAATGATAATTTCAGAAATTGGAATACCGCCTACAAGCACTTTGAGAAGTATTGCGGTGGCAGTTGCACGTTCAATGACCTGTCTGTGGACTTCTGTCAAGGCTACCTCACTTATATGCTCTCACTCACCACACAGAACAAGAGCAAGATGATGGCTTCCACCGCCAACAACAATCTAAACAAATTGAAATGCGTGTTGCGTCAGGCATACGAGGAAAGGCGTATCAAGGAGAATATCGCCCCACGGTTGAAACACGCCAAAGAAGCCAATACAAAGCGTGAGTTCCTGACCCTTGACGAGGTGAAAATGCTTGCGAACACTCCTTGTGAGAAACCTGTTATAAGGTCGGCTGCTCTCTTTTCTTGCCTTACTGGGTTGCGCATAAGTGACATCATCCGTTTGCAGTGGGAGAACATCATCAAGGGTGCTGATGGTGGCTGGTGCATGCACATCGTGACCAAGAAAACGAGGACGGAAGCCGTGCTGCCATTGTCTGAAGAAGCCCTTGCCTTGTGTGGTGAACGCACAGAGGGACAAGTATTCAAGGGACTGACACAAACCATTCTCCCTTTATATCTCAAAGATTGGATTAAGTCGGCAGGGATTACGAAACATATTACCTTTCACGGGTTCCGACACACCTATGCTACCTTGCAACTTGCTGCTGGTACCGACTTATACACCATATCAAAAATGCTCACACACAGCAATGTCGGAACGACACAAGTCTATGCCGATGTGGTGAATGACTTGAAGCGCAAGGCTTCCGAACAGATAACACTCAAATAGTAACACAAAACATTGATATATGGACAACATCACATTTGAACAGTTACCGCAGGCGGTATCTCTTTTGATTGAACGTGTCGGGCAGCTTACAAGCAAAGTGGAGGAAGCATTGGGCAAGAATGACAATCCACAGAGCAGAAAACACAAGTTGCTGACATTGGACGAGGTGGCTGTATTGCTCAACAAATCCGCATCCACCATTTATACAATGACTTCCGAGAAGCGCATACCATACCATAAACAGGGTAACAAACTCTATTTCTTTGAAGATGAAATCATCCAATGGATTGAACAGGGCGGAACATCGGGAACAGGTTGCGAGGAAGATTTCAACAAACGGCTTGAATCCTTGCGGAGTGGTAAGAAGCGCAAGCCGAGTTCTCTGAAAACTGAAACGAACAATTAAATGCAGGAGGCAATATGAACAAGGACACTCTAATAGCCATCATCACAAATCAAGACCCCAAACTGGCACAGGCGGTCAGCAAAATGGTTGATTACATCCAAGACAGATGGGCAGCACCATATCCCAGCAAGGAACAGACGGAAGCGGTCAATGACTACCTCCGTTCTGTCCATGCGGACAAAGGCGGTGTCTTGAATGAGGCCGACATTGCCCACCGCAAGATAGCATCACAGAAAATAACCATCAATGCCATCCGTTTGCTTGACCATGACCAGCTCGACCGTCTGCAAGACGTACTGAACCACATAGCAGAGGACAGGGAGTATTATATGCCCGAAAGGAGATACGGCATGGGCAGATAGCAGACCATTGTAACACCATCATATCATAGCTTATGGACACCAAGAAACAGAACATACATTACTGCACCATCCTGTCTTCCGAACAATGGATTTTTCTTTTGGAAGGCAAATCATCCGTGAACCGATACAAGTGCCTGTACAGGCTGATGTCCGAAACCGTGCGGACAAAGACCGTTTATAGTATCAAAGGGATAGAGATTGCTTTGGAGGTGGGACAGGTCGCAACCTCCGATGTGGAGTTAGCCGAATACTTGGGCTGTAACCGCAAGACCATCGGCAAACTCATAGACAGTTTTAACAGGCTCGGTATGCTGACCACCAAGACCAACAACCGAACCTCCGTTCATACCTTGCATTTCCTCACAGGCTGGTATGTCGATGGCGTTCTTTTGACCAATCCCCATTATGTCAGACCTGCGGCTACCGCCAAAGGACAGACGGGCGATATACGGACACCTGCCACCGACACATCTTTTTCTTTTGGTGGGCAATGTAATGACCAACGGCATGAACAGGAAGCGGACAGCGCAAAGTGCGACACATTCCCTCTTTCTTCTTCCCTCTGTTCGTCTGAAACTCCCGACCTGCCACCTCCGAACTTTTTTGACGAGGAAGAGACGGACAATCCCCATATCATAGACTATGGGAATAGACCGCTTGACAGCATCCCCACGGAGAGCCATAAAAAGGCGCAGGACGGCACGAATGACGGCGAGACTATCCCGACATAGGTACGAATGACAGACGGGCGCAGAAAGCGGAATTTCAAGCGGTACTCCGTTGTCGTGGGGTGACCGACTGGACTTGTCCAGATATAGCCCACTATAACTTCTCCGCTTCGCTTCAAAGTTGTGGGCTCTTCCGAGGGACTTATGGCTCTGCCCTAAGAACCCGGCAAGGACTTCCGCCCTATGCAACCCGACCAAAGAGTGACCCTCTCTTTGGAAACTCCGCTCAGTGTCTGTCCGCCCCTAAGAACCCCGAGCAGGAAGTGACCCTCTCCCTGCACCCTCCGATTAAGGCGTTGCCCTAATAACCCTTTCCCTTTTGTAGAACCCAAACAGCATTAGCAATATGGCACAGAAAACATCCATCAACATCAAACCCTGCAACATAGGCAGCAGCGAAGCGCACAACAGACGGACAGCAGAATACCTTGCCAACATCAACAAAGAAAAGTTCTATATCCGCACCGACCTCATGGCAGGAAACGAGACATGGGTATCACCTGATTTTGGCGATACCACACTGACAGACCGCTACAATCAGATAGCTCAAATGGTCAAGGAAAAGACAGGTCGGGCAATGCAGACCAAAGACCGTGAACGTGTGAATAAAAAGACAGGCAAGGTGTCCATCGTGCGTGGCAGCACTCCACTCAAAGAGGGTGTGGTGGTAATCAAGGAAGACACCACCATGGAACAGTTGCAGCATTTCTGTGAAGTGTGTAAAGAGCGTTGGGGTATCACAGCTTTGCAAATCTTCATCCATCGTGACGAGGGGCACTACGGCAACCCCGAAGATGCTGCCACATGGAAGCCCAATCTTCACGCCCATATCGTATGGGACTGGATGAACCATGATACAGGCAAGTCCCACAAATTGCAGGACACCGACATGAGCGAAATGCAGAGTGTTTTGGCTGAGTGCCTCAAAATGCAAAGGGGCATCTCCAAAGCCGAGACAGGCAAAGAGCATTTGGATCGCACGGACTTCATTCTTGCCAAGCAGAAGCAGGAAACAGAGCAAGCCAAAGCGGAAAAGGAAGCTGCACTTACAGCCAAGGAGAAAGCCGAAGCCGAGCGTGTTCTCATTGAAAACGAGAACAAGGCAAAGGAGGAACGCAGTGCGGTTCTTGATAGCGAGATTGCCGACAAGGAAAAGCAGCGTGATGAAATCCGCAAAGGTAAAGTGGACAGCATATTGGATAGTGTCGGTAGTTTGGTCGGGGTCGGTAAAACTGCCACCCTTGAAAAAGAGTATCGACAAATCAAAAAAGAAAACACTCGTCTTAAAAACGCTTTTCAGCCAGCAGTCAGCAAGGCTGTGGAGGAACGAACAAAGGCACTTGTCACAGAAAAGCAGAAAGTCGAAGCAGAGAGGGACAGGGCGTTAGTGCAGAACCGTACACTGAACATTGAAAAGAACAAGGTAATCGCCCAGCTCAACAGCCAACAGGCAAATGAGCAGCAGCGTGTTGAAAATGCGGTCAGACTTGCCCATGCAGAAAAGGACAAGACCATACGCCTATTGCAAAATTCGTTAAGGACGAGCAAGGAGGTGTTGCACATCATTGCTGATATGCTTTATGCTGCCAGCGATATTTTCAAACGTGCCGTGGATGCAATCATCCATTACGGCACGGAGAAATACAAGTCCATATTCGGCAATGATGAAGCAGCAGACATCAAGAACGTGATGCAGGCTTACGGCAAGACAAAAGAGCAGCAACAGGCAGTAGGTTCTTGGCTATGTGACTATGCCGATAGCCTACAGCCTTTTGACAAAATAAAACATCGGCAGACCTACAAGGAAGTTGCCGATGTTGCTAATGGGGCGTATGATTGGAAGATTGAGCGTGGACAAAACAGAAATGTTTCAATGTAATTCCTGTTTTGTCAAAATATAACTATTTATAGCAGAAGCTATAAATTCTCCCAATTTTACTGGAACGGCATTACCTATCATTTGTTCCAAATCACTTTTCCCTCCGACAAATATGAAATTTTCAGGGAAGGTTTGTATCATACTACGTTCTTTGGTCGTTAACGGTCTAACTCCAGCCAAACTTTGTATAGGGTCATTAGAATGTATTTTGTAGCCATCAGGAATAGGACGATTAACCCCTCTAATTGTTGGACTGGGTTCGTTAACACTAAAGATACCTCTCCTTGCATAACTTCTCGGATGTCTATAATAATATTCAACATCTATATGTTCACCGAAATAATCTTTAACAGTCATTTCCTTATTTGACACTCTACTTTTTATGGTTTCGAGCATGAAATCATCTTGTTCTCCCAAATGCCCAATCATTATAAACCTTTTTCTTCTTTGAGGCACACCGCACAATGCTGCATTAAGAACAATTTGCGTCAAACCATATCCTGACTGTTTAAACATATCACGAGCAACTGCCAGCTTTGTAGATTTGGTTATAGTAGAAACATTTTCCATGACAAACCAAGAAGGCTTCAAGGCTGAAATAATTTTAGCGTAGGAAATAGTCAAATCCCCTCTGCCATTGTTTTCATCCCTTTTACCTGCACTACTAAAATCTTGACACGGTGGCCCTCCGATAATCATATTTGGCTGATACTCAGAAATATGTTTTACCGCTATATTTTCATCCGATAAATTAACATTAAATATAGGATGAGTAAAATTTGCCTTGTGAACAGCAATTGCAGGTTGCCAGTTATCATATGCGGCTACAACATCAAAGCCTGCATTTTCAAACCCTAAACTTAAACCACCACACCCACTAAATAAATCTACAACTCTCATACGCATTAATCAAATAATTCAGGACTATATACAATAACTGCGTCAAAGCGTCTTTCTGGACTTAGAAAGTTCTGTCCACCTCCTAATATAATGTTTTTGATTTCACTTTTATCTATTCTTGGATGGGTTAATTGTGGGCTTTTTAGCAACGCGTAACTCTGTATGCCACTTATTGCAAAAGCTTTATCATTGGCTATATTATATGAATGTAACCTGACAATCCTTTTGTAATCAAATTGTTCATACACAGCATAGTCAAAAAGCATTAAATACAGCCATATAATAGTTCTCATAGGTCTGTTTATCTTGGTCTTGTCTGCTTCCTGCAAACAACACATTTGTATTACAGATAGATTTGACCAAACAAAAACATCCAAACAATCATCGGCTAATATCGCACTCCCTTTCACGGTTTTCCAAATAGGTTGGATAATTAGAGGTGTCTGTTTCTTTTGTAAATATCGGCTTACATTTAGGATTGCATTCAGAATCTTATCATAGTGAGGTAAAACTGCTTCAATCTCCTCCCAATGATTTATCTGTGGTACGGTACCTAATAATTCCCGTAATGTATTTCTTCCTTTTGTCCCTGTAAAGCAGTTGCATAAGCTGCATGCCAAAAAATTAATAGTCGGAGGACGTACTACTATTTCACTACAATATTTATCTTCTGAAAGATTTTTTGTTGTGCTATCAGGTATTGCTGTTAATTTGATTTCTAATCCTATAAGGCTTTCATTGGTATCGCTATCGACCATTACCAAATCTATTTTCTCTCTTTCTCCTATATAGAATTTTTCAAAACCAACATAGCCAGCTTCAAAATTGTAAAACGCATTTTGAGCAAGTGGATCTATCTTAAATAATTCTGACGAAGTTATTGAAGAATGTACGACATTATTCTCTGCATCAGTTTTGAGATAAACAGGTTTAATCCCTTTATAGCCCATATATGCAAACAATGAAGCAGGAAAAGAACTGTTAAATTGATTTTTACCCCAATATCTTTCTTGAGAATAATCTCTATTAGAATTATTATGGTCTTGAGCAAATAGACCAGGGGCTATTATCTTATTATCTGCCATATTTCTTTATTGTTTATATTACTTGTCAGTAAATCTCTTACATCCACTTTTAGGATTTCTGCAATTTCATATAGAACGGGGATAGGTGGCTGCACCCTGTTTGTTGCATAGAGATTGACCATATTGAAACTCTTGCCCAGTTTATGCGCCAAATCTGTTTGGCTCATACCTCTTATTTCCAAAAATTCCTTAATCCTATTCATGGGAGGTTATTTGTTTTCGTCTGCAAAGGTACACAATTTTATTTGGTAAACGGCATAAAAGGAGCAGAAATGTTATGAAATGGTCGATTTTGCAGCTCATTTGTACCTGTATTGGCTCTCAAAACGTATATTTCGCTGATTTTTAGGCACAGTAAGCAATTCCTTGACAAGTCCTTTGCGATTTTTGCTTCATTCCGACCTATACCTTCAAAAGATAAAAATACTCTTCAAGTGTTAAGTTTTTGTTAAATCTTTCATCCCAAAAACAAACTTTTTTATTCGGTTCTATTCCCCAAACGGCTTTTATACTTCCTTTTTTTCTTAGTAGGATTTTTGTACCGTTATTTTTTTTATATAGTTGATATTCAATTACAAAACTCCTCTCATATGAATTCCACATGAACAGCGTGGTTCGTCAACTATTAGAGCAAAAGACGGATGTGGTTATGGTCGATACGGGTGATTCCTATGAAGGTATCTGTGGTTACTACAAGGGAACCTATATTTCTTACTCGAAGGAGAAGCCCATCTCCATGAATCCTTTCAAGGTAACAAAAGAAGAGTATGACTTGAACTTCGGGGAGAGAAGAACTTCTTGAAGTCTTTGATATTCCTGATATTCAAGGGTAACGACTTTCCAAGCAAGATTGAGGACATGCTCATCAACCAGACCATCGTGGAATACTACGAAGCCTACTTCCAGCCCTTCACCAAGTTCACCGAAAAGGAACGTGAAGGGTTGAGACAAAAGCTGTTGGTTGCCTCCAAGATGGAAGAAGACTACGACAAGTTCTCCCACAGCATGGAAGACATTGATGCCCAAATCAGAGAAGCCGAAAGGGACAAGCAGGCAGAAAGCAGGGCACTCATGCTTCCGGCAGAAGCCCGGCGACTCAAGCTGCTCCGCCAGTGCCGTTCGCTCTATGCCCTTGCCCAGGATGAAGCTGCCAGCAAAGGGGAAAAGGAACGTGCCCTGCAGATTATCGAGAACTACAAGAAGGAACTCTACAACAACTCCATGCTTATCAAGATAGACAAGCAGATAGACCACATCGAGGAACAGAAACGCAGACTGAAAGTCCGGGAATTGTCCTTCAACTCTTACTATGAGTTTGCATTGGAACGCATTCCGCAAATCGTGGCACAGGAGAAGATTCAGTTCAACATCCGAGACTTCGCTGCCATCCTGAAGCAGTTCTACCGAGGAGGCGAACTGGAGATGACCCTGAACTCCGACCTGGACGTGAACCTCTTCGATGAGCAGTTCATCGTCTTCGAAATCGACAAGATTAAGGATGACCCCGTGCTGTTCCCGATTGTGGTACTCATCATTATGGACGTGTTCCTGCAGAAGATGCGTATCAAGAAAGGACGAAAGGCGCTGATTATTGAGGAAGCGTGGAAGGCAATTGCTTCGCCCACCATGGCAGAATATATAAAATATTTGTACAAAACGGTAAGAAAGTTCCACGGCATAGCAGGTGTCGTTACTCAGGAGTTGAACGATGTGATAGATTCGCCCATCGTGAAGGAAGCCATCATCAACAACTCCGACGTGAAGATACTGCTCGACCAGACCAAGTTCAAGGACCGCTACGAGGACATTGCCGCCATCCTGGGACTGACCCCCATCCAGAGGCAGCAGATATTTACCATCAATGCCCTGAACAACCGGGAAGGACGCAGCTATTTCAAGGAAGTCTGGATATGCCGGGGACAATACTCGGATGTGTACGGTGTGGAGGAAGCACCGGAATGCTACTGGGCTTACACTACCGAACGTACGGAGAAGGAAGCCCTCAAACTCTATCTGGCCCACTACGGAACCATGCAGGAAGCCATCACGCACATAGAGGCAGACCGCAAACGGGACGGCGGGCATAAGTATCTGGAATTTGCCAGAAAAGTCAATCAACATCAAAAAGTCATGTCATTATGGTCAAGTTAAGATTCCTGTTGATGGCGGTACTGATGCTTGCCGCTTCAACGCAAATGTATGCCGGATGGCGCATCGTTGTGGACAAGAACTGCATCAAAATCGTGTCGTCCAACCTTGCCGCCCAGAAACTCATCGAGGAACAGCACAATGCCCGGCTGGACACCATCGCCGCCAAACAGCAGAAGGTGGAACTCTATTCGGTCAGCATGGCCACGATGAAGGAACTCTACAAACTGTCGATGCAGAACATCTCCGGTTTCGGTACGGAGAGCCTGTTCTACAAGGAAATCGGCAGCTGTGCCCTCGATATCATCCGGAATGTGCCGGAACTGATAAAGACGGTCAGCAAGGCGAAGTTCACCAACCAGCTCTACTGCCTGACGGAACTCGGAGGGCTGGTGATGGAAACACAGCAGCTGGTGGGCAACTTCGTAAACATCGTGAACAATGCGAGGATTCCCAATCCGCTCAAGGGAGAAGGCACTGCCGAGAAGAAGAGCGACGGCTACAACATGCTCGACCGCTACGAGCGAATGTCACTGGCCAACTCCATCTACACCAATCTGAATGAGATCCGCTACAAGGTGGACGGCATGATGCTCATGGCACAGTATGCCACGCTGAATGACCTCTGCTTTGCCATCGACCCCGAGGGATGGGCCAACGTGATGACCATGCGCAACCAGGTGGACGGACTCGTATCGGACTGGAACGGACTGGTGGCTGCTAACTAAAAGATGAAAAAGCTATGGAACACTGGAAAAAGAAATTGGGCGCAATCTGTTTGATGCTATTCCTTCTGGTGCCGGGTACGGCCACCGCTGTAGTCATACCCAAGGACCTGCCGACCATTGAAGCGCTGATAGCCCTGCACAAGTGCATCAAGAAGGACGAGGACCAGGCACTGGGCAGAGTGGCCACCAGCTTCGGGGAACAGTCGCTGGTAACGAAAGGCGCCAACAAGTTCAACGAAGTGCGGACCACGCTAAACACCAAGATGAGCAATGCCCATTCGTACCTGGTACTGGCCGGAGCCATTTCCTCCACCGCCAACTCGCTCTACATGCTGGTAAAGGAATACAAGGACTTTACCTCCAACACTTTCAAGCATGTCAAGAAGAAGCCCTTTGTGGGATGGTATTATGCCGATGCCAACGTGGCGATAGCCCGGGAAGTGAAGCACTGCTACAAGCTCTACGCTTCCGTGGCCGCTTCGGGCATCAACCTGATGAAGGCTTCCATGGACGAGAAGCTGAACCTGGTGATGACGCTCAAAGCCACCATCGACAAGGCCCGCTACATCGTGGACAATGCGAACCTCTACTGCTTTCTTATTACCGACTGCGGCTGGAAGCCCGACTACATCTGGGAAATACTTAACTCTAACGTGAAGGACGAGATAGCGAATCGTGTCATCAATCAATGGAACAAAGGATATGCGGTATAGAATTTTATTACTCTGCTTGCTGGGCATGACGGTGGCTTCCGGTCTGCATGCCCAGCGTCCGACCAAGGACAAGGAAAAGGCCCGGCAGTGGCAGTCCATGGAGAACGGTCCCTGGGACTTCGCACCGGACTGGTACTACTTCCTGCTGCACAAGAAATACTCGGGTGCAGAAATGTACTGGAAGTGGGCAGGATTCCAATCCGGCTTCCGGGTGCGCTTCAAGGAGCACAAGTCCAACGTGAAACGCATCATGCCCACCCGGGTAACAGCGGAAGAGACCCAGCGGCAGAAAATTAAGAAGGTGGAGGAAGAGCGCCAGAAGATGGAAGAACTCTATCAAGAGGAACTGCTCCGCGAGGCAGATCGCAACGTGGATCTGATGTTCCCTTCCTACAAGGACGAGTTCAACCGGATGCAGGACTGCATCACCGACGGACTGCTCTACTGCATGCAGAAAAGCAAGGGCAAACTCCAGTTCCAGGTGGACGAACTGAGCCGTCAGAATGAAATCCTCTGTGCCGACATCGCCTACATCCACAAGATGGGAGTCGGTTACGGACTGGAGAATGCCAAGCGGCAGAAGGCTTACGAGGAAGCCCGGCAAAAGATGGAGGAACTGGTCAAACGGACCGCCAACCTCTGTGCGGTGGCTTCCACACATTATTGATATATAAGTTTGAGAACGAAATTATTTGAGAATATAATTTGTAACGAAAATAGAATGAAATATGAATCTACTGTTAGTACCATTAACCATCGGATTGCCTGCCATTGACGAGAGTCTGGACAAGCTTCTGGTCGCCATGGAGACCTTTCCCAATGTGGCGGTGCTGGGTGATGCCGTCGGACTGGCACGCATCATCGGCCTGTTGTTGGCGCTCTGTGTAGGCTCCTACGAATGCTGGATGATGATGCTCGGACGGCGCGGCATGGACGTGATGAAACTCCTGCGCATCATCGGCATTTCCATCTGTATCTCTTCTTCCTCGTGGATCTGTCAGGCCCTGCAGGTTCCCGGCAAAGGATTGGAAACCGCTACCAAGGCCATGGCAAAAGCCAAGAACAAGGAAGTGGCCGCTTTCGAGTTGAAGGTGGCGCAGAAACAGAGTGAATACCTCGACCGGCTGAGAGCCGTACAGGACTCCATTTCCACCGCCCAGCAGGTAGCCGCCATCGGACAGGATGCTGCCTGGTGGGACAAACTCATCTACAACGTGGAGAATCTGGGCAACACCATCAACAACTATGCCCAGCGGGCAGCCGTGGCGGCTGAAACCAAGATGAGCGAATGGATCAACGATGTCATCCGTTTTGTGGGGGAACTGATATTCCAGATGTCCTACTACGGCATTCTGGTGGCGCAGCGCATCTTCATGGCCATCATGATGATTTTCTGTCCCATCATGTTCGCCCTGTCCCTGGCTCCGCCCTGGAACTCGACCTGGAGCCAGTGGATGTCGAAGTTCCTTTCCCTCTCGCTGTGGGGCTTCGTCACCTATATGTGCATCTACTACATCGACTTCATCCTGCTCTATAACCTGCAGCAGGACCTCATAGCTTACAACCATCTTCTTCACGGCTCGGTAAACTCCTGGGAACAGATCGGCGCACTGGGACTGCAGGGCATCGGTTCCAACTGCATGTATGCCATGGGGATGCTGGTGGGTGCCTATATCATCCGCTTTGTGCCCGAAGTAGCTTCCTGGCTGATTCCGGGCGGTGTCAGCTCCGGTGCAGGTTCAGCAGCCGGCAGTACCGTGATGGGCATGACGGCGATGGCAGGAGGTATGGCAGGAAGTGTGGTCGGCTCTGCAGCCAGCGGTGCCGCTTCTCTGGTCAGACCGAGCAAATCCAAGAACAGCAACAACAAGAAGTAATCACTCAAACCATTCCCTATGCTTATAGAATCCTTAGCACAGAAAACGAAACTCGCCCTGATGACGGTGCTGGCCACGATAGGTGGCTGCACCCTCATCTGCGGGTTCACCGTCTGGTGCTGCATCTCGCTCGTGACAAAAGAACGGGAGCAGATTTACATACTGGACGGTGACATTCCCTTCCTGGCACAGCGTGCCCGGCTGGAAGCGAACTTCACGATGGAAGCCAAGGCGCATATCCAGCTCTTCCATCAGTATTTCTTCAACCTACCTCCCGACAACGACTACATCAAGTGGACGGTCGGCAAGGCAATGTATATGGCAGATGGTACTGCCCTCAAGCAGAAGCAGGCGTTGGACGAGAACGGATTCTACTCCGACATCATCTCCTCTTCAGCGGTGTGTACCATCATGTGTGACTCCATTCAGTTCGACGAACATGAACGGAAATTTACCTACTACGGAACGCAGCTCATCAAGCGCCGTACTCGGGACCTGAAACGCTCCATGGTCACTACAGGCTACATCGAATCAGTTCCCCGTACCCGGAATAATCCGCACGGTCTGATGATTACGAATTGGAGGACGCTGGAAAACAAAGATTTAGATTACTAACCTATAGAGAATAAGTACCCCATGAAATCATTCAGAAATACACTTCAGGAAAGCAGGCTCAAGACGCATCACTTGATACGTTCCTGGCTGCAACCCAAGTTGGGAGCCGTCGGCACTAAATACCGCCTGGCAGGACGCATCCGTCTGGCCAACATCTGGGCAAGGAAGCATCCTAGACGCACCTTTGCCTATGTCACAGGTTCGCTGTTTTTCCTGCTGGCAAGTACTGTGGCAATCGACAGCATGACCTTGTCAGACAAGCGTGAGCCGGATGTCAGCAGTATTGCCCAGTTGGAACCCGTGTTTGCCGGATTCCGCACCATTCAGGCAAACAAGAGCATACACCGTTCCACGCTGACGGAGTTGACCCAAGAGGGACAACAGCTGCGGGAGGAACTGGACTCACTCATTGCGATACCGCGTAAAAGCCATCAGGACTCCATCCATATCGTAGAAAGTTACAATCGGCTGGAATCCATTGTTAAATCACTTCAAAACAATGACCATCCATGATCAGAAAAATCAATTTCAAACAGCCCAAGTACATCTTCCCGTTGGTGGTGTTCATTCCCTTGTGTGCCCTGGTGTACTTTGTGATGCAGACCTTCGGTGGCAGCGAGGATGCCCAACAGACGGTTGCCACCGACCGTATCAATACGGAACTGCCGCAAGCCAATGCGGAGGAAGCCGGAGACAAGATGTATGAGATGACGCGCCGCTTCGGGGACGAGGATGCCTTTACCGCCGTTGGTGCCATCGGAGAAGAACAGAAGAAAGCCGAGGAACTGGAGCATGGCTACAGCGAAGACGAACTCAACAAACTGGATGCAGCGGAAGCGGAACGCATCCGTCAGCAGCAGGAAATGGAGGAACTGGAGAGGTCATTGGCTGAGTCCAGAAGACACATCAACTCCTTTGCCTACGGGAATAATGCTACCGGTAGTACAGGAAATTCCCGTACAGGTCAAAGAGGCATTTCTTCTGGTACAACAGAAGGCTATACCTCACAGGATGAATTTGCTAAAGACCTGGAGGAAATCCAACGCAGGAGTTACGAACGTCAGAAGGCCATTGAAAGCGGTTTGGGTATCGGGCGCTTTGACGCAGATGAACGAGCAGAGAAGCAACGTAGGGATTCCATCGCCAAGGTCCGTCAGGCTGAAAAAGAACGCAACCGCCCCAAACTTGTCATTAAGTCCGGTGATACCAATGCGGAGAAGTTCCATACAGTGACTTCTCCTGATGATGTAGCTGAAGCCAAGTTCATTCGGGCGATGATTGACCAGACCACCAAGGCAAAGGAAGGAACCAGACTTCGATTCAAGTTGCTGGACGATATAACCGTTAGCAATACCAAGTTGAAGAAAGGCACCTACCTGTATGGGACAGTGACAGGCTTCGGACAACAACGTGTGAAGGCTACCATTACCAGCATTCTGGTCGGAGATAAGTTCATCAACGTGAAGCTTTCTGTATTCGACAATGACGGTATGGAAGGGTTCTATGTACCGGAATCTTCCTTCCGTGAATTTGTAAAGGATGCCAGTTCCAGTGCCGTACAACAGAACATCAGCTTTGAATCGGAAGATGGCTATGGCTCTGGTATCTCGGGTGAAGCCCTGGCACTGCAGGCCTTGCAAAACGTCTATAACTCAGCTTCTTCGGCCATTTCGTCCAACATCCGCAAAAACAAGGCGAAAATCAAGTACAACACGATTGTCTATCTGATTAACTCGGAGGAAGCAAGGTAAAAGGTCAAGAATGAAAATAGGTAAACTATCTTACTAATCACAGAGTAAGTAAGGTTACAAGTAATAGAGTAAGCAAGTTTACAAGTAACGGAATCAACAAATAATCAAATCAGTAAATCATAAAAATTACCTAATATGAAAGCGAAATTATTTTTACTCTTCTTCGGTCTTCTCGGTATGGTCGTACAGGCTGCAGCCAAGGAGAAGATCTACGTGAACAGTGAGGTCACTACCCACATCGTCATGCCCGAAAACATCAAATTGGTGGACATCTCTACAACCAAGATTATGGGCAACCAGTGTGCCGACAACATGGTACGCATCAAGCCTTATCTGGAACAAGATTCTGTAATAACAGCGTTCAGTGAGAATGAGCTCTTGGGCACCATCACCCTGATTGGAGAGCGTTATATCGCTCAGTATGATGTGGTTTATACCCATTATCCCAGCATGGCAGCCTCCATCTTTGAGGTAGCTTACAGCGATACCCAGTCCTATATAAACCCCGAGGTATCGATGCCCAAGGCCGAAATGGTGCGCTATGCGTGGGCGGTGTATGGCAGTAAGCGCAAGTACAATCAGGTGGTGTCGAATGCCCACGGCATGAAGGCCATCGTCAACAACATCTATACCATCGGCGACTACTTCTTTATTGATTATTCCTTACAGAATAAGACGAAGATTGCCTACGACATTGAGGAACTTCGCGTGAAGCTGACGGACAAGAAAGAGACGAAAGCCACCAACTCGCAGACCATTGAACTGACACCGGTTTATTCGTTGAACCCGGTCAAGAAGTTCAAGAAAAATTACCGCAATGTGCTGGTGATTGAGAAGCTGACCTTCCCGGATGAAAAGGTGCTCCGTCTGGAAATCTCAGAGAACCAAATCAGTGGCCGTGTCATTGCGCTCACCATTGAATACGAAGACATCCTCAATGCCGATGGCTTTGATTCGGACATTCTGAAGAACTCTTCTTGTTATCCGTATTACTATATTTACCGTTAAGTTATGAAGAAAATATTATTTGTTTTAGTATGTGCGTTTGCCGTGCTTACTGCATCCGCACAAGACAAGAAACTCACGCTGAATGCAGGTTTCCTGTTCCCGAACACCTTGAATGCGATGATTGGTTACGAACATCCGTTGAGCTATGGCAATGCCGTGGAAATATACGGCGAAGTGGGAAATCATTGGCAGGAACCCACCTGCTGCCGGTTCTGGAAGGGCTATTATTGGGATGGCGGATTGGTCTATAAGCAGCGACTGGTACGTTACAAGAACGGCATGTTGCGCTTCCGTTTCGGTCCTCAGTTCGGAGCCACTCAGAAGAAGTTCTTCCTCGGTGTGGAAGCCGGCTTTGAATACAGCTATGTCTTTCAGAACGGCTGGGAGTTTTCGCTGATCCAGAAGAACAACGTCAACTTCCTGCATGGAGATACCTTCCGCAACGGACTCTTACTGGGTGTAAAGATTCCGTTCTGATTATCGTTTAACGTGTATTTTAAATGCAATAACAATGGCATTCGAAGAAACCCGGGAACAGCAACAGATGTACAACTACTTCCGCAGTTGCATCTACATTTTTCTCATCATCGAGATCGTGATGAATCTTCCCATTACAGCGGATAACCGTGTCACGCAGTTTATTCTGGACCTTCTGGCCCGATTCAAGGTGTTCAATTCCGTGTCGGGCTGTAAGGTGGCTGAGCTAATCTGCATCTGTGTGGTCTGTATCGGAACCAAGGCAAAGAAGGCGCTGAAGTTCAATATCAAGACGATGGTCATCTATCCGGTGCTGGCCGGATTGACGTTGGTCGGCATGTGTTTTATCTTTCACGGCATGAATATCGGCATGAGCTGGTTCGGCTTTCCGGCCAACCGCATCCTCTATGCGCTCTGCTCGGTGGCAGGTACCATGCTGGTGCATCAGGGACTGGACGGCATCGCCAAGTATTACAACTACAAGGTGGGTGAAGACCGCTTCAACTTCGAGAATGAATCGTTCCAGCAGTCGGAAGATTTGGTAGCCAATGACTATTCCGTGAACATCCCGATGATTTACTACTGGAAGCAGAAGATGCACAAGGGCTGGATTAACATCATCAATCCTTTCCGTGGGACGATTGTACTGGGTACACCGGGTTCGGGTAAGTCCTTCGGTATCATCGATCCGTTCATCCGTCAGCACGCAGCCAAAGGGTTCTCTATGATGGTATATGACTTCAAGTTTCCGACATTGGCCAAGACGCTATTCTATCAGTATTGCAAGAATATGAAACTGAAGAAACTGCCTGAAAACTGCGGATTTAGAATCGTGAACTTCACCGATGTGGAATACTCCAATCGTATCAATCCGATTCAGCGCAAATACATTCCTGACCTGTCGGCAGCTTCTGAAACGGCAGCTACCTTGCTGGCTTCCCTGAACAAAGGAGGCGGTGAAAAGAAAGGCGGTTCGGAAGCATTCTTTACCAATTCGGCAGAGAACTTTCTGGCGGCCATCATCTACTTCTTTGTCAATTTTCATCCGGTCGGATTCAAGAACGGCAAGAAGCTGAAACGCTATATTTCGTTGGCGAAAGAACCGGAAGTACCCAAGGAAGAAACTATAGCTGGTCAATCACAAGAACAGCAGTCTGTGGATGCTTCCAAAGAGCAGTCTGAATCACAGCAACAATCCGAATCTGAGGAACAGACAAAGTCCAAGGATCAGACTAACTCTAAGGAGGAGTTACCGGAGGGAAATAAATTCGAGCTGGTGATACGCAACTGGGACGATTACCAGGCAATAGATGCCAAGAACAATGTCATCCTGGACTTCGTGGATGAGAAGGGCAACGATGTGTCAACGGATGAAGACCGGATGTTCGTGGATTTGAATGGCTTCTCCTACAAAGACCGGACGGGTAAGCTGGTGAAGATTGAGCGGTGCTGGTATGAGGATGAAAATGGCAAGGAGGTAGAACCGGACACCATTACCGGGGAGTATTCGGACATGCCGCATGTTCTCTCTTTTTTAGGAAGACCCTACGACCAGGTGTTCAACATTCTGATGCAGGACGACAAGATTGCTTCACTCATGGCTCCCTTCAAGAGTGCCTATGACAACAAGGCGAACGACCAGCTGGAAGGTATGGTGGGTACACTGCGTGTCAATGCTGCCCGACTGGTATCTCCGGAAGCCTACTGGGTGTTTACGGGGGATGATTTCGACTTGAAGATTTCGGACAAGGCAAATCCGAGCTACCTGGTGATTGCCAACGACCCGGAGAAGGAACAGGTCATCGGTTCATTGAATGCACTGGTGCTGAACCGGCTCATTACAAGAGTCAATTCCAAGGGAAACATCCCGGTGAGCATCATCGTAGATGAGCTGCCTACACTCTACTTCCATAAGATAGACCGCTTGATTGGTACGGCTCGCTCCAACAAGGTGGCGGTGACCCTGGGTTTTCAGGAGCTGCCACAACTGGAGGCGGACTACGGCAAGGTGGGGATGCAGAAGATTATCACGACCTGCGGTAACATCTTTATGGGTGCTGCCCGTAACAAGGAAACCCTGGAGTGGGCGCAGAACGATGTGTTCGGCAAGGCGAAGCAGACTTCCCGGTCCATCTCCATCAACGACAACAAGGTATCGACCACCATCTCCGAGAAGATGGACTACCTGGTGCCTGCTGCCAAGATTGCGGACATGGCGACCGGTTGGCTGGCGGGTCAGGCTGCCCGTGACTTCACGGCTACGGACGAGCGGATGCTGAACCATTTCGACATCGAGCAGTCGGAGGAGTTCAAGACTACGAAGTACTTCTGCAAGACGCACTTCGATATGAAGAAAATTAAGAACGAAGAGGACCACTATGTGCCGCTGCCGAAAATCTATGAGTTCAAGAATGACCGCGAGAAGGAAATCATGCTGAACCGCAACTTCAAACGGGTGAACGATGAAGTGGAGAAAATGGTCAAGGAACTGCTGGGTATGGCGTAAATGATTTGTATATGGCATCCTTACAATCTGCATCTGAACATTCAATCTTATTACCTTCATTGAGTGGTAGTGCACTGAAGGTCATCGCCCTTGTTTCAATGGTGACAGACCACTGTGCCTACTACTTAATGGAACACGGCACACTTCTTTATGAGGTCATGCGCTGCTTCGGTCGCATTGCCTTTCCTGTGTTTGCTTTCCTCATTGCAGAGGGCTTCCGGCATACCCGAAACTGGATGAAGTACTTCCTACGGCTGCTGGGATTTGCTGTAGTCAGTGAAGTGCCCTGGTATCTGCTGAATGGAGTGGATGGGACGCACAATGTACTCTTCACCCTGGCATTGGGTGTAATGGCACTGGCTGCTTTTGAGGCAATGAAAAAGGATGGCATCCTCTGTGGGGCTGTCATCCTTCCTATCGCTTATTTCGCTTCCTGGTCGGGTGTAGACTATGAGTGGCGAGGGATTTTGATAATGGTGGTATTCCACCTGCTGGGGAACGTCAGTAGACCTTCTTTTCCCTCCGGTAGAAAGGCGCAGCTATTTTGTGCCTTTCCACTCATGATACACTATGGGATAGTCGGCGCTTTGCTGGCATGTCTGGTGATTGCCTGTTACGATGGAACACGGGGTTTCATACATGGCAAGGTAGTGAAGTATGGGTTCTATGCGTTCTATCCGGTGCATCTTTTCTTTTACTTAGTGATTACAAAGATATAGAGAACACAGGCTTAAGACTATCTGCTACGCATATTTTTTATTATGCGAGAAATAATAGAATCAGAATCTCTGCCATGATATTTTCGCAAGTATTCTTCTATAATAACTTTTTGTGCAGCTGAAGAGTATTTTTTTTTGTGTATATCATCTACTTCTGAGTGACATTTTATACATAGACATTCTAGATTACTTTCACGATTATCTGTTTTAACACCATTTTTGTGATGAGTTTGCATATAAAAATGGTCAAACCCATCTTCTACATGTGTTCCGCATCGTTCACATGTGAAATTTCTTTTAGTTCGATACGCTAAAGATATTTCTTCCCAGTTTTTAACGTAGCCAAAGATGTCAATGTCATATTCTGTAGGTTCATCAATATTTCCTGTTTCTTTAAGGAAGTCTACAAATTCAGTAGAGTCGTTTACAGACATTGCTTCTTCATTCATTAGTATGCGTTTGCAATAACCACACAATTCCATACCCTTAACTTCTACTTCTTTATGTGCATTACGAGAATACACTTTTATCGGTTCTGCATTGGCAAAACGATATGCATCTTTTCCAAAATTTTCAATGGCAGTACACTTGCATACATGAAACTTAGGTTGGTTCTTTCTTCCTTTCCATTCAAAATAGAACTGAGCCTTATACATAAACCCTCTATGTTTTATACCATCGTCATCGATGTAAAATATACCGCTATTTTCAAAAAAAAATCGCTCGCCAATATCTTCTGGCAAAACATCAATAGTACCAACAGAACGCCAAGTACCAGCCTTACCTATTTGTACCCCCATATTAGAAAGACAGTTTTTTAGATTTGGGAAACTACAAATAGGTTCGGTTTCAAAGCTGTTTTCTTCTGCATTAAAATCAAGTCTCATCGTTTATTCTCCTTTACAAAATTTTCGAGAATTTCATCACCGGAGGTAACGATGCGAAATTCTACCCGACGTGAGTGAGCTCGATCGATAGGCTTTCCGGAGCGAATTATGAAGTCTCCTTCAGAATCAAGCGCTTTACCATAGGAAAGTCCATTCGCAGTAAACCAATATTCCAATAATTGCTTTTGTCTTTCGGAATAAGTTTGGAATTGTGGCATCGTCCGAAAATATTTTACTACAGCCAGCGCTCTATCTTGTGATAACATTGCGTTTGCAATATATGGATCTAAATGTTTACTTGGCATTGGAACATCATCCGTGTGTCCTTCTATGCGAATTTCCTGTATATTTGACCTCAAACTGTCATTAAGCAGTATATTGAAGTAACGAGGTAGAAATTCGTTAAGAATTTCCTTAAATCGGGGAGTTAATTCTGATGAACCTGTTGCAAAGAGTACAGTTGGTTCTTTAAATTTCATTGTTAGGTCTTTCCCTATAGCCATTTGCCACTTGAGTGTATCACCTTCGAATTCTTTTACAAGTTTGTCATGTAATTCGTTTTTAGTTTCTATATAATCAGTTAGGACGGATTGATTCTTTTGCACACGGCTAATGTAGGCAATTGCTACAAATAGGAAAATCACCATTAGTCCAGTCATCAAATCCGAAACAGACATCCATACATTTGTTTTTGCCATAACTATCTGCGTTTACCTATTTGTTCTACCATTTTTGTTATACAGTTATCAAGTTCGGCAAGTGTCGCACTTAGACGACCATAGAATTGACGGTCAAGAGAGGTGAGTTGCGTATTAAGTGTTTGCGATCCTTTCGCTATAATGTTAACACCTTCTTCCATCTTTTCTTTTGTACCTTTCCAAAATTGTTCACCATAATCACGAATTTTATTAAGCTCTTCAAGCTTTACTATCAGTGTTTGAACACTATCTACAAAATTGCGTTGTTTGCGAATCCATTCATTAAGTTTCTGTGTAGAGTCGTTGAATGATTCCATATTATTTTTTGAAAGACTCGCTGTTTCATGTAACTCCTTGGTTATATTAATGAATCTCTCATCTTTAATAATTACTTGGTTTAGAGCATCAACAAGTTGATAAAGTTTTCCACCTTCACTTACCAAAGCTGTAGTATCGTCTTTGACACGAGTAAGGGAGGTTGATGTAGCTTCAAAGTTCTCAGACATTTCTTTATATTGAAGAGTAAGAGAACTAATCATATCTTTATTTTCTTGTTGCCATTGATTAAGTTTTTCTACAGAATTGTTGAGTTGTTCGAAGTTTTCTTGAATGAGCTTATTTATCAAAGAATTCATCTGCTTCTGAAACTCTTCTGTTACTTTTTTCATAACTTCAACAAGTGCTTCAGTGTTACTCTTCTTGAGTAATTCGGTAAATTCATTGAATTTGCTTTCGAGTAAAGCATTTGTTTTGGCCATATTGTCTTCTATTTCTAGAACTTCGCCATGAATAATTTCTTTTAATTTTCCGACCTTTTCATTTATATCATCTTCAATTCCGCTGATACTTGAAACAACATCAAGTATTTCACCTAAGTGATGTGTATATTCACAAACATCAGAAGTGTTTTTTACAACAGAATCAATAGAAGAGGTTTGTTTATTTGAAATTTATTCTAATTGATTTAATGAAACAAGCATCGTCGAGTTGACGTCTTTAATCCCAGAAAGAGTACCTTCTTGGCTACGCTGTAATATAATCAAAGAATCAATTGATGAAGTTATGGCTTTCTGAGTGTCTGACATGTTACGCATTACATCACCAACTGTACGATAAAACGCTTTACGATCAGCTTCTTGATCTGCTAATTGTTTTTGTATAGAACGGATGGTTTCAGTATTAGCTTCGCTCATGGCCTTTATGGATTTGGTTATTTCGCCAGCGGCCTGATTGATATCAGAAACTCCCCCATCTCTTTCATCTTGTTTTCGATTGATAAAAGCAGACAATATCATAGATCCTATCATACCTGCTAAAGATGTAAAGAATGCTGTTTTCAATCCATCCAGCAAGCCTGGTATTGATTTGTCGAGGTCAGTCGTATCAAAAGCTAATAAGCCTTTTGTAATTCCCCAAAATGTACCTAAAACTCCGAGAGTAGAAATGAAAGTAGGAAAATACTCTACTATACGACGATTTGCTACAAGTTTCTCACTATTCTTGTACTTTAATACAAGAATAAAACAGATAATAATTGCTGATAGAATAACACCTAGACATATATAGGTGTCAATTGAAATTGAAAAATTCATGAGTATGATAAAACGTATTTATGTTTTTACAAGTATGTTTTTCCTCCTTCATAACTATCTGTACTTTTATAAACTCAATGGAAAGTAATGACTGGTTTTGGAGGATTGATATTTAATGTTTAATACTTGCAAAGATATGAATAATTTGTATCATACCCTACATTTAGCAGATTAAAAACAAGAATATAAATCTATTTCCAAACATCACGTGTTGATAGATGTATAGAATTTGCTAACATTTAGTAGCATCTATATTTCAATTCAACTCTTTATGGGAATATGAAGAGTGATTATATACATAAGTATAATAGATATGGTGTCCTGTTTGATGTTTCATCTTTTAGTTAAAAAAATATACAAGTTTCAAAGTGTTGATAATCACATCTTTTTAAAATGCATTGGTTTAATGAAAAATCATTTATTTATCTGTGTTATTTGCGCATAGAAACAATGCTATTTTAGCTGAAAATCAATATTAAAAGTGAGAACGTAGAACTGGACACACTATATAATATAATAAGTAGCAATCTCCTGTCTTTTAGAAATGCTTTTGCGAATAGACTTACGGAGATCCTGTTGCCTATGTTTCCTTTGATAATGTTTTTGTTTTAATGGATTTAGAAGTTGTAAACGTCTTTAACCTATGTACTTACTTTTTTTAGAATTGATATTACAGATTTAATATAGTTCTTATCTGTTGCATATGGCAAATCTCTCAACCACATCAGATAATCAACATCACTGGAGTTTATCCGGTTCTTTTGACTATACCGATATTGTATTTTGGTATAGTAAGCACGGACACTTTCCGTCCAGTGGTTAAACTCATAGTACTTACCCGTTTTCGGATTGGTAAGGCCAAACAGGTTATGTCGGTTCCGGCATAGCGGTGAACGGAACCAGCCTGTTTCGAGTATGACCTGTGCCAGTACAATCTTTGGATGCCTGATACCATTGCGGATGATTTCCTGATAGAGATTGGGAATAGTGAGTGCAGGCAGCGCTTTAGCTTCTTCCAAGACTTCTTTTGTTGGCTTCATTTTTGGGGACGTTTTATTGTAACTTTTTTGGTCACTTGGTCCCTTACAGCCCTTTGTGGGGGATGTTGTCTCTATACTGTCGTTTTCTGCCTTTTTGCAAGATTCAAAAGCGGCCAAACCCCTCTGTAAGGTATCAGGAGCCACTTTTTGCTTCTTTTCCGGACGGATTTCCTTCTCTTTGGTAATCGTATAGAACTGTGCCGATGCTGAAGCGGAACCAAGAATCAGCAGCACGGCGGTCAGAATGATGTTGTGCATTTCTTTTCAATGATAGGGTTGACAATACTTTTGCGGGTGTTCAAGGCGGTTCCGACCGCAAATATATCGTTTTACTTAAACAATACGAAAATGCACAACATCAATCATTCTGAAAGGCTGCCCTACGAGAAGTTGGCGGCATTGGGCATTGACCGGGAAAAGGCCGACAGCCTCCCTCAAGAAGTGAAGGAGAAATTGGCTTCCGGAGAGGTCACACCGCTCTTGCTGGTGTCCATCAGTGCCCGGAACGGAGACCTTATCACACTTCCTCTCAAACTACAGCTGACCACCGACCAGCAAGGTAATCCGGCGCTCATGGCTTATCCCGTCCGTGCCGTACTGGAAAAGGAACGCAATCATGTGTTGCGTTTGTCTGACCAAGAAGCGGAGCGGTTGAGTAAAGGTGAGGTCATCCAGAAAGCCGTGGAAGTCAACGGAGAAAAGACCCAGCAGTATCTGCAACTCGATCCCGAAATCAAATCAGTTATCCATCGTCGTGTGACGGATGTTCAACTGGAACAGAAACTCAAGGACATGGAGAAAGTCAACGACATCGAACTGGGTATGCAGCAGAAGCAGCAGGTACGCGAGGGAAAACCCATTGAGCTGAATGTAGGCGGTGAGAAGGTTTCGGTCGGTGTGGATTTGAAAGCCCCCCAAGGCTTCAAGGTCATCCAGGGCGACATGAAAGAGTGGGAACGACAGCAGAAACTCCGCTATGACGAGCAGCATCCCGAGTTTCTGGGACTGGTGATGACGGACAAGAACCGCTGGGAATACCAGCAGGTGGTGGACAAACAGTCACAGGAAAGAGCCTTGAAACTCCATGCTCCGAAAGCTGAACAATCCAAAGGTCTCAAACGCTAAATCCTTTTCCCTATGGTCAAGAAGAATGCAGAGAGGGATGTCGGCTTTGTCCGGCAGTTCAACGAATTGAAGAAGAAACATCCCGATGCGGTGCTGCTTTTCCGTAAAGGAGATTTCTATGAAATGTACAAGGAAGATGCGCTCAAGGCATCGGTAATATTGGCGCTGAAGGTATCAGACAAGATTCTTCCTTTAGAGAAAGACCCCATCAAACTCCTGACATTTCCCCGTCATGAACTGGACAAGCATCTGCCCAAGCTGATTCGCTCCGGTCAACGGGTCGCCATCTGCGAGGCGATAGACCGGCCGGAACTGATGAAGAAGCCCAGGGAAAAGACCGGGGAAGATTTGAAAGAAACGAATACCTCCAACAAGAATACTATGGCGAAAAAGAAGAAAGAACAGGCTGTGCAGGAAGAGCCAACCAAGACAGTCAAGACGGCTGCAGAGGAAAAACCTGCCAAGGAAATGAAGAGTGAACAACAGGCCGAGCAGAAAGCGGAAGCCAAGCAGGAACGCAAGCCACGCGAACCGCAGATGATTACCGCCAACGGCGAGAAAGTCAGCCACGGCCATGCCTTCCAGAGCACTACCAATCCGGCAGACTGGTACTTTACCGCCAAGATGGACGGCGTACAGCTGAAACCGCAGAAAATGGACGCAGCGGATTTGGCCGCTTACCAGAAAAAGGAAATGACGGTGCCGCAACTGATGGAGAAGTATTATCCCACTAAGCTCATGCCGAAGGTTTCGGAAGAAGCGTACCAAATGCCAAAGCAGTTGTCTGGTCCTGATGGTGCCATCACCATCGACAAGTTTAATGTCTATAAGGAAAAGGACGAGCAGCGACCGGATTACGGCAAGTACAAGTTCTACGTGCAGATGGGCGACACCAAGATGTCAGCAGTGGCTTCCCGTGAGGACTTGAATGCCTACTTCGACCGGGTGGTCAGTCCTACACAACTTGTAGAAAAGAACTTCGGGGAACGACTGCATCTGCAGTCAGCCTACGAGAAGTACCAGCTTCCTGAAGGAGTCGACCCCAAAGGAGTCCGTGTGGCCAAGGACCACTCCGACAACAAATGGAAGGTGTCGATGGACCTGGGCGATAAGGGCAAGACCAGCAAGCATGAGCTCTCCTTCGATGACGGCTACTCGCTCTTCAAGGCCAAGACCGCTACCCGCGAACAGATTGCGGCTAAGTACCTCAATACGGAAATCACGGGTATGCTTTCAGCCGTGACCAACAAACTGGAGAAGTCGGCTTCCATGAAAATGTAACAAAATCAAGCGAACAATCAATCAAACTGAAATTCTAAAAGTAAACGAATATGACAGCTAAAAAGACACACGAGGAGTTGGTAGAACTCCTTCAAGAGGGTAAAATCGGTTTTCTCCGCTTTGTGATGGATGGCGATAATGCAGAGGACTATCTGGAATGGTGCCAGACCCACAGCACGGATCCTTCGGATGAATCCGCAGAGTTTTATGTCGAACAGACGGACATCGACCAGATGGACCGTCAGGTAATGGATGACGAAAGCTATGGCATATGGAACTAATACATCCGGCAATGCCGGACAGGTAGCCATCGACCGCTTTGCCGAAATGATGATAGCCCGCATGGAACAGATGAAGGCTTCCGACTGGAAGAAAGGCTGGATTGGCGGTGCAGCCGGATTTGCAGGTCTCCCGCAGAACGTGGGAGGCCGCAACTACTCGGGTTCCAATTCCTTCTTCCTTCAGCTGCAGACCGCAGCCCAGGGCTACCGATTGCCGGTGTACCTCACCTTCAAGCAGGCGCACAACCTGAAAGCCCATGTGCTGAAAGGTGAAAAAGCCTTCCCCGTGGTCTATTGGGACGTGCTGGTCAAGGACAAGAACGGCCATAAGGTCAGTCCGGATGAGTATAAGGCCATGAGCAAGGAGGAGAAGAAAGGCATGGATGTCATTCCCTTCTTCAAGGCTTTCCCCGTGTACAACATCGACCAGACCAATCTGGCAGAGGTGCAGCCCGAACGGGTGCAGAAACTCATGGAGAAGTTCAAGGTGCCCGAGCTTCGGGATAAGGAAGGCATGTATGTCCATGCCGCCCTCGACCGGATGATTGAGACGCAAGGCTGGCTCTGTCCCATACAGGCGGACAAACGGGTGGACGGAGCTTTTTATTCACCAGCTAAAGACATCGTGGTGCTGCCCATGAAGGAGCAGTTCAACATCGGCAATACCCCCGAGGAAGTCTACCGGGGCGGCATGGAGTTCTATTCCACCATGCTGCATGAGATGTCACACTCCACCATGACTCCTGAACGGCTCAACCGCGAGATGGGCGGACGTTTCGGAGACCCGAAATACGCAAAAGAAGAATTGGTGGCGGAACTGACGGCTGCCATGATCTGCCATTCGATGGGCTTTGACATGAAAGTGACGGACAACTCCGCAGCCTATCTGGATTCCTGGATTGGGGTGCTGAAGCAGGAACCGAAGTTCATTGTTTCTGTCATGGCGGACGTGAACAAGGCTTCGGATCTGATTCTGGACCAGGTGGACAAGCAGCGGCTAGCACTGAACGAGCAGCCCTACCTGACGAAGAACGACCCGTTTGCTCCGTTGAGTGAAGGCGAAGAGGTGCCGTTCAAGAATGCAGCCATCGTGAAGACACGCAACGGGGATTATGCCATCCGTGCTTCCTACGATGGTGTGGAACTGGGGTTGAAGAAGGTATCGAAAGATACGGCCAAGACCTATTTCCAGTTGACGGACTACAAGGACAAGGCTGCCTTCCTGAACATGACGGCGCACAAAACCTTCGAACCAGAGATAGCCAATCTCAAACGCACGCAGGTCGTGGGTGCCAAGTTAAGCATCTGATACCATGTAGAATCTTTAAATCCATGAACCATGACTGATTACAAGGTAAACTTCAAGGACCTCAAAGCCAAGGTGGGCATCGACGATGTAGCCTATGCGCTCGGCTACCGTCTGGACCGCAAGGCCGGTGTGGGCCGCTACATGGAGCTGGTGTTGGGTGATGGCAAGGAAAAGCGGGATGCGCTCGTAATCTGCCACCCCCAGGACAAGGCTTCCCAGCGGTTCTTCCGCCGCGACGGTTCCAAGGGGGATGTGGTCACACTCATCCGGGAGAACCTGAATGCCTTCAACGTGTCGGGCAAGGATGAATGGCAGAAGATAGCCAAGGTGCTGTCCCGCTTTGCCAACATGCCCGAACCTGAATACCGCGAGGACCGGGAGTATGTACAGTCAGCCAGGTATCATGCCACCTTCGACAGCTCCAGGTATGAGGTGAAGCCGATAAATCCCGACAAGATTCCGACCATCTTCCAACAAAGGGGATTGTCCGATGAAACGGTACGCACCTTCGCTCCGTTCATCCGGCTCATCCGCGACAGGAAGAACGAGAACTTTGACGGCTACAACATCGGCTTCCCTTATACCAACGGAGAGAACGACAAGGTCCGGGGCTACGAAATGCGGGGGTACGGCGGTTACAAATCCAAGGCGGCTGGGAGTGATTCCAGTTCTTCCGCATGGGTGGCCGACCTCTCCGGCGGGAATCAGCAGGCAGTCAAGAACGTGTTTTTCTGTGAGTCAGCCTTTGATGCCATGGCTTTCTACCAACAGAATCAAAGTCTGTTGAAAAACGATACGGCTTTGGTCTCTTTGGGTGGAACATTCTCCGATGGTCAGGTTCAAGGAGTCATGAAACGCTTCCCGAATGCCCGTCCGTTTGATTGTTTCGACAATGATTTGGCAGGGCGCATCTACGGGTTGCGTATGCTGTCACTCTTGGAAGACATTCCGATGAGAATCAACAAAGTCGAGGATGTTATCCGTATAGAAGCCAAGGGAAAGACCTTTGACCTCGTGCAAGGCCGTTCCTTTCTGGAGCAGTTGAGCGAACAACTCAGCATCCGCTACAAGATGGGGCAATGGTTGCCACCCAAGGCATTCAAGGACTGGAACGATTGTCTGCTCAACAAGCCCATAGATATAAAACCCTCGCTCTCGCAGGAGGATAGAAAGAATAATCTGGCCGAACGCAGAAATGCAGGCCCTAAATTATAAACGTATGAATGTAAGACGATGGAAACGCTTCTTGTTAATAGCAGCTGTTGGCTTATTGATAGGCAAAAATCCGCTCTTTGCCCAACAGACCGACCCGGCGCTGACTTCTGCCGTACTGGGTCAGACCGCAGCCTTGAAGAAGATCCACAAGGACCGCAAGAAGACGCAGGAGAAAATCATTGCAGCGGAAGTGGCCGTAACCGCTTCGCTGGAGCGGATTCATCATGTGGAAGACAAGATGCTGGACTACCTCTCGAATGCGCAGGGCACCATGCAGAACCTTTACCAGATTAAGCGTGCCGGGGAACTGGTGGCCAAAGAAATCCCGCAGAACTGCAGCCTGCTTCTCAAATCGGTGGGCGGCAATCTGAAGGGAACCGTCATTGCAGCCATGGTATCGGATGAACTGACGGATGCCGCCACACAGATGACGGCACTCTTTCCCTTCATGAAACAGCTGGTGACTTCGGGCAAGTATGACGTGACAGGAGATGACGGCAAGAACGAAAAGCACAAGGTGAACCTGCTGAACGCTTCGGAACGCTACTACATTGCCAATGAGGTGGTGAGCCGGCTGGAAGCCATCAACACCGACCTGTTTATCCTGGCCTGGCAGGTACGCACACTCTCATGGAACGACCTCTGGTTCTCGCTTGATCCCGAAGGATGGGCCAATGTGATGTCCGGCAAGAACATCATCGGCGGTATCATCTCGGACTGGAACCAGGGCTACAGCCTGAAATGGTAAATAGGTAAACAAGTAAACAAACTTACTAATCACAAAGTAATCAAGTAAGGAAATAAGAAAGTAATCAAAGCAACAAGTAACAGAATCATATAGTAAACAAATCATCCAAAAACAAAAGCGTATGGAAAAGAAAATAATCGGTCGCTGTCCCTTATGTGGCGGCAACGTGGTAAAGACCTGCAAGGGATACCGCTGTGAGAATAACATTGCCGAACAGCCTACCTGTGTGCTGAATATCAACGGCATTATCGGCAACCGCAAGATGAGTGACGAGGAAATCGCTGAACTGTTGGAGCACCGCTTCATCCTGTTGGACGGCTTTGCCTCCAAGGAGGGAAAAGCCTTCCCTTCCGTGCTGGAACTGGCCGACAACGGTGCCATCAACATGCAGTCTGTCATCGGCAAATGCCCGCATTGTGGCGGCGATATTCGGGTGGGTACACGCGCTTTCAACTGTTCCAATTACAGCAACCAGCAAGCACCGTGCAACTTCGCCATCTGGCGAAACATCGGTGGCCACCAGCTGAGTCTGACGGAAGCCAGGGAAATCTGTGAAAAAGAAATCACCTCCAACGAACTGGAGATGTACCGTGATGACGGCACCATCTATCGCAAGCGTCTCGGCCTTTCTCCGGATAAACTCCAAATCGTGAAGATATGAAACCGGGAATGAAAATGATTATCATGCTGGTAACCGCCGTCTGCTTCTGGAGCAGCCTGTTTTACTTTGCCAGCTGTTCCGACCATCCCGAGAAACGGGCGGTGGAAATCGCTGAGAGAGCCTTGAAAGCAACCGTCGATAATCCGGAGTCCATCCAAATCAAGGGTATCAGCAAGGCTGATTCGGTATTCGGCAAGGAATATGTCGATCCGCACGAGAAGGCCGCACTTTCCATGCACCTGATGCAGTACGGGCACAAGTTGATGGAAGAAACGGACTACTTTCAGAACCTCGACAAGGATGATACCGCAATGAGTGATCAGGTCACCCGTCAGCTGGATGCCATGACCACCCTCCGGACTTTGATTGCTTATGGAGAAATGGAAGAAGCGAAAGCCGAGAAAGAAAAGGTTGCGAAGCCGTTTAACGGATGGAAGGTCAAGATAGATTTTGAAGCCAAGACCTTAAAAGGAAAGCCTTACCACTCGGAATACTGGTTCATCCTCGATAAGGAGGCAGAAATTGTAGTCAAATCATTTGAAATACCGCTGCTATGAAACTGAGAAAATTGAAATATTTACTGTACGCTACACTCACAGGAGGAGCCATGCTATTCACCTCCTGCGAAGATTGTGACCATGAAGGAGATAAGTCCATTGCTTCTTCCCTTCAAGTCGGTGATGTAGTCTGTTCGGATGGCAGTGTACTGTCCAAAGAAAAGTTCAGTTCCTCCCAAAAGGAACCGGTGGCCATTGTCTATCATGTGAACCGGAATCCTGAGATCAAAGCTTTGGGCTATGCCGTTTCCATCCGGGAAGTCGCATCGGCAGCCTTTGCCGATAGTCTGGGTGTCGAACAGGAAACGTCAGCTTCATTGGAGAAGGAAGATGGCAACGAGAACACTCATGCCATGTACCGCAACGAGGAAGTGAAATCTCCCTTAGCCGTTTATGTCTTCGATATGTGGCGCTACGGTCAGTCCGCCTACATCCCTTCGGTAAAGCAACTCACTTACCTCTATCAGCAAATTGCGTTGGTCAACCAACGGATTGAAGGTAAGCATTCGAAGAAATGCACCTTTTACACTTTGAGGTTTGGTTGTAGCTTTGCGGCAGTGAATACAATCAAACCTCAATTATTATGAACAGACAAGAATTTGAAGAATTAGAATTGCAGGTGCAACAAAGCGAGCTGCCGTTGAAGTCGTACCTTCAACAGATAGGTGTAAGTTATTCAACCTATCACTACTGGCGTAGAAAATGTTCCGTTGACAGGAGCAGTATCAAACACGAGTTGGCTCCTATCAGTTTTAAACAGGCATTTACGGAGTCTTCCCAAGAAGAACAATTGCCGCATGGTGTTGCGCTGCTGTTTCCCAATGGACTTCGTGCCCACTTCGGGAGCGGTTCTGAAGATTTGCTGAAGGAAATATTTACCCAAAGTCTTCGAAACGGTCATGTTTAACCTGAACGACACGATGCGCTACTTCCTGTGTCCTGGCAGGACAGATATGCGCAAGGGTATCAGTTCGCTATGCGGAGTGGTACATGAGAAAATGAACAGTGAAGTGAGGAACGGTGATGTCTTCATCTTCATCGGTTCCAGCCGCAGGCTAATGAAACTCCTTCATGCCGAAGACGGAGGTATGGTAATGTATGTAAAACGTCTGGAGGCCGGTCGCTTCAAGCTGCCGGAGTATGATCCCAAATCAAACAGCTATCCCATGGAGTGGCGCGATCTGGTGATGATGGTTGAAGGAATACAGGAAAACCCGGAGCAGAGGCTCCGGCGGTTAAGAGCCGAACGTAAGGAATACCATGTATAACATGTTTTTTATGTGAGTAAACTTTGGATATTGTTGCATAATTCACTGTTAGTTAGTATATTTACATCATTAAAAGAAGTATAGGCAATGGAAGAAAAAGAAATTTCACTCAAGACGATAGAAGGGCTGAATGCCTCTATAGCCTCATTGTCTACTACTAATAAGAATCAATCCGAACAGATAAAAAATCTGCAGGAACGTATCAAGGAGTTGACGGCTCAGATTGCATGGCTGAACCGTCAGCTCTTTGGTCGTAAATCGGAGAAACTTCGCGCATATGATCCCAATATCCCCGATCTCTTTGCCGATGAGTTTTCCGGACTCCGGCAACAGGCGGAAGAAAAGCGGGACGAGGCTGTGGAGAATATTGAAAGGGAATCTGTAGAAGTCCGGAGGCAGAATCGTCAGAACCGCAAAATGATAGAGGACTTACCCGTACTGGAGAGCGAGACCATAGAACCGAAAGGCGTAGACCTGTCTTTATACCGTAGAATAGGCGAAGAGATAACCAGGGTCGTCAAACACAAGCCGGGGATGCTTTACGTCAAGGAAATCATCCGTCCCAAATATGCGCTTAAGGACAGCACTCAGCTTCCTCCCGAGGGGCAGAAAGGCGTAGAGATTGCCCCCATGCCGCTGATGCCCGTTGACAAATGCATTGCCGACACCAGCCTGCTTGCCGAGATACTGCTTCAGAAGTATGAATATCATGTCCCGTTCTACCGTCAGATACAACAGTACCGCCATCTTGGAATGAAAGGCCTGACGGAAAGTACGCTGGACGGATGGTTCAAGAAAACAGTAGAACTGCTTAAGCCTCTGTATGAAGAACTCAAACGGGAAGTATTCTCCTGCGACTATGTACAGGCGGATGAAACTACAGTTCCGGTCATTAACAGAGAAAAACACAGAGCCGACAAGGAATATCTCTGGATGGTAAGATCAGTCATGGAGAAACTGGTCATCTTCCATTACGACGGGGGATCACGGGCCGGAGCGGTCATCGAATCCCTGGCAAATCACTATCACTTCAAGGGATATCTTCAATGTGACGGTTTTGCAGGTTATGAAACAGCCTTCAAGACCAACCCCGATGTGCGGCTACTCAACTGCCTGGTGCATATACGCCGTCATTTTGAGCAGGCTTTGGATGAAAACAGGGAGATGGCGCAACATGCACTGACTCAGATACAGCATATCTATAAAATAGAACGCCAGTGTGACGAAGCCGGCCTGTCATATGATGAGCGCAGACAGACGCGTCAGGAACTGTCCAGGCCAATCATGGAGGCAATGAAGGTATGGATGGAGACAGAAGGAATTAAATACAGTCCAGGTTCTTTGACAGGCAAGGCCATAACATATGCCTATACCAAATGGGATAATATTATGAGATGTCTGGACGATGGCCGCCTGTACTGGGACAACAATCTGGCGGAAAACGTCCAACGGCCCATCACTCTGAGCAGAAAAAATTTTCTTTTCTGTGGTAATCACGAAGCTGCGGTTAATATGTCTGTCATATGTTCTCTGCTGGCCACATGTAAGGCGCACGGGGTAAATCCCAGGGTATACCTGAACGATGTTATCGCACAAATGCCTTATCACAAAAAGGCAACCCAAGTACATATTCCGGAGCATACCCGTTCACTTTCCGGCAGCTTATTAGGGTATAAAAC
>ENA-ORTB01000522-ORTB01000522.1-human-gut-metagenome-genome-assembly--contig:-NODE-522-length-51489-cov-6.770210_pt1 | contig 51489 bp, 46 predicted proteins | sample MGYA00241905_ERZ509174 | MGnify/ENA primary metagenome ERZ509174 (study PRJEB26280, sample SAMEA2338851) | human gut metagenome | biome: human gut; feature: human-associated habitat; material: faeces... | reverse complement strand
CTCCTCCGAACACCCTGGTACTTGGCCCTGGCGGATACAAATTCATGGACTATGTTAAAGCTGGTACCGGCCTGGTTCTGGTAGCTTTCGTAGTATCCCTGGTTGTTATCCCGATGGTATGGCCGTTCTTCCCTGGCAAATAATTTGTTAGGTTAGTAAGCTAAAATACAAATCAATCCCCGTCACGAAAGTGACGGGGATTTTTGTTGTTCAAAATATGCCTGAAAGCACCGGAGATATGTGATTTTAAGGGTGAGCACACAGACATATTTTTAATAAAAAAGGTTTGTGAATCGATAAAATCATAAACAAACAATACTATGTATAAATATACAATAAGCTTAGTGGAAGAACATGTAAAGCACAGGAATAAAATAAATGAAAAAGGCTTGCAAATTTGTCAGAAGTGTGTTAAACTTAACACTGTCGACAATTAAGTAATTAAAGTAAGTGAAAAAAGCCGATTAAGTAAGTAATGTAAGTGAGGGAAACTAAAAGCCTTCAACTACTTAAAACTTGGCTAAAATGTAAGCTCTATAACTTGTTAATGATAGAACTTACTGATAACTTGTAGAATTATTTTATTGATGACCTTCAGTGTGTATAGTGACACACAGACAACAAAACATTTTTATTATTTTAAGGAGGAAAACAATGTCCCCAGCTATCAAATGTCTTATTCTGTTGGCAGTAGTTGCATTATTCTTCGTAACTGAACTTATTCCTCTCGCAGTTACTGCTATTGGCGCCTCTGTGGCATGCGGCCTGTTAGGCCTGATCCCTGCTAAGCAAGTATTCAGCGGTCTGTCCAACTCTACTGTAGTACTTTTTGCAGGTATGTTCGTTGTAGGCGCTTCCATGTTCTACACCGGCCTGGCTCAAGAAATTGGTAACACCGTAGTTAAAATGTGCGGCACCAGCGAAAACAGCCTGATGTTCGGTCTGATGCTCGTTGGTACTGTAATGTCCGCAGTTCTGTCCAACACCGGTACCGCAGCTTGCTTACTTCCTGTAGCACTCGGTATCTGCTCCGCAGCTAAGATTCCTGCTTCCCGTCAGTTAATGCCGTTGGCATTCGCTTGCGGTTGGGGCGGTATCATCACCATGGTAGGTACCCCGCCGAACATCATTGCAGTAGGTGCAATGAATGCTGCCGGTATCGAGCCGTTCGGTTTCTTCGAATTCGCTTGGATCGGTCTGCCTATCTCTGTAGCTGGTATGCTCTACATGATGTTCCTGGGCAAATATCTGCTCCCGAACAAACAACTCGATGCTGACCAAGAAATCGAGCAAGAGGTAGAGGCTAACGAAGTTTCCAAATCTAAACAAATGGTATCCGGTGCTATTCTGCTGGGCGTTATCCTGGTAATGGCTGTTGGTATCAAAGGTGTATCTTTGGAAATGGCAGCAATCATCGGCGCTCTGCTGTGCGTACTGACCGGCTGCCTGACTGAAAAACAAGCTTATGCTTCCATCGACTGGGTAACCATTTTCCTGTTCGCTGGCATGATGCCTGTATCCTCCGCTATGGATAAAACCGGCGCTGGTAAACTCATCGCTGAATGGACTGTTGGCCTGATGGGCGGCGCTCCTTCTCCGCTGGTTGTAACCGGTGTACTGTTCATCCTGTCCTGCGGTCTGACTCAGTTCATGTCCAACACTGCATCCGCAGCTCTGCTGTGCCCGATCGGTATTGCAATTTCCCAAAACCTGGGCGCTGACCCGAAAGCAGTTCTGATGGCTATTGCTGTTGCAGCGTCTTGCGCATTCGCAACTCCGGTAGGTACTCCTCCGAACACTCTGGTACTCGGCCCTGGCGGATACAGATTCATGGACTACCTGAAAGCTGGTTGCGGTCTCGTAATCGTATGCTTCATCGTATCCCTGATCGTTATTCCGATGGTATGGCCGTTCTTCCCTGGCAAATAATTCCAGTCTGTCGATAAAGCACCATATGCTTCATCGCAAATGCCTTGACGTACCAGAAGTACGCCGGCGGCATCTGCTCTTCGCCTCTGGCACTTTCTCGCCAGCCTGGGGAATTAAAGACGAATAAAGCACCATATGCTTTCGTCACAAATGCCTTGACGTACTAGGAGTACGCCGGCGACATCTGCTCCTCGCCTCAGGCACTTTCTCGTCAGCCTGGTGATTCAAAATGATAAGGCAACAAATGCTTTGACAGTCAAAATGCAAATCAACCCCTGTCACGAAAGTGACGGGGGTTTTTGTTATATGTGTTGAATTTTGTTAATGGTGCCATAAAAAAAACACATCTTTTTGCTATACTTGCTTTGACCTCAAAAAGAGTAGAGGTTATAATAGTAAAGGAATATATTTAAGAATGAGGGATGCAAAATGATGAGTTTCGTGAAAAAGAATAAATATATCCTCGTAGCGGCTGCGATTTTGCTCGCAGGCAGCTATGGTGGCTATAAATATTATCAAAGCACGCAGGTTACAACTACTGCTGTTAAGATGGGCGAAGTAAAAAAAGGTAACATTATGCAAACTGTTTCGGCAACCGGCGCATTAAGCGCACAGGATAATGTTGATATCAGCTCCAAGATTACCGGACGAATTGTTGAGGTACTGGTTAAAGAAAACCAGCATGTCAACGCCGGTGACGTACTGGTGCGCCTTGATGCAACATCTTTGAACGCAACGCTGGCTCAGATGCAGGCCAAGCTGCATAATGCCCAGGCTAACTATGAGCGTAATCTGAACCTGCTGAACCGCGGTGCTATCAGCCAATCAACATTTGACAGCGTGGAAGCAGATTATCTTGTAGCCAAGAGCAACTATGAAAAGGCTGCTTCTGATGTTAATGATACTGTTATTACCACACCGATTTCCGGTTACATTATCGGTAAGCCTACACCGGTTGGCCAGACTATCAGCTCCGGTATCAGCACACCGCAGGTTATTATGTCTGTGGCAACACTGGATAATATGGAGATTGAAGCACTTGTCGATGAATCCGATATCGGTCAGGTTAAGGACGGGCAAAAGGTAAAGTTTACTGTTGATGCTTATCCCAACGAAACATTTACCGGTAAGGTACGCTTGATTTCCCGTAGTGCAACTACGGAAAACAACGTTATCTATTATAAGGTTTATGTTACTGTTGATGATGCTAAGGGCAAGCTGCTGCCGACTATGACAGCAAGAACCGAGATTATTATCGATGAAGCAAACGATGTAACCATTGTGCCTTTAAACTGCATATACAGTGAGGGCAGCCGCCACTACGTAAAGGTATATAACGAAAAGACTAAGGAAACACGTGATGTAGATGTAAAACTCGGTCTGACAAGTGACAGCGAGGTAGCTGTTACAGCAACCGGTCTCAGCGTTGGTGACAAGCTGCTGGTGAAGAAGGCTGTCAGCAAGCAGACCAGTAACAGAATGGGTCCCCCGCCGATGCACTAAGGAGGCGTTAGCTTTATGTCTGTTATCGAATTAAAAGATATTATGAAAACCTATCAGATGGGTGACAGCGTGGTACACGCGCTTTATCACGTAAATCTCAAGATAGAACCCGGTGAATTTACTTCTATTATGGGGCCTTCCGGCAGCGGTAAATCCACGATGATGAATATTCTCGGCTGTCTGGACAGACCGACCTCCGGCGAGTATTTCCTTGATGGCAAGGAGATTGCTGGCTATGATGACGATGAGCTGGCGCATACACGTAATGCAAAGATAGGCTTTGTCTTCCAAAACTTTAATCTGCTAGCTAAGCTGACAGCACAGGAGAATGTAGCCTTACCGCTCGTATATGCCGGTGTAGATGAAGAAGAACGCATGGAGCGCGCAAAGAAGGCGTTGGAGGCCGTTGGTCTGGGCGAGAGACTTGAGCATAAGCCTATGGAGATGAGCGGTGGTCAGCGTCAGCGTGTAGCCATTGCCAGAGCCTTAATCAATAACCCGGCTATTATAATGGCCGATGAGCCTACAGGCAATCTTGATACCAAATCCAGTTACGAGATTATGGATATTTTCAAGAAAATGAATGAGAGCGGCAAGACTGTGGTTATGGTTACCCATGAACCGGATATTGCCGAGCAGACGAAGCGTATCCTGGTAATGCGTGACGGACAGCTGGTAAGTGATGAACGCAGCGGCGGTAAGACTGATTATGTTGCTATAGAGCTGCAGCATATGCGCTACGGTACGCAAAGCTGATAAAGGAAGGTAGATATTTATGTTGAATGAAAGCATTAAAATGGCTTTGCAGGGCATGGTTTCCAATAAACTGCGCACCTTCCTGACGCTTCTTGGTATTATCATCGGTGTTGGTGCCGTTATTGCGATGGTCAGCCTGGGCTTTGGCCTGAAGGAGAATGTTAAGAGCAATATCTCCAAGCTGGGCAGTAATCTGTTGATTATCACTTCCGGCGGCCGTACCTCTACCGGTGCACGACTGGCAGCAGGTGAAGGCGTTAAGCTGACGTATGATGATATGCAGGCTATCGGAAAGCAGGTTGACGGCATTGCCAACATTACGGCTAGTGTCAACAGAAGCTATCAAATGGTTGCAGGCAATCAGAACTGGACCAGCCGTGTTGAGGGTACAACTCCGAGCAACTTTACCATTTCCAGTCTGGAGGTTGAGGACGGACGCGTTTTGAACGAGCGTGACCTCATAAGCCGCGGCAGAGTGGCAGTTATCGGTAAGACTGTTGCTGACAGTTTGTTCCCCGAGGGCAATCCTGTTGGTAAGATTATGCGTATTAACAAGGCACCGTTTCAGGTTGTCGGTGTTTTGAAAAGCAAGGGTCAGGGCAGCATGGGCATGGATCAGGACGACGTGGTTTATGTTCCCTTGACTACGGCACAGAACCGTATGATGGGTATTACGAATGTACAGCGCATCACAGTGCAGGCTGAAAATGAAAATATTATCAATGATGTGCAGGCCGATGTAGAACAGGTGCTGCGCACCCGCCACAAAATTAAAGAGGGCGCTAACGATGATTTTACTGTAGGCAACATGGCGCAGATTATGGAAACTATGATGGAAACAGCCAATAATATTACGATACTTCTCGGCTGTATTGCTGCTATCAGCCTTTTGGTCGGCGGTATCGGTATTATGAATATTATGCTGGTGTCTGTAACGGAGCGTACGCGTGAGATTGGTATCCGCAAGGCTTTGGGTGCAACATATAATAATATCCTGCTGCAGTTCTTGGTTGAATCCATGGTAATAGGTATTATCGGCGGCACATTAGGTGTAATGCTTGGTATCGGTGCTTCCTGTATTATCAGCAGTATGGCAGGATGGAATACGGTTATTTCCGTCTGGGCGATTGTTATTGCGGTAATCTTTTCGGTCGGCATCGGACTGTTCTTCGGCATTTATCCGGCACGTAAGGCAGCGCTGCTTGATCCGATTGATGCTTTGAGATACGAGTAAAATAATATGATAAAGTGAAGAGAGGTTATCTTCACTTTATCTCTAAAATTGGAGAAAAAATGACAAAACGAGAACCTAAACCCCCTACATTTAAAGATTATTTGCAGGCCTTTTCAGATTATCTGAGAAGGCCTAAAACTGTTTTTGATGTTAAAGACCGCACAAAGGGAATTTTATTGCTTATTGCGATAATAATTCTGCTGCAGAAGGTTGTACAAATGCTGAGTGATTGATATAATAAAATAATAGAAAAGTGTTGAGCAAGGAGGATGACTGTGACGGGAAAGGGACTTGGTATTTTAGGCGGGACCTTTGATCCTATTCATATAGGGCATCTGCGTATTGCTGAAGCTATTTACGAACGTATTGCACTGGAACAAATTATTTTTATCCCGGCTTTTGTACCACCGCATAAGGTAGGACAGGATTATGCGCCGGCAGAGCATCGTTATGCGATGACCGAACTGGCGGTAAAGCCGTATACGCATTTTACCGTGTCGGATATGGAGTTGCGGCGTAGCGGCGTATCCTATACGATAGATACCCTGCGAGAGCTGCGGCAGATATATCCGGATAAGGAGCTTTATTTTATTATCGGAGCTGATTCGGTGGCTCAGCTGCATACATGGAATTCTATCAACGAAATGCTGCAGCTGGCAACCTTTGTAGCTGCCGGCAGACCGGGTTACGAAGGTGTGATGGAAGAAGTAGTGCATCATTTGGGCGCTGCTGCCGCAGAAAGAATTATGTTGCTGCATACACCCGAATATGATATTTCATCTACCGAAATAAGGACAAGGCTGCATGAAGGAGCGAGCCTGGCGGGTTTGGTGCCGCAGGCTGTGGAGCAATATATCAATGCTCACAATTTATATCAAAGGCAGGGATGAAGCAGAAATGATGACAATAGACGAAATGAAACAGCTTTTGCAGGCTTCCTTGCCGCCGAAGCGTTATAAACATTCTGTACACGTTTACGAAACCGCTTTGGAACTGGCAAAGTCACATAAGCTGCCGGAAGAAAAAATAGCGATTTGCGCGCTGCTGCATGATTGCGGCCGTGAGGTTGCCAGCAAGGAAAGTGCGGCGGAGGCAGATGCACTGGGAATTGCTATTGATGATGTAGAACGTAATCAGCCGATTTTGCTGCATGCCAAATTAGGTGTATACTATGCGCAGACCAAATATGGTGTAACAGATAAGGAAATTTTGGCAGGGATTTCGCAGCATACAACCGGTGCCGCCCACATGACGGATTTGGCAAAGGTTGTATTTTTGGCAGATATGATTGAACCGGGAAGAGATTTCCCGGGGATAGAGGATTTGCGCAAGCTGGCACATAAAAGCCTTGATAAAGCAATGCTTAAGGCTTACAGCAATACTATTGAATATCTGCTTGCCGGCGGACAATTAATTCATCCGCATTGCATTGACGGTTATAATGAGCTGATGCTGGCGCAGAAATCAGTTAACAAATAGGCAGGGCAAGTATGGAAGAGAATAATAATCAACAGCAGCCGGCAAAACGTCGCATCAGGCGGAAGTTTCGCTGGGGAAGATTGCTTTGCTTGCTGCTTTTTGCAGGACTTTTAGGAACAGCACTTTTTTTCGGAACCTGCTGGATTTATAACAATTTTATCAATCCGCCGCATGTAAGCGTAACTGCGGCAGATGATAAAATACGTGATGACCAGAAGCTCAATGAACGCATCAACGTTCTGCTGCTGGGAATTGATGATGGTGACAGCGAAGCGGCGGAAAGCGAGCCTAAGCGTACAGATGCGATTATTTTGCTGAGCTTTGATCCGCAGAATAATAAGGTTGCGGTTTTATCTATTCCGCGTGATACGAAGGTAATACTTCCGGGACACAAGGATCCGGAGAAGATTAATGCGGCTTATGCCTATGGCGGAGCTGTGATGGCGAAGCAGACTGTTGCTAATCTGCTGCGTGTACCTATCCATTATTATGCGTTGGCAAACTGGCGTGGTTTTATTGATGTCGTAAATTTAATCGGCGGCGTAGATATTTACGTAGACAAGGATATGTATTACGAGGATCCATATGCTGATTTGGTTATTGATATCAAGCATGGCTATCAGCATATGGATGGTGAAACTGCCGGTAAATATGTGCGTTTCCGCAAGGATGAGCTTGGTGATATCGGACGCGTGCAAAGACAGCAGAAATTCCTGAAGGCAGCGGCTGAGCAGATGTTTTCCGTGCAAAATGTAGCTAAAATAAGCAATCTGCTGGCAACGTTGGACAAATATGTAGAAACAGATCTTAATACGTTGACGATGCTTAAGGCTGCCAACAGTTTTAAGCTGTTTGGCGATGATAAGCTGCGCAGCTGCATGCTTTATGGCAAATTTGACGATAGCTCCGGTGTAAGCTATTGGAATGCCGAGCAGGCTGACGTAAACAAATCCTTGGATGAGCTGGGTATACCTTATCTTAAAGATGAGGAAGATACCGCAACAGAAGCAGAAGAAGAGCCGAAGGAGCATCTGCAGCCTAAGGATAGAGATGAATTGGAAAAAGAAGCAAAGTTTGCTGAAAAGGCAAGCAATAATTAAGGAGGATGTTTAATGGAAACTAAAGACATTGCACAAAAAATCGCGGCTGCGGCCAATGACAAAAAAGCAAAGGATATACTTTTATTAAATATGGAGGGCTTATCTCCCGTTACAGATTTTTATGTAATCTGCAGCGCCGGCAACAGCACTCTGGTTAAGGCAATTGCTGATAATATCGAGGATAAGCTGGCAGAAGCAGGCGTGCATCCTACCCATAAGGAAGGCTATGCCGACGCACGTTGGGTACTGTTGGATTACGGTGATGTTGTTGCTCACGTTTTCCTGGAGGAAGAACGCGATTTTTATAATTTAGAGCAGCTGTGGGCAGATGCTCCGTCTGAAAGCTTTGTGGAGAATACGGATGATTGATAATAAAAAATTCAGCAGAGCTAAAAAGGCTCCTGTTGTTACGAACAATACTAAATACCGCCCCGGTGATGTAGTCAGCTTAAAGGTTGTACGTATGAATGAAAATGCAGCCTTCCTTGACGCAGGCACCGGTAATACCTCTGACGATATCATGCTGCATAAGCTGCAGCAGACCTCTGAGGTTAATATTGGCGATGAGGTAAAGGTATATCTTTACCTTGATCCCAGCAAGCGTCTGACGGCCAGCATGAAGCTGCCGAAGATGCGTGAAGGCCAATTAGGCTATGTACGTGTGCTGAGCGTTACCCGTGACGGCGGCTTCGTTGATATCGGCGCAGAGCGTGGTGTGTTCCTGCCCTATAGCCAGATGCGCGGCCATGTAAACCCCGGTCAGCTCGTGTGGGTAAGACTGTATCGCGATAAGAGCGGCCGTCAGGCTGTGACGATGCGCGTAGAAGAAGATATGGTGAAGGCTTCCAAGCCTGCAGAAGGCTTGAAAATCGGTGACAAGGTTACCGGTACGATTTACAACATTCTGCCGGAAGGCTTCTTCCTTTTTACCAACCAACGCTTTATTGCTTTCCTGCATCGCAGTGAAGTGCCCGGTGGCAGACTTGATTTCGGCCAGGAGGTTACCTGCCGTGTAACCTATCTGCGTGAGGACGGACGTATTAACGTTTCTATGCGTCTGCAAAAGGAGAATGCACTTGTTGCGGATGCTCAGGATATATATGATTTCCTGGTGAAGCGTAACGGCAGCATGCCTTACTGCGATTCTACGCCGCTGGAGATTATCAAGCAGAAGTTTGGTATCAGCAAGGCTGCCTTCAAGCGTGCTCTGGGCCATCTGATGAAAGAGGGCAAGGTGCGTCAGGAGAACGGCTGGACCTATCTGACGGAAGGACAGCAAGAAAAGTAATTTTAATATTTGAAGCACAAAAAAACCTGTTAGCTGAGTTTTTCAGCTAACAGGTTTTAATTATCTCAGTCTGAAGGTGAAGGGTAAGCGCAAATAGCAGCGAACCTTTTGGCCGTTAGTACCGACAGCGCTGGTGAAGCGCCATTTATAAGCGGCATTGATACCTGCCTGGTCGAGGTTAGCGTTACCGCTGGAGCTTACGAGGGTAACCTCATCAACAGTACCGTTGGTGTTTACCAGAAGGCGTACAACGCCTGAACCGGTGATGCCTGCATTGCGTTCTGCAGCAGGATATACAGGGTCAATCTTGCGCACGATACGCGGCATAATTGCAACAGAAGCGTTGCCGCTGCCACCGCCGCTGCCACTGCCTGTACCGCTGCCGTTGCCTGTGCCGTGGCCGCTGCCGTTACCGCCGCCACTGCCGGAGCCGGTGCCGGGGCCGACACCGCTGCCATGGCCGCTGCCTTGACCTGTGCCGCTGCCCTTACGGGCAACCTTTTTCACAGCAGATTTTTTATGTACAGGTTGAGGCTTATTCTCATCGTTTTTCCAGATAGCCTCCGGATCCGGTGTAGGCTCTTCCTGCACATCTTCTTCAGTAGAGTTTTCTTCGTCGTTTGCATTACTGTCTTCAATGTCGGCATCATTGCCGCCACCACCGCCGCCGCCGCCAAACAGTGATACCTCTACGATATCGTTAGCAGGCGGATGCGATAAATTAAACAGTCCGACGAAGCTTACGAAAAGTAAGATAAAAATATGTGTTACGATAGAACCGATAAAGCCGATTCTACTGCGTTGACCAGAATTCATTATTTACCAGCTCCATCCGTTGCCAAACCAAAGCGGGTAATACCTGCGCCTTTAAGTTTATCAATAAGTTCAATAACACGACCGTAATCAACATCCTTGTCTGCTCTGATAACAATAGCAAAACGAGGATTATTTTTTTGTTCGATTGAGGATTGGGTTATTAAAGACTGGATATCTGTCGGCGCATCGCCAAGATAAAGAGAGCCGTCATTTTTCAAGGATACAGCGAAAGTTGTCGTTGTATCCGTAGCAGCATGTGCTGCCTGCGGCAGTTTAACGGGAATGGTTTTCAGGTCGATCATGTACATGGTGCTGAGCATGAAGAATACCAGCAGAAAGAACATGATATCGATCATAGGGATAATAATAAGCTCCGGTGTTTTTCTGTCACGTACATTGCGCAGCTGCATTATTTACCACTCCTTGTTTCTGCTTCGAGAAGAGCACTGAAGCATTGCTCCATGTCGGTAATCATATTATCCATACGATGGGCAAAATAAGAGTGTGCGCACAAGGAAAGAATAGCTACGCAAAGACCGGTAGCAGTAGCGATAAGTGCTTCGCCGATACCGCCGGTGATAGCGATAGGAGCGCCGGATTCCAGATTGAAGATACTGAAGGCACCGATCATACCAACGATGGTACCGAGCAGGCCCAGCAGCGGGGACATAGTAACAATAATAGCAAGGTAGTCCAGTTTATTTTTCAGTTTAGCAATGAAAATACCTGCCTGGCTTTCCAAAAATGCTTTTTGTTGTTCTCTGCCATCGGTAATTTTAGCTGCATCAGCAACGATTTTAGCGCATTCGCCGTTGGTTGCTTCTGCTAATTGAAAAGCTTCTTCTCTTTCGTCAGCTCGCAAAAGTTCGCAATACTTAGCGGCAAATGGCTGACCGCTGTCTTCTGCCTTGTAAAACAGAAAACGCTCAATTGCAATTGCAATTACTGCGATTGAACAGAAAAGCAGCGGCCACATAACGAGACCGCCTTTGTGAAAATACATGATTGTTTGTTGAATTGCTTCCATGAATTGCCTCCTAAAAATACTCATCAAAAAATTTTTGGCAGCAGCAACTGCCTCAGCTTGTTTTGAAAAGTGTTACAAGCTGAATAAGGTTAATTTATAGTATATATTATCAATATGCAAAAAGCAAGAGGTTAGAAAAGATAATTAGCTAAAAGTGTTTAGAATGTAACAGTGAGTGACTTAAGGTAGCAGGAAAATAAAAGCAAGGAATTTCTTTATGTAGAAATAAATGGAAAAGACATAAAATGATTTGGGAATTCAAAGCATATCTTTAGCTTTTCCGGAGTTTTTCTCATTCATCTGCCTATCTCTTGCAGATTTCCTTACAATGGTATATAATTTATCTAATCCAGATTATACAAATTACGATTAGATAAATGAGGTGAGTAAGATGTTCATCGGTCGCGAGGAAGAATTAAAATTTTTAGAGGACAGATATAATAGTGCGGACGGTCAGCTTGTAGTGCTTTACGGCAGACGACGTGTAGGCAAAACAGAGTTGCTGCGTCAATTTTGTCAAGATAAAGAGCATATTTTTTATACTTGTACAGAAATTATTGATGAAAAACAGCTTGAAGCGTTTAGTCAGCGATTATTGGAAAAAAATCACCAGGCAGCAAAATATATTACACGCTTCAGTGATTGGGAGCAGGCCTTGCTCAGTATATCGGAGCTGGCAAAAGAGAAAAAAATAGTAGTTGTTATTGACGAATTCCCCTATATGGTAAAAGGGAATAATGCTATTCCTTCTATTTTGCAAAAGCTGTGGGATGAGGTTTTAAAGCAGTCTAATGTAATGCTGATTTTGTGTGGCAGCGCAATGTCATTTATAGAAAAAGAAGTTTTAGCAGAGAAAAAACCGCTTTATGGACGTGCTACAGGAATTTTAAAAATGCAGGCGATGGATTTTTATTCTGCCCAACAGTTTTTTCCTAATTACAGCATAGAAGACAAAATTACTGCTTATGCAATTTTGGGCGGTATTCCGCATTACTTAAAGCAGTTTTCCGATAAGTACTCTTTGGGTGAAAATATTGTACGCAGTATTTTAAGCAGAGGCAGTGTGCTATATAGTGAAGTGGAGTTTCTTATGCGTCAGGAGCTGCGTGAGACAAGCGTTTATAATGCAGTAATTGAAGCAGTTGCTTTAGGCAATACCCAATTAAATGATATTTATCAAAAAACTCAGATTGATAAAAGCAAGCTGAGTGTATATTTAAAAAATCTTTTGGAATTGGGAATTTTGTGCAGAGAGTTTTCTGTGGATGCCAATATTAAGGAGCAAGCTAATAAACAGAGAGGCTTATATAAGGTTACCGATAATTTCTTCGGTTTTTGGTATGCCTTTGTGTTCCCGAATTTATCTGAGCTGGAATCAGGCGATGCAGGAGGGATTTATCAATATGTTGTCAAGCCTGAGCTGGAGCGTTTTACATCGTATGTATTTGAAGATGTTTGCCAGCAATATTTGCGTAAGCAGAACAGAAAACATGACTTGCCGTTTTATTTTACCAAGATTGGCCGCTGGTGGAATAAGACTGATGAGATAGATATTATGGCAGTTGATTACAGGCAAACGCAAATACTTTTGGGCGAGTGTAAATATAAGCATAGGCCGGTAGACGTAAAAGACTTGAAGCACTTTTTAGGCAAAAAAGTAGCGCAGGATAAGAGTTTATATTATTATTTCTTTTCCAAAGCCGGTTATACAGAGCAGGCGGTTGCTTATGCGGCAGAAAAGGGAATAAAGGCAGTTTGCTTGGATGAGCTGGTGTAGGTGTGTAGGATAGAAAAATCATAAAAACTCTGAGAAACCGAAGTTTTACTTTGACTTCTCAGAGTTATTTATTTTTAGAGTAGTAAAATATTCTATATACTTACTTTGGCAAACTAATTAAACTAATATTATAGGTAATGATAATATGTAAACTGTTCTAACATAACAGCGATATATATCAGTTGTTGTTGATTGCTAATGCAATTTCATGTTACTTGACGTAGTATGTGCGTTATGCTATAATTCTGTGTGAAAAAGTAGATTGCAATAATGAACAAATGAATATTATAGACCTATCGGGTGTCGAAAGACTTAATAAGTAAGCAGGTGCGAAGCCTGCGCTGTCACGCAGCTGTAAAGTGGAGCAAATCCAAACAATGCCACTGGGAAACTGGGAAGGCTGGATTTGTGATGAAACTGAGCCAGAAGAATTGCCTGAGAAAGTAAAGACTAAAGTATGCTGCGAGTGACAGGAGAATGGTAAAGGACAAGTGCGTCCTTCTGTCATGGTGCAGAAGGGCGTTTTTTCTTGCCGGAATATGTAACGCCCTTGATAAAATATGCTTTTAGCCGGAGTCGCACGCGAAACTCGGACAGCTCGGTGGCACCTCATAAAAAATAAATTTTTTATGAGGTGTATGAGTATGATGAAAAACAAAAAAGCGCTGGTTATGTCAGTGCTGTGCGCTGTTGCCAGCGTAGGCTTTGTAATGTCTGCTAGTGCTGCAGACTTGCATGGTAATTTGGATGAGGTTGTTGTTGAAGGCAGTAGGGATGTGTTGCCGGGTGGTTTGGTTAGAAAAACTGCTAAATTGGGTATCTTGGGCGATAAAAGTGTTTTGGATATTCCTTATTCTGAAATGAGTATGACGGAAAAAGCTGTAGCCCTTTTTGATGATCCTAGTCAACCATTGGCAAATATTTTAACTGCTAATCCTTCTATTCGTAGTAGCACTAGTTCTCCTATGTATAGTGATTTTAGTATGCGTGGTATTAACATGAACGGCAACCATATGATGTTAAATGGTGTTCCTAGCTTATACTCTCAGTTCACTACACCGCCGTCTCATGTAATTGATAGAATTGATATTACATCTGGTCCTAATGCTGGTGTGAATGGTGTAAGTATGTCTAACAATGGCACAAATAGTGGTGCAACTCCTGCGCCTGGTACTATTAATATTGTTACGAAACGCGCAACTGATACTCCTATTACACGTTATACACAGACTTATAGCGGAAGAGGCAACACTAGCGAAATTATTGAAGTTGGACGTCGTTTTGGTAAGGATAATGAGTGGGGTTTGCGCGTGAATGCGGAATACATGGATGGCAAACTTTCACTGCCTGGTGCAGAGAATAATGAAAAGAATATTTTCATTAACTTTGATCATCGTGGCGAAAAGAGTGAAACCAATTTATTTGCAGGGCATTATGATAGACGTATTAATGGTGCACAAAGATGGTTTTCTTTAGATAAGACTTATAATAATAGTGTATTGCCTGATGCTCCTGATTCTAAAAATAATTATGACTTTGATGGTACAACTAAGAGAATGTATGGTTGGATTATGGCTTTGAATCATGACCAAAAAATGGATGATAATTGGTCTTGGTTTGCTAATTATGGTCAATCTAATCGTTTTGGTAATAAAGATAATCAAAGTGCGTCCATTAAATTTAAAAATGGTGGAGAATTTGTAAAAAATGTTTATTCTCAGATGAATGAGATTGCGAAGAATGTTTATGCTCAAATTGGTATAAAGGGTAAATTTGAAACTGGTGAAGTAAAACACAATGTTTCTTTTGCGGTTGACCGCTCTTGGGCTAAATATTGGTCTGCTACTGCTAGTACTGATGCAGGTACCGGACTTAGCGGTAACTTGAATAACTGGTGGTTTGCTAATGACTGGAATTCTATTAAGAAGAATTCTGGAGCAGCAAAACCGTCTTGGGAAGAGACAAATGTAGGTATTACTGTTGCTGACACTTTAGAATATGGTAAAGCTTCTTTGCTTTTAGCAGCTTCTAAAAAACATGAACACATGGAAATGTATAAGAATGGTGCGCCAAATTATACTTATACAAATGATAATATTTTACCGACATATGGCTTTACCTATAAACCTGTAGAAAATTTGGCTATGTATGTTGGTCATACTGAAAGCTTTTCTCGTGGACTTAAGGTTCTTAATACAAAAGATGTATACTATACAAATGAAAATCAAATTATGGAACCTGTAAAGAGCAAGCAAAATGAAATTGGTGTTAAATACCAAAATGCTGGCGTAATGACGACTTTAAGTTATTTTGATATTGACGAAGCTAACAGATATGATATTTTCAATGGCGGGAAATCTTATACCAAAGTTGATGATGGTAAAAACCGCTATAAAGGCGTTGAGTTGACTATTAATGGTAAACTTGCTGACAAATGGACTGCTACTGGTGGTTTTATGTATCTTGATGCGCAGCGTGAACAAACCAATAATGGTTCTAAAGACGGCTGGTTTGTTAATGGTGTTGCTAAATGGAGTGGCGTATTAGGTCTGGAATATAAACCTGATGAAGATTGGGGCGTTGTTGGTCGTGCTAACTGGGTTGATAAGGCATATATTGATTCTGGATCCAGCAGCGGCAAGACTGAAATTCCGTCCTATGTAACCTTTGATTTAGGTTTCAATTATAAGACTAAAATTAACACTGTTCCTGTAAAACTGAGTGCAATGTGCTACAATGTTGCTGACAAGGATTACTGGATGGGTAGAGGAAGTTCTACAACTTTTGGTTTGTCTATGCCGAGAACCTTTATGCTGTCTGCACAGTTTGATATCTAAGATTTGTTAACTTAAGAGGGTGGTTTTATACTACCCTCTTTTATTCTATCTTAATAAGCGGTAAGTAATAATGAAAAATATTTTAAGCCTTATTCTTCTAGTGGTAACGATTTTTACAATCGGTTGCGGAAGACAGGAAGAGCAAAAAATTAATAGCGAAAAACATGATAAGAACACAGTAGTTTTAGCTGCCTATCGCCATCTTGCACCTGGTAATAAAGATGGACTTTACTGCAGTCGTATTTTGGATGTTTGGGAGCCTTTGATTACTAAAGATGATGATAATAAACCGGCACCATGCTTAGCAATAAATTGGGAAATGCGTGATGGTGGCAAAGAGTGGATTTTTCATCTACGACAAGATGTCTACTTTCACAACGGTACAAAATTTAATGCGGATTCTGTGATTGCTAATTTTGACCGTATGAAGAAAGGTTATAAGCGGTCTTCTTTTTATGGCCTGAATATGGAAATGTATTATCCTACTTTATTGAAATATGAAAAATTAGATGAGTATACTATTCGTCTGCTTTTTAAAGAAGCGAATATTAATGAATTATATAAGATGACTGATTTTGGTAGTCCTATGTATGCTCCAGAGTGTTTTGCTGATGATGGTAATTTCAAGAGTGTTGCTATTGGTACTGGACCATATAAGATTACTGAAAATGTATTAAACAAGTACGTAGTGCTGGAACGTAATGATAATTATTGGGGCATAAAAGGTAAAATTAAAAAATTTATTGTGCGTAATATTCCTAATACAGATACACGCTATGCGGCATTAAAATCTGGAGAAATTGATGGAGTTGTCGATATTAATGCCATACCTCCGTTTCTTGCTGATGAGATACAAAAAGATCCTCGTTTTGCTGTAGATAAAAATAAATCAACGATGATTCGTTATTTATGTGTAAACGGTAATAAATTTCCTTTTAATGATGTAAGGATGCGTAGGGCTGTAAGCTTAGCAATTGACAGGAAAAATTTAGTACATAATATGTATTTGGACTATGCTGAACCGACAGCCAATATCTTAAATTATACTAGTCCTGGCTATAAAGCTTTTCCTGTAGAATATGATTTGCAGGAAGCGAAACGCCTGGCACACGAGGTGTTAGGAAATAAGCGCTGTGAAATTACATACTGTATCAATGGTAATGAACCATTGCAAAAAGGAGAAGCTGAGTTAATCGCTTATTGGTTACAAGATATTGGCTTAGATGTAAAAATTCAAGCAATAGAGTATGCTACGTTATCAAAAATGATGCGCAAAGGAGACTTTAATATTGTTCGCATTCAAAAGGGATTAGCTAACGGTGATCCATTTAGTGCATTATATACTTTTATTATGCCTGATGGCGCTTTAAATGTTAGCAACAGTTCTGGGTATAATAATCCAGAAGTTACAGAATTAATGAATAAGGTTAAGCATATAACTGATGAGGCTGAAAGGCAACGTGTTTTTGACAGAGTTCAAGAAATCGTGGTATATGAGCAGCCAGTAATCCCTCTTTTCAATGATATGAACATCGTTGCCTATAATAAGCGTTTAAAAAATTATAAACCTTTAATCTATGGTGTAGATTTGAGTAAGGTAGAATTGGCGGAAGAAAATGATTAGATACTGCTATAAAAGAATTTTATTGGCTGTGCCGGTAATGGTTGGCATCAGCTTGCTGGCGTTCATTTTAGGACTATTATCACTCGGCGACCCGGCGGAGTTTGCTTTACATCAGGATGGTCTGGATGCACCTACGGATGCGCAGATAGCAATGATGCGTGAAGAGCTTGCCTTGAACAGACCTATATATGTTCAGTATTTCAGCTGGTTTGTGCAGGTGCTGCATGGTAATTTCGGCAGCAGCTACATTAGCGGCAAGGATATTTTGCATGAGCTTTTGCTGCGCCTGCCGGTGACGGTGGAGCTGGCGCTGCTGGCATTGGCCATTGCTGCGGTTGTTGGCATTGCATTGGGCACTTTATGCGCTGTTTACAAAAACAGCTGGCTGGATGATGCGGTACAGTTTTTGACTAATATACTTTTAGCTTTACCCGGCTTTTGGCTGGCGTTGCTGATGATTTTATTGTTCAGCGAAACGCTGCGTTTGCTGCCGACAAGCGGCAGTGAAAGCCTGCGTTACTTTATTATGCCGGCGTTGGCGGTTTCCTTCTCTACCTCAGCAACAGTGTGCCGCTATATGCGCAGCTCGCTGTTGACGGAATTTGCTTCGCAGTATTTTCTCGTAGCGCGTGTACGCGGAATCAGCAAAATAAAGCTGCTTTTTTGCTATGCGTTTCCTAATGCTATGCTGCCTGTAATTGCTTTGCTGGGTAATTATCTGGCAGGCATTTTGGGCGGTTCGGTTATTGCGGAAAGTATTTTTGCTTTGCCGGGCATCAGCAGCATGGCCTTGGAAGCGATTCGCTTCCGCGATTACCCTGTATTGCAGGCCTATGTGCTTTTTACAGGCTGGCTGTTGGTATTGATAACCTTAGCGGTTGATTTACTGATGTTTTATCTGAATCCGAAGCTGAGAGGAGGCGCTGAAGCACATGACTAAAAAAATACAGCTTAATTTCGCTATTTTTGTACTTGCGTTTATCATTCTCGGCAGTATTTTGGCTCCGCTTCTGGCAACGCATAATCCCTTTGAGCCGGATATGGCTAACCGTCTGCAAAGTCCCTGCTGGCAGCATTTCTTCGGCACGGATGCTTTAGGCCGTGATATGTTCAGCCGTATTCTTTACGGCGGACGGGCATCAATGCTGCTCACCTTGATTTCGTCGGTTTTGGCGTTGATTTTAGGTGTGGGTGTTGGTCTGTTGTGCGGTTTTTACGGTGGTAAATTAGACATGTTCTTTACCGTTTTGAGCAATATTTTCCAAGGTATACCGGGAAGCTGTTTTATGATAGCCTTGGCTGGTATTCTCGGTCCGAGTATTTATAGCCTTGTACTGGCATTGGTTGTGACATCCTGGGCCGGTTTTTCGCGTATTGTGCGTGCAGAAGTTCTGCAGCTGATGGGAGAGCCTTTCATTGAAGGCCTGCGCTGCCTTGGCTGCAGTGACTGGCGAATTATTTTTCGTCATTTGCTGCCCAATATTGCCAATAAGCTGCTTGTTTTGGTAACTATTCGTCTTGGCAGAGGTATACTGGCGATTGCCGGTTTGAGCTTTTTGGGCTTAGGCGTGCAGCCGCCGACACCTGACTGGAGCGTAATGATTAACGATGCCATTATGTATTACCGTAGCTCGCCTCACCTGATTATTATTCCCGGTCTGTTTGTATTTTTGCTGATTTATTCTCTGAATATCATCGGAGAGCATCTGCGTGACAGCTTAGATACACAGCTTAATGAGGTGCGCAAATGGTAAAAAGTCTGGTGTTAGAAAATATATCTGTAGGCTTTAAGCTGCCGCAAGGCGTATTTTATGCTGTAGATGATGTAAGCCTGAACTTGCACGGAGGGAATTTTACTGCGATTATCGGTGAAAGCGGTTGCGGTAAATCTGTATTGGGGCAGGCAATCTTAAACATATTGCCATCAGGAGTCGTTAAAAAGGGTAGAGTGCTTTATAATGGCGAGCAGGTGAAGGAAATATTATCTGCTTTTGGTATTATTCCGCAAAATCCCAGTGAGTCGCTGAATCCTGTGCGCAAAATAGGCAAGCAGATGCAGGATATTTTGGCTGTTCATAATATTGCGGATGGTGACAATAGTTATAAAAAGCAGTGCTTGCGGTTGTTCGGACTGCAGGAGGCAGAGCGTGTTCTGGCTGCATATCCGCATGAGCTTTCCGGTGGTATGCTGCAGCGAGTTCTGTGTGCTATGGCTGTGAGCAGTAAGCCTGAATGGATTTTGGCTGATGAACCGACAAAGGGGTTGGATGAACAGGTCGGCGCTGTTGTACGCAAAAATTTGCTGACGATTAAGCAGGATTTGCGTTTAAGTATGCTGATTATTACGCATGATATTGCTTTGGCACAAGAGGTGTGTGACGATGTGCTGGTGATGTATGCAGGACAGGTTTTGGAGCATAATGCGGATATTTGGCATAAACCGCTGCATCCGTATACCAAAGGATTCTTGCAGGCTTTACCAAAGAATGGTCTCCAGGTCATTCCGGGAAAGGCACCGGTGCCGGGGGAAAGCTTTACCGGCTGTAAATTTGCAGCATGCTGTCCCTATTGTACAACGCGTTGCAAGGAAGAAATGCCTGCTATGCAGCAGGTTGGTAATGCGGAAGTGAGGTGCTTCTTGTATGCTGAAGGCTGAAAATATTTCTAAAAGCTTTGTTGACCGTAGCAACGGAAAAAATTTTGAGCTTCTGCAGAATGTTTCACTGGAGCTCAAGCCCGGTGAAGCGGTGGCGCTGATGGGTGGCAGCGGCAGCGGCAAAAGCACGCTGGCACGGATTTTGCTGCGCCTGCTGCCATGTGATACCGGTAAAATTTATTTTCAGGGACAAGATATTACGAATGCTACTGGCAAAGATTTAAGTTCTTTCAGACGCAATGTGCAGTTTATTTCACAGCGTCCGGAAAGCTTTCTTGATCCGCGTCAGACCTTAGGCTCTAGTCTGCAGGAAGCATTTACTGTTTTTAATCTGCCTTATGATGAAGAAAAAATCAAAGAGATGCTGGATTTGGTAAAGCTCAATGCAGAGCTTCTGCAGCGCTATCCGCATCAGGTGAGCGGCGGCGAAATTCAGCGTATCTGCCTGGTAAGAGCACTGTTGTTAGAGCCGAAGCTGCTTGTTTTGGATGAACCGACATCGATGCTGGATATCTCCGTGCAGGCTCAGATTTTGCATTTGCTACGTGATATACGCAAGGAAAAGCAGCTGGCTTATTTGTTTATTACGCATGATAAACAGCTTGCGGAATGGCTTTGCGACAGAGTTTTACATATAGAGCAGGGGAAGTTAAAGTAATTCATCTAATCTAGATTATACAAATCATGATTAGATGAATGTGTTCTGGAAACACATAACACCGGAGGCTTCAAGGTTTTACCTTGAATTTTTTCGTTTTTTCTTGCCGGAAAAAACGTGAGTAGGATGTTTTTACTAAATTGTGTTTGAGCAAAGTTAATCTACTGCCTGCAGAAAATAAGTAAGTCATATATTGGAGTTGATGAGTATGAACCAATATTATCAGGATAACATGCTTTTTGGCATGAACCCTTCAAGTTATCTGCATCGCTACGCCGTTAACGGCAAGGTGTCTGGAAATCTTGCCTGCATCAGCGAAATCAAAAATGCCGCCGTTGTCTTATACAGTCCGCGCGGCTGCGGCTTTCATTATCGTTGTCATGTGCGTAGCGGCCAAAGCCCGGTTTATGAGCTGGAATGTGCGGATTTGCGCAACAATGATGTAATTTTCGGCGGTGAGAAAAAGCTTACGGCTTTACTGCAAAAGGTGGAGCGTGAGCAAAAGCCGGAGATTATTTTTCTGTTGCCTTCCGTAGTATCGGATATTATTAATGATGATTTGGCAGGTCTGGCCTGCAGCCTGCAGCCGCAGTTTAAAGCGAAGCTCGTGCCGATTACGTCGCAGGTTTTTTCGCATATGGACAAGAGCAATGGCCGCAAGGTTTTGCGTGAAAAGGCTTGCCAAAAGCAGAAGCAAAAGTTTTCTTCTAGTGCTGTCTATCAGGGCTGCGGTTATGTAGAGGTGATGGACGCTTTAGTTGAGCAGGTGATGGAGCCTCAAAGAGTGCAGCCGCGGAGCGTAAATATCGAAACCTTTGCCTGGGGCTATAACGGTGAGGATAAGTTGCAAAGCATGAGTGAGATGCTGCAGAAAATGGGGATTACCGTCAATGCCTATCTGCCTGCCGCTGATTTGCAGACAATCAAAAAGGCTCCGCGGGCAGCGCTGAATATAGTACGTCGCAAAAAATGGGCGCTGGCAATGGAGCAGCGCTTTGGTACGCCGTTTCTGCATGTTGCCGATATGCAGGAGTGGCATGGTATTGAAGGAATCAGTGATTTGTACAGACAGATTGGCAAAATGCTTGGTTGCGAGAATGCTGTTGAACGCGTGCTGCAGGAAGAATATGAACGGGTTGCCGCCCGTTATCAGGAGCTGCGTGCAGACTTTGCCAAGTATAAGTTTTGCCTGATTGCGCATGGTATTGCCTATTTGCCGGATGCGCTGCGCGTTTATCAGCAGGATTATGGTCTGCCGATTACGAAAATATGTATTATCATGAATCCTTCCTACCAGGCAGAAACAGGTCTGGATGATGCAATGATGCAGAGATTTAAGGACAGGATAGAGCTTGCTAAGGCTGAGTATGGCTGTGATGCGGAAATTTTACTAGAGCCTTCGGAGGATGCCTTGCGTGAGGCTGCGCAGAGCTGTGATTTTGTTATCTGCAACGGTCATCCGCGCTATGCTGCTTTGGATGTTCCCGTGCTTTATAATTTGTTTGACCGCTCGGTGTGGTCTTATCAGGGCTTTGTGGATATTATGGAAGAGGTTTGGCAGATGCTGCAACAACCGCAGCGAACAGGCAGCAATCTTTTGCTGAGCAAACTGGCCTATGACCCGGTATTTTATCCGATGCGCGAAGCTGATAAAGACAGTAAAGCATCACGCGAACTGTATAGCAGAGTATGGAGGCAGAGAAAATAATGAAACCATTAAGTAGCTGTGCTTTATTTGGTGCTGTGCGTGCTCTTGCCGGTATTAAGGATGCCTTAATCCTGCAGCATTCCGTTGTCGGCTGTCAGTGGGGCAGCCTGACTTTCCGATATGCCGGCAAGCCTTATGATGTACGTCAGGCCTCTGATGTTATTTATGATGAGGATGTTGTTAATGGCGGTGAGAAGGTTTTGCGTAAAACCTTGCAGGAGACAGAGCGTATTTTTGCGCATTGCGGTGCGGTATTTGTAGTCAGCGGCTGCGTGCCGAATATGATTGGCGATGATGTGGACGGTATTTTGGCTACTACCGAAGGTTCGCAGAAATTATTACATGTAAAAGCGCCGGGATACGCAGGGAATATCGACAGCGGTGTCGAAACAGCTTATTTAGCGTTGTTGCCCTTGCTCCAACATGCGGAGAAAAAAGAAGCTGCCACGATAAATATTTTTGGCATAATGAACGATGATCCTTATGCGGATAATGATTTAGCCGAGCTGAAGAAATTTTTGGGTTCCAAGGTTAGAGTTAACTGCGCACTGCAGGATTGCAGCTTGCGCGATATTGCAGCAATGCCGCAGGCAGAGCTGAATATCTGCTTTGGCTATGGTGAGCTGTTGGCACAAAAGATGCAGGAAAAACTTGGCGTGCCGTATATCAAATGCGCTTATCCCTATGGTGTGGCAGGCATGCAGAAGTTTTTGCGTCAATTAGGCGCAGCGTTGAAGGTTGATTTTGCTGAAGAATTGTCTGAGCTGGAGGCTGCGGCTGAAAAGCTCGTTTATCGCAGTGCCGATTATCTGGTGAATTTGTATCAGATGCCGGTGGCTTTGGCTACGGACAAGGCACATTTAGCGGGCTTACAGAGCTTTTTTGCCGAAGAACTGGGCATGCACGTTGTTATTGCAGAGGACACTGCGGAATTTAGCTTGGATAAAATGGCAGAGGCTGCAGCAAAGCACAAGCCTGTATTGTTTTGCGGTTCTTCATTTTTAAAGAATTTGGCTGAAAAATATCAGGTGCCGTTAGTGCGCTGTGCTTATCCTGCCTTTGACCGGCTGTGCTTTACCGATAATACGCTGGTCGGAGCGCGTGGTGCTGCCTTGCTCATTGAGCAGATTGTTAACAGTGCCTTGCAGCAGCAATATAAAACAGATGGCCGATATGCCGGCTTGCGTGAAAGTATTTGTGAGGTAAATCATGAGTGAGCTTGAAACACATCCCTGTTTTACAGCTAAATGTAGCGATTACGCCCGTATTCATCTGCCTGTGGCACCTAAATGCAATATGCAGTGTAATTATTGTCTGCGCAAATACAGTTGTGTAAATGAAAGCCGTCCCGGCGTCGTGGCAAGGGTTATGGTACCGGAGGATGCAGTCGATTGGTATCTGCAGATGAAGGACAAGGTGCCGAAGCTGACGGTAGCAGGCATTGCCGGCCCCGGCGATGCGCTGGCCAATTGGGCAACGGTCAGCAGAACGCTGAGCATGATTCGTGAGGTTGATAAGGATGTTTTCTTCTGCCTTTCGACTAATGGCCTTTATCTGCCGAAGTATGCCAAGGAGATAGCAGCTTTAGGTGTTGATTATGTTACGGTGACGGTGAATGCGATTACCAGCAACACCGGCGCGCATATTTACAGCTTCATCAATGATGACGGCAAAAAATATGTCGGCGAAGAGGCTGCTGCGCTGCTGCTAGAAAGACAGATAGAAGGATTGCAGCTGCTTGGCGAATATGGCGTGAAGGTGAAGATAAATACGGTAGCAATCTCCGGCGTGAATATCCAGGAAATTCCGGCGATTGCCAGACGTATGGCTTTGCTGGGAGCGAAGCTGCAGAATATTTTACCGATGCTGCCAGTGGAGGGAACTGGCTTTGCACATCTTGCGGAGCCTGCAGCTGAAGAAATTATGCAGCTGCGTAATGTTTGCAGGCAGTGGATGCCGCAGATGCAGCATTGCAACCGCTGTCGTGCGGATGCTGTAGGCGCGTTGACTAATCCCTGTGTTTTAGAAGAAAGCTGAAATTGAAAATCCGTGTAAACAGAAGCTTGACGTTGGTTTGCACGGATTTTTTGCTTAATATGATATTTAATTTGACGGCGTTTCCTGTACTTGTTACAATTAAATTTATAATATCTAATCTGTATGGGAGAAGCTAATGGATTATACTGCGATTATTTTGACAATAGGTATTATTTTTGCAGCGTCGTTTTTTTCTACTGTTTCCGGCTTTGGCTTTGCTTTGGTGGCCATGCCTGTGCTTACTTTGGTGATGTCGGTTAAAGCGGCGGTTATTTTTGTGTTGCTGTTGAATTTGGTTCTGCGGGCAATTACTATGTACAGGGTGCGTGAAGGCTATGATAAAGCAACGGTTATCCTGACGACCTTGGGAAGTGTTGTTGGTATGCTTCCCGGAAGCTGGGTGCTGAAGGTGCTGCCTGCGGCACAGTTGGAGGTGTTTTTGGGAGCGGTGCTTGTGGTCGCCACGGTTTTGCTTAGCCTGCAGTTTACGCTGCCGATTAAAAATAAACCCTGCGGACGTTTTGCTGCAGGAATTTTGAGCGGTTTTTTCGGCGCATCTACCAGTGTCAGCGGACCGCCGCTGGTTTTGTATTTTATTAACGAAAAGTTGCCGAAGGATGTTATGCGGGCTAACATGATCTGGTTCTTTGGATTAAGCGGCTTTTTGACGGTGTTGGTGAATTATTTTTACGGTAATGTCAGCGGTACCATTGATTGGAGTTTGTTGCTGTACACTATACCGGTGATGCTTTTGGCTATCTGGTTGGGAGAAAAATTTTTCTATCGCCTGAATCAGCATCTGTTCCGTAAGCTGGCATTGGCGGTGGTGCTTGTAGGAGCGCTGATGCTGCTGTGGAGCGGGTGGCAGAATTTATAAGTAAACTTTAAAATATTGCTGTCTTATAAATCAGCAGTAAAATTTTGTGTTAATGCTTTAAAAATAGCACTATTACTGTAACCTAGTTTACAATAATAGTGCGATAAGATAAAAAATAAATAAAATTTAGCTTTTTCCTTGACGTTTGCGGAGCAGGAGGAGTAAAATAATCTCAATCGCTGATTATGGCGATAAATTTTGAAGCATAAGGAAATGCTGAAGTTGTTGCAGGTGAAAATGATGGAATCTAAAATGATGAACACTGCAATTGAATATGGTTTTTATTACGCACCGGTATTTAACTATTATTTTAGCACCGGTTATTTTGCATGGGAAAAATCATATAGCAGTAATCATCGTATTGGAGACTATAAATAGTATTTGCGAGCGCAGTGCTTGCAATTAAGATTTGACTTTTACAGCAGGCTCTTTTACGGGAGCCTGCTTTTTTTGTAGCATGGTAGCTTATAGCAGTATGGTAAATTAAATGACAAGGGCGTCAGAACAAAGGGGAGACAATTTATGGTAATAGTATTCAAGCCGGGAGCGCCGGAGGAAAATAAAGCGAAAATGCGCAGCAATTTGGAAAGCAAGGGCTTCCGAATTAACGAAATTAATGGTGTCAACATGACCATTTTCGGTATCATCGGCGATACGAGCACACTTGATATCAATATGCTGCGTATTGATGATGCGGTAGACAAGGTAATGCGTGTGCAGGAGCCGTTCAAGCGAGCTAACCGCATGTTCCATCCGCAGGATTCCGTGATTAATGTCGGCGGTGTTGAAATCGGTGGACGCAAGATTCAGGTTATCGCAGGTCCGTGCTCCGTAGAAACGCAGGAGCAGGTTACGGACATTGCCAAGTCCATTAAGCTTGGCGGCGCCTCAATGCTTCGCGGTGGCGCCTTCAAGCCCCGCACATCGCCGTATTCCTTCCAAGGCTTGAAGGAGGTTGGCCTGGAATATTTAAAAGGTGCAAAAAAAGAAACAGGCCTGCCGATTGTAACAGAAATCATGTCACCGTATATGATTGAGCGTTTTGTAGAAGATGTAGATTTGATTCAGGTCGGCGCCCGCAACATGCAGAACTTTGAACTGCTGAAGGAATTGGGCAAAACCAATAAACCGATTCTTTTGAAACGTGGTTTGGCAGCAACAATTGAGGAATGGCTGATGGCAGCGGAATATATCATGAGCGAGGGCAACGAGAACGTTATCCTTTGCGAACGCGGTATCCGCACTTTTGAAACATATACGCGCAATACATTGGATGTAAGCGCAATCCCCGCTGTGAAAAAGCTCAGCCATCTGCCGGTAGTAGTTGACCCGAGTCATGCGGCAGGCCTGTGGTGGATGGTAGAGCCTTTGGCAAAGGCTGCGGTTGCAGTAGGTGCCGACGGACTGTTGATTGAAGTACACAACAATCCGGAAGCAGCGCTTTGCGACGGCGCACAGTCCTTAAGACCTGAACGCTTCGCCAGATTGATGGGCGAGCTGAAGGGTATTGCCAGAATTGTTGGCAGAGATATGTAAGTCAAGGCATTATCCCTTAGCAATATAAAAAAGCGTAAGGGTTTGTAATAACTCCTGATCTGGGAGTAGTATTGTAGCATTGTAGATTAGATTAAAGGAGAGATTTTATCATGATTATCGTATTCAAACAAAATGCAACTGTTGAGGAAAAAACTAAGCTGAAAAACCAATTAGAAAGCAAGGGCTTTCAGATTCATGCCAGTGATGGCGTAAATGCTTCACTGTTTGGTGTTGTTGGTGATACCAGCGCTTTGGATATCAACCTTTTACGTGTTGTTGAGGGTGTAGAAAAGGTAATGCGTGTGCAGGAGCCTTTCAAACGTGCGAACCGCATGTTCCATCCCGAGGACAGCATTATTGATGTTGCAGGCAGAAAATTCGGCGGCAAAAAGCTGCAGGTTATCGCAGGCCCCTGTTCCGTAGAAACCCAGGAGCAGGTTACGGAAATTGCCAAGGATGTTAAGGCTGCAGGCGCTACGCTGATGCGTGGCGGTGCCTTCAAGCCTCGTACTTCTCCGTACTCCTTCCAGGGCTTAAAGGAAAAAGGTCTGGATTTCCTGAAAAATGCCAGGGCTGCAACCGGCCTGCCGATTGTTACGGAAATCATGTCACCTTACATGGTGGAACGCTTTGTTGAAGACGTTGACCTGATTCAGGTCGGCGCCCGCAATATGCAGAACTTCGATCTGCTTAAGGAATTGGGCAAAACCAATAAGCCTATTCTGTTGAAGCGTGGTCTGGCGGCAACGATTGAGGAATGGCTGATGGCAGCGGAATACATTATGAGCGAAGGCAACGAAAATGTTATCCTTTGCGAACGCGGTATCCGTACCTTTGAAACCTATACTCGCAACACGCTTGATGTAAGTGCTATTCCTGCAGTAAAAAGACTCAGCCATCTGCCGGTAGTAGTTGACCCGAGTCATGCAGCAGGCATGTGGTGGATGGTAGAGCCTTTGGCTAAGGCAGCAGTTGCAGTCGGCGCAGACGGCCTTTTGATTGAAGTACATAATGATCCGGAAGCAGCATGGTGTGATGGTGCCCAATCCTTGAAACCGGACCGTTTTGCTAAGCTGATGGGTGACCTCAGAGGCATTGCGAACATTGTCGGCAGAGAGTTATAATAGTAATATGGCAGATTAGGAGTGATTTTTTTGGAAGCTGATTTTGGTGGCGAAAATAGAAGTACAAGGTGGCAGGAGCTCAGCTTTGCTATCGTTGGCTTGGGGCTAATTGGCGGCTCCTATGCCAAAGCATTGCGTAAACTGGGCGTTAAGCAGATTATCGGTATAGAGCGAGATGCAGCAACATTGCAGGAAGCAAAGCAGCAGGGGTTGGTTGATATTGGCATGACTGAGCCTGATAACCGACTTAAGGAGGCCAACGTAATCATCTGCGCTATTTATCCTGAAGCAATCGTGGGCTTTATAGCTGAAAACGTTGATTTCTTTAACGAAAGTGTTTTGCTGACTGATGTTGCAGGCATTAAAAACGATATGATCAGCAGAGGCCAGGAACTTTTAAAGGGTGGCATGGAATTTATTTCCGGCCATCCGATGGCCGGACGCCAGGGCAGCGGCTTGGGTATGAGCGATGCGCATATTTTTCAGAATGCGAACTACATCATCGTGCCGGAAAAGCATAACACACAGGCTGCTATCAGCTGGCTGGAGCAATTTGCTTTGGCTCTTGGTTGCAAGCATACGGTGCAGGTAACACCGGCGCAGCATGATGCAACGATTGCCTATACCAGCAATTTGCCGCATGTTACTGCGGTAGCGCTTATGGACAGCGCGTCCTTTGATGATAAGACCAAGTACTTCGTTGCCGGCAGCTTCCGAGATGGCACTCGTGTAGCAGATATCAATCCTGAATTATGGTGCAATTTATTCCTGGCCAACAGGGAAAAGGTTGCGGATGAAATAGACAAATATATGGAGCAGCTGGTGCTGTGGCGCGACGCTCTGCGCAGTGATGACGGCGAAAAGCTGAAGGAGCTGATGCGCAAGGCGGGAGCACGGAGAAGGGAGCTTTTTTAATGAAGAAAATTCATGTTGCATTAGGCGTTCATGCCTATGATATTGAAATAGCCGCCGGCCTGCTGCCGCAGGTCGGCTCTAAGGTTGCAGCGTTGCTGCCGAAGGCGCGCAAGGCTGCAATTATCAGCGATACAAATGTTGCACCGTTATATGCAGCAAAATTACAGGCTAGCCTCGAAGAGGCTGGCCTTGTTGTGCATAAGGTGGTAATTGAAGCCGGTGAGCAAAGCAAGAACATGCAGGTGCTCAGCGATGTATTGGAACAGCTTGCTGCAGCAGGGCTTACGCGCACTGACGTTGTGCTGACGCTTGGCGGCGGTGTTGTCGGTGATTTGGGCGGCTTTGCCGCTGCCAGCTTTATGCGTGGCATTGCCTTTGTGCAGATACCGACATCACTGCTGGCACAGATTGACAGCAGCGTGGGTGGTAAGGTAGCTGTAGATTTAAAGGCCGGAAAAAACCTTGCCGGTGCCTTTTATCAGCCGAAGGCTGTGTTTATTGATACAGACTTATTGGCAACGCTTTCTACCCGCTTTTTGCATGATGGTTTGGCAGAAGCGATTAAATACGGCTGCATTAAAGACGCGGAGCTTTTTGAAAAAATTGCCGGCTATGCTGATGATGCTGCGCTTTTGGCAGATATTGACAGTGTTGTTGCCACCTGCTGTGCAATAAAAGCACGCATTGTAGAGCAGGATGAATTTGATACAGGCCTGCGGATGCTGCTGAATTTCGGTCATACCTTGGGACATGCTGTAGAGCAGAACTTCGGCTACAGCTGCTTTTCGCACGGCGAGGGCGTAGCGATTGGCATGTATCAGCTGACTAAGCGCACCGAAGAGCTGGGAATGACAGCCAAAGGCAGCGCCGAGCGTATTAAGAGCGTGCTCGAAAAGTATAATTTGCCGTTGACTGCGGGCGTAGAAAAAGCGCAGCTGCTTGATACAATGGCAAGAGATAAGAAAAAGAACGGCAACAGCATTACCCTCATTATTTTGCAGCAGATAGGCGAGGGCGTACTGCAGAAAGTTGATTGGCAGGAAGTGCCAAAGTATTTGGGGTGAGGCTAAATGGAAAAGGTAAAAATTTATCCTGCAAAATTGGCAGGAACGGTGCATGTGCCGTCATCTAAAAGTATGGGACACAGAGAAATCATTTGTGCAGGTCTTGCAGGCGGCACCAGCATTGTCGATAATATCAGCATGTCTCAGGATATTGAAGCAACGATGCGCGTTCTGCGTGCTATGAATGTGAGCGTGGACGAAATCCCCAGCATGATAGAGGGACGTAAGGCTTTGCAGATTACAGGCACAGGTCATCCGATTGCAGCGGCAGATAATGTTGACTGCGGTGAATCCGGTTCCACCTTACGCTTTTTTATTCCTTTGGGAGCAAATCTTGGCTGTCCGCTGACCTTTATCGGTCACGGCAAGCTGGTATCACGTCCTTTGCAGGCGTATTACGATATTCTTGATAAGCAGTTTGTGCAGTATTTTAATGATAATGGCAATCTGCCGTTGACAGTCAACGGTCATCTGATGCCGGGTAAATTTGAACTGCCGGGAGATGTAAGCAGTCAGTTTGTCAGCGGTCTGCTTTTTGCTTTGCCGTTATTAAAGGGTGATTCCGAAATTATCATTACTTCGCCGTTGGAATCCGCTTCTTATGTAGATATGACGCTGAACTGCCTGGCGAAGTACGGTGTTAAAATAGAAAATGTAGATGGCGCACACCGTCATTATCTCGTACCTGGCAAGCAGCGTTTTAAAGCGCAGGACAGCAAGGTTGAGGGCGACTGGTCGCAGGCAGCCTTTTGGACTGTCGGCGGTGCTTTGGGCGCAGGCATTACGGCAAGCGGTGTTGACTTTGCTTCTCTGCAGGGTGATAAGGCTGTGGTAGAAATTATGCAGCGCATGGGTGCTGATATTGCCCAAAATGCCGACAGCGTAACCGTAAACAGCAGTACAACGAAGGCAACGGTAATAGACGCTTCTAACTGTCCCGATATTATTCCTGTGCTTACCGTGCTGGCAGCAGTCAGCGAGGGAACGACGAAGATTATCAACGCGGGACGCCTGCGTATCAAGGAATGCGACAGACTGGCGGCTATGACGAGTGAATTAAACAAAATGGGTGCGGCAATTACGGAAGAACTGGAAGGTCTGACAATTACCGGCAAGCCTGAGGGTCTGCGCGGTGGTGTAGAGGCAGATGCCTGGAACGATCATCGTATTGCTATGAGCCTGGCAATTGCTGCGCAGTGCTGCGCCGAACCGATTACCTTAACCGGTGCAGGCAGTGTAAGCAAATCCTATCCTGACTTTTGGGAGGATTACAAGAGCGTAGGTGGAAAAATTGAGGTGTTGGCATGAGTGGAATTTTTGGCATGAATATAAAAATGGCGATATACGGCGAATCGCACGGCAAATCCATCGGCGTAGTGCTGGATGGACTGCCGCCGGGACTGGCCCTGGATGAAGCGGCGATTGCTGCCGAAATGGCGCGTCGTGCTCCCGGACAAAATGCCTTGAGCACGGCACGCAAGGAAAGCGATACGGTAGAAATCCAAAGCGGCTTCTTCAATGGCTTTACGACAGGTACGCCGCTGTGCGCGCGTATCGTCAACAGCGACCAGCATTCTAAGGATTACAGCATTCTCGCCGATAAAATGCGCCCCGGTCATGCGGATTACGCAGGCCATGTACGTTATCAGGGCTTTAACGATTATCGCGGCGGCGGCCATTTTTCCGGTCGTCTGACGGCACCGCTTGTTTTTTCCGGTGCTGTGGCCAAGCAGGCGTTGGCGCAATATGGTATTATTGTCGGGTCGCATATTCTGCAGATTAACGATATCAAAGAAGAGCGCTTCAATCCAATGGGCGTAAGTGATGCAGAATTAGCTGAGCTGCATACGAAAAAGTTTGCTGTTATGGATGACGCTGTCGGCGAAAAAATGCAGGAGCGCATTTTGCAGGCTAAGAGCGAGCTTAACAGCGTAGGCGGTGTAATTGAAGCTATTGCACTGCATTTGCCCGCAGGTATCGGCGCACCGTATTTTGATTCCGTGGAAAGCATGCTGAGCCATGCGCTGTTTTCCGTGCCTGCTGTTAAAGGTGTAGAATTTGGCGATGGATTTGGCTTTGCCAGGCTGACGGGTGCTGAAGCAAATGATGCTTTGCATTACGTTGACGGCAAGGTGAAGGCACTGACGAACCACAACGGCGGCGTTACCGGCGGTATTACCAACGGTATGCCTTTTGTAGTGCGCGTGGCCATTAAGCCGACACCGTCGATTGCGCGCGAGCAGCAGACAGTGAGCCTTAAGGAGCAGGCTGATACAACGCTGGCTATTGTCGGCAGGCATGATCCCTGTATTGTACAGCGTGCTGTGCCTGTTATCGAAGCGGTGGTTGCGTGGACGCTGTGGGATTTACTTTTAGAAGCGAAGAAATGGGAGAAATAAAATGCAGGAGCTTGATTTAGAAAAAATCCGCCAAGAAATAGATAAGGTTGACCAGCAGCTGGCAGACGTATTGGAAAGCCGTTTGCACCTGGTAATGCAGGTGGCTGCCTATAAAAAATCCAAAGGACTGCCTGTTAAGGACAAAAACCGTGAGGCTAAGGTTATTGAAAAGGTTGCAGGCTTTTTGGAGAACAAGGAATATTCCGTGGCTGTGAAAAATATTATGCGCGGTATTATCGATCAGGCCTGTCTGCTGGAAGAAACTGCGCTGTCCGAAGCAAACGACAAAACCTATGAGGTTGCTTGCTTCGGTCCTGCAGGCTCCTTTACGCATCAGGCTTTGGAGGAATATTTTCATGGACGCCGCTACAATCGTCATCACTTCCAGACCTTTGAAGAAGTAATTTCCAGTATCAGCGATGGCACTATGGATTACGCCGTTCTGCCTATTGAAAATTCTTCGACAGGCGGTATTACCGAGGTATATGATTTGCTGCGTCAGTATGACTGCAGTATCGTAGGCGAGCAGTGCGTAAAGATTGAACAAAACCTGTTAGGCTGTGAGGGCGCTTCGTTGAGTACGATTAAAACAGTTTACTCGCATCCGCAGGGCTTGAAGCAGTGCGCTGATTTCTTCCATGATTATCCGGATATAGAGCAGGTTCCTTATTTCAGTACATCCAAGAGTGCGGAGGAGGTTGCTGAAAAGCATGATATAACCTTAGGTGCTATTGCCGGTAAGCAGGCAGCAGAGCTGTATAATTTGAAGGTTATTGCGCTGGCCATCAATAGCAACAGCAACAATTATACCCGCTTTGTTATTATCGCCAAAAAACCGGAAATCGTAGCGAATGCGAATAAGATTACCTTGATTGTTGCCGTGAAGCACGAAACAGGCTCACTGTATAAGATGCTCGCCAGCTTCTACCATATGGGCCTGAATATGCTGAATCTGGAATCACGACCGATTGTCGGCAAAACGTGGGAATACTTTTTCTACATCGATGTCACCGGTAATCTGGCGGATCCGTTAGTTATCGATGTGATGGAAGAAATAAAATCGAAGAGCACCTATTGCAAGGTTCTTGGCAATTATCGTGCTTACGAACGAAAGGAATAAACAGATGAAGCATTACGGACTTTTGGGCGGTAAGCTGGGACACAGCCTTTCACCGCAGATTCACGAGCTGTTTTTTAAATATACGGGTATTGAAGGCGATTATACGCTGCTGGAAACACCGCAGGAGGAATTGCCCAAACGTATGGAAGAGCTGCGTGCCAATTATGCAGGCAGCAATGTTACCATTCCGCATAAATTGCATGTTATGCCGCTGTTGGACAGCATTACACGTGAAGCTAAGGCTATCGGCGCTGTAAATACGATTAAATTTGATGAAAACGGTGCCGAAGGCTACAATACCGATTACTTCGGCTTTGGCAGAATGCTGGAATACAACAATATTGATGTGCGAGCTAAGCGTGTTGCGGTGTTGGGTACCGGCGGCGCTGCGCGTGCGGTTGTCAAATATATGGTTGATAAGCGTGTCGGCAAGCTGTATCTTGTTACGCGTGACGTTGCCCATGTTGATAAGGATTTCCTTAAAATTGCGCCTAAGTGCAAGTTTATTGATTATGACGGCTTAGCAGCGCTGACCGGTGATGTGATTGTCAACTGCACGCCTGTGGGCATGTATCCCAAGGTTAATGCTGCACCGGTTACGCCTGAGGAAATCAGCAATTTTGATGCTGCTGTAGATTTGATTTATAATCCTAAGCAGACATTGTTCTTGAAGCAGGCTGCCGAGGCGAAGATGCAGACTGTCAATGGTTTGTTCATGCTTGTGGCGCAGGCTGTGGCTGCTCAGGAAATCTGGCAGGGCGAAAAATACGACAGCGAGCTTATCGTCAAAATCATGCAGGATTTGGAGCAGAATATATGAAAAATATCGTGCTGATTGGTATGCCGGGCTGCGGCAAAAGCACATTTGGCAAGCGCATGGCGAAACGTTTGCAGCTGCCGTTTTATGATGCTGATACTGTCCTCGAAGAGCGTGAGCAGCGTACAATCAAGGCTTTCTTTGCGGAAAGCGAGGATGCGTTCCGCGCAGCGGAAACGCGCACGCTGGCGTATCTGGCGGAATGTGACGGAGCTGTTATCGCTACCGGCGGAGGTGCCGTAAAGCGTGCGGAAAACATGGAGCTGCTAAAGCGCGGCGGTGTTGTGGTCTTTATCGACCGCAAACCGGAAAATATCATCGGATGTATTGCCGGTGATGCGCGTCCGTTGCTTGCTGCCGATAAGCAGAAGCTTTATACTTTATATAACGAGCGTATTGCGCTGTACCGCCGATATGCGGATTATACTATTGATAATAACGGCGATTTCGGCAGAGTTCTGCATGAGCTGCTGAATATTGCCGCTAAGCTGGAGGGATAAAGATGCGTAAAATATTAGTTTTAAATGGTCCTAACATTAATATGCTGGGCATCCGTGAAAAAAATATCTATGGCCGTGATGATTATGACAGCTTGTGTGCTTACATCCGTTCTGCGGCCGACCGCCTTGGCGTAGAGGTGGAGCTGCTGCAGAGCAATTATGAGGGCGATATAGTTACCGCTATTCAGAATGCTTACGGTCATTTTGACGGCATTGTTATCAATCCGGCGGCGTTTACGCATTACAGCGTAGCAATTCTGGACGCATTGAAGGCAGTAAATATTCCTGCGATTGAGGTGCATATCAGCAACATCCATCAGCGTGAGGAGTTCCGCCATCATTCTGTAACGGTGGCAGGCTGCGTCGGACAAATCTGCGGCCTGGGATTTGCGGGCTATGCCTTGGCAATGGAAGCGCTGAGTGTGTATGAAGCAAAATAGTATATAATAATTTTGGTAAACAGTCTCTGAAGCTTTGCTTTCGGGGGCTGTTTTGTTATAATGATTATAGAGTAATATTTGCTGACAGAAGCAATTTTGGCAGTTAAATTTTCACAATAGTGAGATAACATTAAATTCGTTCTTGGAGGTGACATTATGGGTAAACGTGTAGTAATCGTCGGTGGGGTGGCCGCCGGTATGAAAACGGCGGCGCGCTTGCGCAGGCTGGATGCCGAAGCAGAGATTATCGTGCTGGAACGCGGACCGCAACTGAGCTACGGTGCCTGCGGCTTCCCGTATTTTATCAGCGGTGAGGTTAAGAGCATGGACAGCTTTGACCATACACCGCAGGGAGCCTTGCGCGACAGTGATTATTTTGCGGCCGTGAAGGGCATTGATGCCCGATGCGGCTGTAATGTGCAAAAAATAGACAGAGTGCAAAAATGCGTGCATTATATGGAAAAGGGAGAGCTGAAAAAGCTGTCTTATGACGTGCTGGTGTTGGCAACCGGCAGTACGCCGGTGAAGCTTCCCTTGCCTAATGCTGATGCCGCAGGCATTCACAGCTTCTGGTTTCCGTGGGATGTTGAAGCAGTAGATAAGGAAATTGCCGAAGGCGGCGTTAAGGATGTAGTTATCATCGGCGCAGGCTTTATCGGTCTGGAGCTGGCAGAAGCTTTTGTGCGCCGCGGTTTGCATACCAGCGTTTTGGAACAGCAGGACAGACTGCTGCCGCAGCTGCTTGATGAGGATATGGCAGCATTGCTGCTGCGTGATACGAAAAATCCGCTGCTCGATATTTATCTGGAGGAAAGAGCAGGTGCCTTTACCGTAGAAAACGGCAAAGTTAGCGGAGTGCAGACGGATAAACGCGTAATCCCGGCACAGTTGGTTATCGTTGCCGTCGGCGTGCGTCCGAACGTGGAGCTGGCGCGCGAGGCCGGCCTTGTTATAGGTCCGAGCGGCTGTATTGCGGTTAACGAATACCTGCAGACAAGCGATGATGCAATTTATGCCGGAGGTGACTGTGCGGAAAATACTCATCGTGTCAGCGGAGCCAAGGTGTTTGTGCCTATGGGGTCTACAGCCAACAAGCATGGCCGCGTAATTGCGGATAATATCTGCGGAGCGCGGAAGCAATATCCCGGTGTCCTGGGGACTGCCGCCTGTCGCTTCTTTGCGCAGGAAGCCGGGGCAACTGGTTTGAACGAGCGGACTGCGCGGCAGGCCGGTATTGATTTTGCAAGCGCAATTGTACCAGGCTCTGACCGTTTAGGCTATATGCCGGGAGTAGGGCGCATTGTGCTGAAGCTGTTGGCAGAAAAGAGCAGCGGACGCGTATTGGGTGCGCAGGCTGTCGGAGCGAGCGTAGCGAAGCGTATTGATACATTGGCGGCGGCAATTTCTTTAGGTGCAACGCTGGAGGATTTATCCGGACTTGATCTGGCTTATGCTCCACCGTTTAATACGCCGATTGAGAATATCGCAACGGCAGCCAATGTCCTGCAAAATAAACTTGACGGCCAGCTGCGCAGCATTAATCCTGTAGAATTTGAAAAGAATCGTACGCAGGAGAATTATTTATTCGTTGATGTACGCACGCCGGCAGAGGTAGCAGCTAAGCGTATTGCCGACATTCCGTCGAGAGTAAATCTGCCGCTTGATACCTTGCGTACAGCGGATATCAGCAAGATGGATAAAGAGCAGAAAATAGTTACAGCCTGCCAGATTGATTTGCGTGGCTACGAAGCGGAGGTTATTCTGCGCGCACGTGGCTTCCAGGATGTTTACAGCCTGGAGGGAGGTATGAGCGGTTGGCCGTATGCGACGGAAAGCGATAAAGACAAAAAGTGAGAATTTTAATATTGTTATGCAAGGAGGAGAAAAGCATGAGTGAATTTAGCGAAAAAATGGGCATGGCAGCAGGCAACAATTTTAAGAGCGGTTATAACTGCTGTGAAGCGATTGTGGAAACATTCCGCAAGGAGGCAGGCGTGAATATTGATGATAACGCTTTCCGTCTGTGCTCCGGGTTTGGCGGCGGCATTGGCCATGCGCGCGATTTGTGCGGAGCGATGGCAGGCTGTGTGATGGTCATCAGTACGTTGGCCGGCCGCAATCAGCCGAGCGAGAAGCCGTTGGCAGAAATTTATCCGTTAACGCTGGAATTTCATGAGCGCTTTGCTAAGGAATTCGGCTCCTGTGCCTGCGGTGATTTGATGCCTTACGAGTTTAATACACGTGAACATTTGAAAAATTGCCTGAAGCTGGTGAATAAGGTAGCGCAGCTGCTGGCTGTGTATCTGGAAGAAAAGGAACTGCTGAAGTAATATTGATAAGCTAAAAGGGACTGTCGCGTAAGTAAAACTTACTTGCGGTGACAGTCCCTTGGTTATTTTTTCTATGTGTGAGAATGCGTAAATACGCCAAAAGTAATAATAAAAAATTGCGGAACGCTTTTTGACGGCAAAAATAATTGGCTATCAAAACAAATTAATTGAAGTTTTTGCCGTCAACATGCTATACTATTCTTAGATACAACGTAACGGAGGTGAGATGATGAAGTATCTTTCAGTAGCTGAAACAGCGGCAAAGTGGCAGATATCCGAGCGCAGCGTGCGTAATTATTGCGCACAGGGACGTGTGCAGGGAGCAGAGCTGCATGGCAGAGTATGGAGTATTCCGGAAACGGCAGTAAAACCGGAGCGTGTTAATAAGATTAAGCAGAGCGAGCGTAGCTTGTTAAATGTTCTGCAGGAAGAAAAAGCAAGCAGATATGCAGGCGGCATCTATCATAAAACGCAAATTGAGTTGACCTATAACTCTAATCATATGGAAGGCAGCAGACTGACACATGAGCAGACGCGTTATATTTTTGAAACGAATACGATTGGTGTGGAAAATGAAGTTTTGAACGTGGATGATGTTATTGAAACTGCTAATCACTTTCGCTGTATTGATTTGCTTATAGATAAAGCAAAGACTGCTTTATCCGAAAAGCTGATAAAGGAATTGCACTTTATTTTGAAAACCGGCACGAGTGATGCGCGTAAGGATTGGTTTGCTGTAGGTGATTATAAAAAGCTTCCGAACGAGGTTGGCGGCAGAGATACAGCTTTGCCGGAAGAGGTTAGCAAGCAGATGCGAGCACTTTTGGCAAAATATAATGCGAAAAAGAGTAAGACGTTTAAAGATATTCTGGATTTTCATGTGCGTTTTGAAAGGATTCATCCGTTTCAGGATGGTAATGGTCGCGTTGGCAGGCTGATTATGTTTAAAGAGTGCCTGAAATATAATATTGTTCCGTTTATTATAGAGGATAATCTGAAAATGTTTTACTATCGAGGCTTAAAGGAGTGGGGTAAGGAAAACGGTTATCTGATGGATACCTGCCTTGCTGCGCAGGATATATATAAGGCATATCTTGATTATTTTAGGATTGCATATTGAGCAAGAGGCGAGGTGCAGCTATGTCAGCAGAGAAGAACTGGCAATTTGAGCTTGAAGAATATATCAAACAAGGCGAGAAGCGCATCATGGAATCCTTGCAGAAAAAGGACTATATCCGCAGAGTGGGCGGGAAGAGATATGGAAAATGGGAAATATTGATTTGAATAAGTATTAAGAAAGAGGAACTAACAATGGCTGAAAAAAATAATGCCAATATTGGCTTTGAAAAACAAATTTGGGATGCTGCCTGTGTGTTATGGGGGCACATTCCTGCAGCTGAATATAGAAAGGTAATCATCGGATTGATTTTCCTTCGCTATATTTCCAGTGCATTTGAGAGAAAATATAACGAGCTTGTTGCAGAAGGCGAGGGCTTTGAAGAAGATCGTGACGAGTATTTGGGTGAGAATATTTTCTTTGTCCCTGAAAAAGCAAGATGGTCTACGGTTGCAGCTGCGGCTCACACTCCGGAAATCGGCACAGTCATTGATGAAGCAATGAGAGAGATTGAAGCGGAGAACAAATCGCTGAAAAATGTGCTTCCGAAAAATTACGCAAGCCCGGATTTGGATAAGCGAGTTTTGGGTGATGTCGTTGATCTGTTCACCAATATGGATATGTCTGATACCGAGGAAGGCAAGGATCTTCTGGGCAGAACTTACGAGTATTGTATCGCACAGTTTGCTGCTTACGAAGGTGTGAAGGGCGGTGAGTTCTACACACCGTCCAGCATTGTTAAGACAATCGTTGCAATTCTGAAGCCGTTCAATAATTGCCGTGTATATGACCCGTGCTGCGGCTCCGGCGGTATGTTTGTGCAGAGCGTGAAGTTCATCCAGGCACACAGCGGCAATCGTCAGAGCATTTCCGTTTATGGTCAGGAATCCAATGCGGATACCTGGAAAATGGCGAAGATGAATATGGCGATTCGTGGCATTGATGCAAACTTCGGTCCGTATCAGGCTGATACGTTCTTTAATGACCTTCATGCCAATCTTCGTGCGGATTTCATTATGGCAAACCCGCCTTTTAATCTGTCTAACTGGGGACAGGACAAATTGCAGGATGATGTTCGCTGGAAGTACGGAACGCCGCCGCCCGGTAATGCCAACTACGCATGGATTCAGCACATGATTCACCACCTTGCACCGAATGGCAAGATTGGTTTGGTGCTTGCGAACGGCGCACTGTCTACGCAGTCCTCCGGTGAAGGTGAGATCAGAAAGAATATTATCAACGCCGATTTGGTGGAAGGCATCGTTGCCCTGCCTACGCAGCTGTTTTATAGCGTGACAATTCCTGTTACGCTCTGGTTCATTAGCAAAAACAAAAAGCAGAAAGGAAAAACGCTGTTTATTGATGCCCGTAAGATGGGCTATATGGTTGACCGCAAGCACAGAGATTTCACGGATGAAGATATTCAGAAACTGGCGGACACCTTTGAAGCGTTCCAGAACGGAACCTTGGAAGATGTGAAGGGATTCTGTGCGATAGCTGATTTGCAGACTATCGAAAAGCAAGACTACATTCTGACTCCTGGGCGCTATGTTGGCATTGAAGAGCAGGAAGAAGATAGTGAACCGTTTGATGAAAAAATGGCTCGTTTGACTTCGGAGCTTTCTGATATGTTTGCCAAGTCTCATGAACTCGAAGCAGAAATCCGTAAGAAGCTGGGGGCGATTGGGTATGAAATATAAGCTGTCAGAAATTGCTTTGTTTAATCCTACTGAAACCTTGAAAAAAGGAACGCTTGCCAAAAAAGTCGGTATGGATAAGCTTCAACCATTTTGTCGTGATATTCCAGATTATGAAATTGCAGAATTCTCTGGTGGGATGAAATTTAGAAATGGCGATACAATAATGGCAAGAATTACGCCTTGCCTTGAAAATGGCAAAACGGCGAAAGTTAACATTCTGGATACAGAAGAAGTCGGTTTCGGTTCAACAGAATATATTGTTTTTCGTGCAATTGATGGCGTAACAGACGAAGATTATCTTTATTATCTTGTATGTAGCCCAATTGTTCGAGATATTGCAATCAAGTCGATGGTTGGCTCATCAGGCAGACAGCGTGTGCAGACAGATGTAGTAAAAGGCATTGAGGTTGAACTGCCTACCCTTGATGAACAACGCAAAATTGGTTCGTTACTGAAAATCTTAGATGATAAGATTGCAGTTAATAATGAAATAAACGAAAATTTAGAGCAGCAAGCTGTTGTGTTATTTCGCTCTTGGTTTTCTGCATTTTCCTTATCTCCTAACAGCCATCGTGTAAACTCTGAGTTTGGAGAAATACCAGAGGACTTCACAGTTATTAAGGTTGGCAGTTTGCCTATTCTCGTAACCGACTATGTGTCCAATGGTAGCTTTGCGTCTTTAAAAGCTAATGTCAGCCTATATCAAGAGCCAAACTATGCTTATTTCATCAGAAACACCGATTTGAAGTCGGGCTCCTTTGGAGTTTTTGTTGACCAGCATTCTTATGAGTTCTTATCTAAATCTACCCTATATGGCGGAGAGATTATCATTTCCAATGTTGGTGATGTAGGAAGTGTATTTCTCTGCCCGAAGCTGGACGCTCACATGACCCTTGGAAATAACATTATTATGCTTAGACCAGAAGACGACCATTTACGCTACTACCTTTATATTTGGTTTAAATATCTCCAAGGCCAAGCACTCATCCAGGGAATAAAAGGAGGATCTGCTCAGCCTAAATTTAATAAGACAGATTTCAAGAACACCTCTATTTTGATTCCTCCAAAGGATATACTCTCTCGTTTCCATGAAACTGTGGCTCCAATGTTTGAAATGATCTCGCACAGACAAACTGAAACTTCCCGTCTTGCTAATTTGCGAGATACATTATTGCCGCATCTGATGTCCGGCGAGATTGATGTTTCTAAACTTGACATTTAAGCAACTAAATTTTCGTTTACGACCTACCCCTATAACTCCTGCGAGTGGCAGGTGTTTATACTGAGGATTGCCACTCCGTAGTCATTCCCTGATTATTAAAGGAGAACAGACTATGAATGATGAATTTGTAAATGATGTGCTGCGAGATATGCTGGCATATCTTGATAATGGACAGGCGGAGCAGCTGCGGCGAGTGCTGCAGCATAATCTTTCCGGATATGAGATTCAGCGAAAAACGGATAGTACAGCTGAGGATGTAAGTGTAGAAAATGCACGGTTGACAGGTGCGTTTCTTTCGGCAAAGCGAATAGAGGGATGTTCTGAAAAGTCACTATCCTACTACCGAAAGACAATCGAAACCATGTCTGAGAAGATAGGAAAAGGAATCACGCATATCACAACCAATGATCTGCGTTCCTATTTGACTGACTATCAGGCAGAACGAAAATCCAGCAAGGTGACAATTGACAACATCCGCAGAATCTTATCCAGCTTCTTTTCCTGGCTTGAAGATGAAGATTACATCTTAAAAAGCCCGGTACGCAGGATTCATAAGGTGAAAACAGCTGTGACCATCAAAGAAACCTATACAGATGAAGCATTGGAAACCATGCGTGACCATTGCGATTCTTTGCGTGATTTGGCTTTGATTGATATGCTGGCATCAACCGGAATGCGTGTTGGCGAATTGGTGCTTCTCAATCGGGATGACATCAACTTCGAGGAGCGAGAGTGCGTGGTGTTTGGTAAAGGCAGCAAGGAAAGAATGGTCTACTTTGATGCCAGAACCAAAATCCACCTTCAGAACTACCTTGCACAAAGAACGGACAGCAACAACGCTCTGTTTGTGTCACTGAAAGCGCCATACGAAAGATTGCAGATTGGCGGTGTGGAATCAAGACTGCGTGAACTTGGCAAGCGGCTTGCACTTCCGAGAGTACATCCGCATAAATTCAGACGAACCCTCGCTACAATGGCGATTGACAAAGGAATGCCTGTGGAGCAGCTGCAACGGCTCTTAGGACATCAACGAATAGATACGACTTTGCAGTATGCAATGGTCAAGCAGAGCAATGTTAAAATTGCTCACCGCAAATACATAGGTTAGATAGGAAGGTGATAGTTAAATGTGGCAAACAATTAGGTTGGGGGATGTATGTACAATTTCATCAAGCAAAAGAATTTTTGCAAAGGAATACCAGACCGAAGGTATTCCGTTTTATAGAGGAAAAGAAGTTATAGAAAAGCATAATGGAAATAAAGTATCTACGGAATTGTTTATTTCCCCAAAACGTTATGAGGAAATTAAGGGAAAATATGAGGTTCCTAAGAAAGGTGATATACTTTTAACATCAGTTGGTACTTTGGGGATTCCGTGGCTGGTAGATGAAGATGATTTTTATTTTAAAGATGGGAATTTAACATGGCTGAGATGTAATACTCAAATTTTGCCCAGTTATTTATATCTTTGGCTTAATTCTGCTGAGGCACAAAACCAGATAGATGTTAAATGTATAGGTTCTACTCAAAAGGCATTAACGATAGAAACACTTAACAAGTTTCAAATCACCTTACCGTCGCTTGAGTTACAGAAAAAAATAGTAGCGGTTATTAATCCAATAGAATCAAGGATTAATATCAATAGAAGTGTAAACGAAAATTTAGCGGCTTAGAGCTGAAACTTGGAGATGTCTATTTCTCCTGACATTAGCTTAGGCAACAATGCATCTCGCAACTCTTTTAGAGATTCATTTTCGTTGTAATTTGCATATAATTGTTCTGTAATTGCTTTTGCTGTTTCCTCAAACGTTTCTAAAATGGACGTTTCAGGAACAAAAATAGGATGTTTTATGATATGAGTAACTTTTATACTTGGTTGAACAGAGCCAATATTGTAGGCAACTAAATCAGCTCGAATGAATCGTAGATATTGGTAAAGGTACAGTGGACTGATTGATGTAGCTCTAAGAGCAACGACATTTTGAGCTATGCAACCTCTTGTTCCAAGATAGATTTTTAACTCTGCTAAACTACCAACAGTTGAAAGCAAAATATCCAAAGACTTCGGATGACCACTACGAAACCATGTTTCATAGGTAGCCTTATTAACATATTTTGTGCAGTTGTTGAAATCAACTATACGCCCAGCCCCCTTTAATGCACCTACGTCAATGATTGGATACTCAATAGTATCTGTTGTTAATGGTGGAGTCTTTCCACGGTTATCAATAACATTAATTAAATCACCCAGCATAGGGCAAGTATTGATAGATGCTTTGGAAATATCATCAGCAAATATGTGACTGAATAAGGCCGCAAGTTGCTGCTCTAAATTTTCGTTTACCAGAAAATCGTTGCCGGTGAAGCGACCTAATATACAAAGAAAATGCTATGATATAAAAATGGAGTATGAATACCAAAGAAAAGGAGCGATATTATGCCAGGATTATATACCGAAGCGGACTATGAAAACTCCGTAATCGAATTATTCCGGAACATGGGCTACAGTTATCTGTATGGACCCGACATAGAGAGAGATTTTCACAATCCTCTGTATGAGGAAGAGCTTGTTGCTTCCCTATATCGTTTGAACCGTTCTCTGCCGGAGGACGCTATTAGTGATGCACTTTTTAAGCTGAAGAACTTCGAAAACGGCGAATTGGTGCAGAAAAACACTGTCTTTATGGACTACCTGCAAAATGGTATTCCTGTGCGCTATTTTGAAAAAGGCGAGGAACGCTCCTCCATCGTCTATCTTGTTGACTATAAAAATCCCGACAATAACTCCTTTATTGTAGCAAATCAATGGACTTTCATCGAAAACAGCAACAAACGCCCGGATATTCTGCTTTTCCTAAATGGCATTCCGGTCGTTATTGTGGAACTGAAATCTCCTTCCAGAGAAGAAACCGATGCTTCTGCTGCATACCGGCAGCTTCGCAACTACATGAAGGAAATACCTTCCATGTTCATCTATAATGCCATCTGCGTTATGAGCGACCAGATGACCTCAAAAGCCGGTACAATTACTTCCGGCGAAGATCGCTTCATGGAATGGAAAACAGTCGATGGAAGCTATGAGAACACGCAGTACGCACAGTTTGATACCTTCTTTCAGGGTATGTTTCAAAAGGAACGCCTGCTTGACCTGATAAAGAACTTTATCTGCTTTTCCAACGAGGGTGTGAACTCCTTTAAAATATTAGCTGGTTATCATCAGTATTTTGCTGTAAGAAAAGCAATCGAATCGACTAAACGAGCTACCGTTACCGATGGTAAAGGCGGTGTGTTCTGGCATACGCAGGGCAGCGGCAAGTCGCTGTCGATGGTATTCTATGCCCATCTGCTCCAAGAAGCCTTGGATAGCCCAACTATCGTTGTGCTGACCGACAGAAACGATTTGGACGATCAGCTTTTCGGACAGTTTGCAAAGTGCAAGGATTTCTTGCGTCAGGAACCGGTACACGCTACTTGTAGAAAACTGACAGAGACTTCGAGTAAAAATGATGTTGGATTAAAAGATTGGTTGGAAGGTAGACAAGCTAACGGTATTATCTTTACGACTATGCAGAAGTTTGAGGAATCTCACGAAGCTCTTTCTGAGCGCAGAAATATCATCGTTATGGCAGACGAAGCCCATCGTGGACAGTACGGCTTAACCGAAAAGATTAAGCTGACCAAGAATGAGGACGGTGAAGAGATCGCCAAGCGTGTTGTAGGTACTGCACGAATTATCCGAAACAGCCTGCCGAACGCTACATACATCGGTTTTACCGGAACACCGATTTCCTCGAAAGACCGCAGCACTCGTGAAGTGTTCGGTGACTACATCGACATTTATGATATGACGCAGGCTGTTGAAGATGGTGCAACCCGCCCGGTTTATTACGAAAGCCGTGTCATTAAGCTCAACCTGGACGAAGCTACGCTGCACATGATTGATGCCGAGTATGAAATCATGGCGCACAATGCAGATCCGGAGGTTATTGAAAAGAGCAAGAAAACACTGGGACAGATGGAAGCTATATTGGGCAACGACAACACCATCAACTCTCTCGTCTGCGATATTCTTGACCATTACGAGAATTACCGTGAAGGTCTGCTTACAGGCAAAGCGATGATCGTGGCATATTCCCGCCCGATTGCAATGAAGATTTATAAGCGGATTCTGGAGCTGCGCCCTGACTGGACGGAAAAAGTCGGTATTGTTATGACTGGCGGAAATAACGACCCTGAAGAATGGCATGATATTATCGGCAATAAGCGGCACAAGGACGAGCTGGCGAAAAAATTCAAGGACAACAACAGCCCGATGAAGATTGCCATTGTCGTTGATATGTGGCTGACCGGATTTGATGTTCCGTCTCTGGCTACCATGTATGTATATAAGCCGATGAGCGGATACAATCTGATGCAGGCAATCGCCCGTGTCAATCGTGTGTTCCGTGACAAGGAAGGCGGTCTGGTAGTTGATTATGTAGGCATTGCTAGCGCACTAAAGCAGGCGATGAATGACTACACCACCCGTGATAAGAAAAACTATGGTGATACGGATGTTGCTAAGGTTGCTTATCCGAAGTTTATCGAAAAGCTCGGTGTTTGCCGTGATATGTTCCATGGATTTGACTACACCAAGTTCACGACCGGAACAGATTTAGAAAGAGCAAAGACCATCAGCGGTGCGGTAAACTATATCATTGCCCGTGAAAAGGATAAAGAAAAAGATACATTTATCAAGGAAGCGCTTATGCTTCACCAGGCTCTTTCTCTTTGTTCTTCCATGGTGTGCGAAGCTGACCGCTTTGAAGCTGCGTTCTTTGAATCGGTGCGTGTTCTGGTGCTGAGACTGACCAATGCGGGAACCGACAAGAAAATCTCTCTGCCTGAAATGAACGCTCGTATAAATGAGCTTTTGAAGCAGAGCATCAAGAGCGAGGGCGTTATTAACCTGTTCTCTGATATGCAAGAGGAATTCTCCTTGTTTGATCCGAAGTTCCTTGAGGAAATCAGCAAAATGAAGGAGAAGAATCTGGCAATTGAGCTGCTGAAAAAACTGATAGCGGAACAGGTATCTGTTTATAGAAGAACGAATGTGGTTAAGTCTGAAAAGTTCAGCGAAATCATGCAGCGAGCAATCAATGCATATCTGAATGGTATGCTCACCAATGAAGAAGTCATCGCAGAAATGCTGAAACTTGCTAAGCAGCTGGCTGAAGCCCACAAAGAGGGCGAACAGCTCGGCCTTACAGCCGATGAATTGGCATTCTACGATGCACTTACAAAACCGCAAGCAATCAAGGACTTTTACAAAAATGAAGAACTGATTGCGATTACCAAGGAATTGGCGGATACACTTCGTAGAAATAAAACGATTGACTGGCAGCGCAAAGAATCTGCCCGTGCCAAAATGCGTACCCTTATTAAGCGCCTGTTGAAAAAACATAAATACCCACCGGAAGGGATGGCGGATGCTGTTCAGACCGTAATGACGCAGTGCGAGCTTTGGACGGATAATAATGATATGATGAGTGATAAGGTAGTCTCCTTTCAGGAACATAAGGCGTATATTTATGAGTCAAAAGCAACATACAGTATGGCTGCTGAAGAAACAGCTCCATATGGAACAAATAAGGACAAATGACGTGAAAAATATTTCATACTATAGCATCTTATATAGAGAAAATAATGATAAGAATTATGTTAAAGCGAGGCGATGAGTGTGCTAATGAATACAACTGAGTATCTCTCCATTATCGAAAATATCAAGAGCGAAATTACTGCGGCACAATATCGTGCGGCAATTCATGTGAATGCAGATATGCTGCTTCTCTATTATGATATTGGTTGCGTAATCAATGAACATAAATCATGGGGAAACAAGTTTATTGATAACCTTGCAGCAGATATTCGGATTGCTTTTCCAGAAAGCAAAGGATATTCTGTTCGTAATTTGAAGTATATGGCAAAATTCGCAGAGATTTATCCAGACCGAGAATTTGTGCAACAGGTTGTTGCACAAATTCCATGGGGTCACAATATAGTTCTTCTGGATAAGGTCGCTGATATGGATGAACGTAAATGGTATATCAAAAAGTCAGCGGAAAACGGCTGGTCTCGAAATGTTCTTGTCCATCAGATAGAAAGCAACTTGTATCAGCGGCAGGTTCTGGCAGATAAAGTCACAAACTTTGAACATCGTCTACCATCTCCGCAAAGCGAACTGGCGGTGCAGACCATGAAAGACCCATATGTATTTGATTTTATCCCTTTCCGGGAAGATATGCTCGAACGTGATATTGAGCAGGCACTGGTTCGAGATGTCACAAAGCTCCTTCTGGAGCTTGGAACAGGATTTGCATTTTTGGGTAATCAGTATCACCTGAATGTAGGTGGTGATGATTTTTACATTGATTTGTTATTCTATAACCTGAATCTCCGTTGCTATGTGGTTATCGAATTGAAAACCGGTGATTTCAAGCCGGAATATGCCGGTCAGCTAAATTTTTATCTGTCAGCTGTGGACGGCATTTTAAAGAAAGAGCAGGATAATCCGTCCATTGGTTTGCTTCTGTGCAAAAGCAAGAATAATGTGGTTGCAGAATATTCGCTCAAAGATATTTCAAAGCCGATTGGTGTAAGCGAATACAAAATAACCAGCAGTCTGCCGGATGATCTGGAAAAGCAGCTGCCATCCGTTGAAGATATTCAGAAACGGATTAAGTGAACTTGGTTTTGGAAATTTGAAATAAAATTCGAAGTAAGAATACCAGAATTTCGTTGACTTTATACCACGGTAGTATACTTTTTTATACTGACTTTCGGAGGAAGTTAATATGAATTTGCTATTTAGATTTTTACTCACGGTAAATGCAACTTCATGGATGTTGGTTGTATACGGAATTAAAGAAAAAATAACAATACTGAGAATTCCACAGTGCTTTTTTGGAGTGGTTCTTTTGAGCATTCCAATTATCTTGTCATGGATTTCTGTTAGAATTTCAGTATATTTAGGTTCAGATTCACTTGAAGGGTGCCAAGAGTTTAGTTTGGCAGATAATGAGTTTTTACCAACGTATCTTGGTTATTTCTTTGTTTCATTGAGTGTATCTGATATAACAACAATGGTATATCTATATTTAATTGTATTTGTGTTTACATTTTTATCGCAAACACAGTATTTTAATCCGATTTTTTTATTGTTTGGGTATCATTATTATCACATATTAACAGATCAGGGCACTCAGGTGTTTGTTATAACAAAGGGTAGAGTGATACGAAATAAAACTAACATAACATTTAAAAATTTAAGAAGAATTAACGATACGACTTATATTCAGGGAGAAAAAAGATGAATACAATTTGCGTTAAATTGCGAATGCGTGAGCATACCAATAAATATAGAAAAATGTTGTCGACAAACGAAAAGATTTTTTCAGAAATATCAGAGCTTATAGTAACCTCTCATCCTTATACTCCGGGTGGATTACTGGAAGATGGAGAATGGTTTGAAATTGCAAACGCATCACAGCAATTTTATGCAGGTGATGTTATTTCAAAAGATATAGAGACAGTAGACTTTGATTCATTATCAAGAGCTGATTTCTCAAAAATTGATTTTTTGTTTACAATAAATGAATCAACGATATATTTTCAAAATGTGAGTAAATCAAAATTGGTTTCAAAGAAAAAGATTGGAAGTTTTGGTGAGGGCTTCCGGTATCAGAGTAATTGTGAGGAAATTATAATTAATGATTATCCAGATGCAGTTTATTGCAAGAATACTGATACTCTATATTTTAAAAAATTAGAACCGATTGTTGGAATTTTTAAAGGAATTGATGAATTATATAGAGAGGCAACAGATGGTGAAACAGAAGAATTTTTGCAAAACGATTTTGTAGTATTACGGAATGAGTATGATGCCTCAAAGGTCAAAACTGCTAACAGAAAAAGGATTGCATTAGCAATGAAAACTCTTTCTGCATTAAATACGGAGGAAAAGAGAAATATATTTCAATACATAGGAGAGTATTGTCCCGATTTGAGAACCGAAAATAATGCATTTTTAGTAGGCAGTGAAGATGAATTAAAAATGGTATTGTTTGGAATAGAACAAAGATTTTATACTACACCTGTTGGTGATGAGAAGCGAATTGCAAATTCTGTAATTCTAATGAAATAGCACATACTTTAAGGAGAAAAACTACGATTGATATCAAAAAGGAGCGGGAACGTGATGAGCTACATTATGCAATTGTATATGCACTGCGTGGAGTAGTCGATGATTGGGACTTCAAAAATTATATTCTTGGCACGATGTTCTATCGTTATATTTCCGAAAAGCTGTGTGATTACACAAACAGCGGTGAGAGTGATGCGGGCAATATGGATTTTGATTTTGCAAAAATGCCGGAAAATCTGTTAGAGAATTCTTCACTCCAAGGCGTCCGAACTGCTCATACGCCTTGGAGTGATAGGAAAAACAGAAATCAATAAAGTATATGAAATAATAAGACTAATTTTGATACAAAGAAACCTACGAAAAATTGCATAGAATAGGTTTTTTGAGAGAGACTCCTACAGGTGTGTAGCGACAGCATCAAGCCTTACTTTTATACTAAACAACAGGTTAGCCTTCGGATGGTGCATACAATTTATGAACATACAATAAAATCCACGAACTGAAAGCATCCGTGGATTTTATAAAAACTGCCATTAGGCCGGGTATTTAGTTTGTAGCGATCTCCATTTGCTTATACTCAATGCGATTTTTGACCAGATAGCCGAAGCTGGAATTGATGCGTACCTCATCGTGAGAGAGAAGCACATACTGCCACGATTTACCTCCGTTTTCAGCATTCCAGTCAGTGACAGCCTGGCAGAACACCTTGGCGGCTTTTGCTTTCTGAATGACGGGGTCACTGGTTAGTTCATTGCTTGCTTTGGTTTCAACCATATAAATCATATCTGCCGTCTCAACAATAAAGTCTGGCTCATATCGGTTAATGCCGCCTGGACCGTAGTAGATGTTGAACTGCTTTGCAGAAGGTCTCATCCACTTCAATACGGATTTATCATTTTCGAGGACGATAGCAAAATCACGCTCTGTTCCGCTGTCAAATTTGTATAAGGTGTGGCATGCCTTGGTAAAGCCATTGAACACCTTACTGCGAACTTCACCGGCAGGAATATTCGCTCTTAAATCATATATTTCATCGGACTTAAATTTGCCACCGAAGCCTGTTTCAATGCGTGAAAATGGACGCATTTTTGATGCTCGAAAATTGATTTCCTCATGATAGAAATGCTCATTCATCTGATTGTAAATGATATCAGCAATGGTTTTCTGACGGTCACGCATAACTTTCTCAGCTTCTTCATCTGTGAGATAAGACAGGAAGTGCTGCTTAGCTTCATTGACCAGAGAATAAATCAGGTCAGCACAAGATGAATAATCTACATTGTCGTGGACAATAATGTGACGGACAATTTCATTCTCTGCAGTATCGACCTTTGCCATTGCGGAATGGTCGGATTCCATTTCGAAGGTCTTACCACCTTCCTGCAATTCTGTTCCAAGTAGCGTATCATCGGAAGGATGCCAGTTCATGCTGCTCGTGTTTAGAGTGAATTCTGTGAATCCCTGCTTTACCTCAGTAAAAGGCTGTACAACTGTTTGTGGGATAGGAATAACCCTGTCGGTCAGTTCCTGCACACAGGTTTCGATGGCCTTTTCTACAACATTCTCAAGGTCTTCTGCCTTCAATCCCATTTCCGGGAATTGACGGATAGTTTCATTGATAACCGTCTTCTTTACGAAGTTACGGGATTCTTCATCATGTACCGCATCGAATGTTTTAACCTGCTTGCTTAAATCCATAACGGACTTAGAAGCGTAA
>ENA-ORTB01000500-ORTB01000500.1-human-gut-metagenome-genome-assembly--contig:-NODE-500-length-52817-cov-12.768906_pt1 | contig 52817 bp, 58 predicted proteins | sample MGYA00241905_ERZ509174 | MGnify/ENA primary metagenome ERZ509174 (study PRJEB26280, sample SAMEA2338851) | human gut metagenome | biome: human gut; feature: human-associated habitat; material: faeces... | reverse complement strand
CTGCGACCTCCTGGTCCCAAACCAGGCGCTCTAGCCAAGCTGAGCCACACCCCGTAAACAAGGTTTCCCGATTTGCGTTTAACCCTTTCGCGCTCGACGCAAGATTTATTATATTACATTGTTTTCGGTTTGTCAACACTTTTTTCATTTTTTTCAAAATGTTTTTTGTGTTGTTTTGTTCTCACCGGACAACAAAGAGATCTTATCATATCTTTTCTCATCTGTCAACACCTAAATTGTATTTTTTTGACAAACTTTTTAAGAATTAGTCAGAACCTGCTCCGGTACTACCCTGTTTTCTTTGGAATAGTCATGTTAGTTGCGATAATTCATTCGATTTTGGGCTGTTTTCCGCCCTTTTTCGACCCGTTTTTTAATCCAGATACTTGATCTCCACCGAAAGCTCATGCTCTTCATTGATCGTCAGCATGGCATAGCTTGGTTTTCTTCCCATCTGACGCGGATACGTGAGGCTGCCCGGATTGACAATCCAGAGATTTCCACGCTTTTCTGCGACCGGCCGGTGCGTATGGCCGAACAGTACGATATCCACACCCCTGGAAAGCGCCTCCGCATAGATTCCCTCCAGGCCGAGCGATACGCCGTAGTTATGACCGTGTGTGATAAAGGCACGGTAATCATCAATGTTCACCTGAATCTCCGCCGGGAGGTTTGAAAACCAGTCATTATTTCCCATGACCATATAGCACGGGCCGTTTACCTTGGATTTGATCAGGTCATCCATCCCTTCCACGTCACCGCAGTGGATCATGCCGTCGAACTCCTCACGTTCCATGGCCTCCTCGAGGTTATACATCCGTCCATGGGTATCGCTCACTATCAGAAATTTCATACTCATTCTCTTCCCTCTTCTTATTTCAAATATGATGCAATCTGTTCTTTCATCGCCGCCAGTGCTTTTCCTCTGTGGCTGACTGCGTTTTTCTCTTCCGGAGAAAGTTCTGCGGTCGTGCGGCTCATATCCGGCAGATAGAAAATCGGGTCATAGCCAAAACCGTTCTCCCCGCGTTCCTCGTAACCGATTTTTCCCTCGATCGTTCCTTTGGTGGTACAGACTGTTCCATCCGGGAAGGCGGCTGCAATCACACAGACGAATCGTGCCGTTCTTTTTTCCACCGGCACGCCCTCCAGGCGGTCAACGAGGCTCTGATTTTTGATGCGGTAGGACGTATCCTCTCCCATATATCTTGCCGAATAGACACCAGGCTCGCCGTTTAAGGCATCCACTTCCAGACCGGAGTCATCCGCCAGCACGATCATGTCGCCGTCTGTGCATCCGGCAACGGTCTGTGCTTTGATTTTTGCATTCTCCTCAAAGGTTTTGCCGTTCTCATCGATCTCGACCGAAATGCCGGCTTCTTTCATCGAATAAATTTCCACCGGCAGATCCGCAAGGATTTCACGGATTTCTTTCATTTTGCCGGCATTTCCTGTTGCAAATACAATTTTTTTCATAACCGTTTTCCTTCTTTCACGCTGAAATAACTTGCGATCATTATACCGTATGTGTGACGCAAACACAAGAACCCTGTCACAAAAAAAGACCCCCGTTTTTATCCGGGAGCCTTTTTTGTAATCACACATTATTTTGCTTTTTTCTGATTTGCCAGAGTCTTGAATCCATCGACAGCCAGGATCAGCGCCAGGATGACAAGCAGGCCTGCCAGCACGATACGTGCTACGCACCAGCCGATGCCAACGCCTGCGCCAAGGCCCTTGAAGTTTGCGATCAGGGTCTGTACAAGGGATGTGATGGTTACGATCAGCATGAATACCATCGGGAACAGGAACATTTTGTTGTTTTTGCCGACTTTTCCAAGCCAGGTGGCAACAGCAAGAAGTCCGATGGCTGCCAGCAGCTGGTTGGATGCACCGAACAGCGGCCAGATTTTGGAATAACCGGTCAGGCCAAGGCCGATGCCGAGTACTACGGTGATAACGGTTGATACAACCGGATTGGTCAGAACGGCTTTGTAGCCGGTTGCCTCTTTGTAAGTCTGTCCCGGCTCAAGCCAGAACTCCTGGAACATGTATCTTGCCAGACGGGTTGCGGTATCCAGAGAAGTCAGGCAGAATACCGATACAGTCAGAACCAGCAGAGAGTACAGTACGTGGGTCGATCCGCCAAGTCCCGGAATGGTTGCTACCATCTCGGAGATACCGGTTGCAAATACAGCGGTCGGAACAACGGTGGTTCCGTCTGCGTATCTGGACCAGATGTAGCCGACTGCACACAGAGATACGATTGCAAGTGCACACTCAATCAGCATACCGCCGTATGCGATCGGGCGGGCATTTTTCTCATTGTCAAGCTGTTTCGATGTAGTTCCTGAACCAACGAGTGAATGGAATCCGGAAATTGCTCCGCAGGCGATGGTTACGAACAGGGCCGGGAACATAAATCCAAGAGAACTTCCGGTCGGAGCCAGCGTATCTTTGAATCCGGTGAATGCCGGGATATCCAGGGATGCATGGCCCATCAGAGCACTTCCGATGACACCGACAGCGGCTACGATCATCATGAAGTACAGAAGGAAGGAGCTTAAGTAGTCACGCGGCTGAAGCAGAATCCAGACCGGTGCAACAGAAGCTACGGTGATATAGATACCAACGATTACCATCCATGCTGTCTCGGAGAGATAGATCGGATGGAAGTTTAATCCAACAACAACGCAGACAACAATAGCTGCAACGCCTGCGATGGTGGAAACGCCAAGAGATACATTTCTTCTGTATACCATGAAACCGAACACAACGGCGAGTACGATGAACAGAATGGAAATCATAGCGGTTGTTGCATTTGCAGAACTTGCTGCCACATCGACAGCGCCGCTCTCGGTATAGGCTGCCTTGAAGGTATTGGCAACGATGGAACCGAAGGCTGCAACAACGAGAATCAGGGTCAGGTAAGCGAAGACGATAAAGAGTTTTTTCGCTTTACTTCCCATGGTGTCTGCGATAACCTCGCCGATGGACTGTCCTTTGTGGCGCAGGGATGCAAACAGTGCGCCGTAATCATGAACGCCTCCAAAGAAGATACCGCCGATGAGTACCCATAAAAGAACCGGAACCCATCCAAAGACAGCGGCCTGAATCGGTCCGTTGATCGGGCCTGCGCCTGCGATGGATGAGAAGTGATGTCCCATTAAGACAGGAGCTTTGGCAGGAACGTAGTCCACACCGTCCTCCTCGGTGAATGCAGGGGTTTTCCGTTTCGGATCAACGCCCCACTGCTCGGCAAGCCATTTTCCGTAGAATACGTATCCGGCGATCAGAATGCCGATTCCGACAACCAGTACAAGAATACTATTCATTTGTTTTTTCCTCCCTCTTTTTGGTAGAATAAATTTATAGATAACTAAGACCGGAACATCTTAGCATATCCCTTTACCAATTCCCAAGCCGCCCGGTTTCCAAACACTTTCTGTTCTGCCGTATCAAAGACGAGCAGCCGCACCTGACAGTAGCCTCTCAAAGAAAACCGGTAATTTTTATAATACTTATATTTTCGGATTTTCTTCTTTACGCTGTCCGCAACCGGTTTGTCCGCAAAAAAAATACCGGTGACCAGCGTGTACATGTGGTCGGTATCCGGTACTTCCTTCCCCTCGCGAACCACCTTTGGCTCTATCCATTCTGTCAGGTCCGTCAGAAATGTTTCGACGTCCTGGTCGTTCAGTTCTTCCACCGCTTTAAAATACGCATGCTCATGACAGCTGATCCTCCACAGCTCTGCTTTCTTTGAGAGCACGTATTTTGCGCCGCTCTCGTGGTAGCTTGCACAGGCATCGTATGTATGGCCGTTTACTTCGGACGGCTTTACGATATCGTAGCTCCTCTCGTAGGAATGCAGCAGCCTGTCTCTGATCTCCTGTCCGTTCATGGTTTCCTCCGCTTGATGAAAAAATTTCGCATGAGGACAGTTTAGCACAGTAGTGCAGTGATTTCAAGGAAATATTAACCTTTTCTAAAATTTTTCTTTTAATTTTTGTTATCAAAAAGGAGCAACGCCAAAAATCATTCGGCATTGCTCCTCCATTTGTATTATTTCTGTTCTTTTTCCCGGCGCGGCGGCTTCGGTCCCGCGTACTGGTAAAAGTAGGTTTTCAGCATTCCATTGTAAATTTTACGGTTTTTATCCGCCTTTTTGCCGAGATACCGCTCGGCATCCTCGTAGCTCGTGATCAGATACATCGACCAGGAATCGAGAACGCGGTACCGCTCTCCTAATGTCTGATACAGGGCCGGAAGATCTTTTTTGTCCTCCAGGCGCTCACCGTACGGCGGGTTGGTAATCAGAAAACCGTATTTTTTCGGGTGCGACAGCTCGGCAACCGGACGCTGCTGGAAATGGATCAGGTGATCCACACCGGCCAGCTTTGCGTTCTCTCTGGCACTCTTGATGACATCTCCGTCGATATCAAAGCCCTGAATATCTGTCTCAATATCGTTCCGGATCCGGTAGCGTGCATCCTCCGCCGCATCCATCCAGCATTTTTTCGGCACGAGGTGCGTCCATTGCTCCGCAAGGAAAGAACGGTTGAGACCCGGTGCAATATCGGCCGCCATCATGGCCGCCTCGATCGGGAACGTACCGCTTCCGCAGAACGGATCGACAAGAATCCGGTCACCCTTCCACGGAGTCAGCATGATAAGTGCTGCGGCAAGGGTCTCGGTGATCGGCGCTTTCGCGGTCAGCTTGCGGTAGCCTCTCTTATGAAGGGAAACGCCGGAGGTATCGAGTCCGATCGTAACCTCGTCTTTTAAAATCGAAACACGGATCGGGTACTGTGCACCGTCCTCCGGGAACCACTCCATGTGGTAGACCTGTTTCAATCGCTCGACAATCGCTTTTTTCATGATCGACTGGATATCGGACGGGCTGAAGAGCTTACTCTTGATGGAGTTTGCCTTCGTTACCCAGAACTTTCCGTTTTTCGGGATAAATTTCTCCCACGGGAGCGCTTTTGTCGCTTCAAAGAGTTCATCGTACGTCTCGGCGTGGACCTGTCCTACTTTGAGCAGGATACGCTCGGTCGTGCGAAGGAACAGGTTGGCGTAGGCGATTCCCTCTGCATCTGCAAGAAACGTTACTTTTCCATCCTCCACGCGCTCGATTTCGTAGCCGAGGTCGAGGATTTCACGTTTCATCACCGCCTCCAGGCCGAAGTGGCACGGGGCGATCAGTTCATATAATTCCATACTCTCCCGTCCCCTCTTATAATGTGAGCTGTTTTACGACGGTGCCGTCAAAGCCTTTGATCGTAAATACGCCGTCCTCGAGGATTGCATAGGTCGGGATATTGCCCTCTTTCGGCAGAGATACAGAACCCGGGTTCAGGAAGGTGTGTGCGCCTTTTTTCTCGGCACGCAGGACGTGGGTATGGCCGTACAGGAAGATGTCTCCATCCATCAGCGGCGGCAGATTCTGCTCATTGTAGATGTGGCCATGGCTCATATAGAAGGTATGGCCTCCCTCGATCAGGATGCCGTAATCTGCCAGCACCGGGAACTCCAGTACCATCTGATCTACTTCTGCGTCGCAGTTTCCGCGCACGTTGGTGAGGTACTGTTTTTTCTCATTCAGCATGGCGATGACCTGTTTCGGTGCGTATTCTTTTGGAAGATCGTTTCTCGGGCCGTGATAGAGAAGGTCGCCTAACAGAAACAGGCGGCTTGCGCCCTCTGCCTCGAAGGCTTCCAGCATTTTTCTGCAGTAATAGGCAGAACCGTGAATATCAGATGCAAACATGTATTTCATATCGTGATCTCTCTTTCGTTTTGTGGTTTGGTTTTGTATTGTTTTCTGTTTCATCTTACCGTATCTTTTCCCGCTTGACAAGAAGAAATGTTGGATTGCTGCCCCCTTACAGCTCTTCTCCCGCCACCAGATATCGTCCGCGGTATGCATGCATTCCGCCGATGACCGTTTTGACCTCGTATCCGTTCTCCGCCAGCCGCTTTCCCTCCGCCATGCTCGCGGCACCCCGCTCACAGCAGATCACAAGAATTTTGTCCCGCGGCAGACAGACCCGTTCGAGCAGATGGTCATAGGGAAGATTCACCGCTCCTTTCACATGCCCTTTTTCGTATTCCCGCCGGTTCCGCACATCGATGATCATCGCCCACGGTTTTCCCACGTACCAGTCCAGCTGGTCTGCCGCCAGCAGTGTCATGCCTGCCATATCCTGGTCCCCCTCTCCGGATCTGACTTTCTCTCCTGTTTTATATGTATGCAGAAACCGGCGGCAGAGTCCGTATGGGACCCTCCGCCGGCTTTTTCTGCCGGAATCCCAAGGTTTACTTAGTATTTTTCATACTCATCCTTCTCGTCCTGCTCCCGGTTCTGCTGACCGTAGGATGACATCTCACGGTCTTTCACATGATTGCAGTCTCTGCTGTTCTTCTGGTTTTTGCTGTATTCGCTTTTCTCGTATCCGTTTTTGCTGTACTCGTTTTTGCTGTATTCATTTTTGCTGTTTCTGGTCATAATCTTGTTTCCTCCTGAATGTTTTTTGTCCTGCGACATCCTTTAGTATCGCTTTTTCCGCGCAGATTATGCATCCAGAACCCTGTTTTTCCACGGTATCTGTTCCAAAGTGGGGAATGCAAGCCCAAAAATACAGTGTTTTTCCTGCTTTCGGACCACTGCTTTCCAAATTGTGGTAATTTTTTCCAACTTTTGAATTTCGATGTTGCTTTTTCCCGTTATCTGTATTATAATCAATTTTGTAAAAGAATTTACCCTTCATAAATTTTTTTACAATTAATAACCCCTTATTAATTATTTATACTCCCCTTGAAAGATCGGTAGCTCCCCTGCCGGTCTTTCTTTTTGCAATTATTCAGAGCCATGCAAAATTTCAAGAAGAACTGTGAGTCATGCTCGCATGAACGAACAGTTCTTCTTGAAATTTTATATGGCGAGAAGCCACATCGAGATGCAGCGCAGCGGAATCGAGATGTGGCTCTGAATAATTGCAAAAAGGAGGAAAGTCTGCATCAGCAGACTTTCCTCCTTTTTCCCGTTCTGTATATATGATTAGAATTCTACTTTTTCACCTTTTGCCGCTTTTGCTACGGTTCCTGCGAGGACGATCAACGCCATGAGGTTTGGAATTACCATCAGGCCGTTAAAGAGGTCTGACAGGTTCCATACGAGATCTACTTTCAGCAGAGAGCCGAGGAAAACGAACACAACGACGATCAGCGAGAACGGAACGACTGCTTTCTTTCCGAACAGATACTGTACGTTCTGTCTTGCGAAGAAGTACCATCCGACGATGGTCGAGAATGCAAAGAACAGAAGACAGATCGCTACGAACGCCGGTCCGAAGCCTTTGAGGCCGGTTCGGAATGCCGCCTGTGCGACCGGGGTTCCTACAACACCGGTACTCATCATCTCTTCCAGAACGCCGGAAGAAAGAATAACGAGAGCGGTCATGGTCAGGACAACGAAGGTATCAATAAAGACACCGATCATCGCTACTTCACCCTGATCCTCCGGGTTCTCGACATCGGCAATCGCATGGGCATGCGGGGTGGAACCCATACCGGCTTCATTAGAGAAGAGGCCTCGGGCAACACCGTAACGCATGGCTTTCCGCACGGTAATACCGGCTGCTGCACCAAATACGGCGTCCGGACGGAATGCACAGATAAAGATCGAAGCAATCGCTGACGGCACATGCTGGATGTTGATCAGAATAACAACAAGGGCTCCGACGAGATACAGTGCTGCCATCACCGGAACAACTTTTTCGGTGAAGGATGCGATACGGGAGATACCTCCGATGAAAATGAATGCGGCGAGAACGGCTACAATCACACCCATCACCCATTTCGGTACGGAAAATGCGGTGTAGAACGCATCACTGATGGAGTTCGACTGTACCATATTTCCCATAAAGCCAAGTGCCAGAATAACGGCTACGGCAAAGAAGCCTGCCAGTGCTTTTCCAAACGTTCCCTTGAATGCGTGGGTAATGTAGTAAACCGGTCCTCCGATGACTTCTCCGTTCTCATCGCGGCGTTTGGAGATCTGCGCGAGATACGCCTCGCCGTAGATCGTTGCCATGCCGAAGAACGCAGCAAGCCACATCCAGAAGATGGCTCCCGGGCCGCCGGATACGAGTGCGGTCGCACATCCTGCGATGTTTCCGGTTCCGACCTGTGCGGCGATCGCTGTTGCAAGCGCCTGGAAGGAAGTCATGCCGTCTTTTCCGGCCTTCTTACCCTTTAACGAGAAACCGCCGAAGACGCGGTTCCACGCGGTCTTAAACTTTCTTACCTGTACAAAGCGGGTCCGAACAGAGAAATAAACTCCCGTACCTACCAGCAGAAACAGCAGTACGCTGTTCCAGAGCACATCACTGATCTGCGCAATTGCCTGATTCAATGCATCCATTTTCTTTTCTCCCTTTCCATTCGACGTATGGTCTGAACGATGTGGATCACACATCCGCACCGTTTTGAGAAAAAAAATACCATCTCCTGCGGAATTTTTCCTGCAGAACATGGCTCTGATTGAAAAATACAGCAAAAAACCGCGCTTCCGGAATTTTTTCGTTTCTGCGCACCGCTTTTTTTGTTCCGCGGCTGTTTTTCTTCTGTATCTTTTTTGACTCTGTCCTTTTGCCTGAGAGATTCTGCATCGCTGCATTGCACCTTCGGCACTCTTTTCAAGAGCTTCTCCAGAGACCACTCCGTTTTTAGTCCTCGCCGTCTCCCGTCCGTTCTTGTTTTAAGAAGAGAACCAGCACCTGAAAGTTTTACTTCTTCGGTCGTGCACCTTTCGAAAATTAAATTTCCAAAAGCTCTCCGCACATTTTCTAAAAACTTCTACGTCTTTTTTTATTTTTGTAAAACTATAGCACCTGTGATAGGATTCGTCAATACCCCATGCCGTATTTTTTTCAGAATATTGCAAAAACATATAAAAAATCAGCAGATCTGAGCGCGCACGCCTCAAAATCGCATGCGCGGCACAGATCTGCTGTTCTCTTTTCCAAATATCTTTTATGACGCCTGGAACTGGCTGTTGTACAGATTGTAGTAGAAGCCTTTCTTCTCAAGAAGCTCCTCATGGCGTCCCTGCTCGATGATCTTTCCGTCTTTCATGACGAGGATCAGCGAAGCGTTGCGGATCGTGGACAGACGGTGGGCAACGACGAAACTCGTTCTGCCCTGCATCAGCTTGTCAAACGCCTCCTGAACCTGCAGTTCGGTACGGGTATCGATGCTGGAGGTCGCCTCGTCGAGGATCAGCATCGGCGGCAGGCAGAGCATGACACGGGTGATACAGAGAAGCTGTTTCTGCCCCTGGCTGATGCTGTCTTCGCTGAGAACCGTGTCAAGTCCCTTCGGCAGACGCTTGATAAACTCCCAGCTGTGTGCCTCTTTGGCCGCATTGATGATCTCCTCTTCCGTCGCATCCGGCTTTCCGAAGCTGATGTTGTCGCGCACGGTTCCCTGTTTGATCCAGGTATCCTGCAGCACCATACCAAAACAGCTGCGGAGCGCATGGCGGGACAGTTCGTCGATCGGCTTTCCGTCGATGCAGACCTTCCCGGCATCGACATCATAGAAGCGCATCAGCAGGTTGATAAACGTCGTCTTTCCGCATCCGGTCGGGCCGACAATGGCAACACGCATGCCCGGCTGTACGTCAAGATTAAAGTTCTCGATCAGTTTTTTCTCTTTGTCATAACTGAATGCTACATCATCGATCGTCACATTTCCCGTCACGGTATCGATCATTCCAGCCGGGTCTGCACTCTCCTCTTTCTCTTCCAGCAGAGCAAAGATACGGCCTGCGCAGGCAAGCGCGTTCTGCATCTCGGTGATAACGGAACTGATATCATTGAACGGTTTCATATACTGATTTGCGTACGACAGCAGAACGGAAAGTCCGCCGACGGTCAGCGCGCCGCCCGGGATCATGAAAGCTCCCACAAGGGCAACACCGGCATAGATCACGTTGTTGACAAAACGGGTGGACGGGTTCGTTAAGGAACTGTAGAACACGGCCTGCTGGCTGTATTTCTGCAGATCTTTGTTGATCTCTGCAAAACGCTCGGAAGCTTTTTCCTCATAGCCGAACGCTTTGACTACTTTCTGGTTTCCGATCATCTCATCGATGAGTGCGGTCTGTTTTCCTCTCGTCTCACTCTGTTTCTGGAACATTTTGAACGAGCGGCCGGAAATAAATTTTGCCACGAAGAAGCTCAGAGGTGTCAGGCAGATCACAAGAAGGGTGATCCATACGTTCTTCGAGAACATGAAAAACAGTGTCACAATAATGGTTACGATGCCGGAGAACAGCTGCGTAAAGCCAAGCAGAAGACCGTCCGATAAGATATCGGTATCTGCGATAACACGGCTTACGATGTCTCCGGAGCTGTGCTGATCCAGATAGGACAGCGGCAGCACCTGGATATGACGGATCGCCTGGGAACGAAGGTCGCGCACGATGCGGTACGTCATACGGTTGTTGATCAGGTTCATGATCCATGCGGAAAGTGCGGAAACGAGGGTAAAAAATACGATTCGTTTCAGATAGAACCACATCTCCGGGAAATTGACCTGGTGGGCTGCAACGACCTCATCGATCGCATCGCCGAACAGGATCGGAATATAAAGCTGTAAAATAACGGTAACCGCAGCCAGGACAATACTAAGGCCTAAGAAAATTTTATAATTTCCGATAAACGCCATCAGCTTTTTCATGACCTGCATGCCGCTTTTTCCGGACTTGTTTTCTGTCTTTTTCATGCGATCACCCCGCTTTCGTTGTTATAAGCTGCACGCTCTTCCGGGAACTGGGAGAAGTAAATCTCGCGGTAAACCTCGCAGGTTTTCATCAGCTCGTCGTGTGTGCCGTTTCCTTCGAGCGTACCATTTCCAAGAACGAGGATCTGGTCTGCCTGACGGATGCCGGCGATTCGCTGGGATACGAGGAAGGTTGTCGTGTTTCCTTCGAGATTGTGGACGGCTTTGCGGAGTTTTGCATCCGTTGCAAAGTCAAGCGCACTCGAGCTGTCGTCCAGAATCAGGATTTCCGGTTTTTTTACCAGCGCACGCGCAATAGAAAGACGCTGTTTCTGTCCGCCGGAGAGGTTCTTTCCGTTCTGCTCCAGCATAAAATCGAGCTGATCCTGTTTGCCTTCTACGACTTCTTTCGCCTGGGCTGTGGTGAGCGCCTCCCAGATTTCTGCATCGGTGGCGTCCTCTTTGCCCCACCTCATATTGTCGCGGATGCTGCCTTTAAAGAGCACTGCTCTCTGCTGAACAACACCGACTTTATTGCAGAGCTCTTCTTTCGTGTAATTCTTTACATTCTCGCCGTCTACCATGACGTCACCGCTGGTCGCATCGTAGAAACGGGAAATCAGGCTGACCAGCGTCGATTTTCCGCTTCCGGTACCGCCGATGATTCCGATGGTCTGTCCGCGTTTTGCGGTAAAGCTGATATCCGATAAGCTCTCTGCGCCGGCTCCTGCATAGGTGAAGCTGACATTTTTAAATGTAACAGCTGCATCGCCAGTTACTTTCTTTGCAGCGCCGCCTTTTGCCGGGTAGTTCATGGTTGTCGGAACCGCCAGTACTCCGGAGACACGCTCTGCACAGGCAACGGATTTGTTTAAGGTGATGATGAGCGATGCCAGTTTGATCAGCTCCACGATGATCTGCAGCATGTAGTTGTAAAGTGCGACAACCTGTCCCTGCTGCATACTGCCGATGTTGACCTGAAGGCCTGCCTGCCAGATCAGGACAACGGCTGCGATGTTGATGAGGACATAGGTCAGCGGATTTAACAGTGCGGAAATTTTTCCGACAAACTCGTTCAGACAAGTCAGCTCATCGTTGCTCTTTTCGAAATCGGCAACAGACTGCTCCTCACGGCAGAACGCACGGATGACACGGACACCGTTCAGATTTTCTCTTGTCATTCCGGTGACGCGGTCGAGTGCCGCCTGTACCTTTTTGAACAGCGGGATGCTGACCAGCATAATGCCGAATACGGCAACGAACAGGATCGGAATAGTAACCAGGAATACGATGGCACATTTTACGTTGACGGTAAATGCCATCACAACGGAACCGAATACGATAAACGGACTCCGCAGCAGCAGACGCAGACCCATGTTGATTCCGTTCTGCACCTGGTTGATATCGTTGATCAGACGGGTGATCAGCGTATCGGTTCCAATGGTATCCAGCTCCGTAAAGGACAGAGCCTGGATGTGGTCAAAGACCGCCTGGCGAAGCTCGGTTGCACAGCCGACGCTCGCTTTTGCCGCGAAATACTGCGCGGTGAAACTGCAGCAAAGTCCGACTGCCGCCATCAGAACGAGGATTCCAAAACGGCTGACGATGTACGGACGGTTATTGCCTGCGATACCCACATCGATGATCTGGGCAACAACCATCGGCACCAGAAGGTCGAATACGACTTCCAGAAGCTTGAACAAAGGAGCGATGATGCTCTCTTTTTTGTAGTGCTTCAAGTAGACTCCAAGACTTTTCATCTTCTTTTTCACTCTCCATTTCTTTGTTTCTTGACATTGACAGTATAATCTCATATGATTAATACGAATAGTATTGTTTTTATAGCTTAGTGATACAATTTTAATATCATAGATAATTTCACGAAAGGAAGTCTCTTATGGAACTGCGCCAGCTTGAATATTTCCGCGTCATCGCCGAAACCGAAAGCATTCACGAGGCCGCCCGCCGCCTCAATATGTCCCAGCCGCCGCTCAGTTATCAGTTAAAGCAGCTGGAAGCCGAACTGAACGTCACTTTATTTGAACGCACCCGCCAGGGCGTCCGCCTGACCGAAGCCGGAAAACTGCTGTACGACCGCTCCGCCAACCTGCTCGAGTACGTGAAATCGACGGAGCTTGAGGTCGCAAAGGTCGGCAAAAAGCGGGTTCTGCGCCTCGGCATCACACCGACCACCGTTGCGACGATCATGCCGTGCGTCTCGCTTTTTTCCCGCCGCAATCCCGATGTCAACTTCGAGGTGCACGACGGCATCACCTACACGCTGTACCGCTATCTGATGGACGGCATCATCGACATTTCCATCGCCCGCACGCCGCTGCGGCTCGACGATGTCGACTATAAAATTTTAAGCTCTGAACCTATGATTGCCGTTTCTTCAAAAGATATGCTTCCCGAGAAGAACGGATCGCTAAAGCTCTCGGATCTTTTGAATATTCCGCTCATCATCTACCGCCGGTATGAGGCACTCATCATGGATGCATTCCACTCTCGCGGCATGGAACCGGATCTCTTCTGTGTCTGCGACGATCCCCGCGGCGCGATGCTCTGGGCAAAGGAAGGCCTTGCCACTGCCATTTTCCCGCAGTCCATGAGCTCTCTCTGCCAGGGACTCCGCATCCAGCCGCTCGCAGAAAGCGACCTGGAAACGCAGATCGCCGTGATCTGGAAAAAGGGGCGGAAACTCTCTCCGCTTCTGCAGGACTTTGTCGATGCCTGCATGAAGAGCATATTATAATAGAAGAAGTCCGCTGCGCCGGTCTCTTTTTCAGGGATCAGCGCAGCGGACTTCCTTTTTTTTATTTCTCATTCTTTTTACTGCACAAACAGCAGCGCGATATTCAGCAGTGTCACAATCACCGCAATCGCAAACAGGGCAATTTTCAGCTGCAGACTGTTCGCGTATTTTCCCATGACTTTTTTCGAGGACGTCAGATAAATCTGTGTAAATACCGTAATCGGGAGCTGCATTCCAAGGAACATCTGTGAATAGAGAAGGCCCTGGAACGGGGAATCAATCAGAAGAATGACCGCTGCGGCCGGGATCATGGTAAGAAGGATTCCCCAGCGTGTCTCCTTACTCTTGATCTCATACGGCTTGTTAAAAATCCCCGAAAAAATCGTTCCGCCCGCCATTCCCGCGGTGATGCTCGATGAAATTCCGGCGAGCAGAAGCGCTGCTGCAAAAATCACCGATGCGGCATTTCCAAGGAGAGGTGTCAGCATCTTTCCCGCCGTTGCGAGATCATCCACCTGCTTTGCATTCTGCGGCTGGAAAAACGTTGCGGCCGCCATCAGGATCATTGCACTGTTGATGGCCCATCCGATGATCATGGAAAACAGGGTGTCTTTGAACTCATACTTTAACTGGCGCGCAATCACCTCATCATCCTCAAGATTCCACTGGCGGCTCTGAATAATTTCCGAGTGGAGAAACAGGTTGTGCGGCATGACGACCGCACCGAGGACGCTTAAGATGACCGGCATTGAGTGCTCTGGAAACGACGGTTTTACCCAGCCGACAGCCGCCTGCGCCCAGTCGATATCGGCGATCCAGACCTCAAAGAGGAACGAAAAGCCGATCAGCGAGACAAACACAATGATCAGTTTTTCAATCCGTTTGTAAGCACTTGTAAACTCACAGATCAGAACCAGCACGAGAATCATCATGCTGCCGAGCTTGATCGGAATGCCGAACAGCATCTGGAGCGCAATCGCACCGCCGAGGATCTCCGCCATTGCGGTCGCCACCGCTGCCATCATCGCCGTCGCAAGAATCGTGTTTTTCAGCCACGCAGGCAGATAGAGGCTCGCCGCCTCCGAGAGGCACTTTCCCGTGACAATGCCGAGATGCGCCGCATTGTGCTGCAGAAAAATCAGCATGATCGTGGACAGGGTGACCATCCACAGAAGCTCGTAGCCGTAACCCGATCCGGCGGCAATGTTGGATGCCCAGTTTCCCGGGTCGATAAAACCGACCGTGACAAGAAGTCCCGGGCCGAGATAGCGGAGAAAATTCATGCCCGCCGTCTCTTTTCGTTTTCGATTTTGTTTCATATTCTTTCCTTTCTGACAATTTGATACGGAACCGGCCCATCCAGGACCGGCAGAAATCGTTTTGTTGTGGTTTTGGTTGCTTTAGTTAGTTGTAACTAACTACATTGTACATAGGATTTTTCAAAAAGTCAAATCCTGTTTTCTCTTTCTTGTGCTTCATCGTCCGCTGTGCTACAATAAAACTGCTTATTTTGAACTAAAAGGAGAATTTTTATCATGATACGACTTGCCGTCCCGGAGGATTTTACTTCGCTCATGTCAATCTATGCGTACGCCCGCTCTTTTATGCAGGAAACCGGAAATCCGAATCAGTGGGGAAACCATTTTCCGCCGGAGGAGCTGATTCACAACAGAATCCGTGACAAACAGCTTTTTGTCCTGGAAGAAAACGGCACGCTGCACGGCGCGTTTGCCTTCATCATCGGTGAGGATCCGACGTATCTGCAGATCGACGACGGCTCCTGGCTCTCCGATGCGCCGTATGGCACGATCCACCAGGTTGCCTCAGACGGAACAATCCACGGATTTTTCTCCCAGATCGTCGATTACTGCTGGGCACAGATCCCGCACCTGCGCGTCGATACGCATGCGGACAATCAAATCATGCAGCATCTGATCCAGAAAAACGGATTTGAACGGCGCGGCATCATCTACGTACTGAACCACTCTCCGCGGATTGCATTTGAGCGCGTAAAATAAAACACCAAACGAAAACACCGGATCGTCACCGCTTCGCAGACTTTTCAGCCGCGGAATCACCGTTGGATCCAGGTAATATAAGGATCCGACGACCTGTCCCATCATCCCCTTTTTCGATCTTTCGTGTGTCATTTTTTTACCAACCTTATATCTTCTTACCCTCCAATATACACTTGCCCGTACCGAAATGCAAAGAAAATCCGCTTTTTCCCCTCTGTTTCTGCACATTCCTTTGTGCAGAATACAGATGCAGAAAAAACGGATTTTCTTTTGCATTTTTCTTTATGCGTGGATTCCTCTGTTCTCGTCCCCGGACTCGTTTACGCCGAATTCGTAATCATTGCCCGGCAGAATCATGTTCAGCAGGATTCCTGCGATGGCTGCAATGGCAAGTGCAGTCAGGGTGACGGTCGTTCCGCCGATCGTAAAGGAGAGACCGTTGCTGAAGCCCAGTCCGCAGACAAAGATGACGCCCGCGATGATCAGGTTTCTCGATTTGGTCAGGTCTACTTTATTCTCTACCACGTTGCGCACACCGATGGCAGAAATCATACCGTACAGCATGAAGCTGACGCCTCCGATGATGGAGGACGGCATGGTGCTGATGAGTGCCGATACCTTCGGAATGAAGCTGACGATAATCGCAAAGACTGCGGCAATACGGATGACTCTCGGGTCATGTACGCGGCTCAATTCCAGAACGCCGGTGTTCTCGCCGTACGTCGTGTTGGCCGGTCCGCCGATGAAACCTGCCATTGCGGTTGCAAGACCATCACCGAGCAGGGTTCTATGCAGGCCCGGATCAGAAAGGAAGTTCTCTCCTACGGTTGCAGAGATCGCCGACATATCGCCGACATGCTCCATCATGGTCGCGATCGCGATCGGTGCCATGATCATAATGCTGGTCAGATCGAATTTGCAGAGCTGCAGCGGCGGAAGTCCGACGATGCCTGCCTGTGCAACCGGCGCAAAGTTGATGATCACGGATCCGTCCGGATTTTTGATGCCGAGTGCATTCAGGACAACTGCCACAGCGTAGGCAATCACAACGCCCATCAGAATCGGAATGATTTTGAGCATTCCTTTTCCCCAGATGTTGAAAATGATGATGACTGCCAGCGCAACCAGTGCCAGGAACCAGTTCGTCGAAGCATTATTAATGGCGGAACCAGCAAGGCTGAGGCCAATGCAGATGATAACCGGACCTGTGACAACCGGCGGCAGGTAGCGCATCACGCGTTTGACGCCGACCATGCGGATGATCAAGGCAAAAATCAGGTACAGAAGACCTGCTACCACAATACCTCCGCAGGCATAGGCTGCCTTGTCGTTGACACTCATGCTGGCATATTTTCCGGTATTCAGGTTTGCAACAGCGGCGAAACCGCTTAAGAATGCAAACGAAGAACCAAGAAATGCCGGTACTTTAAATTTCGCGCACAGATGAAACAGCAGGGTTCCAAAGCCGGCGCAGAACAGTGTGACGGATACGGTAAGACCGCGGGACGGTCCCTCGCCGCATGCGTCTACAAAGTAGCTGTTTACCAGAATCGGCACCAGAATGGTTGCACCGAACATGGCAAACATGTGCTGCAATCCGAGAATCAGCATTTTAGGAATGCCGAGCTTTCTCGCATCGCGGATGACTCCATTAGACTCGTTCATACGTCTCTCCCTCTCTTTTGTTTTTCCTTCCCATTATAGGCGTTATATTCTGGAAATACAAGCGAAAGATTCCGTTCCGCACACTTTAATTTTCAAACGGGCGGACACGAAGGGTAACACCTAATTCATCGCAGATTTCCCGGCATTTCTGAATCTTTTCTTCCGGCATAACTTTCTCGACAACGGTCATCACAACATTCGGCACATACTGTTTTGCAAGTACTGCAAACTCCTTGATCGCCTCGTACGACTGGATGCCGAATTTCGACCGCGTGAGCTCCAGAAATTCCTTTTCATCCGGCGCGTTTAAGGAAATCGAGACGGTATCGAATCTTCCCTTTAATTCCGGGGTGACATCTCTTCCATGGATCAGGTTTGCAAGACCGATCGTATTCAGACGCACTTTCAGGTTCGGATACGTTTCTTTTAAGGAATCGATCACCCGACAGACATCCTCAAGCCGCTCAAGCGGTTCTCCGAAGCCGCAGAAGACCAGTTCATTGATCACGTTCAGATCGTACTGTGCGAACAGCTCCAGCATCGTCTCAACGGATGGCTCGCCCTCTTTTAACCACAGTGTATTTCCCTCCTGCTGCTGTTTCGTCTGGCGCAGACAGAACACACAGCTGCACGGGCATTTGTTTGTCATGTTGACATAGACATTTTTTCCGGTAAGATCGCCGCTCTTTGCAAGGTCGAGATACCCTTCCTCGCCGACGGCTCCGGTTACAGTATATAAATACATTACGCTTCCTCCGTTAAGTCCTTCATAAACATTTCAAAGCAGAGTCCCCAGTAGCTCGGCACTTCGTTTTCTTCGCAGTAGCGGATGCATTTCGATACGTAATCCGCCGCCTTTTTCACCGACTCGTACAGGCTGTGGCCGTTCAGATACATGCCTGCGATAATTGCCGCAATGACATCTCCCGTACCGCTCCGGTCGCCGCCGATGCGGTCTACCATGACAATCTGGAAGTCTTCGCCTTTGTTATAGATAAAGTTGGCAATCTGCGTCTGGTTAAAGTGGATGCCCGTCACCACGATATGTTTCGGTCCCCGTTCCGCCAGTTTTCCGCACATTTCTTTCAGCTCCTCAATCGAAGCCCCGTTCTCCGGATACGGCGCATCGATCAGTGTGCAGAGCTCTGTCAGGTTCGGCGTGATGATATCCGCGTAGTGAACCAGCTCTTTCATCTTTTCGCACATCTCTTTCGTGTACGTCCGATACAGCTTTCCATAGTCTCCCATGACCGGATCGACGATGACAAAGTTGCGGTCCGTCTTAAAATGGCGGATAAAATCAAGCACGATATCCACCTGCTGTTCCGATCCTAAGAAGCCGGTCGAGATCGCATCGAAATCGAGCTTCAGATCCTTATAGGTCTGAATGTAATCCTTCATCCGGTCAGTATAATCATCAAAGTAATACGTCGGAAACTGCGTGTGTGCTGAGAGAATTGCGGTCGGAACTGCCACCGCCTGAATCTTCATCGCCGACACGATTGGCGCCATCACAGCCGTCGAGCACCGGCCAAAGCCTGTCAGATCGTTAATCAGTGCTATCTTTTTCTGTTTTTCCATGTTGTTCTCCTCTTTTTTTCAGGATGCCTCCGCATCTGTTTTATGTCTATTTTTGCACACTCGCGTCTTATTTACAAGTTTTTTTCGGACACTTGTCAACACAGAATTCCGCTTTTTGCATCTTTTTTGTCAGCACGCAAAAGGCACGGCCCGCCCGAAGCTGTTTTTTGCTCCGGGCGGCCGCGCCTTTTCTCTCGTTTACTCTTTTATATTATGCTTCTAAAATCTTGCATGCAAACGGTGCCAGTGTCATATCCCCATACGTCACTTCCTTTGCATTGTGGTTGATGTACATCGTCACCTTCTGCTTCTCGTTTCCTCTCGTCACGATCTCAAGGCCCTCTTCGGACGGCACCATCTGGAAATGGCAGTCCCGCATCACCTGCTCCATCAGAAGCTTCGTGATCTTCTCTTCCAGACCGCAGCCCACGTAATACAAAGTTCCCCTGCCGGTCTGTTTTCTCGTCACGGCTGCGAATTCCAGATAGAACGCATCCGCGTAATGGAACAGCACTTCCGCATCCTGCACCTGAATCATATCACGGAAAATTCCGCCTGTGCCTTCCACGCCCTCGAACACGCCGCTTCCCACAACCGGGAATGCATCATAGTCCTGCAGTCTCTCCGTCTCTTCTACGGTCAGCCCCGCAAGCGCATTGTAGTGCACCGGCAGTGTCTCGCCGAACGGAACGTTGTTGTCCGCATCTTTCACGGCGTGGCGGTACGTCACGATTACGGTTCCGCCGGATCGAGCAGAATGCTCTGGCGCTGGATACGGAACGATGCCAGGGAATCGTAATCGTACACGATCGCCACCTCGTTCTTCACCGGAGCCTCCATCGCCTCTTCGTATTTTTTCATATCACGGAAGAAACTCTGTATGTCTTACCAGTCCCTGATCGTCAATGCCGAACGCATAGCTGTTGGATCTGGTCTGCAGCAGGAAAATATTTTCGGAATGATTGATCACAATACCCATTTTCGCTTTCCCCATTTCTCTATCTTGTATCTTTCCTTTTTTCAACAGTACAAATTTATCATATATTAAAAGTCAAAATATTTTACTTTTTATTTTAGTAAAATTTACTACCTGCTTTTGTGAAAAATGCACAAAAAGAGGAATCTCCATCTATGCAGACTGGAAATGCCTCTTTTTTGTTCTCTTGTTTCCTTTTTTTCTTCAGCTCAGGAAGTTTTCAATAATGACGTTTTCCGCCTCCGCTTCCGTCATGCCGAGCGTTCTGAGTTTCAACAGCTGCTCGTCATTGATCCGTCCGATCGCCGCCTCGTGGATGATTGCCGCATCCACATGCTTTGCCTGGATCTCCGGAATAGATCCGACCTGGGCGTGATCCATGATGATAGAATCGCACTGGATATGGGCGTGGCATTTGTTTTTGCCGACTGCCTTCGGATGGAAGACCTGGGAGGAATTGCCCTTTCCGACAGAACGTGAAATAATCTGTGCGGAAGAACCGCTTCCGTTCATACATACTTCAATATCCGACTCTGCCTTCTGGTCACCGTCTGTCATCAGACGTTCGAGCACGAACAGTTTGGAGTTTGCATCCATCACAACATTCGTCGTACGGATCGTTGAGTCAACGCCCTTAATCTGTACGGTATCCAGCGTAAAAACAGAATTTTCTCCGATTTCAATATTTGTCACCGGGTTCAGAATCCGCTGTCCCGTTCCGTTTCCCTCGCCATAATGCTTTTCCTCGTAGCGCACGTTGGCATTTTTTCCTACATGGAACGTATGGATACCGTCGTGCCGGCTGTCGTTGCAGCCGCCGTTGTGAATACCGCAGCCCGCTACAATCGTAACATCGGCGCCGTCCGCAACGTAGAAATCATTGTAAACAAGATCCGTCATGCCGGAAACGCTGACGACAACCGGGATAAATACTTTTTCGCCTTTTGTCTCGCCGTCAATCAAAATATCAATGCCCGGCTTATCCTCTTTTTTGCGGATTTTGATATGTTCACTGTCACCGTGGCAGAGCGGAATGCCGTTCTGGCGGAGATTGTATGCCCCTTTCTGCTCAAATCCCTCGCTGATCTGATTTAATACGCCCTGGGTTGTCTCATCTACCTGTACCATCAGCATGTGCCTCCTTCCTGGCCGCACATCCGGCCTGTTTTCTGCTGGAACAGGGTCGGCAGTACGTCTTCCTTTGTACCGTATTCTTTCACCTGGCCGTCCTCGATCACCATGATCTTGTCCGCCATCTGGATAATGCGTTCCTGATGAGAAATGAGAATCAGACATTCTCTTTTCTCTTTGTGGATTTCTTCAAACCGCCTGATCAGCATGGAAAAGCTCCACAGGTCAATGCCGGCCTCCGGCTCATCGAAAATGCTGACCTTATGCGGTTTTGCAAGAACCGTTGCGATCTCCAGACGCTTCATCTCTCCGCCGGAGAGTGTGCCGTCCATCTGACGGTTCAGGTAATCGGCAGAGCAGAGTCCGACGGCGGAGAGGAGTTTACAGCTCTCTGCTTCCGTCAGCTCTTTTCCGGCTGCCAGCGACAGCATTTTTTTCACCGTCATTCCTTTAAAACGCGGCGGCTGCTGGAATGCATAGCCGATGCCGGCGTTTGCACGGTGGTCAATATCATAACCGGTAATATTTTCCTCATCCAGGAAGATTTCTCCGCCATTGGCGTCCTCAATTCCTGCAAGCACTTTGGCCAGCGTTGATTTTCCGCCACCGTTCGGTCCGGTAATCACCAGCATTTCCCCGTCCTTCACTTCAAAACTGATGTGGTTGACGAGGCAGCGTTTTCTTCCCTCTTCGTTTACTTCAAAGGTAAGATTGTCTACTTTCAGCATATTTGCACCTCTTTTGTTTTCACTCTTTGCAGGGATAATCCCCCTTTCAAAAACTCTACTCCTTCTCCTAAAATCTGTCAATTATTTGTTGTGGTTTTGAGAGACTCTTTTGTTTTATGCAGTGATTTTTCCCGTAACATTTTCTTTTCCTGCATTCTTTTTCGTTTCTTCTGGATCGCATGCTGTGTTTGCGGTATAATGAGGGTAATATTTCATCGGGAGGTTATCGTATGCGTGTACTTATTACAGGAACCAGCTCCGGAATCGGGAAGGCGATTGCGGAGAAATTTTTAAAAGAAGGCTTTGACGTTACCGGATTTGACCGGAAGGAGGCTTCGATCAGCCAGGATTCATATACTCATTTCTGCCTTGATATCCGCGACAGGGAACAGTATCCGGCGCTTGCGCCCTTCGATATTGTCATCAACAACGCCGGTGTGCAGAACGAGGATGATATTGATATCAATTTAAAAGGAACCATCGCAATCACGGAGGCGTACGGAATTCATGACAACATCCGCGCCATCCTCATGATCGGCTCGGCCAGCGGCCATACCGGAGCTGAATTTCCGGAATACACCGCAAGCAAGGGCGGTGTGCTCGCCTACACAAAAAACGTGGCACTCCGCATTGCACCGTATGGCGGAACGTGCAACAGCCTTGATTTCGGCGGCGTACTGACCGAGTTGAATCTGCCTGTCACAGAAGACCAAAAGCTCTGGGATCAGATCATGGAGCTGACGCCGCTGAAACGGTGGATGACCGTCGAGGAAGCAGCGGACTGGGCGTATTTTATGACCGTGACGAACCGGTTCTGCACGGGACAGAATATTCTGATCGACGGACTTGAGGCGGGAAACGCACACTTTGTGTGGCCGGATGAATGATTTGTTAATTTCCTGTACAAGCAAAAAACAGGTTCCCTGCACGGAAGCTTTTTGGGCTTTTCCGCTGCCGGGCTGCCTGTTTCTTTTCATTTCTTTTCTTACGCTTTTTCAAACACCAGAATTTTCTCTGCGAATTTGTGGACGATCGGCATCCACATCACCAGCTTGTAGATGGGATTCAGTGTTTCCATACCGCGGGCGATGTTGTCGTCTTTTACTTTTCGGAAACCGGCGGCAATGTCGCCCAGGTCTGCAAAGCTGTTCGCACCCCAGGTAAACGTCGCGCCCGTCGCCTGAATAGATTTTTCAATGTTTTCTTTCTTTACAAAGTACGGGCACAGCGTTTCCATGCAGACGTAGGCATTGTCGAAATGATCGCGGATGATGGCGAGCATCATTCTGACCTCATCCGCTTTCATGTACATGGTCAGACCTTCGATAATGAAAAGCATTTTGCCCCGCACTTTTACCTGATCGGCCCATGCCGGATCGAGCACGGAACACGCAATCGTGGAAACGCGGCCGGATTCCTGATAGATCGAATCGCGTACCTCAATCGTCTCCGGCAGATCGAGATTATACCAGGTGATTTTTCCATTATCCATGCGGTAAAACCGTGTGTCCAGACCACAGGCGATGTTGACGACGGTACAATCCGGGTTCTTTCGGATAAAGTCGCTGACCAGCTCATCAAACACAACACTCCGCACTACGATTCCGCCGCTCATTGCTGTGTCCTTTTTCGCATTGCTGAAATCATAGTCGATGCGGTCGATCAGCTCTTCTGCTTTGGTGTCGCGGAACTTGTTTTTCGGATTTCTGCTGTGCATGGCACGGGCGTAGAAGCACTGCAGCATCGTCTCGGCAGTTCCGGTCCGGTCTTGTTTTATTTCGGATTTTCCACCTTGTCCCCCACGAACCAGTAATCACAGACCTCACCGCTGCCTGCCAGCGTATGGTCACGGTAGAGCTTCGCGTGCATCAGGGCTGCTGTCTTGTAATCAATGTCGCACATAATCGGCAGCACTTCCAGATAGCCCTCTTTTCGGGCGAAGGTGTTCAGGGGACATTGGGTGAAGTGGTAATAAAAACCGTCCTGATGCTTCGTCTCATCAAAATGAAAATCCCACGAATACGCCTTATACTGCGGATGTGCTTCCAGCCAGGCGGCATCCTTATGCATCATCTTCGCAATCCGCGCCATGCCGCTCTTCTTATTCGCATTAATCATCAGGCCCATGGCTTTCAGAAGCGGGAAGGACATCATCTCCTCTGAGATTGTACGCAGTTCATCCACAGAGATTTTCCGGTCGGATGCATCCCACAGGGCGAGGAAGATGAGACCTTCATAGAGATTCGACGCCATCGGGTTGTCCTTTCCGATATCATCGGCGCGGCGAAGCATGTCGCGGTAGATCTGGTTGGTCTTGCGGAGAAGCTCTGCGGTCTCCTCTTTTCCGTAGCGTTTTAGCAGACTTTTCTTTATTAAAGGAGTCAGCATGTTCCAATATTTGCTGGTGTATTCCATCATGGGCGGGTACCTCCATCTTACTTTTATTAGGATTCACTAACTTGTAGGTGTAAAATTGCCGCCTACAATGTTGAAAAATAGGCGGAATTTTACTTTTCATTATGAGGTTATTATATCACACTTTTTATTACTTTGTTTTAAAATCGCAAAAATTTCTTGACTATAATTCAGCCTTCCTTTATTATAGAAATTAAGAAATGGGTTTTTTGTCGTGTACAGCCTTAGGGCTCAATCGGGTTGCTCGTTTCTTTTTTATTTTCGTAAGTTTTCTTTTCCATACAAATCAATTTTGATTTTAACCTGGCAGATTTCTTTAAAATACCAATCCACGATAGAGTAGAAGCGTTTTTATCCTTCCATTTTTCTTATATTCTCAGTTGTTTTGCATATTCAAAAGAAATATTATCTCTTGGTAAAGTCCTCTCATACGCCTGCTCTTTATGCATAAATGATACAATTTCATTTTTTGACATCCGACCAAGTTTTTCTATTACAACATCCAGAATTTTAATATCTTCCCCTGACAATGCAGAAAATTTCTGTTCCCCTTTTAAAGAAAAATGATACGCATTTGTCTCTCCCATATCTACTTCTTCGCATGGCACATCTTTCAAATCAATAATTGAATTATGTCCCACCGGAACAGCCCCCATTGGCAATGCCTGGTACACCAATCCAGTAATAGCAAATCCTCTTTTTTGGTAAGATAATGCATCTGCATACCACATAAGCTTCATCAACTTGACTTTATAAAGATTCGTAACTTTTTTGGATGCGGCCAGATATCGGATCACATCAACAACTTTATCCAGAGACAATTTTGTATTTCCCTGCGCACTTGTATTTCCCTGAAATTTTACATAGCTCGCTTCGATTGCTTTTTTTAAATAAAGATCCTGATCTTCTTCATATAAGGACGTTGCTTTATTTAAATACTTTTCATAAGCAATCTCAGATAAATCGCTCTTTGCATCATCCAGCAGTGTCAAAAACCATTCTGGATCCTGATCTATCTTTTTCAAAATAGTATCGTGCGCTTTATCCTGGACCTGATGACTTTCATATCTGGTAATTGTTTTGCCGCCCCATCCAAGCAACGTGCATAAATCACTCTGGCTAATTCCATATTTCTCCCGAATGCTCCGAATCTGTCCCGATGTCAAAAGCCCTTCTTTTTCTCGATAGGCATCTTTCAGATGTATATCATTTTCCTGTATCTGCTCCTCATCCATATAGAATTCTTCAGCTGCATCACAATAAAAATAGGTCGCTTTATAAGCAACTTTCACATTCTTAAATGTCATCTGCTCCTCAACAAGAACTGTTTTCACTTCATGCTCTTCCATGCAGCATGTGCACAAACGTTTTTCACTTTTTATAATTTTCATATCCATGAAAACACCTCCTACCTCCTATAGGGAAACATTTCTGCTGTAAATGGTTTCTCAGCAAAGTGGAACGACATGACAAATGTTGTTGCATTTCCATACATTCCAAATAATTCCACTCTTATTTTTATGTATACGTCATCTTTCCCATTATAGACTTTTCCAAATTCCCGCATTTCTTTTCTCCCGGGAAAGCGAGATCTTTTACCGTTCTCATATATTCTTCCACAGAAAGTGTCAACAGTTCTCTTTTCAATGCCTCTACTGTATATTGATTTGTATATCTTTCTTCCCGCTTTTCGTCCACTTTTCTCCGTGCCTGAAAATCTATTCTTGCTCCATTGTTGAGAGCAAACTTTAAATCTTGTATATATGCTTTAACTTCTTGTTCCAACTCAATTCGAGATCTTGTTTCCATAGACAACTTAGTCGCTCTCCATGTGGTATCATTTGATACCCACATAGTACAATTTCTATCTTATTTTGTCAATGGAAATAATTTTCTTACCCTTATTATTTTTTCTTCCCATATCCCCCATCTTCTTCTGCCACCATTCCAAGCACCTGCTCCTGATTCATGGCATAGACTGTAGTTTTTTTCTCTATCTCTGGCATTTCTGCGTGATCTGTCCATAACTCACACTGGCTAATCACTGTATTAATTGCAAAGTCATAATCTTCCGGCGGATACTTATATTTTTTCAGAAGACGCTTAACCATCTTTCGCATAGATGCTCTGGCTGTCTCCTTCTTTTGCCAGTCAATGGTACGATTTCTACGAAGCATTTCTGTGAGTTCTTTAGTCATCGCGATAAGATCTTCGTTTTGATAAAAATCTTTGATATGCTCCGGCTTTGTCAGCGCATCATAAAATGCCAGTTCTTCCTGTGACAAGCCTAGTTTCTGACCATTTTTATGTAAAGCTGCAATTTCTTCCGCTGTTTTCAAAAGCTCTTTTATAACTTCTTCATTTGTAATCAATCCATTATAATATGCATTCATTAACTTTGCGATTTTCTCAGAGAATTTCTGCGACTGCACCACATTTGTTCTTTTGTACAGTGTAATCTGCTCAGCCATCAACTTCTTCAAAATTTCTACAGCAATATTCTTTTCCTTCATCCTCGAAATCTCATCCAGCACCGCCGGATCAAAAAGACTGAATTTTTCTCCGCCCGTTTTGCTGCTGTCGAATAAACTGATCACACCTTCACTCTGAATTGCTGCTTTTAAAAGTGCATTGATCTGCTCATTGATTTCTTTCAGCGACAGATTCTTTCCACCTGTACCACCGTAAGTAATCTTCGTAACCGTAGACCGGACAGCCTCCATATATGCTGCCTCATGACGCTCCTGTTCTGTCGTCATGCTGGAGCACAGGGAATGAGACTGCTTTAAAAGCATAGCTTCTTTCAAAAACAGCTCTTTCCGTTTCGGTACTTTTGCATCCAATACAAAATTGACGCCGCCTGTAATAAGTTTTGCCATCGTAAGCGGCGATCCGTCAATAAAACCACTAAAATCAAATCCATACAGTAAATCCTTGCAGACCTGCAGCTTCTCCTGAAATTTCGGATATGCCACTTTTGCGATATTCATATCACCATATCTTGACTGATCCCGTTTCGTATATTCTTTCATTGCCGCTTTTAACGCTGATGCAATGCCGACGTAATCCACAATCAATCCGCCTTCTTTATCCTTAAACACACGATTCACACGCGCAATCGCCTGCATAAGATTATATCCATGCATCGGCTTGTATACATACATCGTTGCCATCGAAGGAACATCAAATCCCGTGAGCCACATATCCACAACAATCGCAATCTTCATCGGATCGTTATTGTCCTTGAATTTTCTCGCCAGTTCTTCCTTATGTGCTTTTGTACCAATTACCTTTTTCCAATCTTCCGGATCACTATTGCCTCCTGTCATGACCACTCCGATTTTTTCTTCCCATGTTGGACGAATTTTCAGAATCTGCCGATAAATTTTCATTGCGATCTTTCGTGAATACGCTACGATCATCGCTTTTCCAGTCAGCAGATTTGCCCTGTATTTTTCATAATGCTCAACGATATCATCACAAAGAGACTCAATCGTAGAATCCGCTCCCAGCACACTTTCCATCTGTCCCAGCATTTTCTTACTTTTCTCAATCGTTGCGCTGTCAGACTGCTGCTCCAGGATATCGTAAGTGGAATCGATCAGTGCTAATGTATTTTCATCCAATTTCAAATGAACAACTCGGCTTTCATAGTAAACAGGTCTTGTTGCTCCATCTTCTACTGCCTGCGTCATATCATAAACATCAATGTAATCGCCAAATACTTCTCTTGTATTTCTGTCTTTCGCTGAAATAGGCGTTCCTGTAAATCCGATAAACGTTGCATTCGGCAATGCATCATGAATAACACGCGCATTTCCAATCACGGTACGGGCCTCTTTTTCTCCATCTTCATTTTCAGAAATCACGATCTTTTCATCAAATCCATACTGACCTCGATGCGCTTCATCCGCCATTACCACAATGTTTCGTCTTTCCGATAAAGGCTTTTCGCCCCGTTCGAACTTAAACATGGTGGTAAAAATGATTCCATTCGCACTTCTTCCTTCCAGAAGCGATTTTAAATGCTCTTTACTCTCCGCCTGCACGGGTGTCTGGCGCAGAAAATCTGCACATTGTGAAAACTGTGCATAAAGCTGGTCATCCAGATCAATGCGGTCTGTCATAACGACTACCGTCGGACTATTCAATGCTTTTTGCAGTAAATGAGCATAAAATACCATAGACAATGATTTTCCTGATCCCTGTGTATGCCAGAACACACCGCCTTTACCATCTGTTTTCGTTGCTATTTTGGCTTTTTCAATTGCTTTACGTACTGCAAAATACTGATGATATCCTGCTAAGACTTTAAAACGACCTGCTCCTGTGCCAGAGAAAAGAATAAAGTTTTTCAGAAGATCTAGCAGCCGTGCTTTCTGAAACATACCTTCGTAAAAGGTATCAAACTGCGCATATGCTGTCTCTTCATAGTCCCCGTCTTTTGTTTTCCATTCCATAAAACGATCCAGCCCAGATGTAATTGTACCTGCCTTATTCGTGGACAAATCACTGATTACACAAATCGCATTATAATAAAACATCGATGGGATATCCTGCATATAGTTGCGGATCTGATTATATGCATTTTCAGCTCCAACCTCATCTTTTGCCGGACTTTTCAGCTCCATCAGCACCAACGGGAGACCATTGATAAACAGAATAATATCAGGGCGGCGATTATTTCCATTTTCAATAAAAGTAAACTGGTTCACTGCATAAAATGTGTTATTCTGTTCTTTCTCAAAGTCAACTAACCGCACAATAGACGACTGTTCTTCCCCTTTTACAAAGAATTTAACTGTGATTCCATTTTGCAGATAGTCCATAAAAATGATATTTTTCTGCAACAGGCTTCCTGTATCAAAGGTTCTTAATTTCGTTATTGCCTCTTCAATCGCATCTACAGGCAGACCACGATTAATGCGCACCAAACTATCCCGCAAAACAGAATCAAGCAGAGGACTCGTGTAGTCTCTCTCCATCTCTGGGGCGTACAGGTGATCATAGCCCATATTTTCGAACAGCTCGATGACGGCTTGTTCGTAGGTATCTTCTGTAAATAAACTTGGCATGACTGGCCTCCTGTGGTTTTTATTGTGATTCTATGAAAAATATCATAGTCCTCTTTGCTATAAAAGCGACATACTTTATTACCTTCCTTATATCAATTTAAGCTGTTTTTCCATCTGCTTTTTTATATTATCCTTAGTCACGGTATCGTATGCTTTTTTTAACTTCTCTCGTGCGTCATAAAGACTCTCCCTATATTTTTCTTCATGAAACATCTTCACATAAAATTCAACTTCTTTACGCTGTTTTTTATTTTGTTTTTCATTTTCTTTCATCATTTTATCAATGATAATTTGATATTGATACATCGTAGCCAACACAGATTCATAAGCTCTCAAAAATTCGCTATATGTTAATGCAACTTCTCCCTTAAAAATCAGTTCGACCTCCATTGCTGTATTTCTAAGTTCTTCGCGTTTCCGCAAAAACTCTTTATGAAAAGGTTGTTCCAGCGGATGATTAATGGCGTCTGTCTGACTTTCCATATAAGCGTTATTAGTAATCAGCATAAAAATATAATCATTAGCCCACTGAGGTTCTGTCTCTCTTTTTTCCAAAAGCCATTTGTAGTTTTCCTCGCAAAGAGAAATAAGTCCATTTGCTAACATATATGCCTTCAACCTGCGATCAAATAAATTCTGTTTATTACTGAGTCTCATTTGACGAATTGATAAAACTAATGCCCCTATAGCTGTTATAGCCGTTACTATAGAAAACAAAAAATTCCAGTCCTTAAGCATAAAATCTTCCTCCACGAATATTAAACAAGAATTTAGCGGCTTAAATATTGATGCCGGAGACATCCAGCTCGCCGGACATAAGCTTAGGTAGCAATGCATCTCTGAGTTGTGATAAACGGGCATTCTCTTCTTGGTTAGATATAACAGTACTTGTCATTGGAATGACCAGTTCATTAAATTTACTGAGAGTATCTTCATCGGGCAGAGGAAGTTCCATAGCTTTGACTCTGTCCCTTGGAAGTTCCGTTTGTCCAGTGCTTCCTGTGTGTTGAGCTTCAATTTCACTTTCATGAGAAAGGCCCCAAAAGCCGATATAGCTTTGTAATATTGGATCTTTTGGGCGAACAATAGTCACATGGGAATCTACAGTCATGTTATTTGCTTCAAACCAAACTTGAGCAACACGCCCCAACGTTCCAGTGCCTGTAGAATTAATGAGTAGATCACCCTTTGAAATCCATTTCTCATTGATTTTCTTCGGAAGATGTCGTCGAGAGAGAGAAATATCAATGGTGTGATCACGAATGCACTTTTGGTTAAGAACTATTTGATCGCTGCTATCATCATATTTAGGCGCGATACCTCTGGTAACCAAGCTGGAGATTGCACCAATTGTTGTAATCTTCCAGTTTTCGGGGAGAATTCCGTCTGAAAGAGCATAATCACAAAACCAGTCTTTATAAATTGCTAATGCTTGCTCAAGTAAATTCTTGTTTATTCTCTCATTTTCATCAATCTTTTTATCAATAGAATTTAACACACCAACTATTTTTCTTTGAGTTTCTATCTTCGGTAGCATAAGCGGTATCTGTTCAATTACATCTCTCTTTGCAATATTTACTTGAACAGAACCACTTGAACGTGAGACAATAGCATTGTATCCATCTCTTGACGAAAAGAAATATTTCAAATACAAAGGCAATATCTTATTTTTATCTACTCTTAACAATAGAAGTGCTTGACTAATAATTCCCTTGGGGTCGTCATCTCTAATAATAGAAACTTTTCCAACAGTTCCCGAACAACTAATTATTAAGTCATCGGTATTAACCTGAAATCGTTTCATCTCAACAAATTTTTGCTCATCAATATAATATCTAAAACCCCTGCTGTCATAGATGGCGTGTTGTTGTTCATAAACAGGAACACCATTCTCTTTCATATCTCCTCTTTTAAGTGCTGAACCAAAGGGACCTCGTATATATCCCTTATCTACTAAAATGTCAGAAAGCTGTGTTTTGCTCCATTCAGCCATATTTGTTTTCCTCTCTATCCTATATATTTTCGATGAGCAATTTTTACATTGCTCTGCTTGACCATTGCATACTGCAAGGTCGTATCTATTCGTTTATGCCCTAAGAGCTGTTGTAATTGTTCTATAGGCATTCCCTTATCAATCGCCATCGTTGCAAGTGTTCTTCGGAACTTATGTGGATGGACTTTTTGAATATCCAACTGCTTACCCATTTCACGCAGGCGAGATTCGATACCGCCAATTTTGATTCTCTCATGCGGAGAACGCAGAGTGACGAACAATGCCGGATTATCATCCGTTCTGCTGTCAATGTAGTTTTGCAGATGAATCTTTGTCCGAGCATCAAAGTATACGATGCGTTCCTTATCACCCTTACCGAATACTACACATTCACGCTCGTTAAAGTTGATGTCTGCTTTGTTCAACAAAACCATTTCACCGATACGCATTCCAGTAGAAGCAAGCATATCAATTATCGCTAAATCCCGAAGTTCTGTGCAGCTATCACGCATTTTCTCCAAGTCCTCATCTGTATAAGTTTCCTTGATGTTAGTCGCCGTTTTCACCTTATGAATGCGACGAACAGGACTTTTCAGAATGTAATCTTCATCCTCCAACCAAGAGAAAAAACTGGATAAAATCCTGCGGATATTGTCAATCGTCACACGGCTAGACTGATTCCTGCTCTGATAATCTGTCAAATAGGAACGCAGGTCTTCCGTCTGAATATGACGAATACCTTTGTCTGTAGAAGCTACCATCGTTTCAATGGTTGTTCGATAATACTTCAAAGTCTTCTCTGAGCATCCTTCAATCCGCTTTGCTGAAACAAAAGCGTCTATCAGCTTCGGGTTATCATTCGTATCCTCCTTTTCTGTCTGTGCTGTAATCTCGCAGCCAAACAGTGTGTTTTCAAGCACCTTTTGCAACTGCTGCATTTGGGCATTGTCGAGGTGTGGTAGCATTTGCTGCATCACCTCTGAAATAATTTGTTGTTTCATAAGTCATTCTCCTTCAAATTTATTTTCCAGAGAACGACTCAACGGCAGTTCCGTTGGCTTTATCTCCCGCCGTTGGTGGGAGTATTTAGGTTAAACAAGAATTTAGAGCAGCAAGCTCAGGCGATATTCAAAGAATGGTTTATAGACAATCCCGAGAACAATGAATGGTCAACAGGAACATTCTCTGAACTTATTAAATCAACCTTAAATGGCGACTGGGGAAAAGAAGCACCAACAGGCAATAATACTGAAAAGGTTTATTGCATCAGAGGTGCAGATATTCCCGAAGTCAAAGCAGGCAATAAAGGCAAAATGCCCACAAGGTATATTCTTTCTAAAAACTTTGCCGCAAAACAACTTGCAGCCGGTGACATTGTTGTTGAAATTTCAGGAGGTAGTCCTACTCAATCAACTGGAAGATGTACAGCTATAACTCAATCATTACTCGACCGTTATGATAGTGGTATGGTTTGTACAAATTTCTGTAAGGCAATGAAGCCAAAAGAAGGATACAGTCTGTTTATCTACTATTATTGGCAATACCTGTATGGTAAAGGTGTCTTTTTCTCTTATGAAAACGGCACAACAGGTATTAAGAACCTTGACTTTTCAGGCTTTATCGAAACGGAAACTATTTTAATTCCGCCAGTAGATAAAGTTATAGCATTTGACGATTATTGCAAATCAATTTTTAATCAGATTTTTGCCAATGGCAAGCAAAACGGAGAGTATGAAACTTTTTCTGTAAAATAGTGTTTAAAAGGTTCTTCTATGATAAAATAAATATCATTAGGAGGGCCTTTTATTATGGCAAGACAAAAGAAACCTGTACATCGAGTACAAATGACAGAAGGAAAAAGAAACATTATCCACCAGCTTCTTGAAGAGTATGATATTCAGTCCGCAGAAGATATCCAGGACGCCTTGAAAGATCTTTTAGGCGGCACCATTAAGGAGATGCTGGAAGCGGAAATGGATGATCATCTCGGCTATGAAAAATCAGAACGTTCTGATAATGATGACTATAGAAATGGCTATAAACGCAAACAGGTCAATAGCCGTTATGGTTCTATGGAAATCGAAGTGCCGCAGGATCGTAAATCAACTTTTGAGCCACAGGTAGTGAAAAAACGCCAGAAAGACATTTCTGATATTGATCAAAAGATTATTTCTATGTATGCAAAAGGTATGACTACACGACAGATCTCAGAAACTATCGAAGATATTTATGGATTTGAAACATCTGAAAGTTTCATTTCTGATGTTACAGACAAGATCCTCCCACAGATTGAGGACTGGCAGAACCGGCCATTAGATGAGGTATATCCGATCCTGTATATTGATGCGATCCATTATTCTGTGCGGGATAATGGAGTGATCCGTAAGCTTGCAGCTTACGTCATTCTGGGTATCAACACCGAAGGAAAGAAAGAAGTCCTGACTATTAATGTTGGAGATAATGAAAGTGCCAAATACTGGCTTTCTGTTATGAATGAGCTGAAGAACCGCGGTGTAAAAGATGTATTGATCATCTGTGCTGATGGTCTGACAGGAATCAAAGAAGCCATTGCTGCCGCCTTTCCCAAAACAGAGTATCAGCGTTGTATCGTGCACCAGGTAAGGAACACTTTGAAATATGTCCCTGATAAGGACCGAAAAGCTTTCGCAACAGACCTGAAGACCATCTATCAAGCTGCAGATGAAAAGAAAGCACTGTCTGCTCTGGATCGGGTAACAGAAAAATGGACTCCCAAATATCCGAATTCCATGAAACGCTGGAAAGATAACTGGGATGCGATCTCCCCGATCTTCAAATTTTCAGCCACCGTCAGAAAGGTCATTTATACGACCAATGCGATCGAATCGCTGAATTCAACCTACCGTAAGCTGAACCGCCAGAGAAGCGTATTTCCAAGTGACACCGCACTTCTGAAAGCCCTGTATCTGGCCACATTTGAGGCAACAAAAAAGTGGACGACAACCATCCGGAATTGGGCACAAGTTTACGGGGAACTGAGTATTATGTACGAGGGACGATTACCAGAATAATCCGTTTTGAGACATGTTAAGACGGGCGGAATATCCGCCTGCTCTTGACATGCAGATTTGCAACTGTTATATATAAAACAAGGGCGAAAAGCTCTATGAAAGAACTTTTCACCCTTTATTATCATAGAGGAATCTTATTTACAGACTTTTTCTCACAGTCTCCGTGAGGGTGTGGAGAAGGTAGACAGCACCAGCGCCTTACTGTACTGGTGCCGCATTCTTTTCTTTTTCAATCATTAAATCAAGATTAGAAAGATCCAGATCTTTAAATTCTACTCTTGTATTAGAACCTTCTTTGTGGATAATCATACTGGAAGCTATTTCTTCAAAATAACGCTCTTGTTCTTGAAGATACTCAACGGTCGGATGAAGAATATTCTGTCGAAGTCGTGAAGAATCTTCCTTAGATAAAATAATGGGACCTGTCATAACAGTATTGCGCATAATATTCTCCTTTCAATACCCTAATAAGTCAGCGGTCTGTTGTTCAAAATAATTTTTCACATACTGACTGTCCTTAATAAGGTCAATATACATGTATGTATTTACCGCATCAATATTCTTGCCCATCTCTTTAAATCCAATTTTTTTGTACCAGTCCACTTTTTCAGGTACTGCATTCAGGGTAATAAAACGAATTGGTAAAAAATCAGTCCATTGCCGTGCTTCATTAATAATTTTTTCTAATGTTTTTGTCCCAATTTTATTCTTTTGATATTTTGTTCCTATTGCCAGATAATTTATATACAAACTGGGAAGAAATTCTCCAAAATCATCAATTTGATAATCAGATATTTCTGAAATACAATCATAAAAAGCGACATCCCGAAAGGTTATCATATAGTATCCCACTACGAGTGACTTATATTCAATTTCATATGCATAACACTGTTGCAGCAGTGTGGCAAAATAGGAATTTTCAACATACTCATTAATCGCAGGATTCCCACAATCAAAGTTATTAACCGCAGATGTCATCAATTTATATTGAAGCTCTGCCATATCTTCACCCTTTCTTTTGGTTTAATTAATAGTCTGTATTTTACCAAGACAGATCATTTGTGTTAAAATCCATAAAAATAATTAGAATTCTTACTTTTTTATGCTAATTTGGCATGCGTGATCAGCTTCACCTAAAAACACTATATCTTAAACTTCGGCACAAATATGCGTGGATTATTAGTGGCAATGTAAGAAATTTCCATGCCTTTACCGGTAGTTTCTCTATTAGATATGGGGTAATCCCTATCCCCTATATCAAACCCTGCGTGTGTTATTAACGCATACAGATCTTCTCTTTATATTTCATACTTTATTAGAATACAAACGTACATTATACTAAATTCCCCAGTCCACACATTACTTTAAGTATATCACAAGTCAGCAAATAAATCATCCTTGTATAAAATTATTTTCGGAGAAATTATGAAAGAAAAATCGTTTGTAAAAAAATAAAATTATATGATATCACAATTAAGAACAATACGGACACTGGAAATGTAAAAATCAGGATTTTTACCCCGGATACTATTGACGAATGCGAATTAGAGCGGATGAAAGTAATGCAATTAAACGAAGTACAAAAATTAGTGCGGAGTTCATATAAAGGAACAGTAACAATTTTGCTTTAATTTTCAAGTATGTCAGAGCGGCGAAATCAGTTGAAAGCGGCGGAGCGCTTCCTGATCCTGCCATTGCTGTGTTGCAGCTGTTTTTTCTGTATTCATAGTATAACTGCCTCCTTTTGAGACAACTATACCAGCAGGCAGTGCGTCAGACGAATCAAAGCAGGTGCATTGCTTTACCAGCGGATCGGAACCAGAAATCCGCCGTTGTTATAGATCAGACGCAGGATACGTTCCAGCCAGTCTGAATGCTTTTTACTGACTGCATCGAGCAGGGAAACTTTTGAAAAAAGGATGTCCCGGCCGCAGGCCAGCAGATGGAATCCAGCCGTACGCAGATATCCTTCGATCCGGGTAAGGTTTTCTACAAACCACTGCATCCAGCGCCGCATGGTGGAAAAGGACGGATAATCTTCTGAGTCCAGATTCTCTGGGCGTACTACTTCATCCAGAACCCCGGAGATGACCTCTGCTTCGTAGTGTTTGTAAGGCACCAGGCAGTCCGGAAGTTCCGTATGATAGGAGTGGCAGATGGGGCACATATGGGAAGTTTCACTGCTCTCAACAAAAAATACCAAAATCCTCCTTGAGGACCAGTGTGTAATCTGATATAATAATCATGGTTATATGACCAGGATCTCAGAGTACACAACTTGTCAGGGAGGGTGCTCTGGGTTCTTTTTCTTTCTGTAGACTACTGACAGTATACAGATCAATCCAGAGACATGCAAGAAGATCATAATAGCGTTAATTTAAGGAGTCAACAACACTTGATCTAAAAGGCCTTGCATCACATCGATGAAAGATCTCATTATATTGTTATATCAATATGTCGCTCTCTGGCTTAATCCCCTTGTATTTCTTTCAAAAATTTAATAGCCTCAATTCCAAGGAACCGAGGCTATTACGCGTATATTTCTTCTCTATTCAATTCAATTACTCCTTTTCCAAAAAAATTTAATAAAATCAGCTATCTTTTTTCCAGCAGTCTTACGCTGCTTGTGCGATTTTTCTCCTTTTATACAATTTTTAATCTCTTTTTTGATTTCTTCTTGTATTTCATTTTTCAATAAACTTTCCACTTCATCCTTATCAATAATGGGATCCTTTTGTGTTTTCCTTAATGTTTCACAGACAATTTTTATACGCTCTATTTTCCCTTTTTCTTTTAATTTTGTACCAAGCAAATAAACGACACCTATAATAACAGCCAATGCTATAACTATTACTCCAACTGCAATTATTGCTCCAAGTTTCAAACAAAACTCCTTCTTATCCGGAGCATATGTTATCATTTCAGAGAGGATTCGGGGACATTCAACCACCTCCTGACCCAATCAGTGCCACAGAATAGTTACTATTTAAATTCTACCTCGTTCGCATTTTTATGTCAATATATTTTAAAAAGCTTTTTAATATCCTTTTTTGTTGTATGTTTTTCTGACACTTTAAAATTTCTGTTAAAGTTTTTCGATATATTTTTGTGCACTTTTATTTGTCATCCATTGGAGTATATGATATGATAATTTTATATTAGATCGTACAAGTGCTTCTATTTTTTAGGGATTTCATTTCCCTTAAAGCAATATTTCAACCACTTAACCCCACCCAAATCATGGTCCTTACGTACCAAACTTGCTGAAAGGAATAATACTTATGAACGATGTAATCTCACAGCTAAAAAACAACAATAAACTTATCAATATTATACGCTGTTATCCACAGATTTCAAAAGCTGCCTTGGCAGAGTATCTTAAAGTTTCCTGGCCGACTGTATCCACTAATATTGAAGTTTTAAGGAAAAGTAATATTTTAAGTGCTTCCAGCCCCTTACTGATCAACCCGGATTTCGCGCATATGATTGGTATATCTGTTGGATCTGCACAGACAAAACTTACTATAATTGACATGAATTTTTCTCCTATTTCCAGCGAAAAATTTGGCCGCGTTTTGTCCGATCTGGATATCTTTTGTGATGCACGTGAGTATATGGATGAAAACAGAAAAGAAATTACCAATTACATTTTCTTTCAAACTCCAGACAATCTCTTTGAACTGCAGACAAAATTAGATGATATCATTGCCGATATTATAAAGTTGGTAGAAAAACAGGATCAATTCCATATGAATATTATTTCAATTGGAATTGCTTTTACAGGTGCCATCGACAATGTCACAAAGAAAATTGTAAAGTCCCATAACCTTGAATTTTTGTCGGATAAACCGCTGAATACTATTATTTATCCAAATCGCCTGGACTTTTTCGACCAAAAAGGAATCAATATCTACATTGATAATAATTCCAATACGTCTGTCGTGGCTGAAAAATATAATATGTATAATCCTGAAAGTACTAACTACAAATATCGTGACAAAAAAAATATGCTGATCCTTTATCTCGGTGCTGGTGTAGGTGCGGGCATGATTTTTAATAACAGTTTATACCATGGTGCTACAAATTTTGTCGGTGAACTCGGTCACTTGGAGTTACCACCCTATCCTGCTATAGAGTTTAAAGCCGTGGAAAGCTGTTGTTCCTGCGGGAGTTCTGAATGTTTAGACTATCGGATTCGAAATGATGTTTTTGAGATGACGAAAGCTGAATTTTCAGAATTGACTTCTGCTAATATTAAAAACTATTTAATGGATAATCCAAAGAAATTTGAAATTTTCACATATTATATTGGAAAAGTCACTAATCTGCTCATCAATCTCCTTAACTTAGATTTAATTGTTTTCACCGGAAAATTCAAAGAAATTGCAGATTATATGTGGCCATTGCTTTATAAGTACATAAATGCTAATAAGCTATCCTATATTGCTAATGAGTGTGAACTTAAATCTTCTAGTCTCGGTCCTACAGCACCATCTATCGGTGTTGCTATTTGTGCTTATTTTGATAAGCTGGGAGAAGATATTAATTGGAATTTCTGATCTGTCCCTTCAACATCAAGAGCCGCGATCTCGCGCGGCTCTCCTCTATCACAAGTTTCCAATTAGATTCTTTATCTGAAAACGTCAAAACACAAGTGTAAGCATTTGGGTCTGCCCCTGTTAAAATGGCGGTGGTACTGAATGAAAAAGATTATTATAAATTTTGCACTGCCCAATGCTATGCGGGGTCTGACCGTGCGTCCAGCTAAGGGTATATAGTCCGGTGGGTGGAAGCCCCATCAAATAAGCTGCTAACCACAGCATTTGAAGCGGGTCTTGAGTCTGCCGCGGTAACGTTGCAGGCTAAGCGTAGACAGCAAGATAACAGGGATAGCTATTGAGCACCGAAATCCCAAAGTCATCAGAGGGTCGACATCGTGGTCTGGATGGAAGACAACATATGTATTTATCGTTATGGTGAGATTTTACATACCTCTGCGGTGTTGGTTGGAACTATTCATGTTATACAGGGAATTTATATCAACTGGAGAGAACCTGCATTTTCTTCTGTAGTGTGTAAACAGTGAACAACTCTCGGGGTCAGACCCCATGAAGAAGAAATGATTTTTTTCTAAAGAAACTATAAACGAAAACGAGAGTATAGGCTACTGGCGTTGCTCTAATAATCACATAAAATTTTGCGGAAGGTACATTGGGGCGCTACAAGGTATGGAAAGGAGAATTATGAAAACAACATTACTTATCATGGCAGCTGGTATTGGCAGCCGCTTCGGAACAGGAATCAAGCAGTTAGAGCCGGTGGATTATGCTTTCCAGGACATTAACGATATTCCGGGGACTCTGCCGGAAGGCCGTACAAAGCCGTGGGGAACTGGTCAGGCCGTGCTTGCAGCGAAGAAGGTCATCAAGACCCCGTTCATCGTCATCAATGCAGATGATTACTATGGCAAAGAAGGTTTCAAGGCTGTTCATGAGTATCTGGTGAATGGCGGCAAGTCCTGTATGGCAGGTTTTGTGCTGAAGAACACGCTGTCTGATAACGGTGGCGTGACTCGCGGTATCTGCAAGATGGATGAGGATTACAACCTGACCGAGGTCGTGGAAACGAAGAACATTGTAAAGACCGCAGCTGGAGCAGAGGCAGAAGGAATGGCTGTTGATGTTGATTCTCTGGTTTCCATGAATATGTGGGGCTTAACTCCTGATTTCCTTACAACGCTGGAAGAGGGATTCAAAGAATTCTTCGAGAAGGAAGTGCCGGGTAATCCACTAAAGGCAGAATATCTGATTCCTATCTTCATCGGTGAACTGCTGGAGCATGGGAAGATATCTGTGAAGGTTCTGAAAACAAATGATACATGGTATGGCATGACCTATCATGAGGATGTCGCAGCAGTAAAGGATAGCTTCAAGAGGATGCTGGAGAACGGCGTGTATAAGACTGACCTGTTCAGCGATCTGTAAACGACGATGAAGGAAACGATTGATTTACTCGGAAAGATCCTTACAAACATCCTGACTGCTCTCTATGAGCCGTTTGGATTCTCGCTTCTTCTTTCCTTCCTGGCAATGTTTTTCTACCTGTATGCATATGAGCCTGCTGCAGCAGGTAAAGGATGGAAGAGCGCCATAGTGACATGGTATCAGAAATTCAAAGAGAGCGTGTTCTTTCGGAAGTTGTTTCTGTTGTTTTTTGTGACTTCGATGATTTTGTTCCGAACACTATTGAACCGTAATTTGTGGATGAATCCGTTATCTGACGTTATGGGTGGATGGGGCATCTGGGAGACAGTGAACGGCGAACAGAAGCTGACAACCGAGTGCATTGAGAACGTGATCATGATGGTGCCGTTTAGTTCGGTAGTGATGTGGACATTCAAAGAAAAGACAGGAAACGGCTGGAAGAAGATACTGTGGTATAGCGGGAAGATAGCGTTCATCTTTTCGGTAAGCATTGAGATGTTGCAATTATTGCTTAGATTGGGTACGTTTCAGCTATCGGATATCTTCTACAATACAGTAGGTGGAGTGCTCGGTGGTTTGGTGTACTATGTGACGATGAAGGCAAGAATGGTCTTAAATATATAACCTCCATGCCTGGACTTCAACAGCGGCTTCAGGTAGCACACATAGAGCTTTCACCGCAGACAAAGAAGGAACTGGATGAGAGATTTGTCCTGATCTATACAGGGCAGAGGCGTCTGGCGAGAAATCTTCTCCGTGATGTGGTGGGACGCTATGTGGGCAATGAACCGGACAGTCTGTTTGCGTTGGAGGAGATACAGGAGTAATTTACAGGCTCTCTTTCTTGTCCATCCGGCAGCGTTTATCCAGGTGGCGGTTGATCAGAAGCAGGAATACAACTGTTGAGAGGACAGAAGAGATTCCGTCAGCAACAGGTTCTGCGAAAAAAGCCGCTTTTGCACCAAAGAAAGAAGGCAGGACAGCTGCACTGATCACAAAAAGAGATTTTCTGGTAACGGAGAGCGCAAGTCCTGTCTTTGGACATTCCAGGGCAGTCAGCCCGTCTACAAAGACATACTGGAAGCTTAGCGGAATGATCATCAGTGTATAGGTACGGATGACCCAGACAGAGAATCTGATATACTGTGGATCAGTGGTAAACAGAAGAACAAAGTACCGGGGAATAAACCGGGAGAGAAGGAACATGATGGTGGTAAAGATAAGCATTACTCCCAGAATGTTCCTTTCTGCGTCCTTGACCCTGTTTACGCATCTGGCACCGTAATTGTAGCTCAGGATTGCCTGTGTACCTCCGCTGATCCCGATCATAGGTGAGGTGATCAGAAGCAGATAGCTTTGAGCAATGGTGGCACAGGTGATCAGCATATCGCCCTGGGAAGCACCACCATATTTCTGGAGCACTGTATTCATAAAGATCAGGATCAGGCTGTCTGTGGCCAGGATCAGAAAAGGAGAAAATCCCAGGGAAAGGATTTTCCTTATGACTTTTAAGTTGTACTGTCCGAAGGTAATCTTTACAGGAACCTTTTTTCCCAATAAGAAGGTCATTGCAAAGATGCAGGAGAGTATCTGCGAAATAACCGTTGCAATGGCAGCGCCGGAAATTCCCATATGAAAACCAAAAATAAAAATCGGGTCTGACAGGATGTTACATCCTGCGCCGATCAGTACGGTAAACATTCCCACAAGGGGGAATCCCTGACAGTTGATAAAGTAATTAAGCCCTGTAGCCATCAGTGCGAAAAAGGTACCTGTTGTATAAATAGTCAGGTAGGTATTGGCAAAGGGAAAAGTAGCCCCACTTGCGCCAAACAACATAAGCAGCTTATCTTTTAGCAGAAGAAAGCTGACAGTCAGCAGAACAGAAAAAATACTGAGCATCAGAAAAGAATTTGCCAGTACCTGTTCTGCTTTTTTGTGATTCTTTTCGCCCATTCGGATTCCCATGGTAATGGAACCTCCGATTCCTACCAGGGTGCCAAAAGAAGTGAGAAGTGTAACGATAGGACCGCATATGCCTGCACCTGCAAGAGCCAGTGCGCCATTTTCGGAAATATGTCCGATATACATCCTGTCAATAATACTGTAAAGTACATTGACAAATTGCGCGGTCATAGAAGGGATGGCAAGCTGGAGCACCAGAGTGCGTACGGGTGCCTTGCCAAGATTTGCTGTTGTGTTCATTTTAATTTTCCTCATCCATTCGACAGGGACTGCCGCACTTGCATGTGCAGCAGCCCCTGTATATTAATCATTGTCAATTTTAACAGATATGGACAGAAAAAGCTATGATTTTTGAGATATTGTCCTTGTAAAAGATATTGAGAATAGCCTCTCGGGGTCAGACCCCATGAAGAAGAAATGATTTTTCTCTAAAGAAACTATAAACGAAAACGAGAGCATAGGCTACTGGCGCTGCTCTAATAACTACATAAAATTTTGTGGAAGGCACATTGGGCGCTACAAGGTATGGAAAGGAGAATTATGAAAACAACATTACTTATCATGGCAGCTGGTATTGGCAGCCGCTTCGGAACAGGAATCAAGCAGTTAGAGCCGGTGGATTATGCTTTCCAGGACATTAACGATATTCCGGGGACTCTGCCGGAAGGCCGTACAAAGCCGTGGGGAACTGGTCAGGCCGTGCTTGCAGCGAAGAAGGTCATCAAGACCCCGTTCATCGTCATCAATGCAGATGATTACTATGGCAAAGAAGGTTTCAAGGCTGTTCATGAGTATCTGGTGAATGGCGGCAAGTCCTGTATGGCAGGTTTTGTGCTGAAGAACACGCTGTCTGATAACGGTGGCGTGACTCGCGGTATCTGCAAGATGGATGAGGATTACAACCTGACCGAGGTCGTGGAAACGAAGAACATTGTAAAGACCGCAGCTGGAGCAGAGGCAGAAGGAATGGCTGTTGATGTTGATTCTCTGGTTTCCATGAATATGTGGGGCTTAACTCCTGATTTCCTTACAACGCTGGAAGAGGGATTCAAAGAATTCTTCGAGAAGGAAGTGCCGGGTAATCCACTAAAGGCAGAATATCTGATTCCTATCTTCATCGGTGAACTGCTGGAGCATGGGAAGATATCTGTGAAGGTTCTGAAAACAAATGATACATGGTATGGCATGGCAGATTATCTGGCGGAGCCGCATGAGGAATATATCTGCTTTTCTAATTATCCTATTGGAGATAAAATTGCAGATTTTGTAGTGCTGACATCAAGATCAAAAATGAAAGTCTGCATTGTAGAAGTCAAAGGTGCAGATTTTAAAATTGTTAAGGCCAATCACTATCAGGGTTTAAATGTACATATGAATGATGCAATTACACAATTAAAAAATCATATGGAATACATAAACAGAAATTACAGTTCATTCAGAACCCAGATACATGAAGATAAGGATAAAGCAATCAATGAGGAATATAGTGGAAATTATTTAGTGGGTCCTCGAAAAACCCTATTGGTTGACCCACAGAAGGATATAGATGTTAAATATATAGCTATAGGTGGAGTTGAAAGAGAAGACAAGTCAATTGAAGAAAGCCACGAAATTGTAAAATGTAAACCAGCAGATAATTTAGAGATAGCTTCGTGGAATTCTTTTGTGCGTAAGTTGGATGAATATCATGGACATCATCCTGTTCAATAAAAAACGCTGGACAGATTACCGGAAATCATCTAAGGAAAAAATCTCATTGTAACAGGCACGCATCAAATCCACAAATCTGGATTACCTGAATAAACTGACCAAGAGAAAGTAAAATATGTGCGGATACAGTCCTTGTAATAGGGGTGTATTGATGTTAAGATGGTAGTATAGAAGATGTGGATAAGCTGAGAAAAGAAGGTGTTACCAATGAATGAGGAAGAAAGATTTGATTTTGAGCAAAAGCACGAAGAAGACCTTCAAAGATTACGTGGCTTTCGTCTTTTAGATGATGATTTTATGAGCAAAGTATTTGAAGATAAGAATTGTGTGGAATTTTTATTGCAGATTATACTAAAACGAGATGATCTTAAAGTTACAAGTGTGAGCAGTCAATATGTAATAAAAAACTTACAAGGGCGTTCTGTTCGTTTGGATATTCTCGCAGTGGATCGACAAAATCAGGTGTATAATATTGAAATTCAAAGAGATGATAAAGGTGCAGGTGTGAAGAGAGCTAGATATAATAGTAGCTTGATTGATGCAAATGTGACAGAACCGGGTGAACAATATCAAAATTTAAATGAAACGTATGTGGTTTTTATCACAGAAAATGATGTGTTAGGAGAGAATATTCCAATATATCATGTGGATCGTATCGTTAGGGAAACAGGAAAAATGTTCAATGACCAATCGCATATTATATATGTAAACTCTCAAATAAAAGATGAAACAGCATTAGGAAAACTTATGCATGATTTTACATGTACCAATGCTAAAGATATGTACTACGAAGTGCTGGCTGACCGTGTACATTATTTTAAAGAAGATGAGAAAGGAGTGGCAATTATGTGTAAAGCTATGGAAGATATGAGAAATGAAGCAGCAAGAGAAGCAGAAAAAATGAAAGCAATTCGTATGGCTCGTTTAATGATAGAAGATGGTAAACTTAATTATGAAGATATTGCAATGTACACAGAGCTTACTCTGGAAGAAGTAGAAAAAATAGCTTTGGAAAAGAAAAGTGCATAATAAAAGACATAAAACGAATGTTTTGTTTTGTGGAACAACTATGCATCCCAGATTGCGGAGAAGTAGCAAAGAAAGCTGAAGCCGAAGCAGTATTTAAGGAGCTGCTGGCAAGCTGTACATCCAGACTGGCAAGAACAACTCTCGGGGTCAGACCCCATGAGGAAGCTTTATTTGATATTATCCGAGGAAGTATCATGAATTTATATAAACGAGACTATATAAAGAGCGTTCCTACCAAACAGGAAATGCAACTGTATGAGGGTATTTTGTGTACTGAAAGAAAAGCTGTCGGAGACAGAGGATTTGGGAAGATAAATCATAGGCGATTGTATCCAGCAGCAGTTCGACACTATGATAGTTTGTTCCCTAACAATCATATTGAGTTGTTTGATTTCCAGAACGAAGGTAATATGGAACAACTAAATGAAGAATTTTGTGCCTTGATTCATGATGCAAATACAAACGAAAGAAACGTTCTTCGCTTTATTAATCACAGACCTGCTTATCATATTATTGCTGGTGTATTTAAGTATTATAATTTTGGTCACCACGATGCATATGTCTTCCCGGAATTTGCTTTAGGTAAGTACATTGCCGATTATTTGTTGATAGGAAAAAGCTCTGGCGGATATGAGTTTGTATTTGTCGAGCTTGAACACCCTAATGGAAGAACAACCTTGAAATCTGGACACGAGGGAGAAACCTTTAGAAAAGGTACTTATCAAATTTATGATTGGAAAGCAGAAATCGAAGCACACTTTTCTGCATCGTTTGTAACGATCACCAAGTACAGCAACAAATCCTCACTTCCGAAGGAATTTTCAGAATATGATTCAAGCCGCTTCCACTACGCTGTGGTCGCAGGCTTGCGTGAGGATTACAACGAAGCTACTTATCGTGATCGTCGAAACAAAGTAACCCAGCAAAACATTCTGACTTTGCATTATGATAATCTGTACGATAAAGCCTGCGAGTTAGAAACAGCTCAATCATTTTAAATAGCAAGTGAACCGCTCATGTTAACGGTTAGGATGAACGTGTTTCTCCCATCGTTGACATGGGTACCTGTCTTTTGAAGAGAAAAGAACAAGCAAGATATGAAACCAGTATTGATGGAAAATGCCTTTGAAGCGTGGGCGGCTGCCATACGCTTTTGTGATGATAGAAAAACTCTCGGGGTCAGACCCCATGAAGACAAAACTTCTCAATAAAGAAGAAATTAAAACTAAGATGATGGAGCTTACATATATCCAGGAAAGATTAGCTGAGGAATAAAAAGTTATGGAGGAGTAACCGGCTCCTCCATCTTAGCATAGAAAATCCGGCACTTTTGGAAAAACTCTCGGGGTCAGACCCCATAAAGAATGGGAATTTATTTGAATCCAGGAAAGGATTCTTCTTTTGGACTGGCTATGCTTACAGTCCGAAATCTGTTGTTGATGCCATGCTTAAGGAACTTATATATATACAGGAAAGAATCCTATGAATAGCAGTATGAAATAATGTATGGCAAAATATGAAAGGATAAATTTATGAAGAACAGTTCTGAACGCAAAAGATATAAGACGAATCCAAATTTCGATGCATATTTATTATATTCTTATATACAAATGAAAAGAAATGCATCTGATAAAAGAAGTCGCGATAAAGCAGATAAGTTGATTTATGAGTATTTGAATAATTATATAATGTATGAACTGTATTACAGCTATCGTAGTACACTCGAAAAATGCGAATTTCAGGAGTTATATCAGTCATTATGGGTTGAAGTTTTAGCAGACTTGCCCAGATTTAATCCTGATCTCGGAAGAGCGACTACATTTTTTCGCTATTCTATAAAACATGCTGTTTGCATTTTCGTAAGTTTCAAAAAATATAATACAACTCCATATCTAGCTAATCAACTGGAAAAAATCAAAAAAATTCAGCAGGAATGTGAAGAATCAGGAACTCCTTTTACTGTTGAATTAGCCAGTAAATATTTACATTGCACAATCCCTACTGTATTAAACTATCAGGTTAAACTTGGTATGGAATCCTCTTTCTCTTATGAAGTAATATCTGTTACAAATAAATATTTTTCTTACGATTCCTATGATGAGGAAGCTACAGATTCAAAACCAATATCTTCATATTCTGATGCGGAATTGAGAAAATTAGTAAAGGATTTTTCTGAGAAAGAACTATGTTTACTCAATATGTATCTGCAGATGTGCACACAGGAGAATTCATACAATATTGAAGAATTTCGCAAAGCGAAAGCTTCCCAATCTGCAATGACAAAGGCTGAAACAGAACAAGCTATTATAAAGATAGAAGATTTGTTCAAAAAAATCGGGATTAATAAAGCACTGCGGGGTCAGACCCCATGAAGAGAGTGTGGTTAAGAGATTATTAGCCGGCGGTATGAGTGCGGACGAGATTCTTGAAAAACTGAAATAAACAAGAATCCAAGAAAAATAAATGCCGTGTGGACAAACTGAACTTCAGGAGTTCACACGGTATTTTTTGAAGGTTGCCGTATAGTTTATAACGAAAATAAAAGAAGAACAAAATTTAAAGAAGTGGAGCGTGAGAAAATGAACTTATCAAAAATACATCATATTGCAATCATCGTATCTGACTACGAAGCTGCAAAGAATTTTTATGTAAACAAACTAGGCTTCTCTGTCATCAGAGAAAACTACCGCCCGGAGCGCAAGGACTGGAAGCTGGATCTTCGAGTCAATGAATACACAGAACTGGAGATTTTCGCTGAGGAAAACCCACCGAAGCGTGTGAACCGCCCGGAGGCCTGTGGGCTGCGTCATCTTGCATTTTGCGTTGATAACGTGGAACAGACGGTGAAGGAACTGGCGGATGTAGGAATTGAATGTGAGCCAGTTCGTGTGGATGATTATACTGGTAAGAAGATGACTTTCTTCCATGATCCGGACGGACTGCCGCTGGAGCTGCATGAGTAAAATGAAGAAAACAAGAAAACCAGGCGGTGGCCGGAAGAAGCTGAAGCCGGAGTACGATGCCGGGAAAAATCTGAAAGAGCAGCTGGATGCTGCTGTGGCACTTTATAATTCTGAGATGTCCTTGCAGGCCATCGGCGAAGAACTGGGATTAAATCCCATCAAAGTAAGAAAGCTCCTCATCACGGCAGGTGTGTATGAATCAGAAGTGGCGGAGAAGGTGCAAGCTACCTTTGAAGAATACCGTGAAACACAAGACTATAAAACCTCCATACTCTCAACTGCAAACACCCTGAAACTTTCAAAAGCCTCTGTTACTTCGTATCTGCCATATCAGAAAGGCGTGTACTTCCCAAGTACAGAAAAGGAGAAGATCAGTGTTGGGGCAGAGCGGCAGCGGAGATACAGAGCAATGAAGCGATGGAGGGCTAATCCGACAGAAGAAAACTTCTGGGGCGTGGTTGTGTCCTATGCCGGGGTAGGATTTAAAACCTACTCCGGGTTGCCATTCTCTTACGAAGTGCGGAAAGGCAGGAACGGTGAGTACACAAAAGAGCTGTGGATCGACCGCCGGGAGAAGAGTAAAAGTCTAGCGTGGAGTTCAGTGCTGCTGGCGCTGAAGAATATTAAAGGAGAAGTGGTAGACCGCCCGAAAGCTCTGGGCGATATCCGGGGAGTGACTTACATCTACGGAATGTTCTATCGGTTCGGATTAATCGATGTGCCGGATGAAGTGAAGGAGAAGATGGGGCATCCGAAAGACCGCAAAAAATAGGTTGCTATGTGCAAAAGTCTACGGTAAGATGTGCCGTAACTGAGGATGTGAATCTCAGTTGGGAAGGATGGTAGCATTATAGAAAAATTGAAGGAAATGCTGGAGGAGTATTTGAAGAAAACAGAGCCGGAGTATTACCCGCCAGTGGAGAATCTGCTGGATCTGATCTACGAGCATTACACGGAGAACAACCCAGTAGAGAAAAACACAGTTGCCGGGAAAGCAGCAAAGGCCAAGGAAAAGGAACTGGAAGAGTGGCTGCGTGGCTTGGAAGGAATGGATAGGCTCGTAGATGACTATGTCGGCGATAAGATCCCACTCTGGGAAAAGATTATGGACCGGCAGGGGACGGTGTGCTGCACATGGGAGAAGACCGCTTTTGAGGAAGGTCTGAAAGTCGGAATTCGGCTCATGATGGAAGTGTATAGTTTGTGTCGGAAATAAAATGAACTCCTGGAGTTCAAAAAAGCCCTCGCTTGTTGCGGCGAGGGCGTGTGTCCTTATTTTTCAGGCTTTTCAGCTTTTTTCTTCTTCGGTGCAATTTTGTGGCCTGAGTAGGTTGCCATGCCCATGCAGACCAGAGAGCCGCAAGCGAAATACTTGTGAGCCTGCATCAGCTTTTTGCAGCCCGTGTAGAAGCATCCTGCCATGCAGGCAAGTGCGCCGAGTGACCAATATTTATGTGCTTTCATTTTGTGTTTCCTCCTTATCTTCTTTCTGTATTTTGAGCAATTCCTCGATTTCCGTTTTACTCGCCGGCCGTACAGCCTTTTTATTATCGTGTGCTACCGCTCCGCAGTCGGGGCATCGATCCGGCAGTTTCTCAGCAGAGAAGCAGTAGCGGCAGGAATCGCAAAAGTAGTAGTTCAAGTCATATTCACCCCAATCTCTAATATATCCTCAAATGCAATGATGGTCGGCAGCTCTTTGCCGGTATCATTTATAAATCCTGTGTAAATTCGTAGTTCTTTGTTTATCACATCCACAGCATCCAATACTCCGGCTACATTCTCATAGTAGCCGTCCGTGAAATATTTTATTGTGATCTCTTGACCTTTCCAAAGCTGGCTGATCGTTTGGTTCAGAGCTTGCTTGCCTTCTTCAGACAGCTCGATTCTGTTTCCTTTGAGATGATCTCTGCCTTCAGAAGCAATCTCATTCTCATAGCCTCGCAAGGCGGCAAACGGAGAGAAGATTTTAGCACGATTGGACATCGGCATCCGGGGATAATTATGTGGCGGTTCTGGGCGGGAAGCATGGAGTATTTTGCCATACTTACTTTGGACGGATCTGCCTTCCGGTGTGTTCTTGTAGTCCATGTTCTCCCTCCTTACTTGGCCTTGTGGCCGCCTATCTGCTGATTTCTTTCTCTCATCGTTGCGCCATCCAGATAGTTGGTTCCTTTCAGAACGGCGTTCTTGCCGAACTTCTTCTTGAGACCCAGCATCGCATTCTGCAGCTTTTTCTCTTTTTCCAGTTTGGTTGTGTCCGTGAATAGGTCAACTTGGAAGAATCCCTCATCTTTGACCACACGGTTGGCGGCGATTGTGATTCGTCTTACCGTCAGTGTTTTATCAGCTATTTTCTCGAATAACTCAGTTGTGGCAGAGATCAGGATACTGCCGAGATTGGTCGGGTTATCCAGTTTTGTGCTGCCATGAGCCCCCTTCGGAACGGTGCGCCCATAGTGATCGATGTGCACCGGACCTCTGTACTTTCCGCTGTCGCAGTTTTCCCGGTCATAACCCACATCCAGTGTCAGGCTGTCCGTAACCAGACCTTTGTCCGTCAACTGTAATACTAAGCTGTCAGCCATCTCCATGACAATGATTCTGGCTTTGTCATATGGGTAAGGGCAGGAGAGCACCTGTCCCTCGGAGATACTGTTAGTGCTGGGCTTGTAGGCTTTGATCTCTTTCATGCCGCAAGGTTCCAGACCCCAAGCATGGTCGATCAGCAGTTCGGCATCAACACCGAATTCCTTATATAAGATATCCTGATTGACGGTGCTGAAATAGGCCAGCTCACCCATCGTATGGATGCCGTGCTTTTCTAGTCGCTTGACGGTACCGGGGCCAGTCATCCAGAAGTCAGTGAGTGGCTTGTGGTCCCAGAGAAGATAGCGGAAGCTCTCTTCATCCAGCTCGGCGATGCGGACACCATCCTTGTCCGGCGCAGCGTGTTTGGCAGTGATGTCCATTGCCAGCTTTGCCAAGTAGAGATTAGTTCCGATCCCGGCGGTGGCAGTGATGCCGGTCGTATAAAGCACTTCCCGGATCATTGTCATGGCAAGGTCGTGTGCGGTCATATTATAGTGGGATAGGTACGAGGTGGCATCGATGAACACTTCGTCAATGGAATATACCACGATGTCCTCTGGCGCGATGTATTTCAGATAGATGCCATAAATCTGCCGCGACACCTTTTCATAATATGCCATCCGAGGCGGCGCGACGAGGTAAGAGAGTTCGAGTGACGGGTCGGCGGCAAGCGATAAGGAATCATAGGAAGCAGAGGAGAAGGATGGCTTACCGTCCTTATACATAGCTTTTCTTAATCGTACCGCTTCCCTTAACCGATTCGCATTGACCTCTTTGACCTTCTGCACGACTTCAAACAGTCTGGCGCGACCCGGAATGCCATAGGCTTTCAGGGAAGGAGACACAGCGAGACAGATAGTTTTCTCAGTACGGGAGGAATCTGCCACGACCAGATTTGTAGTAAGCGGGTCGAGGTGTCGAGCGGCGCATTCCGCACTCGCGTAATAGCTTTTAAGATCTATCGCAAGATATGTGCGTTGCATCGTGTGATTTCCTCCTCTCTATGTGCTCGTGTTATTTTCCAATCCTTTCCACAAACCACCGGCCTAACCGTCCATTGAAGCGTGGATCGAGATGCTCAAAGAACAGGTGCTTTTCCTGCCCCTGGATGAGTACAGTAAAACAGTCACCGGAGTAACCGTTATCGGCAGTCCCGGCGGGGCGAAAGTCGCGCACTGTTTCGATTGGGAAGGTACGTCCATCCGACCAGGTGATTGATGTCGGCTGCATGAAACCGGTTGGGTCGAATGTGGAATCGACTTTTACATAGACTTTTTCTTTATTCATGATGGGCACCTCCAGCATCGAAACCGGCAGTCTTCAGAATCTGCCTGACGCTCTGAGCATCCAGATCACAAATCCGGCATTTTTCCAAGATAGATTCCTTGGTCAGCGTGGCGCGGTATGACTTGTTGCTGTATCGGATCTGGGCGGTAATTGCGGCATCACAGTGCATGTGGGCTATTTCATGGAAGAACGTTTTATTTTCTTCCAGAGTCATCCGCTCGTCCAAACCGTTTTCCTTAAGACGCAACATGTCTTTCTTCATGTAAGTGGCGGCATGAGGCGATACCGCATTCTTTAATAATGGATAGATTTCGGCAATCACAGCATCGGCATGGCACCTGTAGTTTTTGATATCAGATTCTGTAAATGGCATAAGTGGTCACCTCTCATAAGCGAAATGATTGACTTGAACAACAGGTTCCGGTTATTGTGGATGTTCCGAAGAAACATATTATCCCTGACATTGTGTGCCTCAGTTTCACAATGTGAGGGTCTCTCAGGTGATAAAAATTATTCATCCATCTCTTTCACACCAAAATAGATGATCGTGTTGACCGGTTTGCTCTTGTCCACAACGATCCCCTGCATTTCATAATCAAAAGATTCATTGGTAAGAACTTCCAGACCGTACATCTCGTCGGAAGGCGCATAGGTCATTACCTGACACTTGGGGTACGCTTGTCTGAAAAAGTAAAAGACAATCTGAAATCCTCATTAGAGCAGTTAAATAGTAGTCAAGGATTTAGATTGCCCAAAGAGGACGAATTGACATCCTATAATAATCCTGAATATCTTTGGTTGTCGTATGAACTTGAAAATATACGCCAGATGTATAATTCTGCTATGACAAATCCATACACAGGGGAATTGATTGACGGGTGTAAGAAGATTCCATATGTTCAGTTGAGACTGAAATCAGAAGTTTGGTCATTAGATTCGATTTATCGTAAGTGCAAAATAATTCGACGGATTGTGTTGCCCTAAAAAATATCCCATAATAATCAATAGAGAATGCAAGCATTTTACTTCATCTTTTCTTGCTAGAAATGATAGGTGCGAGCATTTTACTCTATTCAAGTTATGGAGGTGTGCTCATGAGAAGCAAAAGA
>ENA-ORTB01000482-ORTB01000482.1-human-gut-metagenome-genome-assembly--contig:-NODE-482-length-53888-cov-5.142961_pt1 | contig 53888 bp, 41 predicted proteins | sample MGYA00241905_ERZ509174 | MGnify/ENA primary metagenome ERZ509174 (study PRJEB26280, sample SAMEA2338851) | human gut metagenome | biome: human gut; feature: human-associated habitat; material: faeces... | reverse complement strand
CATAGCCCGCGGCGAATTGCGAAGCACCTGAGCAAAGCGGGCTTTTGCCGCTGCCGGCGTGGTTCCTGCATACAAGGTTTTCCCACTGACCCTTGATATGGGTCGCAGACGAGTCAGTGGGGGAGACTGTCAGAAAAGTCAAATATTCCTCAGTGAGAATCGAGAATCCGCTTCTGGCCTTGTATAGGGGTACGGAGTATTTCGGTCTCGCGAGGACTTTTCGGGCAGTCTGGAGGGGGGTAGAAAACCGATAGAGGATGACCCAAAATTTTTGAGTCATCCTCTATCAGCACTTTCAAGTGTATTTCCTTATTTCTTGAAATACCTGTTGTAAAGACCCTGGAAACCAGCACCGTGGCGAGCCTCATCCTTCGCCATCTCGTGAACAGTGTCGTGGATAGCGTCGTAGTTCAGCTGTTTTGCCTTGGTAGCGATGGCAAGTTTACCCTCGCAGGCGCCGCCCTCAGCCTCGATTCTCTTCTCGAGGTTTGTCTTGGTGTCCCAAACCATGTCACCGAGAAGTTCAGCAAACTTGGCAGCGTGCTCAGCCTCCTCAAAAGCATATCTCTTGAATGCCTCAGCGATTTCAGGATATCCCTCACGGTCAGCCTGACGGCTCATGGCCAGGTACATGCCGACCTCGCTGCATTCACCGGCGAAATTCGCCTCCAGACCTTCGTGGATCTCAGCGTCGCAACCTTTGGCAACACCGATAACGTGCTCGCAAGCCCAAGTCTTGGCAGCATCTTCCTTGATTTCTACGAATTTGTCAGCTTTTGCGTGGCAAACAGGGCATTCTGCAGGTGGGTTCTCGCCTTCATAAACATAGCCGCAAACGAGGCATCTGAATTTCTTTTTCATATTCTATTCTCCTTTTTTTAAGCAGTTGTACGTAAATTATAGAATAAACTCACTGTAGCAAACTGCCTGTGATTGTTGTTTTTATAGTTTCTAATTTAGAAAATCTCTAAATTGCACTACAAATATACGGACATTTTTAGAATATCCAAATTTTTTCTTGAACAAAAATGCTGTTTTTTTGTAAGATTCTTCACCTAAATTTGTATATATGTAAAAACGGAATAATAAACAGGATAATAAAACTGATAATAACTATGCCGCAATTTTTGAAACAGATAGCAGAGCACTATTACAACACACAGAATATCAGTGACTTGTGCTTTGTTTTCCCGAACAGGAGATCCATGGTCTTCTTCAGGAAGTGGTTGTCCGAGACCGCGAAGAACGATCCGCAGTCCAAGGTGTTCACGATGCCGGAACTGCTGACAATGAACGATTTCTTCTACAAAGTAAGCGGGGCAGCCGTGACGGACCGTGTAAGTCTTCTGCTGGAACTGTATGACTGCTACAAGGCCCTGAATCCTAAAGCGGAATCATTGGACGACTTCATCTTCTGGGGGGACGTCATCCTCGGCGACTTCGATGACACGGACAAGTATCTGGCCTCGCCGAAACAGCTGTTCACCAATGTCGCCGACTTCAAGGAGATACAGGATGACTATGCCTATCTGTCTGAGACTCAGGAAGAAGCCATACGGAATTTCATATCGCATTTCCGTAAAGGAGGAAAGCTTACGGTGAATATCGGCTCCGAGAGTCCCGATGTGAAAGAGCGCTTCCTTATGATATGGAATCTGCTCTATCCGCTTTATACCTCGTTCAATTCTGCATTGACAGAAAAAGGCAAAGCCTACGAAGGCATGGTTTACCGCTCGTTCGTGGAACGTCTGAAGACTGAAAGCGCCCATGACATGTTGAAGGCGGCCTTTCCGCGTTCGGACAAGTTCGTTTTCGTCGGCCTCAATGCATTGAATGAATGTGAGAAGTCGGTAATGAGGAAAATGCGGGATGCATCGCTTGCGGAATTCTGCTGGGATTACTCGTCCGAGATGATGCAGGATCCTATGAACCGCGCGTCCATGTTCATGTCATCCAATGTCGTGGAATTTCCACAGGCATTCAGCATTGACCCGGGAAAAGCCTCCGGCGGGAGTTTTGTCAATGCCGGTGTCACTGAGCCTGAAAACGGTCCGAAGATTCACGTCATGAGCGTGCCGTCTTCAGTAGGGCAGACCAAGCAGATTCCTTCATTGTTGGCTCCTGTCGCAGAACAGAAGAAGTCAGGACTGGTGGACTGGTCAGATACCGCCATCGTGCTTCCTGATGAGAGTCTGTTGATCCCAGTGTTGAACACCCTTCCTCTGGAAATCGGAACTGTCAATGTGACAATGGGTTATCCTATGTCTGGCAGTGACATATATAGCCTTATGAACAATATATCCGCCCTCCAGCTGCATGTCCGCAAGCAGAAAGACAGCTGGGCGTTCTACCATAAGCAGGTGTGGTCGATTTTCTCGTCCGGCATCATAGCATCCATGATGGACGGGCGGGCCAGGCAGCGTGTGAAGGAAATCAAGACGGCGGCAAAATACTATATTCCTCAGTCGGATTTTGCAGGAATTGAACTGTTTGAACTGATTTTCAGGCCGGTGGTGACAGATGCCAAGGCTACTTCAGCAGAGCAGATAAAGGCATTTGCACAGTACCAGCTGGATGTCCTCAGTGCCTTGGGCGCGAAGATGACCAGAATGAACGGAATGGAGCTCGAAGTGCATTTCGCCAAGCAGTATTACCTCTCCGTGAACAGGCTCAAGTCGCAGGTGCTGAGCATATTGCCTATGACTTATACCCGTCTGCTGCAGTCATTGATAGGCGGTATTTCCGTTCCGTTCAATGGGGAGCCGCTCAAAGGACTTCAGATTATGGGGCCGCTCGAAACCAGGGCATTGGACTTCAAGAATCTCATTGTCCTTTCCTGCAACGAGGGTACTTTCCCGCATCGCAGCGTGAGTTCGTCATTCATTCCTCCGGAACTCCGCAAGGGCTTCGGCCTCCCTACCTATGAGAATCAGGATGCCGTCTGGGCGTATTATTTCTTCAGGATGATCCAGCGTGCGGAGAATGTGTGGCTGCTGTATGACTCCAGGACGGAAGGGCTCAAGTCCGGTGAGGAAAGCCGGTACATCAAGCAGCTGGAGTACCAGTACAAGTACCCGCTCATGGACAGGTCCGTGGTGGGATATGACCTGAAAATCCCTGAAGGTGAGGATGTTATAGCGAAGACTGACGAGGATGTGGAGATTATGAAGAAGATGACTTTCTCGGCTTCGTCCATCGAAAAGTATCTTTCGTGTCCGGCAAAGTTCTACTATACTTATGTGAAGCGTCTCAAGGTGGAAACGGAGGTCTCCGAGTCCCTTGACAACAGTATGCTCGGAACGGTGTTCCATGATACTATGCTCGCCCTCTACAAGGGAGGAGAGGCTCTGCAGGCTGAGTTCGATATGTCGAGGGAAAATGTCCTTGCCAATGTGAAGAAGCCTCTGGAAGTAATCACGAAACAGCACATCGAGTGGCTCCTGTCCAAGAAGAAGGAAATCATCGGACCTAAAATCAGGACATTGATAAAGCGTCAGCTCAATGCAGATGAGATTGCCGGCCGTAACCTGGTCTTTGAGGAGATTCTCAACAAATATGTCGTGAAGACTCTCCAGACAGATCTGGCTCTGATGGAAGAGTACAATACTGACAGATTCAGGGTAATCGGTCTGGAGCTGGAGCGTTTCTGGGATTTCAAGGGGCACAAATTCAAGGGCTACATTGACCGTATGGACAGCTTCCGCGATGATGAAGTCAGGATAGTGGACTACAAGACCGGCAAGGTGGATGAGAAAGAAGTCAAGATCGATGAGAAGAATGCCGATGATGTGGTGGAGGCGCTTTTCAGTCCTGACACCAAGTCGAAAAACCGTCCGGAGATAGCCGTGCAGCTGTTTGTGTACGACCGGTTCGTGGAGAATGATGTCAAGGACAAGAGTGTGCTGAATGTGCTTTATCCTATACCTCGTCTGTTCAGTTCACCCGAGCTTGCATCGAATATCCTCTCGTCCAGGGAGTGCCCGGATTTTGACGATAAGGTTACGGAAAAGCTGGAAGGCCTGTTTGCGGAAATGATGGATACGGGCACTGATTTCCGCAGGACCAAAGACAATGACACGTGCAAGTACTGTGATTTCAAGAAGATTTGTGGACGTTAATTGAGGAAAATATGATTCAGATTTTGAAAGCGTCGGCAGGTTCGGGAAAGACTTTCAACCTTGCCAAAGAATATATAGAACTTCTTATGCGGAGCGGTGATCCGTATGCGTACAGGCACATTCTCGCTGTGACATTTACCAACAAGGCCACAGACGAGATGAAGCAGCGTATCCTCGACGAGCTGGACTGCCTGGCTTCGTCTCCGGAGAAGTCCAAATACATGGACGGTATCAGAGAAAGTACCGGAAAAACTGAGGAATGGGTATCCCGGATGGCGGAAAAGCTCCTCGGCAACATATTGAATGACTACAGTTCTTTTTCGGTCAGCACCATTGACCGGTTCTTCCAGCGGACACTGAAAGCGTTCTCCAAGGAGATTGGCCAGTTTGCCTCATATCAGGTGGAACTGGACAAGAAATCGCTTGTGATTGAGAGCGTTGACCGTATTTTGGATTCATTGACCCAGGACAGCAAATCTCTGCTCGACTGGCTGACTGACAGCGTGACCGAACAGCTCAATAGCGGTGGCAAGTTCTCTCTGGATCAGGAACTCTATAATACGGCTGAGGCTCTGCGCAATGATGAACACAATGACCTGGTGGAGAAATACGGCATTGACGAAAATGCTTTCTGCTCAAGGGAATCCTTGAAGGCTCTGAAGAAAGAATGTGATGACGTGGTGGATGCGTTTGTCGGAAAAGTCAAGAAAGTTGCCGGCGAGATTGTCTCTGGCCTTGACGGGAATATCGATTTGTTTTTCAGGGGCTTCGGTACTCCGCTGAGCAAATGCGCTGCCCTCAAGCGCGGGGAGAAATGTCCTGTTCCGAGTGACAATTTCCTGAAAAATGCGTCGGACAAGAAATGTTGGCTGAAAAAGGCCAATGTCTCACTCCTGCCTGAATTTGAGGGATGGCTTGAGAGGCCGCTGGCAGAGTTCTGTGCTCTCTTCGGTGACAGTTACAAGGAGTATCTCACCGCAGAAACAATACGTTCACGGATTTTCTCGCTCGGCTTGCAGAAAGAGATAAATGATTCATTTACAGGTCTTATGAGAGAGAAAAATGTGTTGAGCATTGACGATTCCAACACTATTCTCAAAGGGATAATAGACGGATGCGACGCCCCTTTCATCTACGAGAAACTCGGTGTCAGGTTCGATCATTTCCTTATAGACGAATTCCAGGACACGGCCAGGATTCAGTGGGACAATTTCCGTCCGCTGCTTGCTGACAGTATCGCGAAAGGCAATGGAAACCTGATTGTCGGGGACGTGAAGCAGAGTATCTACAGGTGGCGCGGCTCTGACTGGAAATTACTGGATTCCACGCTTCTGGAGCAGTTCCCAGGTTCCATGCAGGTGCCTCTTCTGTCCAATTGGAGAAGTGCGGATACCATAGTGGAGTTCAACAATTCGCTCTACCCATATGCGGCCATGATGCTGGACCGTATGACCGGACTGCCTGACAAGAGAATCTCTAAAATATATTCTGACGTAGTGCAGACTCCGAAGTCCAAGCATCCTGACTTCAAGGGCAATGTGGATGTGCTTTTCCTGAAAGATAAAGAAAATCCCGACATTCAGCTTGAGGCTGTGGTCAATGAGGTGAGGCGTCTTGTGGCCCTGGGTGTTTCCTATTCGGAGATAGGAGTGCTCGTCAGGACCAATGATACGGGCGCGTCCATAGCTACGGCGCTTCTCGAGGCGGATATACCTGTGGTTTCGGATGATTCGCTCAACGTGAAGATGTCCCCTGTGATAAAGCGTCTTGTGGCATTGCTGTCATTTGCTGACAATCCGGAGGACAAGCTCAATTCGTTCCTTGCCTCGTCTCTTCACATTGACCCGCCTGCGCAGTGGCATTCGCTCGTCGATCTGTGCGAGTATTTCATAAGGTCAATGAAATCTGCTCTCGGTACTCGGTTCAGTGGGGAAGTGCCTTATATCCAGGCTTTTATGGATGTTGTGCAGGACTGGGCTCAGATAAATGGCAATTCTCTTTCGGATTTCCTCAAGTATTGGGATGGCGTGGATCCGAAAATCAGTTCTCCGGATGGCGCTGACGCAGTGAGGATTATGACGATTCACAAGTCCAAGGGCCTGGCATTCCCATATGTCATTTTCCCATATACGGAAGGCGTGAAGCTTTATAAGCCTGGTTTGCATTGGTGCAGACCTCAGATGGGGACAGGGGCAATGCCTTCCGCTTCCCGTGGTATCTATCAGGTCAATCTGAGTTCCGACGTGGAGAAAACGTTTTTCGCTGAAAGCTATCGTGACGAGTACCTGATGCAGATGGTGGATGCCATCAATACTTTCTACGTGGCGACAACCAGGGCGAAGTATGGAATGACCATCATATCTTCTTGTCCTGCAGACACTTTCCTCAAATCCTTGAAGAACGGTACACCTGACAACTTCTCGAATTTCTCGCAGATACTGTACTGCTACATTATCGACAAGAGCTCCGGTGACGGGTTTGTCCATCTGGCCTCTTCTGCAGAAACTGAGATTCCTGAAGGTGGGGAAAGATACCGCAAAGGCTTGCCCGCAACACTTCCGAAGAACAAGAGCGAGGAGACGAAAAATGTGGTGCAGATGGTGCACGTGGATGAATATCCTTCATTCCCGCAGAATGCTGATGCTGGGGCTGAACGTCTGAAATTCAGCACGGAAGCCGGAGACTTCTTCTCGGAGGACGGTATGACCGGCATAGAAGCGTCCGGCAGACTTCGCGGAGTGGTGCTGCACGACATATTGTCCAGAATCATTGTCCCGGAAGATTTGGAAGCCGCATTGTCGGCAAGTTTCGATGCCGGCGAGATCGATGAGGCTGAAATGACGGATATCAGGTCAATGTTGAAGGCGGGTCTGGAGTTGACGATCCCGTTGGGCTGGTTCCCTGAAGACCGCAGCAAGGTCATCAATGAAACATCCGTAATGATGTCCGACGGGCAAACGCGTCGTCCTGACCGTGTGGTGAATGACGACGGCAAGATCATCATCGTGGACTTCAAGTTCGGCGCCCCGAGCGCTTCTTATGAGTCCCAGGTGAGGGAATATGCGGATATGTACCGCTCTCTGGGATATCAGGAAGTCACTTCCTATCTCTGGTACGTCCCGGACGGACGAGTCCAGAAGGTGTCGTAGGGCGGACGAGCCGGCAGCGGCACTTTTTTCAGGTCGGCACAGTTAGGCGCAGCGCGTAAAGCGCTGATACTCAGCAAAATAGCCAAAATCAGAGTTGTGATTTTTCCAACTCTGATTTCGGCTAAATAGTTGGTAGCCTGCAACTTACGCGCTGCGTGTATTGCTGAACTCCAGGTGTGTACGGCAACAAGAAGCTCCTGTGAGGACCAGGCCCTCCCGCTTCGCGGGCCCCTCCCTCTAGTACCGAGGGCGGTAAGTCCCCACAGGGGCAACCTTGTTGCCGGCTACAATGGCTTCGGTTATCTATATTTAGTGCAGCTGGCCGTCTAACGGAATTCTTTAGGGGACCAAGGCATCTTCAGATGCCGGGCCGGAGTTGGCGTGCAGGGCAGGCCCCGCGGCGAATTGCGCAGCACCTTGAGCAGAGCGGGCCCTTGCCGCTGTTCGGCGTTGTTTCTGCCCACGGAAAACCCGTGGGACATCAAAGCGGTTTTTTTCGCTGAGTAATCTTCAAGGAACAATGCTGATACGAAGGGTTATATCGTGACATAGCATGCGTAGAATACACTATAATTGTCACAGTTCGATCCCTTTCAGTTAGATTCTCTTCTAGGCTTATAGTAAAGGTCCGTTTCTGAGAATCATATCTTACCTTTATCCATTTATACTCAATCGCAGTACTTTCCAGATAAACAAATGTATTATCTAGTATGCTTTTGCTTAAATGTTCACCGTCAATACTGTATAATTCATAACATGCAATAGGTGTATTTACAGTTGCTACCACATCTTGAGCAGAATAATCAACATCCACCTGATTGGGCGCTAATTCAAACTCAATCTTAGAACAGCCGCAAATCACGATGCACATACATGTAACTAAATATGAAATGAGCGTTTTTTTCATTATGATTTAAGTGTTTAGCTAAGCCTCAGCCCAACCATCAATCGTCTTGGTCACAGAAGAGAAATTGATGCCGAGCTTGATTATCTGCTTGCCGCTTGCGAGGAACGGTTTGTCGTAACCCTTTTCCTCGATTTGTTTCAGGGCAACCTCGGCAGATTCGTCGCGCTTCAATTCAATGATATAGACATATTTGTCAGTATCGAAGACAATGTCTATCCTTCCGTTGGAAGTCTGGTATTCAGTCTTTACGTAAAGCCCCATCATTTTCAGCATTATCGACATCACGTTCTGAAAGTACAGCTCCAGATCGCCCTGAATCATGTAACTGTTTCCTGCGAAAAATGCCGTGAGACGATTCATGAAAGCCTTGGTGTTTCCATCACGTATATCTCTAACGAACTGATATACTGATAGATCCCCTCCTATCAGTGCAGGGGCGAACAACTGGCTGAGGGAATGCATGAAACCGCGCTTGACTTCCTCGTTAGGATAGTCAAGGTTGTATGTGAAAAAATCAGGATTAAAATCCTTGATGGTCAAATATCCAGCCTGATACATGAGTGTAATAGGGGCTGGACTTACATAGTTCGCTCCCGTCAGAGTCTCCAGCGCCACGTCATTCTTCGAGATATTGTCAAGATTATAGTTTCCTTGCTTCAAGTATCTTACCAAGAATGTCGGCGTTCCAGTCTCGAACCAGTACATCCGGAATTTGCCCGAGTTGAATGTGTTCAAAAGACTGAACGGATTATACACGCCGATGCTGTCTTCACAAAAATGATAGCCATCATACATTGATGCCAATTTCTTGTAGCAATCTTCTTCCGAAAGCCCGTTCATCTCCGCCAACGTCCTCACGCTTTCACCAAAATATGCCTTTAATTCCTGCTCCGATATTCCGCAGATGTCAGCATATCTAGCATCCATAGATATGTCATTCAGATTGTTAAGTCCGCTGAAGATGCTCATTTTGCCAAGCTTGGTCACTCCTGTAAGGAAGGCGAAACGGATGGCATTGTCCTTTCCTTTTATGACGCTGTAGAATCCCTGAAGCTCGCGCCTGAACTGCTCCATGAGTTCTGGATTGTCAATGTTGTCGATTATCGGCTTTTCATATTCGTCGATGAGAATGACGACTTTCTGGCCGGTTTTCTGGTATGCCGCGTCAATGACGTCTTTAAACCTGGACGACAAGTCTTCGGACACAGGAGTGACGTCATACAGTGATTCCCACTTGCGAAGATGCTGTTCAAGGCTTATCTTCAATTGCGAGATTTCGGTATAAGAGCTTCCTGTCAAATCCAGATGCAAAACAGGATATTCCGTCCATTCCTTCTCCAGCGACTCCATCGCGAGCCCCTCGAAAAGTTCTTTTCTTCCACTGAAGTATGCCTCCATAGTAGATACGAGCAGACTTTTTCCGAATCGTCTCGGACGACTCAGAAAATAATACTGTCCAGATGCTGCCAACCTATATATCAAGGCTGTTTTATCCACATAGACAAATCCTCCGGTGCGAATCTTTTCAAAACTCTGTATTCCTATCGGGTACAACATATTCCGTCCTCCATGTTTATATTTTGTCCGGTCAGGGACCAACTGCCCAAACACTACAAAGATAATCTTTTACGTGCAAAAATAAAATATGTGCTATTTGTGTTCAAAACCACGCCAATGTCACGCGCCTACGAGAGCACAACACAGACTGTGTACAAGGCGCTGGGCAGCGGCATGGCCCGCGGTGAATTGCGCAGCACCTTGAGCAGAGCGGGCCCTTGCCGCTGCCGGCGCTCACGCATCAGTCGTAAGCGTCTCCGCGGTTACGTCTTGACCGGACTATTGTTGTTTGTTAAGACAATACAAAGTATCGCCATAACCGCATAAAGCGCAACCTGTAAGTCGCTGAGTGATAGCTGTTTAACCATTTTCAGAGTTGTGGTTTTCCCAACTCTGATTTTGGCTAAATAGTTGATAGTCTGCAACTTACGCACTGCGTGTATTGCTGAACTCCAGGTGTGTACGGCAACAAGAAGCCCCTCAACTCTTTTGCTCTTACGCCCGAAGGGTTAGCAGGCATCTTCAGATGCCGGGCCGAAGCTGGCGGGCAGGAAAAGCCATTGCGGCGATGGAAAGCCCGAAGGCCCTGATCGCCCCCTTGAAAAGGGGGTTAGGGGGATTGAGATAAGCAAGTCCCCACAGGGGCAACCTTGTTGCCCTATCGCTGTCCTTTATCATCGAGGGTCGATGTCTACAAGCCGTGCGGCGGCATGGCCCGCAGCGAATTGCGCAGCACCCTGAGCAGAGCGGGCCCTTTGCCGCTGCCGGCGCTCACGCACCAGTAACCGGCCGCCAATCGGCGTGAAGCCACCATCAATGCCATTACATGTATTCATTCCCTCGGAAGAATAAAAAAGAATTTTATTCTTCACTCGGCTTTCACTATATTTCCCGCCTGGCGGCGGCTAATATAGGATGCGCCTCGGAAAAGGAAAAAACAAATTTTCCTTTTCACTCGGCTTTCACTATATTTGCAAAGAACGGCGTTTTCTCTAAAAATGAGGAAATGTCTGCGAGATAAAAGTGAAAAGATAATACGATTATGGATAAATATTACGAAGAAAACCCGATAGTTCTGGACTATAATACAGAGAGGGAAAAACTGGATATGCCGGAGTATGGACGCAACGTCCTGAAGATGGTGGAGGAAGTCAAGTCATTGACAGACAGGGAAAAACGCACGGAACAGGCTAAGGCCGTGGTGCGAGTGATGGAGATATTGAACCCTCAAGTGCACCAGGAAGACAACTGGGAGCACAAGCTCTGGGACCATCTGTACATAATGGCAGGATATGACCTGGACGTGGACTCACCGTTCCCGGCTCCGTCTCCGGAGCAGAGGAAATCACACCCTGAAGTTATCCCTATCAAGAAAAAACCAATCCGTGCCACACATTACGGAAGGAATATCGAAAGTATCATTGACCTGATCGCAGGCGAGCCTGACGGAGAACAGAAGACAGCGATGATCCGTTCTCTGGCGATGTATATGCGTCAGCAGTACCTGATCTGGAACAAGGACAGCGTGGCTGACGAGACGATTTTCAATGACATCGAGAAACTGTCCGACTATCGTATCCGTGTTCCGGAAGGATTGACATTGTCCCGAATTTCATCGGACTCCACGTTCGCAAGGCCTGGCATGTCCATAGATTTCGCGCAGGTCAGAAAGAACGGGAACGGCCAGCGCAGGAATTTCGGCAAGAAGAATCAGAAACGATAGCGTCATATGTCCGGGATGATTGACAAGGTCCGGGATTCTCTGGACAAGAAGCATATATTGCTCAGAAGAGTGGTAGGCGGCGTTTTGGCTGTTGCCACTCTGCTTATTGCTGTAAGTTGTCTGTCCTATTTCTTTACATGGAAACAGGACCAGAGCCTCTTGGCGGATCCGGAAGTGATAAAGGATACGGCCAAGGTAATAGCCAATTTCGGTGGCGCTTGGGGACTAAAGATCGCTTCTGTATTCGTTTCGGAGTGGTTCGGTCTCGGCTCATTGGCAGTCATCGTGGCGCTTGCGCTTGTGTCTGTGAGATGCCTGTTCGGCAAGCAGAAATTCCCGGTACTGAGATATGTGCTCTTGGCATTGACAGGAGCGATGATACTGTCTTATGCATTGGCTTTCATCTCTATACGTTTCGGGTTCAATACTTGTTTCGGAACCGGTCTCGGCGGTGGCTGCGGCTCTCAGATGGTGGTCTGGTCTGAACACCTGGTGGGCGTGCCGGTTACATTGTGCCTGATTCTCGCGCTCATCGCGGCTTGGGGATATTTTGCAAGTTCCCGGTTCTCCAGATGGCTTTCTACTGAAACGGCTCCGTCCGGAAAGAAGCGTGGAGTGACGTTCGATTTCATCTCCAAGAAGGACGAATCTGTGGACGTGGAGAAGAAAGAGCCTGAAAAAGAGCCTGTTGAGGAAAAACCTGAGCAGGAAGTGCCAGGGGAGTCTGTAGAGGAGGTCCCGGTAAAGCCCGTGACTTCGGACTCGGAAGTGGAGAAAGATACAGGTATTGACACTGATACAGGAAAGACGGATACTGGAAAACCGGATGACGATATGCCTGAGGTGGTCAAGGGCGAGGGCCTCACCACTGTTGTCCAGGAGAATTTGCCGCCGATTGACGTAAGAGGCGAACTGCCTGATTACAAGTTCCCTACACTCGATTTGCTGAAGGACTACACATCATCCATATATTCCGTATCGTCTGAAGAGCTGAAGAGCAACAATTTCAAGATCAAGGCTACGCTTCAGACCTATAAGATCGAAGTCAGGGAAGTGAAGGCTGTGGTAGGCCCTACCATTACCCTCTACAAACTTTATCCTGCTCCGGGTGTCACTGTCGCCTCCATCATGAACAAGGACAAGGAGATAGCACTTGCCCTCAATTCGGACAGGGTGCGTCTGGTTATGCTTCCGGACTCCATCGGTATTGAAGTTCCGAACCTGAAGCAGTCGATAGTGCCGTTGAAGGCGGTTCTGAACAATGATGAGTTCCGTAACAGCAAGGCCGAGCTGCCTATCGCCATCGGCTACGCTACTCTCGCGCAGAAGGTGGAGGTGTTCGACTTGGCGGATGCTCCGCACTTGCTTGTGGCCGGTGCCACCAAGCAGGGCAAGTCAGTGGGACTGAATGTGATGATCGCTTCATTGCTCTTTTCCAAGCATCCTTCAGAACTGAAGTTCGTGTTCATTGACCCTAAGATGGTGGAATTCAGTTCCTATTCGCGTCTGCTCCATCATTATCTCGCTGTTCTTCCGGATTCGGGCGATGCGAAGGAGGAGCTGGACAATTCGATTGTCAAGAAGGCGCCGGCTGCAGAGGCTGTGCTCCGCTCGCTCTGTATCGAGATGGATGCCCGTTATGAGCTGATGAACAAGGCTGGTGTGAACAATATTGTCCTGTACAATGAAAAATATAAGGAAAGGCATCTGCTTCCTACCATGGGACATCACTATCTGCCTTATCTTGTGACAGTTATAGATGAGTATTCCGACCTTATAATGTCTGCCGGCTCGAGCGGCGAGGACAAGACGAGGGCACGAAGCATCACAACTTCCATCATCCGTCTGGCTCAGAAAGGCCGTGCTGCCGGAATACATATCATATTGGCCACGCAGCGTCCTTCAGTCGATGTCATCACCGGCCTTATCAAGAACAATTTCCCTGCACGTATCGCGTTCAGAGTGTTCTCAGGTACAGATTCCAAGACTATTCTCGACTCGACAGGCGCTGAAAAGCTGATCGGCAAGGGTGATATGATTTACAATGCCGGGGCCAATATGGTCCGTGCGCAGTGCGCGTTTATCGGCAATGACGAAATCGCCACGCTTACCAAGTTCATCGGCGCGCAGGAGGGCTACAAGAAGAGTTTCAATACCCCTTATTATCTTCCGGAGCCTACCGACAAGTCGGATGAGGGCGGAGTCGGTGCGCTTAATGTCAATGATCTTGATGAGCGTTTTGAGGAGGCTGCAAGACTTGTGGTAACGACCCAGAAGGGTTCCACTTCGGATCTGCAGAGGCGTTTGGGCATGGGTTATGCAAAGGCAGGAAGAGTGATGGACCAGCTTGAGTCAGCCGGAATCGTCGGTCCGCAGGAAGGTTCGAAGCCTCGTCAGGTGCTGATCGGTGATATTGACGAACTGGAACTCCGCCTGAAGGAATTGAAGGCAAATCAATGATATTGAATATGTTGCGAATGCTGAAAATGACATTGACAGCGATTCTCATGCTTCTGCCTTTTGTGGCCGTGGCACAGGATATCGGGTCTGCACAGTCTCTTTCCCGTCGTTTTTCTGATGCGGAGAGGGGAAGTTGCGTGACGTTCAGTTATTCGTTTACGATGCGCGGCAATGCTCCGGTTCGTGGTGAGGGCACAGCAGTCCTTCAGGGCAACATGTTCATTGTCAAGGGCAATGGCATGGAGATATGGTGTGACGGGAAGTCGAGATGGACAGCGGACAGGGCTGCGAAAGAGCTGATTGTGGAGGATGTGGACGGCCTGGCTTCTATCGAGGCGAATCCTGCCCTGCTCATCAGTTCGCTTGAGTCGAGTTTCAGGCCGACAGAAACCGCTGTGGATTCTGTTTCAGGAAAGAAACTGCATAAAGTGTCTTATGTCCCGTCCGTGAAAGGGACAGGTGTCACGGCGCTGGATGTCTGGTTTACAGATGCTGCCAAGCCGCTGATAGTCAAACTGTCAGTTTCTCTCGGGAAAAAAGGCGTCGTGGATCTGAAGATCAGTTCAATGTCATTCGGCCCGCTCCGTGCAGCTTCGTCTTTTGTGTTCGGCGGCTCGGATTCTTCGTGGGTAATTACTGATCTGCGTTGAACGTGATAGATTACTGAGCTGCGTTGAAGTTGTCGGATTTCCATTCCTGCATCTTGCCGTCTGCGTCAGAGTAGATGAGGTATCCTGCGAGTTCGTCAGGTCTGCTTTCAATGAATTCTTTGGCTTTTTCCAGGCCGATTACCATACAGTAGGTGGCATATGCGTCCGCATCTGTCGCATTTTTCGCTACAATCGTGGCGCTCAGCAGGTTATGCTCCACCGGATATCCTGTGCGCGGGTTGATGGTATGTGCATATTTCTTGCCGTCACTGATATAGTATTTCCTGTAATTTCCTGAAGTTACGATGCCGCAGGCCGCACCGTCGGATTCCCATATCCCGTCCAGGTCTTTTCCCGGATCGTTGTTCCCGTCCACGGGCCTGTCAATGCCCACTTTCCATGGTTTTCCGTTCGGGTTGAGCCCGTCGAGATAGATTTCGCCTATGTCCACGAGCATGTCCTTTACGCCCAGTCCGTACAGGTATGCCGCCACTACGTCGCAGCTGTAGCCCTGTGCAATGGCATTGAAGTTAAGTCTTGCTGGGGCTCCTCCTTTCAGGTCATCAAGCAGTACGTCTGAAGATGTGATGAACTTTCCGGTGTCCGTGTCATTGACAATATCCCTTCTGAGTCTGTCCATTCCGCAGCCCTCCAGTACTTCACGCACTTTGTCGTCCGACGGGAGCGAGTCGGTGGAGAAACCGAAGCCCCAAAGGTCGAAGATCGGGCCTGCTGCCGCATCGAGCGCTCCGTCAGTTTCTTTTTCGTAGTCCCAGGCACGGGTGTAGATGTCTTCGAACATTCCGTACCGGCTGACATAGATGCTGTCGCCGGCATTGAACCGGCTCAGGAGCGAGCCTTTGTTGTAGCCGGAAAGGGTGGTGTCAATGCAGTTGAGGATGGAGTCAATGCCGTTGCGTATTTCCTCAGGCGATTTCTTTACCAGTCCGTTGCCGGTATTCAGATTCAGTTTGACGGTGTAGGTCCCGCCCTGCGCGTAGCCCTGGATGGAGATGTATTTGTCGGCATTTTTGCAGGAAATGCACATTGAACCTGCCACAAGCAGGATTATTGATGATCTGATAAAATTCATTACGTCGTGTCTGTTGATAGGTTCGGCAAAGTATTTGTACAAATGTACGCGTTTTTGTCAGGAAAAACGTACATTTGCAATTATTAAATTTTATAACAGCTTCTAAGATGGGTTTTAAGAAACTGATGATTGTGGCCGTGGCGGTTATGGCGGCGTTGTCTTTTCAGGCGTGCAAGAAGAACAAATCAGATGATACATATACTGCATCTCCGACGATTCCGGGTACATTGAAATTCGATGCTCCTGTTTTCGTTGCCAAGGGGGATGTGCTTAATCTCGTTCCGCGTGGACTTCAGGTGGATACGATAGATGTAGGTTATTATTGGACTGCATCACCTCTTACCAAGACAAAGGATACCACGAAGTATGTAACTGACCCTAGAACGATGACGGGCGCATATAAACTCACTGTCAGGGATACCATCTGTACAGCGACATTGACCTGTACAGCCTTTGCGAAGGGATATTCGAACAAGTCTTATTCCAGGACAATCACTGTGGTGGACCCGTCAATGAACGGCTCTATCCTGTTCGACGGAATCGAAATCAACGCCCGTAAGTTCAAGGACGAGAGGGACGGCAAGTCATATTTCTACAAGAAGATAGGTAACCGTGAATGGTTCTCTCGTAACCTGGCATGGAAAGGATCAGGTCTGTCATTCCAGAACTGCGAGGTGATGGATGCCATTTACGGAAGATATTATACATGGACAGAGGCCCAGACTGCTTGCCCTGCAGGATGGCGTGTGCCGTCTGACGAGGACTGGTTCGCTCTGGCTCAGGCAGTTGAGTATAAGGGTGAGGCCAAAGACGTCAGCTTTATAGGCATTGCCGGAGCATTGATGGTTAATGCTTATTTCAATAATACCAGGATGTGGGAGTATTGCCCGGAAGTGAAGATTACCAACAAGGCCGGCTTCTCAGCTATTCCTACTGGATATGGAACCAAAGCTTCAAGTGATTCGTTTACAGGGGACTTCGAGTATGCTGTATATTGGAGCTCAGAGTCTGTGGCTACAGAGGGTGAAGAATCGACGGGCGTTTACAGAATGATATACTGGCAGAAGCCGGATGTCATCAGGGCAGCTGTGGACAAGACGAATTTCATCGCTCCGGTGCGTTGTGTGAGGGATGCCGCTTCAGAAGAAACAACCAATTAACCTTAATATTTTAGTAGTATGAAAAAAGGACTAGTAACCACCATCGTGGTAGCCGTTGTCGCATTAGGCATTTTTGGCTGGATTAAAAACAATTATAACGGAATGGTTGAGGGCGAAGAAGGCGTGAGATCTGCCTGGTCACAGGTAGAGAATGTATATCAGCGCCGTGCCGATCTCATACCTAATCTCGTGGCCACTGTCAAAGGCTATGCTACCCATGAAAGCGGAACTCTCGAGGCTGTCGTCAATGCGAGAGCCAAGGCTACCCAGGTAACTGTGGATCCTAACAAGCTTACAGAAGAGAGCATCGCGAAATTCCAGTCGGCTCAGGGTGAGCTCGGCAATGCAGTAGGCCGTCTTCTCATGTCTGTAGAGGCATATCCTGACTTGAAGGCAAACCAGAATTTCCTCGAGCTCCAGGCTCAGCTTGAAGGCACAGAGAACCGTATTTCTACGGAGAGAATGAAGTACAATGAAACTGCTCAGTCATATAACACACTGATCAGAAGATTCCCTCAGAATATCATCGCTTCGATTTTCAATTTCGAACAGAAAGGTTACTTCAAGGCATCTGAAGGTGCAGATACTGCTCCGAAGATTGAATTCTAAGAGTTTCCGCTATGTCAAGGCGATTTTCATTATGTGTACTGCTGCTGACCGTATTCGCGTCAGTGGCAGTCGCTTTTCCGACAAAACCGCAGCCGCCGAGACTTGTCAATGACCTGGCCGGCATCTTTACCGAAAAGCAGATTTCAGAACTCGAGTCCAAACTGGTGGCTGTCGATGATACCACATCCAATCAGATCATGGTCATTACCGTGTCTGACTTGGAGGGATATGAGCCGGCAGAATATGCTACCCGTATCGGAATCGACTGGGGAGTGGGTTCCAAAGATTTCAACAATGGTGTGGTTCTTCTCGTCAAGCCAAAGACCCCTGATTCCGGCGGGAAGGTTTCCATACAGGTCGGTTACGGACTGGAAGGAGCGATTCCGGATGCGTATTGCAAGAGAATTATCGAACAGCAGCTCATTCCTCATTTCAAGGAAGATGACTATTTCGGCGGCGTGAATGCTGCAGTGGACAAGTTGATAGCATTGGCCACGGGCGAGATTTCCGTACACGGTGATGATTCCGATGAAGAAGGATTGGGCTTTATCAGTTTCCTGGTCATATTCATGTTGATAGTTGTCGTCGTCCTTTCGTTCAGAAACAAGAATAAAGGTAAAGGAGGCGGCTCCGGAACAAGGTCGAGGGGCTATAGAGGCCCGACCACTTACGGAGGTTACAGCGGCGGTTCTTCAAGCAGTTCAAGCGGCAGTTCTTCAAACGGCTCGTTCGGAGGCTTCGGCGGCGGTTCATTCGGTGGCGGAGGCGCTTCCGGCAGTTGGTGATTCCAATGAGAAAAATAGAGATTTGCTGTACGTCAGTCGCTGACGTGCAAGAGGCTTTTTATGGTGGTGCGATACGTGTAGAACTCTGTTCTGCAATCAGTTGCGGTGGTGTGACGCCGAGCTGCGGCCTGATTTCGGAAGCGGTGGAGACTTCCATGTCTCTCTCTGCCGAGCAAGACAAATCTGACCGTATCCGAGTCAATGTCCTTATCCGCCCGCGTGAAGGAAATTTCTGCTACAGCGCATCGGAAGTCAGAACAATGTTGTCGGATATCGTAAATTGCCGGGAAATGGGCGTGGACGGAGTCGTGATCGGCGCATTGACCCCGGACGGAGATATCGATATGGATATCTGTGAGCGTCTTGTCGAGGCGGCAGAGGGGATGTCAGTTACATTCCACAGGGCTTTCGACTTGTGCCGCAATCCGCAGCAGGCATTGGAACAGATCATCAGTCTCGGTTGTGACCGGCTGCTCACATCGGGGCAGAAGCCTAAGGCATTGGAAGGGAGTGAACTGATATCCCGGCTGGTGCGTCAGGCGGGCGGCAGGATTATAGTTATGCCCGGCTCGGGGATAAATCCTCACAATATTGCTGAAATAGAGAGGATTACAGGTGCGGAGGAGTTCCATTCCACGGCTCGCGGGGCTGTGCCCGACGTGTCAGGCCGCATTGTCCCGGAACTTGGATTCGACGAGCCTGCGGTGATTCTACCCTTGGATCTGGATGCGGAAAAAGCTGATTCGGAGTCAAGTCAATGCGGGAAAAGATATGTGCTGAGGACCACGAGAAATGTGGTGAAACTGCTTGTGTAACAATTTTCTCCTAATCGCTTGTAAAGCGAAAAAAAATGCTTAAATTTGCGGTCGCTTTTGGTGAAGCGTTGCCCGTTGACGGGTAATTTTATTAACAACAAAATTTTTTGCGAAATGGCTGAGTATTTGGAAGCTGAGAAAAAGCAGGAGATTTTCGCGAAGTACGGAAAGTCTAATACAGACACCGGCTCTCCTGAGAGTCAAGTTGCTCTATTTTCCTACCGTATCAATCACCTTACAGAGCACGTAAAGAAGAACAAGAAAGATGTGGTTACACGTCGCTCTCTTCTCCGTCTCGTAGGTAAAAGACGTCAGTTGCTGGACTACCTCCAGAAAGTTGACATCGAGAGATACAGAAGCATCGTTAAGGAGCTTGGTCTCCGTCGATAATACGATAGGAAACGAAAATGGCCAGTTCCTGTTATATGGGATTGGTCTTTTTTTTTGAATATTGCATTCCCTTTCTGCATAATAATTGACCTGCTGCAGACAGGGTTCCGATATATGAAACTGAAATAAATCATTCTTCCATTGGGGAAGGCAGGTCATTGAAGCATTTAATGAACATCATCAACAAGAAAATCGAATTGTCCGATGGTCGGGTAATCGAGATCGAGACCGGTAAACTTGCCAAGCAGGCAGACGGTTCTGCTGTCATCAAGATGGGAGGCACAATGCTCCTCGCCACTGTGACATGCGCTAAAGAAGTCAAGGAAGGCACGGATTTCATGCCTCTCCAGGTGGACTACAAAGAAAAATTCTATTCTGCAGGAAGATTCCCTGGCGGATTCATGAAACGCGAAGGAAAAGCTTCCGATTACGAGATTCTTATCTCCCGTCTTGTGGACCGTGCTCTCAGGCCGTTGTTCCCGGAGGATTTCCATCTTGAAGTTTATGTCAATGTGAACCTCATTTCAGCAGACGCCGACACTCAGCCGGATGCTCTCGCAGGTCTCGCAGCATCTGCAGCTCTTGCTTGCAGTGATATTCCGTTCGAAGGCCCTATCTCAGAGGTACGTGTCGCAAGAATCAATGGTGAGTTCAGAATCAACCCTGCATTCAGCGAAATGAAGGACAGCGACCTCGAACTTATGGTCGCAGCTACCTATGACAATATCATGATGGTAGAAGGTGAGATGAACGAGGTAAGCGAAGCGGATATGCTCGAGGCTATCAAGTTTGCTCACGAGGCCATCAAGAAGCAGTGCCTTGTTCAGATTGAACTGAACAAAGAACTCGGCAAGGATGTCAAGAGAGATTATCCTCACGATGAGGAGGATGAAGACCTCAAGAAGGCAGTTCACGAGTTCTGCTATGACAAATGCTATGCTCTCGCGAAGTCAGCGAAGCCGAAACAGGAGAGAACTGACGGATTCGAGCAGATCAAGGCAGACTTCCTCGCTACACTTTCAGAGGAAGACCAGGAGGCTAAGGCAGCAATGGTCGCAAGATATTACAACAATGAGGAGAAGGCCGCTATGAGAAACATGATTCTCGACGAAGGCGTGCGTCTCGATGGCCGTCATACCGCAGAGGTACGTCCTATCTGGTGTGAAGTAGGCTATCTTCCTTGCGCTCACGGTTCTGCCATCTTTACTCGTGGTGAGACACAGTCATTGGCAAGCGTCACACTCGGAACCAAGCTCGACATGAAGGAAATGGATGAGGTTCTCGTCCGTGAAACCCAGCAGTTCGTGCTCCACTATAACTTCCCTCCGTTCGCGACGGGTGAGGCTAAGGCCCAGAGAGGCGTAGGCCGTCGTGAGATCGGTCACGGAAACCTTGCAATGCGTGCTCTCAAGGCAGTCGTTCCGCTCGCTCCTGAGAATCCGTATGCCATCAGGGTCGTTTCCGATATCCTCGAGTCCAACGGCTCTTCTTCAATGGCTTCTGTATGTGGAGGTTGCCTCGCACTTATGGATGCCGGCGTGAAGATCAAGAAACCTGTTGCAGGTGTTGCGATGGGTCTTATCACCGACAAGGACAGACCTAACGAGAGATATGCAATCCTTACCGATATTCTCGGAGACGAGGATCACCTCGGAGATATGGACTTCAAAGTTACAGGTACCAAGGACGGTATTACTGCAACTCAGATGGATATCAAGGTGGACGGTCTTTCTTATGATGTGCTCGCAAAAGCATTGGAGCAGGCTCGTCAGGGCAGACTCCACATCATGGGCGAGATGATGAAATGCATCAGCGAGCCTCGTGAGGACTACAAGCCGTTCGTTCCGAGACTCAAGCAGCTTGAGATCGAGTCTGACTTCATCGGTGCAGTTATCGGTAAAGGCGGTGAGACTATCCAGAAGATCCAGAAAGAGACAGGTACTACCATTACCATCACTGAGGATGCTGAGAGACATAAGGGTATTGTGGACATCTTCAGTACAGACAAGGATTCACTCGACAAGGCTCTCGCTTGGATAGAGGGTATCTGCGCAGTTCCTGAAGTAGGCAAGACATATCACGGAAAGGTGGTTTCTATCCTTGACTTCGGTGCGTTCGTAGAAATTCTCCCTGGCAAGGAAGGTCTTCTCCACGTTTCAGAAATCGCATGGACCAAGACTGAGAATGTCGCTGATGTCCTGAAGGTAGGTGACGAGGTGGATGTCAAGCTCCTCGAAATCGATGAGAAGACAGGCAAGATGAGACTCTCTATGCGTGCTCTTGTTGAGAAGCCGGAAGGTTATGTAGAGCCTGAGCGCAGACCAAGAGGTCTACGTGATGATCGCCGTGATGACCGTAGAGGTGACCGTCGCGATGACAGAAGAGGTCCACGTGACGACCGCAGAGGTGACCGCCGTGATGACCGCCGTGGCCCGAGAGATGACCGCAGAGGCAGAAAGCCATTCGCTCCTAAGCCTTCTGACGAGAATGTAGAGGATGCAGGCAATTTCAACTCTGCAGAGAACTACGATGCCCCTGATTTCAATGTATCAGAAAACACAAACGACGAACTCTTCTAGTTTATCGTAGATAATATATGATAATGCCCGGCTGAATTACCACAGTCGGGCATTATTTTTTCAGATCTTCTCTATTCCGATTCCGGGCAGCTGGTTCAGTGTGATCTTGCCGTCCACTACTGTCGTGCCGCGGAAGATGTCATTGGCAATCAACAAGTTACCGTCGAGGTCCGCGAAATCCACGGTAGGGGAGAGCTGGGCGGCAGCGGCTATAGCGCAGGACGTCTCTGTCATGCATCCGATCATGACTTTCATGCCCTCGGCACGTGCGTAATTCATCATTTTCCACGCCTCACGCATACCGGTACACTTCATCAGTTTGATATTGATGCCGGTATAGGCTCCTTTGACAGCAGGAATGTCCTTGAGCCTCTGGATCGCCTCATCCGCGAATGTCGGAAGCGGACTTCTCTCCGTCAGCCAGGCATTGGCGTCCAGCATTTCCTTCGGCATAGGCTGCTCTACCATCACGATGCCTTGCTCCTTCAGCCAGAAAATCTCATCCAGAGCCTTCTTCTTGTTCTTCCAGCCCTGATTCACATCCACCGCAATCGGAAGGTCGCTCACTTCCCGGATGGCCCGTATCATCTCCCTGTCACGCGGCGTTCCAAGCTTTACCTTCAGAATCTTGAACTGCCCTGCAACTTCCCGGGTCTTGAGTTTTACCATCTCGTCAGTGTCAATGCCGATGGTATATGTCGTGTTCGGGGTCTTCTCAGGATTCAGCCCCAGCATCCTGTGCCACGGAGCACCGATAATCTTGCCCACAAGATCGTGCAGGGCAATGTCCACGGCAGCTTTCGCGGCAGAATCTCCGTCAGAAAGACTGTCAATGTAGGTGAGGATGTCGTCGATGCAGAACGGGTCAGGGAACTGTTCCAAGTCCACCTTTTTCAGAAACGAGCACACGCTTTCCACCGTCTGTCCGAGATAAGGAGGCATTGACGCTTCTCCGTAGCCGGTATATCCGTCATAGTCGATGCGGACCTGAACGTCAGGAGTGGTGCTGCGCGAAAACGACGAGACAGTGAACACGTGCTTGAGCTTCAGTTCGTAAGGCTCGAACGAAAGATGCATACGTGCCTTCCCATTGACATTGAAATTTACAGATTTATGGTCGTCCGTAAGTTCAAGTCCCTTGGCCAAAGTGGTTCCTCTGCCCAACAGGCCGGCACCGGCTGCTGCCAATGCCCCTTTTTTAAGAAAATCCCGCCGTTTCATATGATAGGTGTTTTACAGTTTCGTTATGTCAATGAATTCTCCACTTTTCCTCTGCTCCCTGATCTGGGCGTCGAAAGCGCGGCGTTTTGCGGCATTGACCTTCTTTCTTGCGAGAATGTTAGGCACAGCGACTCCAAGGGCGATGGCAGCAATTATCAGAGATGCGTTGAGCCCGTTCACGCCGGCAGCAATGAAGTTGTTTACAAGGTCTCCTTCCGTAATCGGAACCGTGAAAAGCGAGAACAGCGCACGGTACATCAGCACGCCCGGCACCATCGGGATGACGCTGGATATGGCCAGGACCTGATGAGGTGTATGGAATACGTGCACGGCCTTGATGCATATCACCGACACCAGTGTGGAGCCTGCCAATGACCCGAGAATACCGCCCTCGCCGAGGCTGAAACTGCAGAACATGTCCGGTTTCAGACTTACGAGGTTTCTGGTGCAGATGGCGATGATACCTCCGACCGCGACTACAGGCAGAAGCCTTTTAGGGATGTTGAATATCATCGAGAATCCCATTGCGGAGATGGCTGCAGCCACTGCATACATCCAGTACGGATGCTCAGGCACCATCGGGATCGACATGATGTCAGGCTCGAAATTGAATGTCCATCTGCAGAACTTGAGCGCGAATACGATACCGAAAGCCATGCCCACCATCATCAGCATCGTGTTGATGGCCCGCTCCGTACCTACGCGGAAGTTGTTGTCCAGCATATCGTCCACGAAGTTGATCAGCGGCACGCCAGGTACAATGAACAATGCGCAGGCGAGCAGCGGATGCAGCGGTGTGCTTGTCCATGCCGGAAGATATGTGGTAAGCCATGCCACCAGAGTGGACACGAATGCAGCTATCGCAATCGAAAAGTATTGGTTTACACCGAGTTTGTTGAAATATGCCCTGGTGTTGAATCCGATGAATGCGGCCAATGACGCGTACAGGAACGCTAACCAGTCGCAGCCGAACTGTATGCAGAATCCGCCGCAGGCCAATGCCGCTCCGGCAGATGTTACAAGCTGATTGTAATTTCTTGGTTTGGAAGCGATTGCCTCCAACTCCTCCTCGTACTGTTCGAGAGAGAAATGCTTTCTTACAGCCTTGAACGTCAGGTGGCTGATGCTCTCGATGGTGGTGAAGTTGATTCCGTTCTTCACTCGTTTCTGGAACTTGGTGAAGGAATGTGCCTTATCGCTGTAGTTTACCATCAATATGTTATGGTCAATGAACAAGTGCAGGTTGTCCTCGTCAAATCCGAGAAACAATGCCGCCCTTACCATGTTTCTTCTGATCCTGTTGGTGTCTGCTGAACTTTCCAGGAGCAACTGTCCTGTTCTCAGCAGCACGTCAAGCCTTTTTCTCAGGGACAGCAGCTGGTTGTCGTTCTTGTTCTTGTTCAGGTTATCCTGCTGGTCCTTGACCTGTTCGATCTCTTTCACATCGGCCTGACTCAGACTCAAGCCTTCTGTAGCCTTCGCCATCATTTCCGGCGATGCCTGCAGATTCATTCCTTTCTTCATTGCAATATAGGTTTTCGTATTCTACAAAGTTACAATGACTTGCCGAATGCACAAAATAATAAAACGGATAATGTGATTCTCGGGTCAGACCATTCTCCAGGAGGAAACCTCTCGGCTTAGAACTTCATTCAGTGGTGTCAATGTCTTTCCGCCGTCAGTGTCGCCGTCGATCCATGCTTTATATTTTTCCGCATCCGTGGAGCCTATGGCTATGAGCCCCTTTATATTGTCCCGGCACAGCCTCTCAAGCAATATGTGGAAACCCGGCCCGTGGTTCGGCTCTTTCAGGTGCGAAAGTTCGTGGAGAATCACGTAATCGCACAGCGGCTCAGGCAAACGCACCAGATTCAGGTTAAGGTTTATGTTGCCGGCACGGGAGCAGCTTCCCCAGTTCGATGAATTGTGCTTTATGGTGAGCCTTCTGTACTGGAACCCGTATCTCTCAGCGAAAATTGAAATCTTCCTGTCCAGCAGCATCTTGGCTTCCTCGCGCAGCACTTCCACCAGGACCTTCCGGAGTCCCGGCTGGCTCGCCTCGGGAGGAAAAATTATCTGCTTGAGCATCATCGGCCTGTCAATGCTGTACCATAGCCTGCTCATGGCCTCAGGGTATTCCGAAGGAGCGGTGCGTATCTTGACTGAAAGCTGTCCGGACATGGTCGGCTGCTCTATGAAAATGATTTTTGAAATCAACGTGTTCAGGCTTGTTCCGTCAGCGATGACACCCACGGACCTCCCGTCCAGAACAGCATTTTCCGAATGCTTCTTCTGCCGATTCAGCGCATCCCTGATCCACTCGCGCCTTTTCTCAAGATAATTTATTCCGTCCTGGTATCTCAGGCTCCATGGAACCGTCACGGAAATCCTTCCTCCGTATTTGTTCTGGACTCCCTTGACACGGATGCTCACAGCCCTGCTGCGGACGTTTTTCCGCAGTACGACAATGCCGAATTCCGGGTCTTCATATAACTTTTCTGTCATTGTTTCGTCTCTGTTCGAAGAATAGAAATAGCCTGTGCCACTGTCAATGCTTCTGAAGCCTTGAATCCACCTGTCCTGGTCCTGCGCAGTCCGTCAAGATGCGCTCCGGAGCCGAGAGCCTCGCCCAAGTCCCTCGCGAGAGCCCTGACATAAGTCCCTTTGGAGCATGCCACGCGGATGTCTGCGTGAGGAAGATGCAGCGCGCTGTTGTCAGTCACATTGATACGGCTGTTGCGTAAATTCTCGGAGCCGTCGCTGTTTTTCGTGGAGGAGAACTCGTTGCTGTCCATCTCCATATTGTCTTCCGGCAGTCCGTCTGGACAGAAACGCAGAAGCTCCATTTCGGTAATGTTTATCCACTGCTTGTTCAGCGTGTCCGTGGCCGAATGGTCGAAACCGCCCTCGCCGTCTTTCATGCGCTTCCACTCCTTGCGGGCCAGTTCATAAGCCCTTACACCGTCTATGGATTTTGCCGAGAAAAGCGGCGCCACCTGCTCCTGCTCCCCGATAAAACCCGGAATCACACCTCTGAGCGCCTCCTCGCTGACCCCATCCAGAGGATAGTGCATGTCAATGTCTTTTTCCAGATCGTATGACGGGGTGGTCGCGCCGAAAGAGATGCCGGCGATATATTCCTTCTCGTGCTTCTGAAGTTCCTCGGCACATTTGGTGGCCTTGCCTATGCATACCAGCAGTACCCCTGTAGCCAAAGGGTCCAGGGTGCCTGCATGCCCCACCTTGAGATTTTTCTTGTGGAAATGCCTGCACGCGCAGAACTTGATCTTGCGTATGACGTCAGCGGAAGTCCACCGGTAGGGCTTGTCCACAGGAAGAATAATCCCCTCCGGATAATCATCGATGTTTCCGGAGAGGATTATGTCTTGAATATTTTCATTGTTTATTGTCAATGCCATTATCTGCATGGTATTTTTTCGATTCTCCTCTCGTGCCTTCCGCCCTCGAATGGAGTCTCAAGCCACACCTTGGTAATCGCCTGAACCATACGGTAGGAAATGAACCTTGCAGGCATCACGAGCACATTGGCATTGTTGTGAGCCTTTACTAGGCGGCCGATTTCCGTTCCCCAGGCAAGTCCGGCGCGGATTCCCTGGTGCTTGTTCAGGGTGATGGCCATACCGTTGCCGGTACCGCACATTGCGATTCCGCAGTCCACTTCGCCTTTTTCCACAGCATTGGCGAGAGGATGAGCGACATCAGGATAGTCAATGCTCTCTGGTGAGTCTGTTCCGAAATCTACCGTTTCGTATCCCAACTTCTGGAGATAGGGGATAAGCTTGCATTTGTAATCAAATCCAGCGTGGTCGCTGCAAATACCTATTTTCATAGCAATATGTTTAATGTTATTCTCTTCCGAGACGCTCTCCAGCATACTTCATGCGGGCTGCAAATTCATCTTTGCCGATAAACGACAGTATGTCAGCGATTCCAAGTCCGCTTGCCGCTCCGGTAATGGCCAGTCTGATGCAGTTCATGACCTTTCCCATCGGCCAGCCCTGTTCGCGGATATAATCCTCCAGGTACGGTTCAATGTTCTCCTTCGTGAATGCTCCTTCGTAGCCGCACACGTGCTCAGTTACCTGATATGCAGGCTGATAGCCTTCCGCTTTCCAGAACTTGTCGGCATCCTTCGCGAGGAACGGTGCAGTGAGACTGTCGTCATATACTTTCGCGCGGGGATCCGCAGCACGTCTCGTGTCCACAGGTTTTGCGGCTTCTGCTGCTGCACCTGCCTTCACTCCGAACTGTCCATATTCTGCAGGCGAAACGAAGAGACAGGAAGCGTTCAGCCAGATGTCCTTCACGAATGAAGCCCTCTCCTTTACGAATGTGACGACATCGTGTGCATATTCTTCAGTGACGATATGATTCTTGAAATCCACGCCCTTGCCGGCAAATGAAGCCCCTGCCGTCAATGCGCATGCAGGGCACTCGACTACCTGGATGCCATGGCTTTCCAGCTCAGGAATGAACAGCTTGGTGAGCTCGTCGTCTGACTTCATCCTGAGATATTCCTTATTGTACCATTTGGCTTTTTCAGGATTGAATCTTGCGCCTGACTTGATGACGCGGTCCAGAGAGAATACTTTCACGAGCTCGTCAATGCTGAAGATCTCCTGGTCTGTTCCGGGGTTCCATCCGAGCATCGCAAGCATATTGACAAAAGCCTCCGGGAAGTATCCGTCTTCACGATATCCATGGGAAACTTCGCCCTCTGCATTGACCCATCTGAGCGGGAATACAGGGAATCCGAGCCTGTCGCCGTCGCGTTTGCTGAGCTTGCCTTTTCCGTCCGGCTTGAGCAGGAGCGACAAGTGCGCGAAACGCGGCATCGTGTCTTCCCAGCCGAAAGCCTTGTAGAGCATGTAGTGCAGAGGCAGTGAAGGGAGCCATTCTTCTCCGCGGATAACCTCGGTGATTTCCATAAGATGGTCATCCACGATGTTTGCAAGGTGATAGGTCGGGAGTTCATCCGCCCTTTTCCACAGGACCTTGTCGTCCAGTGTATCCGTATTTACTTCGATATGGCCTCTGATGAGGTCGTCCATCTTCACGACAGTGTTTTCCGGCATCTTGAAACGGATGGTCCAGCAGTCTGTCGTCTCCAACAGCTTCTTTACCTCGTCTTCCGGCAATGTCAGCGAGTTCCTCAGTTCCAGGCGGGTCTGCTGGTTGTAGATGAAAGTGTTGCCTGCAGCCTCTGCCTCAGCCCTTTTCGCATCCAGTTCCTCAGCCGTGTCGAAAGCATAGTAAGCATATCCGTTCTCGATAAGCTGGTCAGCGAACTTTCGGTAGATGCCTTTCCTCTGGGACTGGCGGTATGGCGCATGAGGATGTCTCTCGGATGGAGTCTCCACCACATTGCCGTTCTCGTCCACTCCTTCATCGGCCTTTATTCCGCACCAGTCAAGTGCTTCAATGATATACTTTTCCGCACCGGGCACGAATCTGTGAGAATCCGTATCCTCTATTCTTATGATAAAGTCGCCGCCGTTCTGTTTGGCGAAAAGATAGTTGTACAATGCTGTCCGGACTCCTCCCATGTGCAGAGGTCCTGTCGGGGACGGAGCGAATCTTACTCTTGTTTTTCTGTCCATTTTTACTCCCGGGAAACTCCAGTGCTTCCCATTTACAACCGCAAAATTAGATGTTGTTTTGAAATCTACCAAATTAACTGGCTCTTAAAATCTTTCGGCGTTCCCGCTTGTCTGAATCCCGCTGCGGGACAATGCAGAGTTCTCTGTCAATGCACTTGTGTCGGTGCCCGGTTCCACCACCAGGACCGGGGCAGAATCATAATGGAAATGCGGGCAGTTCACGTTTGTTCCTGTTCCTATCTTGGTGAATGTGGGTTCCGTATCGTTTGACAGTGAAATCTCGCCTGACTGTGGCGTGTATTCATCCGTATAGGTGAAATCTTTCGGGATAGGGATGATCTTGCCGTAATCGCCTCCTGTTATCTCCGAAATGTTCGCCTGGAAGCCGGTGGCGATGACTGTGATGCGGACCGTGTCACCGAACTCGGGATCGTCATCCATAATGATGCCGCGTTTGGATTTCTCCACTTCGCCGGTATATCCGGCCACAAGTTGGCTGATGGCGTTGAGTTCTTCCATCGTGAGGCCCTTGTCATTGCGTCCGACAGTGATGTTGATCAGTCTGTTCTTCGCGGTCTTGAGGTCGAAATCGTTCAGCAGAGGAGAGACAAGTGCTTGTTTTACAGCATCTTCAAGTCTGTTCTTGCCTTTGCCCGTACCGCAGCCCATCAGTGCCATTCCGCTGTTTTTCATCATTGTGATGACATCCTGGAAATCGACATTGATGAAGCCAGGCTTCTTGATGATTTCGATAATGCCTCTGACAGCCGTGGCGAGAATCTCGTCTGCCTTAGGCCAGGCCTCCTGAAGAAGCATGGTCCCGAAGCATGAATAGAGTTTCTCATTATTGATTATCAGCAGGCTGTCCACGTGCCGCTTGAGTTCGAGGATACCGTCATTGGCCTTGGCCATGGCCAGCCTCCCTTCTTCCTTGAACGGAATGGTGACTACAGCCACGGTCAGGATACCTCTGTCTTTGGCCATCTTGGCGATGATCGGTGATGCGCCCGTGCCTGTTCCTCCGCCGAGTCCGGCCGTTATGAACAGCATGCGGGTACCGTTGTCCAATGCGGTCTTGGCGATCAGTTCCTGTGATTCCGACGCGGCAATTTTCGCCCTGTCCGGTTTCGTACCTGCGCCCAAGCCGTCTCCAAGAGGAATCTTGATGGGGACATTGCTTTTTTCAAGTGCCTGGGAGTCAGTGTTGCAGACAATGAAACTGCAACCCTGGATCTTCTGGTTGTACATGTATGTGACGGCATTGCAGCCGCCGCCTCCGACACCGATTACCTTTATCATTGAGTTCTCCGGCTTCCAGTCGGTCGGTAATATCTCAGTAACCTCGTCCATCATATCTTGTTCTCCTTGTTGATTTCGTTGTTAATGGTGTTGAGCTTGAGCGTGAAATTCTTTTTCCATCTCTCGAGCATTCCCTCTTTCTTAGGCTTCTCTTCCTTTTTCGGCTTCTCCTCCTTTTCCTGCTTCTCCTCTCTTTTCGGTTCCGGAGTCCCGGTTTCTGCAGCAGGGCTTTCGCCAGTCTTCTCTGTATCAGGAGTTTCCGTGCTGTCAGTGTCAATGCTGTTTCCTGTATCGTCACCAGGCATGACCGGATTTACTTCTGCCAGCTCATCAGGAGTCTCTTCAATGGCCTCATAAAGTCCGCAGTTGATGTTTTCATCTCTTGCGAGCAGAATCATACCTGCAAGTACGCAGGAGTCACTTTTGAAAATGCTCTCATTTCCTGTCGCCACGAACTTGTGACGCGGAGCGCCCTTCTTTACCATATATCCTGACATTTCCTTGACCAATGCGGTAAGATTAAGCATCTCGGAACCGCCACCGGTAATCACCAGGCCTCTTCTCAAGTCACGGGTAGTGCCGCTTCTCTGAATTTCGTAGAGCATCGCGTCGATGATTTCACGCTCCCTTGCAGTGATGATTTCAGAAAGATAATTCACAGGAACCTGGATATATGGAGACTGGTCTTCCGTCTCGATCTGGAGAGTCTTGTCATTGATGCTGGTAAGATTTTCCGTGAGACATCCGCCGTAGGACTTCTTGAGATTCTCTGCAAGTGTCTCAGTCAGACCGCATTCCAGATTTATGTCCCCGGTTATGTTGCCGGCGCCGAACGGGATTCCGTAATAGTCTATCAGGACCTTCTTCTTGAAAATGCTTATGGATGTCGAACCTGCTCCGAAGTCTATAAGGCCGATGCCGTTGTTGGTCTCGTCCTCAGTCAGCACCGATCTTGCGCTGGCCAACGGAGCGAAATAAAACCTGGCAATGCCGATGCCCAATTCATTGAACATCCTAGTGAGATTGATTACAGGAGTGTTCCTGCCGATGAACACCTTGAAATTGCCGGTCAGCTCTTCGCCGGTCATGCCGATAATGTCGTTCTCTATCTGCTGGATATAGTCGTCTGTCGAGAATGACTGTGCTATCGCACCGTAAATGCGTTCTTTGTTGCTGATCTGTTCTTCCAGCTTCACTTCGGCAAGGTCCTTTGTGGCATTGACCTCCTCCTCGCAGATGCAGTCTTCAGGATTGCTCCTGCTCATTGTCCCTGTGGCATCCATTTTACGGATATTGCATTTCGGTAATGCCACTACCGCCTGCTTTATCTTGATGCTCAGTTCTTCCTCAGCCTGTCTGATGAGTTTCCCGAGAACTGTTTTGGCCTTGGTAGGGTTTATGACCTCACTTCCGACAACACCGTCTGACGGAAGCGATCTGTGGAACAGAATTTTCGTGTTGTTTCCTTCTACCAGCGCCACTCCGAGCGAAATCTTGCTGGAGCCCATATCCACGGCTGCTATAATTCTTTCAGTGATTCTATCTGTTTCCATATTAGAGTTCTTTATTTTCTGCAAACTATCTGTCCGTCGAAAGATACATTGACCTTGGTATATGCGTCAGCCCCTTTCTCAGGCACGATAAATTTATAATAATCTTCGATTTTAGCAAACTTCTTCTTGAATTCGTCAGGCCTTCCGATTTCAAACTTCTCGCGTCCGTTTCTCGGGACGATCACGAGATGCCCGTTTCCTTCCACGTGAATCTGCGCCACGGCATCCCGCCATTTCCTGTTCTCGTTAAGATACTGCACGAATGCCAGGATGCCTTCCACCCAGGCCTTTTCGTATTTCGTTTTCGGCAGACCCTTGTAGTCCCTGCTGATATCCAGCGGAATGGCCCCGTCCACAATAGGCACTCTTGAAGTGAACTTCTTCTGCAGCGGGAATATGAATCCGGTCTCGTCTGCGTACCATCCTCCCTTGTCGGAAATGAATCTCACGACCGGCTTCCGCTGCGAAATCATTATGTGCAATGTGCCGTCTGTCGTGGTGTAGGCCTCACTTTTCTTTATTGCGCTCTTCTTGTCCAGGACCTCCTCGATTTTGCCGAGATCTATTTCCTCGAGCCTTTTTCCCGAGCAGTTTCCATAGCCTTTGGCAATGTAGCCCTTCACGTCGTCAGCATTGATGAAATTCATGTCGTCGCTGAATTCGACCACTATAGAAGAACATGTGGTCGTCTGGATTCCGGCATGGTGCTCCCTTCCGGAAACGAACAGTATTCCGGCAATGCCCGCAAGCAGCAGTCCTGCGACAATGTATTTTATGTGGGCCTTGAAATTCATCTTTACAGTCTCTTTCTCAGCAGTTCCGTTATCGGTCCGATGAATCTGTCAATGTTGCCTGCACCGAAGGTGACGAGCACGTCGAGAGGCTCTTTGGCCAGGTAATCCATCAGTTCTTCTTTCTTCAGCAGCACTTTTTCAGGAGCAGTGACCTTGTCGAAGATGATTTCGGAGGTGACTCCCGGTATCGGTTCTTCCCTTGCAGGGTAAATGTCCAGAAGGATGAGCTTGTCCACCTTGCTCAGTGCCTCGGCGAACCCGTCAGCAAAATCGCGGGTGCGGGTGAAGAGGTGAGGCTGGAAAACCGCGGTCAGCTTTCTTCCCGGGAAAATGTCCCTCATCGAACTTATGGCCGTGCTCAGCTCTTTCGGATGGTGAGCGTAATCGTCTATGTATGAGAGCTTTTCCGTGTTGAGGTGGATGTCGAGTCTGCGCTTTACGCCCTGGAAAGTCCCGAGCGCTTTACGTATTTCCTCAGGATTGATGCCGTATGTCAGGCAGATGGCCGCAGCAGCAATGCCGTTCTCCACATTGACCCATCCTGGCGTGCCGCATTTTACATTTTCGATGACTCCTCCCGGATAAACCAGGTCGAAACTGAAGTAGCCGAGGCTGTCCGGCTTCGGATTCCTGGCGTAGAAATCAGCGGAACTGTCATTGTAATGGTAGGTGAGGATTTTGGCGGATGTGTCTGCCGGAGTGATGTCCAGACCGAGTTTCGCGATGACGGTGCCGTGAACCTGCGACGCGAATGCCTTGAACGCCTCATGAACGTGGTTGAGGTCCCCGTAAATGTCCAGATGGTCAGCGTCCATGGCAGTAATCACGGCGATTTCTGGGTGAAGCTGCAGGAAGGAACGGTCGAATTCGTCCGCCTCCACGACCACGGTATCCGTATGGCTCATGAGCAGGTTCGTGTCGTAGTTCTTGGAAATTCCGCCCAGGAATGCCGAGCAGCCTTCGCCGCTTTCTTTCAGGATATGTGCCGTCAATGTGCTTGTAGTGGTCTTGCCGTGTGTTCCAGAAACAGCGAGGCAACGCTCTCCGTCAGTGATTTCTCCCAGAACCTTGGAGCGTTTCAGGACCTTGTAGCCGTGCTCCTGGACATATACGAGTTCGCCCATGTCATGCGGGATGGCAGGCGTATAGACTACCAGCGTGTTTTCCACGTCTTTCGGGATGAAGTCCGTATTGTCCTCATAGTGGACGTCGATTCCTTCTTTCTGCAGGGCGTCGGTCAATTCGGACTCCGTCTTGTCGTAGCCCGTTACGTTCAGGCCCTTGAACTTGAAGTATCTGGCGATGGCGCTCATGCCGATTCCGCCGATTCCGATAAAATATATGTTCTTGTATCTTGTTGCCATAATGCTTATCTGTTGACTAGTTTATATGCCTCTTCTGCAATGACGTCGGCCGCCCTTGTCATTGCCAGTTTTGCAATGTTCTTCTGCATTGACTCTATCTTTTCATTGTCCGAAAGCAGCGCGACAGCGGACGGCAGGAGTTTTTCAGGCGCTTCGGCGTCTTTTATGAGCATAGCTGCGTCCTTCCTCACGAGAGCCATTGCGTTGTGCGTCTGGTGGTCTTCGGCCACATTGGGCGACGGAACGAAGATGGCTGCCTTGTGTGCGGCGCAGAGTTCTGAGACCGTGCTGGCGCCGGAACGCGCAATCACCACGTCAGCCACCGCGTAGGCCAAGTCCATGCGGCCGATGAAGTCGCTGTGATGGATGTATTTCAATGTCGCTCCTCCCTTGCCCTGGGCTGCCGCTTCTTCCATGAACCTGTCAGTCGCGCTCTTGTAGTATTTGCCGCATTGCCACAGGATCTCAATGCCTTCACCGCCGGGACAGCCGTCATTGATCCAGTTCTGGACGGATTTGTTCAATGTTCCGCTTCCGAGGCTTCCGCCGGTAATGAGAATGTGCTTTTTGCTGGCGTCAAGGCCGTAATATGTGAGGCCCTCCTCTTTCATCTGCTCTGTCGGCGGCACTATTTCCTTGCGGATCGGATTGCCTGTCATGACTATCTTGTCGGCTGGGAAGAACCTTTCCATGCCTTCATATGCGACACAGATCTTGCCGGCTTTCTTGCCGAGAATCTTGTTGGTCAGCCCCGCAAAACCGTTCTGTTCCTGTATCAATGTCGGGATGCCTGCTCTTTCGGCAGCCATCAGCAGGGGAGCGCTGGCATATCCGCCTACGCCGATTGCGATGTCCGGCTTGAACTCACGGATGATCTTGCCGGCCTTGCATATGCTGGCTATTACCTTGAACGGGGCCTGGAGGTCATTGACGATATTGTGGAGGGTGAGTTTGCGCTGCAGCCCCACAATCGGCAGCCCGATAATCCTGTAACCTGCCGTCGGAACCTTTTCCATCTCCATCTTGCCTTCAGCACCCACGAAAAGTATTTCGCTTTCAGGGCAGAGTTCCTTCATCTTGTTGGCGATGGATATGGCCGGGAATATGTGTCCGCCCGTTCCGCCGCCGCTGATTATGATTCTCAATGCTTTTTTCGTTTCCATCATTCCTCCGTTTTTGGTTCATTTTCCGCCTCGCTGTCTTCAGTCGTGCCGTTTTCTGCGGCTGCAGCGAGTTCCTTCTGCCGGTTCTCTTCCAGGAGCTTGTCCTGGGCCATCCTGCTGACAGACAGTATGACTCCGAATGCGATACTCATTGCCAGGAAAGAGCTGGTTCCGTAGCTTATCATCGGGAGTGTCTGTCCCGTGTGGAAAAACAGTGCATCAGCATTGACAAGCATATGGAAAAGCGCCTGGCCGGATATCAGAAGAATCAGTCCGGCAATCAGTGTCCTCACATAGCGGTTGTCGCAATATCGCACTATGACCGCTCCCCGGGCAATCAGACTGCCATACAATATCATTATGAATATGCTGAACAGCAGGCCGTATTCTTCTACTATGAAGGCATACATGTAGTCTTCGTACATCACCGCCACGACATATCTCTGTGTGCTGTTTCCTGGTCCTTTGCCGAACAGTCCGCCTTCGCTTATGGCAATTTTCGCGCTTATCTCCTGCATGTTGTCATCCAGGATGTTCTGGAATTCCAATGTGCCCTGCTTGGTGGCGTGAAGTTCCTTCAGCGGATCGCGGTTCTCCAGTCTGCTTATGACTGTGCCGACCCTGGTGAATAATTTGCCTCCGGAAATGTAGTATGTGCCAAATATAAGTGACGCACCTGCGGCCCCGATAAGGATCATCTGACAGATATACTTCTTTTCGAGACCTGCGATTATGGCGGTCAAGAACAGTATCACTCCGATTATCAGTGTGCTGGAAAAGCCGCCTCCGGCTACCATCAGGCACACGAAAGCGATAGGGAATATGATGTAGAAGTAGCGCTCTCCGGTTTCGGTGCCGAGCCACTCGAACTGCAGCTTCTTCGCCAGTTTCTTTGCCAATGTGGTCTTTCCGTCCTTCAAGGCCTGCATTGCCCATGCCAGGTACATTATCATGAATACTTTCACGAATTCATACACGTGCAGCTGCAGACCGAAGACTTTGATGACGCGCCATGCGGAATTGATGGGGGCAGCCTCGAAGACTTTCGGAATCTTGAGATGAAGGTTCAGCCAGAGCAGCAGGAATGCGGACAAACAGAAACAATATCGTGAGAAGAACCAGAATACTCCGACATTGCAGAAATAGTAGATGAGCAGCAAAGCTGTCATGCCGATGCAGATGGTGATCATCTGCTTTACCGCATAATCGATTCTGGAGCCGTGCTCGCTGATGGCCAGCTGGGATGTGGAGGATGAAATCGTCAGGAGTGATATGAAAATGAGTCCGAAGAGAATCACCCAGATGACTTTATCCCCTTTAAGCCGCTCCAGCAGCCCGTTATTTCGTTTCTTTGCAATGCCCATAACCGTTCTGGACTTACAGGTTTCTTACAGCAGCCTTGAACTTTTCGCCCCTGTCCTCATAGCAGGTGAAAAGGTCGAAACTTGCGCAACAAGGACTCAGCAGTACCACATCCCCGTCTTTTGCATAGGATGCTGATACTTTCACTGCCTCGTCAGCAGAGAGTGTGTCCTTCATGTTTTCTTTTCCGACAATGCTTTCGAAGGCTTCGTGGAATTTGCGGTTGTCCTTTCCCATGCATACGATGGCCTTGACCTTCTCTTTCACGAGGTCTTTCAGCACTTCGTAGTCGTTGCCCTTGTCAGTTCCTCCGACAATCCATACTACCGGTCTTGTCTGACATTCGAGCGCATACCAGGCTGCGTCCACATTGGTCGCTTTCGAGTCATTGACATAAAGCACTCCTCCTACGCTGAGAACCGGTTCGAGTCTGTGCTCGATAGGCTCGAAAGTAGAGAGTGAGTTGCGGATTATTTCATTGTCAATGCCGCTTGCCTTGGCAGCGAGCGCAGCGGCCATCGAGTTGTAGATGTTGTGTTTTCCGCCGAGGGCGAGGTCTCTCAGGAAGATGTCGCACTCGTCATCTTCGTATTTTACGACGATGGTATCATCCTTCAGGTAAGCGCCCTGCTCGACTGTATCTTTCTGAGTGAAAGGCAGTTTCTTGGCTTCGAGCACGATTTTGTCCAGATGGTTGATGGTGATTTCATCGTCTGAGTCGAATATGAAGCAGTCCTCGGGACGGAGATTCCTTACCAGTCTGAATTTGGCTCTGACGTAGTTTTCCATATCGTAGCCATATCTGTCGAGGTGGTCTGGAGTTATGTTCGTGATGATGGCGATGTCCGGCCTGAACTCATAGCAGTTGTCCAGCTGGAAACTGCTGATTTCCAATACGTAGTAGTCGAAATGCTCGGTGGCCACCTGATATGCGTAGCTCTTGCCGATGTTGCCGCCGAGACCTACGTTGAGTCCGGCCTCCTTGAGCAGGTAGTAGATCAGCGAGGTTGTCGTGGTCTTGCCGTTGCTTCCGGTTACGCATATTTTCTTCGCGGTGTCGTATCTGCCTGCGAATTCTATTTCTGAGATGATATGTATGCCGCTTTCGGTGATCTTCCTGACCATAGGGACGGTGTCCGGAATTCCCGGGCTCTTTATGACCTCATCGGCATTGAGTATCAATGACTCTGTGTGATGGCCCTCTTCGAAAGGAATGTCCCATTTCTTCAGAAGTTCAGCGTGTTCTTTGGCGATTGCTCCCTTGTCAGAGAGAAATACGTCGAAACCTTTCACTTTGGCGAGCACTGCAGCGCCCGCTCCGCTTTCCCCTCCGCCTAAAACTACAATTCGCTTTTTGTTGTCCATATCGTATTCTGTTTTTCAATGTTCTAAATTTTCATTCTCGTCGGAGCGGTGTACCATGCGCGAATTGTTTCGCCATCGTACCCCCGTCCTTCGGACTGCCCCCGGGGGCCATTTCGCTTCCCTCCGGTCGCGGTCGGTAAACCGACTACCTTATCTTGAGCAAGGCCAGCGTGGCGACTGCCAGAATCAGCCCCACAAGCCAGAACCTCGTCACGATCTTCGCTTCCGGTATCGGGTGGCTCGGCCACTGTATCTTGGCCGGTATCCCCACCTTCTGATAATGGTGGTGCAGCGGCGCCATCCTGAAAATTCTCTGCCCGGTTCCATATTTGATTCTCGTACGCTTGAACCAGAACCGCTGTATCAGCACAGAAAGGCTTTCCACGAAGAAGATGCCGCACAGCACAGGGAGCATAAGCTCTTTTCTCAGGAGAATGGCGCTTACACCGATGATGCCGCCGATGGCAAGACTTCCCGTGTCACCCATGAACACCTGAGCCGGATAGGAATTGTACCACAGGAATCCTAACAGGGCGCCTACGAATATCGACATGAATACCGCGATTTCTCCCGTCCCCGGTATGTACATGATATCCAGATAGTTGGAGTTTATGAGGTTGCCGCTCAGCCATGCCAATATACCGAGCACAATGCCCACTATCGCGGATGTGCCCGCGGCAAGTCCGTCCATTCCGTCAGTGAGGTTGGTTCCGTTCGAGCAGGCCGTGATGACTATAACTATCATTATCACATAGATGGCCCATTTGCAGTACCATCCCCATTTGCCGCTGAACGGCGACAGCCATTTGTAGTCGAATTCGTGGGCCTTGATGAACGGAAGCGTAGTCTTGGTGCTCTTTATGATATTCTCCATCTTCCATCCGCTCTGGCTGACAATGGTCTCGCTGTCCACATCCACGTTCTCGCTTCCCTGCGGCAGATAATGGGTGCTGTCGGCATCAGCTTCAATGCGGACTTTCTCTCTTATGACAATGTCGTTGTTGAAGCACACTGTCAGACCGACTATACAGCCCAGTATGACTTGCAGAATGAGCTTTCCTCTTTCGCTCATGCCTTCCTTGTCGTGCTTGAATACCTTTATATAATCATCGGCGAAACCGATTCCGCCGCACCATACAGTGGTGAAAATCAGCAGCTGAGTATATATGTTGGTCAAGTCGCAGAAAAGCAGGGCGGACACCAGGATGGCAAGCAGGATGATGACACCGCCCATAGTCGGGGTGCCCTTCTTCTGCATCTGACCTTCGAGTCCGAGATCGCGGATCGTCTCGCCAATCTGCTTTTTCTGAAGCCATCTGATGATTCTCCGTCCGGCGAAGAACGATATCAGCATTGCCGTAACGAATGCAAGCATCGCTCTGAATGACAGGTAGCCCATCAGCCTCTGTCCAGGTATGTCGTAGTCTGACAACAGTTCGAACAGGTGGTAAATCATATCTGCTCCTCCATTGATTTGAATACTTCTTCTACTATTTCCCGCTCATCGAAGTGGAGATGCTCGGTACCTATAATCTGATATGTCTCATGCCCTTTTCCGGCCAGCAGAATCACTGCTCCCTCCGGTGCGAGCGTTATTGCGGTGCGGATGGCCTCTTTCCTGTCGGAAATGAACAATGCCTTCGCCAATCCTTTCTGGCTGAAGCCTTTGCGTATATCCTCCAATATGTCTTCCGTCTTCTCGGTACGACTGTTGTCTGATGTCACGAAGATTCTGTCAGCATATTTTTCTGCCACCTGTGCCATCTCCGGGCGCTTGGTCTTGTCCCTGTCGCCGCCGCAGCCGAAAAGGCAGATGATATGTTTTTTCGGGCCAATGTCCCTGAGAGTCTTGAGTACATTCTCCATCGCGTCAGGAGTATGTGCATAATCAATGATGACAGAGATCTTGTGAGGGCCGTGGAGAGTCTCCAGACGCCCTTTCGCCGATTCCAGTCTGCTGAGTTGGACCAATGCCTCGTCACGGTCCGCGCCCACGCATATTGCGGCAGTGTAGATGGCGAGAAGGTTGTAGGCATTGTGCTGTCCGATCAGTCTGGTCCAGACTTCCTGGCCGTCGATTCTGAGCTGCATCCCGTCGAATCCTTCTTCGATAATCCGGCAAGTGTGGTCGGCGATGCTTCTGCAGGAATAGGTCACTACCTTCGCCTTTGTGTTCTGGACCATCACCATTCCGTTCTTGTCGTCGATGTTGGTGATGGCAAACGCGTCTGACGGCAATGTGTCGAAGAACAGTTTCTTGCATCTGAGATACTCTGCAAATGTCTTGTGGTAATCCAGATGGTCGTGCGTGAGGTTGGAGAATATGCCGGCCTTGAATTTCAGTCCGGTAACTCTTTCCTGTTCCATTCCGATGGAACTCACTTCCATAAAGCAGTAGGAGCATCCTTCATCCGCCATCTGGCGGATCAGGGAATTGATGGTGATAGGGTCGGCAGTTGTGTTGGCCGTCTCCAGACGCCTGTCTCCCACATAATTGGCTATCGTGGAAAGTAGTCCGCATTCATATCCCAGCCCCTTGAACAAGTGGTAAAGCAGGGTGACGGTAGTCGTCTTGCCGTTGGTCCCTGTGATTCCTACAAGAGTAAGTTCGCGGGACGGATTGCCATAAAAGTCAGCCGCTGCCATGGCCTCGGCGTGACGGGAATTGGCTACCTGCACAAATGCGATTTCATCTGTGGAGATTTTGCCTTCCATGGCATTGACCTGGGCCTCGAGCTCCTGCCTGTCCTCATACATTATGGCTGTGGCACCTGAGGAAAGTGCCGAGCCGATAAACCGGTGGCCGTCGCTTGCGTAGCCTTTTACGGCAATGAACATTGACCCCGGGACTACTTTCCTGGAGTCGCTGCAAATCGCGCTGATTTCCTTTTTCATGTCCCCGCGGCAGTCGATTGCTCCGCAGTTGCCGATTATCTGTTCAAGTCTCATATCCTTCACTATATCATGTCCAGGCCTCTATTCAAGCCTGATTGTAATCTTTTCTCCGGCGGCCAATGTCGAACCTGCGGCAGGGCTCTGGCTCACCACGTGGCCGATTCCCGAGTACAGGCATCTGTAACCGTCATTTTCTATCGCGTAGATGGCATCCATCAGACCGAGTCCTTTCAGGTTCGGAACCTTTCCGTTCTTCGCGGTCCTCGGCGTATCCATGGACATCACCGGCATATCTCCTTCTTTCTCAATTAGTTTGCCCCATCTGCTGTCGGCCGTGTAGAGGTACTCGTTTATCTCGCGCAGAATACGCGCAGGGATGTTTCCTCCATATACGCTGCGGCGTGTCGGATGGGTGTATATTACTGCAATCGCCGAATAGACAGGGTTTTCTGCAGGGAAAAATCCTACGATTGACGCCTGGTATTTTCTCGCCTGGTCAGGTCCTGACTTGTATGAAGCCTTTTTTCCTTTCCCCGCACTGAAAACGATGTGGGACGTTCCTGTCTTTCCCGCGAAAGTCAGAGGCGCACCCTTCATCTTGCTTGCTGTACCTTCCTTTGCGATTTTCATCAGACCTGCCGTTATGCTGTCTGCAGTAGCCTTTGAGCAGATAGAACCGTTCAGCACGGAAGGCCCTTTCTTTTCCTTTACTATTCCGTTCTCCTCGATGTCTTCCACCAGGTAAGGCTTCATCATCTTGCCTTTGTTGGCTATGGCATTGTAGAATGTCAGTGTGTGCAGCGGCGTGACGCTCACGGAGTAGCCGATCGCCATTGACCCGAGAGTGGTCCCGCTCCACTCGTTCCTGTTCTCAGGGGATGGAATATACGGGGATGCAAATCCGTTCAGGTCAAAATCGTAACTTTCTCCGAGCTTGTACATGTACAGATTGTCAATGAACTTCTTCGGATTGTCCGTATAGTGGTCCATCGCGAGTTTCCTGAAAATGTAGTTGGAGGAAATCTCGTATCCGTGCAGTACGGACATCGTCTTCTTGTGCGTAGTCCTCTCGTAATCCCGAATGTGGCTGTCTCCGTTCTTTCCCTCGAAATACGGAAGGTTTCCGCCGTTGGTCGCCAGCTCGTCAGAAAGCTTCACCCTGTAGTCTTCCATTACGCTCATCAGGGTTGCCGTCTTGAATACGGAACCCGGCTCTCCGCGACGTCCGATAGCATAGTTGTAGGTTTCGTTCAATGCCCCTGAAGTGCTGTCCCTCACGAGATTGACCATCGCCTTGATGGCTCCGGTCTTCACGTCCATGACTACCACGCAGCCGCCTTCGATCACCGTCTCCTCTTTCAGGTATTTGCGCATTGCATTGTCCGCAATGTCCTGAAGGTCAATGTCAATGGTGGTCCGTATGTCGTATCCGTCTTTCGCATTGACCCAAGAACTGTCCCTGTTGGTAATCTGGCTCTTGTCGCTTCTCTTGGTCCAGCGGTATCCGTCTGTTCCGTGGAGAATGTAGTTGTATTTGCCCTCGAGTCCGATGGCATTGTTCCCGTTGGACTTGTCATTGTCCTTCACATAGCCGATGACACGTCTTGCGAGCGAGCCGTAAGGGTACTGTCTGGTGTCTTTCTTGGTCACGATGATGCCGCCCTTGTTGCCGCCCTGGTTGAAAAGAGGCAGGGCCTTCACTTTCTGCAGCGTCTCATGGTCTATCGTGCCGCCGATTTTCAGGTATTTGTTTCCCTTGTTCCTTTCGTTGAGGATGGTGGCTCTCCAGTATTCGCTGCTCTTGCCGTAGATGGCATACAGTCCCTTGGCAAGGTCGGCGACTGATGCTCTCCACTCCTCTTCGTGCTCCTCTCCATGCTTGTCAATCAGCTTCCCGTGTTTGTCTCTGGCGGAAAATTCCTCTTTCCTGACAGTACAGTCCATATAAACCTGGTACATAGGTACGGATATGGCCAGCAGTCTTCCGTCAGATGACAATATGGCTCCTCGAGTAGGTTCCGCCACCACTTTCCTGCTCTTTGCGCGGAAAAATTTCAGGTAAGGGTCGCTGTCAATGAAGTTGCACTGCAGGTACACGATCCGTGCTGCAATCCATATGCAGGTAACACAGAATATCACGTACATTACTCTGAGGATATTGCTTTCTCTCTCTTTGTTCTCTTTCATAGCCGTCTCCTCATCAGTTTTTCTCTTTGGCATCCAGCCTGTCCGCCGGTTTTACCGGGAAACCCACTGTGGAATTCTTTTCCTTCAGGAGTTCCGATGCGGTGGACATTCTGCCCATCTTGGCGAGCTGCACCATCTTTTCAGTGTGGTAGATTTTGAGCTCGTTGAGGACAGCCTTGTTTTTCTCCACACGCCCGAATGTCCCTTCAATGCCGATCTTGACCAATATCATCAGCCATACCATCAGAAACAGGGCAGTGTAAGACAAGAAGTATTTTACTGCACCCAGTCTTACCGGCAGTTCGCCGCGGAGGGAATCTATCACGAAGTCCTTCAATTTCTTTCCGAAGTCTCTCAGTTTCATATCATTGCCCCTCCTCGACTCTTTCCGCTACCCGGAGTTTCGCGCTTCTCGCCCTCGTGTTGGATGCGATTTCGCTTTCCTGCGGCAGCACAGGTTTTCTTGTCAATGATCTGAACGGCGCGAGGATGTTCCCGTAGAAATCCTTCTTCACCTCGCCCTGGACATTGCCGGTCTTGATGAAGTTCTTCACCATCCTGTCTTCGAGCGAATGATAGGTGATGACTGAAAGGATACCGCCTTCTTTCAATGATTCCGCAGCCCCGGACAGGAACTTTTCCAGTGAACGCATCTCGTGGTTTACCTCTATGCGCAGCGCCTGATATATCTTGGCGAGTACCTTGTGGCTGGCAAATCCGGGAAGTGCGGGCTCTATGGCCTTGTCCAGCTCTCCTGTAGTGCGGATTTCTCCGGCATTGCGTGCGGAAACTATCAGGCCTGCGATTTTTCTGGCATTGTCCACTTCGCCGTACAGTCTCAGTATCCGTTCAATGTCCGCCTGCTCATACTTGTTCACGATTTCTGCCGCTGTCAATGCCGCCTCTGTATTCATCCTCATGTCCAGTGGGGCGTCAAACCTGAATGAGAAGCCTCTCTCCGCGGTGTCGAACTGGTGCGAAGAGACCCCGAGGTCTGCAAGAATGCCGTCCACTTTGGCGCATTCCTGCAGGTCGGATGATGATGCGTCGAATTCTCCGACAGCACCTTCCAGCGTCTTGGACATTACGAAATTGTGAATGTATCTGAAGTCGGCGCGGATGAGAATCAGCCTCGGATCATTGATCCTGTTGCCTATCGCGTCGCTGTCACGATCGAAGGCGATGACTCTTCCCGATGGAGACAAGCGTGAAAGAATCTCAGCGGTATGTCCACCGCCTCCGAATGTGGCATCTATGTATATTCCTGAAGGATTGGTGATTAAGGCTGAAACGCTCTCGTCCAAAAGCACCGGTGTATGATATTCTGACATTGCTCCTGTTTTACTGCTGAGAGATCTTCTCGGCAAGAGCGATGTACTGATCGTTGGAAATGCGACTGGCCTCGAATTTCTCCTTGGCCCAGATTTCGATCTTATAGTCGTTGCCAGAGAACACAACCTCCTTGGTTACACCAATTGATTCCAATAGCTTCTTGGGGATCGAGAGTCTGCCGATCTTGCCGTCAGGCTCGACTACGGCTCTGTCTCTCATATATTCTCTCCAAAAAGCGGCGTGCTCCCTGTTGAACATGTTGAGTTTTGATTTGACTTCCATGCTCTGTCGCTCCCACTCTTCGTAGGTGTACATTTCGAGGCAGTCCTCGAAGATGTCCTTCTTGAGAACGAAACGCATGTCTCCTTCGGCAGGCAATACCGATTTGAACGCCGAAGGAAAAACAATTCTTCCTTTGTCGTCTGTCTTTGCGGTATATTCTCCGATGAATGTCATCATTTCAAGTATCGGTAATAGGGTTTCACGCTTTCAGGCCGGGCTGCTTCACTTGACGGTTCGACTCGTGCAGGGATACAGTCCGCCCTTTCCTCGCAAATATAGTGAAACTTTTACAATTTATTCCACTTTGTTCCACTTTTTTACACTTTACGTGAAAAATGATTTCCGGTCATTCATCGGAATTGGTTCCGGTCATTCATTGAAAGTGGCAGGATGTTACAGAATATTGACGGTTATTCTTAGAAAGTTGCTATATTCGCCATATGAGGTGCGCGAGCCTTCTTGGTCAGTCTCATGGATCTCAAAACAATTTCTCAATAAACAGAATGATTATGGAAAATGCAGTTTTGGATGCGATAAAGGGTCGCAGAAGTATCAGAAAGTACAAGGCGGAACAGATTACCGATGACGAATTGCAGACTGTTCTTGAGGCCGGAACATATGCCCCGACCGGAAAAAATCTCCAGTCTCCGTTCATTGTGGCAGTCCAGTCTCCGGAACTTGTCGGGCGTCTTGTAAGGATGAACGCGGAAATCATGGGCAAAGAGGGAAATCCCTATTACGGAGCGCCTACGATAGTCCTGGTTTTTGTTCCGCTTCCGGAAATCAACAAGAATGCCGTTCAGGACGGCTCTCTGGTCCTCGGCACGATGATGCTCGCCGCCCACTCCATAGGTCTCGCTTCATGCTGGATAAACCGTGAGAGGGAAATGTTCTCAACTCCTGCAGGCCAGTCGCTTATGCGTGAGCTGGGTGTGCCGGAAGGCTACATGGGAATTGGAGCATTGTCCTTAGGCTATTCTTCCATCCCGCTCCCGAAACCTCTCCCGCGCAAAGAGAATTACTACAAGGTGGTAAAATAGTGTGAAATCCCCCTAAAGGTTCAATTCCCCTAAATGTGTTTTCATTGAGACTCTGTCATGTCTCAATCCCCCTAACCCCCTTTTCAAGGGGGCACATCAGGGCCTACGGACTTTCCATCGCCTCATGGCTTTCCCTGCCCGCCGACTCCGGCCCGGCATCTGATGATGCCCTGTCTCAATCCCCCTAACCCTGACGCTCCGCGCGGCCTTTGCGTCCTTCACGTATTTGCTGTCGCAAATACCCGGACCCGCTTGTCTCAATCCCCCTAACCCCCTTTTCAAGGGGGCACATCAGGCCTTCGTGCGCACCAGAGCGCATGGCCACCGCTTCGCTGTTCTTCGGCCGGCATCTGATGATGCCTTGTTCGGCACTAGATGGAGGCACCTGCAAAGCAGGAGAGCCTGGTCCTCACGGAGGCTTCTTGTTGCTGGGCATGACCACTTCTGTCAGACATAATTGGAGATTGTAGCCGGAGATGATAGTTTCCGTAAGGCATGATCAGAGAGAAAAACCGAACAACCTGAAATTGATACAACAAACGAAAGTATTGATTCGCAACCAGTTAGCAGATAAAGCGAAAGCCAGGTTACCCACTTTTTCACATAACCTGCATTTGAACATTCACTCTATCTCATTAACATTCAGCGATATACACCAAAAACCGACATGCAGGTTGTTCGACTCAATCCAGTTCTGTGTTGCATCATTCCTCGTGACACACCGCATTTTTTTGTGAGCACCTCTGATATTCCTGATAATCGTTGTCTCACAGAATGTTACTTTATCCGTGAAAACCCGCCTTCTTCCGGACAAGTTGTTCATTTCGAACAACTTATCCGTAAAACCCCACCTGTTTACGGACAAACTTAGCATTTTGAGTCAACTTTTTACAGTAATAGGTTCATGGTGGCGAGCAGGACAGCCTCGCACCGCAAAAAGCTAAACAGCCATGCGGACTCGACTAAGTTAGTGAAGCCGAGCAGACGCATTGCCCGCTTATCTCAATCCCCCTAACCCCTTTTTCAAGGGGCACATCAGGCCTTCGTGCGCGCCAGAGCGCATGGCAACCGCTTCGCTGTTCTTCGGCCGGCATCTGAAGATGCCTCGTTAGACGACCTATTTGGTGCCGAGGAGGAGCAGGATAAGGCTCAAGAGCACAAACAGCAGGTCGAGCGCCTTGGAACGGAGATTTTTCTCGTGAAAGACGACGGCGCCGAAAACGAAGGAAACGAGGACGCTGCTGCGCCTTATCATTGACACGACTGAAATCATCGCTCCTGGCAGTGTCAATGCATACAGGTATGCGAGATCAGCAGCGGTCAATGCAATGGAAATGAACGGGATAGTCCAGCTCCACACGAACGGGACATAATCAGGCTTTTTGCCGTCAGGGGCTTCTCTCAATGCATGTTTGCGTTCTGGCAGCCACACGAAAATCATTATGATGCCCATTATGATGGCCTGATACAAGTTGTACCATCCCTGCACGAAAAGCCGGTCGAGGCCAGCGCCCGAAGATGCCATAAGGTATTTGTCATAAAGTCCACTGCATGCTCCGAGCACGGCAGATGCGATGAGCAGGAGGACCCATACATTGGATTTGAAGTCAATGCCTTCTTTCTTTCCGCTTCTGCTGAGAAGCCAGAAGGAGAAAATCGCCGTACATACACCTGCCCACTGCAGCAGGTTGAGCCTTTCCCCGAATATCAGCATTGCACCGACAAGTGTCATTACCGGTCTGGTGGCGTTGACAGGTCCGACTAGGGTAAGAGGCAGTTTCTTTATGGCGAAATAGCCGCAAATCCAGGATGACAATACGACGAATGCCTTGATGATGACCAGTTTATGCTCGTGCCATCCTCCGTTTGGAATATGCAGACTGCTCTCCGGCGGGATTGTTCCGGTCATTGAGCAGATAATGGACGGCAGGAAAAACAATGTGCAGATTACGGTGTTGATAAGCAGCACCGGTATCACGGCATTTCCCTGCAGGGATTTCTTCTTGAAAACATCATATAGCCCGAGCAATGCTGCTGAGACCAATGCATATGCAACCCACATTTCTGTATCTCCTTTCTATTTTTCCTCTGCGTTTTTCACGTTACGTGATTGATGAGCCCGCAAAAATAGCAAAATTGTTTCTATTTCCGTTTTTGTTGTTTGTTTCCTGCACGCAGGACGTTAGCGATGCCTGGCAGCGGCAAGAGCCCACTCTGCTCAGGGTGCTTCGCAATTCGCCGCTGGCTATGCCACCGTCTGCCAACCACAATCATCAGATACCTCATAAAAGTTACTGGCGACGATGACTTTATAAACTTAGTCAAAGCAGATCATCTCTTTGTCGGTAAAACTAAATTCGCTGTCTTTGATATCGATGGTATAAGTCAGTACCAAAATGACCTAATGCGTCTAGAGTGCAGTAAAATATTGCGGACGTGTTCTCTGTTTGTTATATCCAATAGTTCCTTCGCCTTTCTTTCGCTCTGTCACGGCGGAGATAGTTCTTGATAATCTCTAAATATATAAATAAAATAATGGTATGTGTTCCGTATATTCAATGCACTTCTCCTAGTCTTTGGGAAAGTCTTGTTTTTTTGACATAAAAAAGGACGTGTAATAAAGGCGCAAGGTCGGGAAAAGCTATTAGCATTTAAAAAAATCTATCAACGAGATAGATTTGGAACTTTTTTTCTGTCTTTCTTACTTGGAATTTCTTAGATTTGTACCCTAACACCCAAAGACAACACTTTATGGCCAAAAAGTTCACACTGGCGGAGATGCTTGAGAATCAGCCCGAGAAGTTGAAAGAAGCAATAAGGCTTATTGACGAGCAGTATGTACTGGATCCAGTCTCAAGGGAATCTCTTGAAGTCGTTCTCGACGAACTTCTGAAAGACGAAAGCCTCTTGAAGATTTGTCGGGTATATATGGATAGCAAGTATCCAGATTCCGTTCACTCTTCTGAAAGCGAGCATACTAATGAAGATATCTTGAACCTCGGAGACATCGACGATGATGACGATAAAGGTGAACGTGCGAATGGAGTAGCCGAAGATGATTGTAAGATCTCCGAGATTGATTCGAGAACTAAAAAATCGAGATTTGAGCGCGTGTTAAATGGGGTTTTAAAAGGTAGTAATAAGCCGAAGAAAAATGCGGGTTCTGAATTCTGTGATGCCGTTACAGAAAGCTTTAACATTGATGACTCAAATTGTTCTGGTTACCAATTGCTTTGCAGTATTGACAAAAGCCCTGCCGAATTCCCCGTACACGGCGAGACGGAAGAGATTGTCCCGGAGCATGACCAGTACGTCCACGTGGACCTGGTGCTCCCGGACATCGTGGAGAAGAGCGACCTGCGGGTGGAAGTAACCACCCTTCGTGGCAAAGAAGTGCTGAACGGTTGGTTCGATAAGGTGAATATTCCGCTGTGCCGGGACGGCAACCACCTGCACCTTAAGCCCACCCTCATCATGGACCTCTTTGGCCAGGACTACAAGTTGAACAAAGACGAGCAGGATTCGTTGGTGATGATACTGTACAAAGACGCCGAGAAAATATATTCCCGCAAGATTCCCATCAAGGGTCCATGGCCTTCCCCCGTAAATTCCTACGAAGCATGCACGATACAGATTACGGATGACCAAGATACCTCTAAACAGATGAAAGTCATCAACGAACAGGCCGGGTGGAACAACTTCAAGGCTCGTATGGCCGAGATAGTCTCCCGTTGCGAAGTGGCCAAACTGAGGAAAGACGCCGGATTAACGGCCAGTTTTCTCCGACTTCACACCGTCATCATTGGCAATCCCGGAACGGGCAAATCCAGTTGCATTCCTTTCATGGCCAGCCTCTACAAGAGCCTCGGACTGCTGGATACAGAAGAAATCTGGACTACCCGCGTTTCCAAGATTGCCTCCTCCTCCGTCAACGGCGAGTACGAAAATATGCTCTCGGCCATTGAAAATGCCAAGGGCGGCACGCTGGTCTTCGAGAATGCCCACGAACTTTACCGCATCGAGAAAAATAATAATTACGATACCGAGCAGCGCATCATCCGTGCCCTGATTGACGGGTTAGAGAATGTTAAGAAATATCCAAAGTGGATGCTGGTGCTGGTAGGTGAACCTGAAGGGTTGGAGGCCGTGCTGGCGGCTAATCCTGATCTCAAAAAGAACCTCACAGCGCCCATCTGTATGGACGATTTTAAGCCGGAAGAACTTGGCCGGATTGCCCGAATCTGCTGCAACGGACGCAATCTTAGGCTCACCAAAGAGGCCAATTCCAAGCTGGAGATGTATATTCTCCACAAATATAACCACCGTGGCTTCGGCTTCCAGAACGCTTGGATGGTGCAAGAACTCTTCGACGAACACATTATTCCGACAATGTGCCGCCGCCTGCAGACTACCATGCACCCCACAAAGGAACAGCTGGAGACGGTCGAGGCCGCCGATATCCCGATGATGAGCGGTGCTTTCGGCAGTGCTTCGATGGCGGAGCTAGATGAACTCGTCGGCCTTGGAAGAATCAAGACCAAGGTAATGGACTACCTGAATGCCGTCAAACTGGCCGGACGCCGCATGGAGCTGGGCCTCCTCACGAATATGCCACGCTTGCATATGACCTTCCTGGGCAATCCGGGAACTGGCAAGACTACCGTGGCCGAGATTATCGGCAAGGTATTCGCTTCTTGGGGAATTCTCTCCGGCGGCCGCGTAATACGCACGGAGAAGAGCCAGATGGTGGGCCAGTATATCGGCGAGACTGAATTCAAGATGCGAAACCTCTTGGAGCGCGCCCACGGCAACATTCTCTTCATTGACGAGGCCTATCAATTGGTGGAAGGCGGCGAGAAGGACTACGGCCGCATTGTGATGAACTCCCTGCTAACGGAACTGGGCAAAGAGAATCTGGACATGGTGGTGATTCTGGCCGGTTACACCGCGCCCATGAAACAGTTATTGGAAAGCAACGAGGGCATAGAAAGCCGATTCCCGAACGTATTCAATTTTGAAGACTACACCACCGACGAACTGGTGGAAATCGGCAAACTGATGATACGTAAACAGGGTTTTACCCTTACTTCCGGCGCCGAAGCCAACATGCGGGCCATCATGGAGGAGGAAGCCGAGAAGCCGTCGCCGCGTTTCGGCAATGGACGATTCGTGTCCAACCTGCTGCAGAACGAGATTCTGGCCACCCTCGGTGCCAGAACCGCCAAGATAGTGAACCCCACCAAGAAGGACCTTAGCACTATCCTGCCGGAAGACGTTGTCATCGGCAAGGCCCAGAAAGACGTGGTCTTCGACGACGTGGCCATTGATGCAGCACTTGCCCGCCTAGACCAACTTGCAGGCCTGGGCGGCGTAAAGAAGGCCATCCACAACTTCGTGAAAGCGGCCCGCTATCTCCATGATATCGGGGAACCTTATGTGGGCAAGGGCCTGCTGAGTTGGCGCTTCATCGGCAGGAGCGGCACAGGTAAGAGTACCGTAGCGGAAATTATGGCCAGCATCCTCAAGGGAATGCGACTGATTGCCAATCACCATATTACCGAAATCAAGGAAGATCGCATCATCGGCGTGTCCGAGCCGGACTGCGATGCCGTGCTGAAGGATGCCGTGAAGCGCTCATGCAACGGGCTCATCTTCATCGATGTGGATGAACCCAAGTTCAGCGACGACCGCGTGACCTATGGACGCAATATCGAGCAGATTCGTCTGAAAGTGAAGGAGATGACCGTGGAGGTGGGCGGAGAATGTGCCTTGGTGGTGGCCGAACTGAACGCCCCAAACGCTGATGTGGCGGAGCAGTTGTCGGATTCCGGAGTTTATGAGTTCGATCACACGCTCATTTTCAAGGACTTCTCCCATGACGAACTGTTCGATGTCCTCTGCCACTGCCTCGGTAAGTTCAAGATTAGCTTCGCTTCGGAGGCAGAAAAACATATTCGGGAGTATCTGGGGACCATGAAGTCCTCCATTGATGCCAACGCTCGCACCATGAAACTGATGGCTAGGACCATTCATCAGCAGGTCATCCTCCGCGAGGCCGGCCTTCCAGAGCGTCCGGCTGCTCATCAGGTACTATTGGAGGACGTGGAGTCCTTCAAGTGGGACTGCAGGAAAGGCAGGATTGGATTTTAAAGGAAATGATATGGGCTAATGATCGCTGTCCAACAAAGTAGTTATCTCAGCTACACGCAGGAATACCAAGTGCTGGCCGAGCACCTGTCCGTGTTCATTGCATCGATCGACCTGATTGTGACCAACGCCGATGACCGCGTAACGGAGAATGAGATAGAGTTCATCAGCCAGAACCTCGTCAATTTACAGATTCTTCCCTACACGCTTCCTGGACTCCGTTGTCCAACCTGATATGCCGAAGCTATTTGACCCGTCCGTTAAGAACATCCTCTCCCAGAACTCTGAAATACGAGACGGCCTGCTGGCCTACATGATGGAACTGGTGATGTCCGACAAGAAAACCTCTGAGAACGAGAGGGGCCTAATCTACAGATCTGGCGACATCATTGGCTTTTCCCAGAAAGAGATTTCTCAGAAGTTCGCGGAAATGATTCAACTGAATTAAGTGTCGTCGCTGGAGTCTATCTGCTAAACTTCCTCACTTCCAGCTTCGCTGCCCCACATCTGTGAAAGGAAGAGCAGAAGGGATGTAATGTGATAAGACTTTACCTCGATTGTATATTGAGGAAGGACTTTTCCGTCTTTCTCCCATTGGTCAATAGTACTGGCGATTCTTTCTCGTTCCTTTTCATCAGGCTCTGATAGTGTCTTTTTTAAGCAATGGACATAAACTTTACCATCCTCATCCAAATGATCCACACATGCTTTGGAAATCGTTGAGGGAACAATGAAGAAAGATTTTGTAGGAAAGAGAATGTTATCTCCTGTGTCTTGAAATAGAAAAGCTGCGCTATCATCAACCTTGTCCCCTTCGTATATAATCATAACATCATTCTCGGGGCTTATGACCACATCGGCAATATTTTCCGCTTTGACAGACTCAATGTTTTCCAGCAAATCGCTATCGTCATCTGGTGGATTAGTGTCATCTATCAGAGACCGTACATCTTGCACAATATGAACAGGCGCTTTATACTCACAGACTACCTCATCATCATTCATCTCAACAACTTGGATTTTACCTGCCTTTCTAATAGCTTCATTCGCTTCACGTGCTAAATTTTCACAGTACATAACAGATTCAGGACTTCTGTAAAGCAATGCGTACTTTGTGATAGGATCCAAGATAAATAGTGGATCATCTATTGCAGGACCATTTCCATGCTGAATAATAATCAATACCTCCCCGTTAGCATTCTGCAAGAACTCAAATTCTGATTCCTGATTCGCAGTCTCGCTAGGCTCTTCAGAACTCGTAATCCTACTGTATTTTCTTAATTCTTCAACTGTGAGTCCCAATTCCTTCGCTACATTGTTCCACATTCGGTCATGCTCTTGTGCAGAAGCCAAGACTGGAATGTTGTTGATGATATTCTTTTTCAGTTCTTCATACCTTTCCGACGGTTTTGGATAACCGACAATCCTATGCGTTGCGGCAAGGTAATAAGAAAACTCCTCGGATATTTTCTCGTTGTCAAGACAGAAAGGAATGATAACTTTCTCGGAATTAAAGGCTACATCCAATTCACTAACAACATGTTTCGATGTGTTTGAGGCCGATGAATAAAGCAAGAGAAAAACTTGGGAGTCATTAATCCCATCTATTATTTCTTTGCTATATAACTTGCCGCCGTTAACATTTCTTGGTGCTATCCAGCACTTGAGTCCTGATTTTTCAAGAAATTCGCAAATGTCAAATGCTATTGTTGCATCAACGGATGAATGGGAGATAAAAATGTCAAACATGTTATTGCTATGCGTTATTCAGTGACTATATAATCTTGAAATATAATGAATAGTGGACAATGCCGTAGCGCGTTCATAGGCCTTTTCTTCTTTCGTAAGTTAAGCAGGGATGCTCCTTCTTGATTTCATCCAGGACTAGGCCATACTTCCAGCCGTTAGCGATTCTTCCGGCAGTCCAAACTTCATGAACGTTTTTAGAAAGAAACTCCATCAATTCCTCTAAGCCGTCTGTCAAAACGATATTTGATGTGTCACGTGGTTTTGGAATATATTCCATAAGGTCAGTGTCTTTTATTGCCAAGATACTATATTCCCGGCGTTTGAGCAATTTTTTCAAGTAAAATGATAGAATTATTTTGTAATTATGTCTCTATATATGGAATAGAACTATATGAACTGTTACTATCATTCAAGCAGACCATCCGTTGCGTAATGCACAGATTGCGGAAAGGAGTTGTGCTGCAAATGCCTTGATGATGACCAGTTTATGCTCGTGCCATCCTCCGTTTGGAATATGCA
>ENA-ORTB01000459-ORTB01000459.1-human-gut-metagenome-genome-assembly--contig:-NODE-459-length-55479-cov-9.351274_pt1 | contig 55479 bp, 28 predicted proteins | sample MGYA00241905_ERZ509174 | MGnify/ENA primary metagenome ERZ509174 (study PRJEB26280, sample SAMEA2338851) | human gut metagenome | biome: human gut; feature: human-associated habitat; material: faeces... | reverse complement strand
GATTATTGCTACAATCTCTGGCTGGCACGCTTCCCCGGTCTGAACAAAGACGGCGGATGGCACAACGGTGATTCCTACTTCATCGTAAACGTCCGTACCCTGGTCGAAGTTCCCTATTTTTATAGTCGCATCACCGGCTACAACTACTTCAACGATCCTTGGTACCAGGGTAATGCCTTATACGTCATTTATCACCAGCCTCCTTTTTCCAAATCCGCCGGAAACGGTAGCGCACACCTGAACGTAACGCGGCCAAGAGGTTCCAGAGTGGGATACGCCGATGCACTGGCACGCATGACGGGAAATACGTATGCTGCCGATTATGTGCGCATTATACAAGCCGGTCGTGCCAATATACTGGAAGAAGACAATGTTGGCAAAGAAGCCGGACTTGGTTGGTTCCGCCTGCAATGCAACAAACCGTTGCCTACCGGCGCCGGACTGAAAGACCTGCCATTTGGATATGTATTCCCCGAAACCGGACTTGCTTCATTCTCCACCAATCTTGAACGTGTGGGCCGCAGTTCCATGTTCAGTTTCCGCAGCAGTCCTTACGGCAGCACCTCCCATGCGCTGGCAAACCAGAATGCGTTCAATACATTCTGGTCGGGACAACCGCTATTTTACAGTAGCGGACACCACATCAGCTTCATCGACAAGCACAGCATGTATTGTCATCGCGCCACCCGCGCCCATAATACCATTCTTGTAAACGGCATCGGACAACGCATCGGCACCGAAGGTTACGGCTGGATTCCACGCTACTATGTAGGCGAAAAGATTGGCTACGTACTGGGTGATGCATCCAATGCCTACGGAAAGGTTATTTCTAAAAGCTGGCTGGCAAGAGCCAAAAAGGAAGAAGTATCGTTCAGCCCCGAAGCCGGTTGGGACGACGTGAAGCTAAAAACCTTCCGCCGTCACATCGTAGAACTGGGAAAAACCGGATTCACATTCATCTATGACGAACTGGAAGCCGAAGAACCTGTCACTTGGAGCTATCTGCTACATACGGTCACCAATCCGATGAATGTCAATATGGTAAACGAGTTTGTGCACGTTCAGGCTACCAGTAAGAACGGCATTTCCGACGCCTACCTACTGGGCAGTGATGAATTGAAGACAGACACCACCAGCCAATTTTTCACTCCTGCCACCAATTGGCTGCGCGCCGACGACAAAGGAAACTTCAAGAAGTATCCGAACCATTGGCATTTCACCGCCACTTCAGGCAAGCACAAAGTGTATCGTTTTGTCACTATTATTCATACCCATATCAACAAAACCACTCCCGACAAACCGTTCTCCATACCGCAACGTCTGAAAGACGGCAGCATCAAGATGGGAAGCTGGATCATCAAGGCCAACGTATCTTCCGAGGGCAAACCTTCGTTCGATGTACGTTTCCCAAGACCCCAGTACGATGCGGCAGTGACCTACGACGGTGACGTGACCGTAGTACGCGAAGACGGTTACGAAACAACTTTAAGAGACAAATTACCCGAACTGGAAATCTAATAATCCAAAGAAATATATGAAACCTAATACATTCATGCAACGAGGAACCGCCTTGATACTGTGCCTGACGGCATCCTTACTTATTTGGGCGCAAACGCCGCGGAAACCCCGTATGCAAACCTCCGCTTCACCGGCAGAAACCGTATACAAGTCTTGGGAAGACCTGCAAGCCGAATTGAAAGGCAAAAAAGCACCTGCCAGAAGCACCGCACAGACACCCAAAAAGGATGCGTCCAAAAATAAGCCGGGCAAACCAACAGCGACGAAAAGCAAGAAAGCCTCTGCTGCATCCGAAGATTATATTGCCCTGAAAACCAATGTTCCCTTCCTTGCCGTAGCCGTACAGAACCTAGCCTTGGAAGTCAAAGTACACAAGCATATTTCCATTGACTTCCCTGTGATGTGGAGCATCGGCGACATCGAGCGTGAACATGGGCTGCGTACCATCGCGTTTCAACCTGAAGGACGCTGGTGGTTGAAATCGGCAGGCAAAGGCCATTTTTTCGGTTTACACGCCCATGCCGCCTGGTTCAACCTGAAATGGGAAGATACACGTTATCAGACCCGAAAACAGCCTTTGCTCGGTGCAGGTATCAGCTACGGCTATAAGTTGCCTTTCTCCAACCATTGGGGAGCTGAGTTTACTCTTGGCGCAGGCTATGCCAACATGGAATACAATACTTATTACAACATAGAGAATGGCGCAAAATTGGATACCCGTAAACGCAATTACTGGGGAATTACACGTGCAGGCGCATCATTGGTTTACCGTTTCTAATATCAAAAAAGTTATGAAAAAGAATATATACCTACCGTTTGCCAAAAGCATTTGCCTCTTTTTATTATTACCGGCATTAATGACGGCATGCAGCCTCTACGAAGAGCCCGAACTGACCCAAGACGGCGAACCGGGTATCGACCCCACAGGAGTGAATGTGAACATCGCCCTGTCACTGCAACTGGATACAGAAAACATCACAGACAACGGAACCGGCACACGTGCCGACGCCGGACATCGCCACCGCATCATCGTGGATGCCTACCAGAACCGTATCCTTTCCAAACGGCAAATAGTCTACCATGAAATGACCGACGCAGCAAAGCTGGAAATGGACCTCAGCATGAAGCTCCATGCACGCGACTACCAGTTGGTTGTATGGGCGGACTATGTAAGCACCGACAGCGATGAGGACCTCTACTACAATACAGCTACATTGGCTCCGGTAATCTCTCCCGATACCTATCGCGGAAACACCGAATACAAAGATGTATTCTATTCATGCCAAGACCTGAAATTGAGTAAATACCGCAACCAATGGAACGCCTCCATAACGTTAGAGCCTGCAATGAAACGCCCTGTGGCACGTTATGAACTCATTGCCAACGACGTTGAAAAGTTCATGGCAAACGGTGCGAAAGCCGGAGACAAATATTCCTTACAGGTACGCTATTTAGGCTTTTATGATACCGGATTCCATGCCTTGGACGGCATCAGCAAACATGGCCTGCAATACATCACGTTCAATCGCACGATTACCGTCCCCCCCGCAGGAACAACTGAACTAAGCGTAGCTTTCGACTATACGTTTATACCGGAAGATGGCGAAATACCCATTGCGGTGGAATTGCTGGACAACAAGGAGAACCTGCTGGCACGTACCTACCTTACGATAACCTACAAGGAAGGAGACCGCATTGTGAAACGTTCCAACTTCCTGACCGCCGACCCGTCCGGAGGCATCGGCGTGGATCCCGGCTACGACGGTTCGATAGACGAAGACCTGACCGTAGAATAAGAATCAACAATAATTATATAACACTTTAATTTTTCTAAGATTATGAAAAAGAGTATATTAAACATCGTAATGGCTGCATTCATCAGTTGTTTTGCAGCTTGTAGTGAAGAAGAGATCATCGCCACTCAAGACGGAACCCCAAAGGAAGTAACCGTCGTGGCGCAAGTGCCTAACAATGCAACTACCCGCAGCGTAGGAGTAGACAATGTAATCGGTGACGATCAACTGCGTTGCATCCTCTCCGTTGTGAAGAATGATGACAAGTCGGAAATTACCCGTATTGAGAAACTGGTAAATGCAGAAGACACCCAAATATCATTCACTTTCACAGTAGGCAGTAACGTAGAGTACAGTTGTTTGTTTTGGGCAGATTATGTAGATAAAAGTGCAAGTAAAACAGGTGAAAAATACACCGATAAGTATTACAACACCGCTAACATGCAAGCTATCTGTGTAAATGCAGACGCTGAAAACCCAGCCAACAACGCCAAATTGTTCAACAATCCCGCTGCCGATGCTTTCTGCGGCGTGCTGTCTAACTCTCAAATTAAAGACGCTGATATACTAAACATTACTTTGAAGCGTCCGTTTGCCAAACTGAACCTAACGCCCAAAACTGAAGATGATTGGAAGGAGAAAGTTGGAACAATGGATATAGAATTTGAAATGCCGGGAGAATTCAATATGATAGCAGGATCCGCCGCCGGAACCAAGACGCTTGTAAAAGCAACCGGAGTTAAAAAAGAGGCAGGAAAGTATTTCTCAACATTCTTGTTCGTTGAAAACCCCGAAACTGCAAAATTCAATAGTGACATCAAAATAATTCTCACAGAAGATGGTACCGAAACTCCTTTACCTGAAAAGGTTATCGAAAAAGGATTTACCGTTAAACCGAATTATGAAATTAATGGTGGAGTCAATCTCTCTACACAAGAAGAAATTAAAGTAGATGTGGACATTGACGGCAAGCCGGAAGATCCGAATGCTCCTAAAGTAGGAGATTACTTCTATGCTGACGGCACTTGGGGAGCAGATGTAACTAACACAAACGGTTCACAAGCTATAGGGGTTATCTTCCATATAGAAAGTGAAGATGCACCGTTGGATACGGATAACTATGCCAATGTGGCTTTTACAAATAATAAAGTACATGGATGGGTAGTGACGCTGACTCAAAGTGAAAAAACTGTTTGGAGTCATGCTGAAGATATAGATCATACCCAAATTGAAGGAGTGAGAACAGCTACAAAACCGACAGATGACTACAACGGATACTCAAACACTTTAGCTATCGCCACCCAAGAAAAAAAGGCAGCATACGACCAATGTCAGAATTTCGCACAGCCTGACAATAAAGCGCCCTCTACCGGTTGGTACTTACCTGCTATAGGACAGCTCAGTGTATTAAAGGATAATATTGACAAAGTGAATAATAGCCTAGAAAAAATTGCTACAGCCGATAAACTTCCTAAAGAAATAGCCACAAAAACTAATTATTGGAGTAGTTCATACAACGCAGAGACAATTACAACTGCACTAATTAAGTTTTACCAATTGCAATATGATTCTTCAACCTTCAAATTCAGAAGCGATATACCCAAAAATAGCGCTGGCGTAGTTCGTGCCGTCCTGACTTTCTAATTCCCCATAAACGACCTTATACCAATCCCAAGAAAGGCAAGGCCCCTCATTCCTTGCCTTTCTTCATTTATAGCTTTGTCATTCGGAGCATAGTGAAGCATCTCCTCTCTCATCCTTACTCATAACATGAGCAGCTTTTCTATTTAGCTCTGAATGGCAAAGCCAAATGCTTAACATTCCCCCTATTAATACAAAGGAAGACCTTTTAACAAAAGCTACGGCTTTCTTACATAAAAAGACTAAAAGACACAAGCTACTATTTCTCAAACTATCAACAACTATTAAAAAAGGCATCCCCACAAAACAATTACAACAAGCCGTATTAAATCTCTGTTTTTTATAATTACTCCGGTAGAAATAAAGATTTATTCCTATCTTTGTCTCAAAGAACCTTATCAATCAGCAAACCATGGCAAAGTCTATCTTAAAATCTATATTATTGTCCATATTACTTTGTATATTTACATTCTCTCTTTATGCACAGGCAGCCAAGCATATCAGCTTTGCCCACCTCGGTGTGAATGAAGGACTATCGCAAAGCACTATTTTCGACATCGTTCAGGACAGACAAGGCAATATGTGGTTTGCCACCTACGACGGATTGAACAAATACGACGGCTACGACTTCACTGTATATCAACATGATGAACAAAACCCATACAGCATCGGTTGCGATATAACCAGATCATGCATGGTCGATTCGCAAGGGAATCTATGGATAGGTACGGAAGAAGGCTTGTCACTTTATGATGCGTCACAAGATAAATTCTACAATTATCACTATCAAAAAAACAGGCCCATTAGCGGTATTGTGGAAATCAGCGAGAATCAATTACTTTTATTCTCCAATAAGAGCAAAAGCCTTTTGCTGTTTGATACCGAAACCCAACAATTTTCCAACGAGCCCCTACATCCCTCATTGTTGTCCATATCCCCTACCACCATCAGCAGGCAGGGAGACAATGTATATATAGGAAGTTATAAAGGAGTGTTTGTCTACTCAATCTCACGCAAGACACTCAAAGACATCACGCCTAACGAACTTCAGGACAAACAAATACTTGCCATTCTACAACAATCCCCTATTTGCCTATGGATAGGAACAGAAGGGCATGGACTGTACAAAGTCAATCCACAGACCAAAGAAACAACCAATTATGTCAACACCCCCGGAAAAAAGGGAGGAATCAGTTCCAACTATATCCGTTCGCTGGCGCTTGATTCACAAAACGATTTGTGGATAGGCACCATCAACTCTTTGAACACCTATAATGAGACGACCGATTCGTTCGACAGCTACACCAGCGACACAGAAGTCAACGGCAGTCTTTCGCAAACATCCGTCCGCGATATATTTATGGACTCGCAGGGCGGAATGTGGTTAGGCACCTTCTATGGCGGATTAAACTATTACCATCCTCTCAAGAACCGTTTCCAGAACATCCGTTCCATCCCCAAAACAAATTCGCTGAACAGCAACATCATCGGATGTATCAAGGAAGACAAGCATAAAAAACTTTGGATAGGCACCAATAATGGCGGCCTGAACTTTTACGACCCGCAGACCTGCCAATTTGTACATTACACCCGGAAAGACGGGCTTGCTTCCAATGACGTAAAAGCCATTTATGTTGATGAAGCGCAGAATTTGGTCTACATCGGTACCCACACCGGAGGCCTCAGCATCCTGCACCGCAATTCCGGCCGCATCGAAACATTCAACCAAAGAGCCACACGAAACATATACGACATTGAACCGGCGATCAACGGTGACTTATGGCTGACCGGAATGACAGTCCTTATACGTTTCAACCCTCAGAAGAAGACACTTACCCGCATCACTGCCCAAAGCGACGGACGCCCTTTGGCACAAGAGGAGTTTACCTATATTTTGCGCGACAGCCAGCAACGCCTTTGGATGGGCAGCGAAAAGGGAATGAACGTATATACGGAAAATAAGGACGGACTATTGGTCTGCCCCATATTGCCGGAAGGTTTTCCAATAAGGCATAAGGCGGTTACAGCCATACACGAAGCCCATAACGGAATATTCTGGATAGGAACGCGAAGCGGACTTTTCCGCTTTGACGAAAACAAAAAAGAGTATAAGCAATACACCACCGCCGACGGACTTCCCAACAACGTTATTCATGGAATATTGGAAGACGCCAACGGCGGATTGTGGCTAAGTACCAACAAAGGATTGAGCCGTCTCCAGCCCGAAACAGAGAAATTCCGCAATTATACGGACAACGACGGGCTTCAAAGCAACCAGTTCACCAACAATGCCCATTGCCGGACAGCAGACGGACAAATGTATTTCGGTGGCATCAACGGCATCACTCTGTTCCATCCGGAACAGATAGTGGACAATCCATACACTCCACCGGTTGTCATCACCCAACTGCACCTGTTCAACCGAAGGGTCTTTCCCAATGACGACACCGGCATATTGAAGACAGATATCAGCGGGACAAAAAGCATCACACTGTCGAGCAAACAGTCCATGTTTTCACTGGATTTCGTCGTATCCAACTACATATCAGGCAATCACAACACATTCGCCTATATGCTGAAAGGCTTCGACAAAGAATGGTATTACTCCAACAACCTGCGCACAGTGTCCTACTCCAACCTGCCGCAAGGTACTTATCACTTCATGGTGAAAGCCGCCAATAACGACGGCAAATGGAACACCACGCCTACCGTACTGGAAATCGTTATTCTGCCCGTGTGGTACAAGACCTGGTGGGCTGTCATACTGTTCCTTGCCACTTTTGCCGGCTTTGTCACATTCGTATTCCGCTTCTTCTGGATGCGCAAGAAAATGGAAGCAGAGCTTGAAATCGAACGCCGCGACAAGGAACACCGCGAAGAAATCAACCAGATGAAGATGCGCTTCTTCATCAACATTTCGCATGAACTCCGTACACCGCTTACCTTAATCCTGGCACCGCTTCAAGAGGTCATCAGTAAAATCAACGACCGCTGGACCCGCAACCAACTGGAATACATCCAGCGGAATGCCAACCGCCTGCTGCATCTTGTCAACCAGCTTATGGACTACCGCCGGGCGGAACTCGGAGTTTTCGAGCTGAAAATAAAGAAAGGCAATGCCTATCGCCTGATACGCGAGAACTTCCTGTATTATGACAAGCTGGCACGCCACAAAGAGATACACTACGCTTTCCACTCCGATTTGGAAGAAAAAGAGGAACTTTTCGACCCTAACTATCTGGAACTGATTGTCAACAATCTTTTGTCCAATGCTTTCAAATATACGGACAACGGAAAGAGTATCACCGTTACCCTGAAAGAGGAAAACAACTGGCTGATACTGCAAGTGAGCGACACCGGTGCCGGCATTCCTATCAATAAGCAGGGTAAAGTGTTCGAACGCTTCTATCAGATAGAAAGCCAGCATATAGGAAGCGGTATCGGACTGTCACTGGTACAGCGTCTGGTCGATTTGCACCACGGACGCATCGAACTGGAGAGCGAAGAGGGCAAGGGAAGTACATTCTCCGTCTATCTGCCGCAAGACCTGGCTGTTTATAAGGCCACCGAGCTGGCAGGCTCCAACACTTCCAAGGAAGAAGAGCAGGTGTACTCCACCAACTCCAAAGAAATGTATTTCATCGATACGGAGAAAATGGAGAATGAAGCCATAGAAACGGGCGACAAGAAACGCGGAACCATCCTTATTGTGGAAGACAATCAGGAGATTCGCCATTATCTCAGCAGCGGTTTGGCTGCATTGTTCAACATACTGGAGGCCGGAAACGGTGAAGAAGCATTGGAAAAACTGAAGAACCATGAGGCGGACATTATTATCACCGATGTCATGATGCCTGTAATGGACGGCATCAAGCTGTGTAAGAATATCAAACAGAATATTCGTACCTGCCACATTCCGGTTATCATCCTGTCTGCCAAAACCGACATAAAAGACCAGTTGGAAGGCCTGCAAGTAGGTGCGGATGATTATATCTCCAAGCCTTTCTCCATCGCCGTCCTCACTTCCAAGATACAGAACATGATGCGTACCCGCCGCCACATGCTCGAGAAGTACGCCAAATCCTTGGAAGTGGAACCGGAGAAGATTACTTTCAATGCCATGGACGAAGAGCTGCTGAAACGCGCCGTAAGCATCGTAGAAGAAAACATTGATAATTTTGAGTTCTCTACCGATGAATTTGCGCAAAAGATGAATATGAGCCGCTCCAACCTGCATTTGAAACTGAAAGCAATCACCGGAGAGTCAGCCATCGACTTTATCCGTAAAGTACGGTTCAAAAGGGCTACCGAACTGCTGAAAAGCGGACGTTATACGGTAACCGAAGTCAGCAGCATGGTGGGATTTAATTCATCTTCTTATTTTGCAACTTGCTTTAAGAAGTATATAGGCTGTTTGCCGACGGAGTACATTAAAAAAGTAAAAGGATAGGCCTTATCCCGCAAGGCAATTTTGCTTTTCAAAACACCGCATGTTAGCGTCCGAAACACCGCGTCTTTGCGAGTGAAATGCCGCGCTATAACAGATAAAATCCCTGAGGTTTGCCAAGCAAATGCCTGCACTTTCGGGTGGTAAGGTGTGGAGTTTTATATGCAATTGTGTAGCATTGCCAATGAAGCTCTACAACCGGGCTTCACCCGCTATCCCGCATGAATAAAGAGTTGTGAAGGGTGAAGGAGGTACAGGCTAACATTTTTTCTGATAAGATACTGATAGAATGCACATAAGAAAGGATAGTTCCTATTCATCCGAACACCCCTCTCAGAATACCTCATGCAGGCTTTTTAAACAAATACGATATTTCATTCAACAAATTTAATAATAAAATTCAGATTTCAAAGAAAGCATAAACAAGACAGATTAGCTCTTAGAAATCAATGTAATATATTTGCGGCAAGGAAAATTGAAACTTTTACTAATAAAAAACAACTTAAGTATGAAGAACACTCTTTTTATCTGTTTGTTCGCAATGTTTGCACTCTCCGGATGTGTTGACGACGAAGAAGAATTCGCCACAGGCGGAAACATCAGTCCAGAACTGACTCCTGAGAACAAAGAAAACGCAGTATTGAACACTGCTGTTTTTGACCAACTCAACCTCGACTATCCCGGCTTGGAAAAAGTAAAGCAATATCATGAAGCAGGTGAGGATTATCTTGCGGCCAGCGCATTGTTGGAATATTACCGAACACGAACTAATGTTATAAATCCTAATCTCTCATTGGTCGATGTAACTTACAGCGATGCTGATTTATCCAAAGCAAATTATGCATTAGAATATCGTTTTTATGTTAACGGACAACTTGAAGATCCTGCTATAGGAAAACCATATTCTGTAGGAAAAGCAGGAGCTATCAATTGGGCCAATAATCCTAAAGGAACAAGTGCAGAATATCAGAAACAGTTACACCGTCATCAATGGTTCATACCGCAAGCTAAAGTATATCGTGGAACCCATGATGAGAAATATATCAATTCCTGGATTGAAGTATATGGCGATTGGATTGTCCAAAACCCGAAGCCAGAAGCAGGACCTATAGACGAAGGTCCTTGGTGGCAGCTACAAGTAGCGACACGCGTTCTTGATCAAGTACAGCTTTTGGATTATTATAAAACATCTTCCAATTTTACTCCTGAATGGCTCACCACATTTCTGGTATCCTTTGCAGAACAAGCTGATTTTTTGCAGGCGTATCCTTATAAGTCTGGTGGAAACATCCTTATAACACAAGCCAATGCGCTTGCTACAGCCGGTACATTAATGCCTGAATTTAAAAATGCAGAAAACTGGAAGAACAAAGGAAATGAAATCTTAAATACTGAGATACAGCAATTTCTTGCAGACGGTTGGCACAAAGAATTTTCTCTGCACTATCATATTGGAGTAATTGATAATTTTTATGAAGCAATGAAGTTAGCTAATGCTAATGGACAATCAGTAGAGTTTAAAGATGCACTCCGAAAAGCAGTCGAGGTGGTAATGCACTTTACCTATCCTAATTTTTTTGCCAAAGGTAGCAGCAGTGACAGCGAAGAGAAATTAGACCAAATTGTTCCTATGTTTAATGATTCATGGAATAAGACTCGTAGTATACTTACTAAAAATTTCAAAAAATACTCAGAAATGTTCCCAGAGAGTGACGAATTGAAGTACATGGCCACATCAGGAAACGGTGGTGCATCTCAAGGTAATACTCCAGGAAACGAAATGAAACTATTTGAAGATGCAGGATTTTATATCATGCGTAATGGATGGGTTCCCGAATCAACAGTAATGATTTTCAGCAATAACAAATTTAATGACGAATCTACCAGTTTTGCTTCTTATAGCCATAACCAGCCAGATAATGGTACATTTGAACTATATATCAACGAGCGAAACTTCTTCCCTGATTCGGGTGTATGTGCTTATGAAAGTAGCGACAAGACCATACAAGGCTACCGTAACTGGCATCGTAAAACAATGCACCATAATACATTGACACTTGATGACCGGAATTGTGAGAAAGCTGACGGTAAGTTACTACAATCTGAAACTAAAGGGAACGTTGAGACACTTGTTTTTGAAAATCAAAGTTATCCCAATATGCGTCATCGCCGTGCCGTATTCTATGTAAATAAGGAGTTTTTTGTATTGGTAGACGAGGGTATCGGCAGCGCGGCTGGTTCTGCAAATTTAAGTTTCAATCTTTGCAGATATGAGTCGGAAGTAGAATATGATGCCAATGAAATGGGAGCTCATACTACATTCACAGATAATAATATCGTAGTACGGACATTTACTAACGAAACAGCCACTTTCAATGAAATGGAAGGAAGAGTAGCCTATGTTGTAAAAAATGATGTATTTGACAAGCGCAAAGCTTATCAAATTAAAATAAATAAATTAGCTAATAAAACAGCTCGTTTTATTACGGTTATTTATCCTTGTAAGAAAACAGAAGGACAAACTATTGAAGCAGTATTCACAGATAATGGATACAGTGCAAACGGAGCATCAATCAAAGTAACTATTAATGGTATAGAATACCCATTATCTTATATCTTGCAATCCAATAATTTTTAAAATATGAAATCTAAATTATCAAGCACGTTCAACAAGCTACGAATTATCATGGTAGCTGCATTAACTGTGTTCTGTGTCTCTTGTGATAAGACAGAGACAACAGATACAACAGGGTTTATTCTTCACTATCTGGGTATAACAGATATAGGCCCCAGCATGTCATACACATTAAAAGCACCTGCTTATAAAGGCAGTACGCCTTATGATTTTACAATCACAAAGATTACACTTGATAACGAATCTTTCAGCAACAATGACAACTTTGTGATAAATTCCGAAACTGGTGAAATTACAGTTCAGAACACTGATGAGATGAAACCAGGATTATACAATATTAGCGTAGGTTGCTATTCTAATGGCAAATTCTTTGATTTCAAAGATGCTGTGCAAGTAAATATGCTACTCGCAGTACCCGAAGGTGTATCAGTAGAACCTGCAGAAGTATTAGTAAAAATGGAGGATGAAAATTGGTGGGAAGCCAGTGCTAAAGTAACTACTGACACAGAAAAACATGTAAGTATTACTAAGTATGAATTCGCTGAGGACGAAAGTAAAGAATACATAAAGTATTTCACAATTTCGAATACAGGGGTCATCACTTTCAATCCTGACCATAAAGATGAGATTATCCCCGGAGAAAAGTACATTCTAAGCTTGAAACTAACAACAAAAGCTGGAGAGCACCTTTATCCAGACGCAGTAACATTCAATGTCATTTCCAAGCCGTTAAATCTATTATATAAGCCCAATACTGTGCGAGTAGAACAAAATACAGCACACGAATCACAAATACCGACCATTCAAGGTTCGAAAGGAATGACCTATGCTATCAAATCTGTTACTCCAGAGGTTGCCGGCTTCACAATCGATGAAACAACTGGTAAAATTAGTTTAGCAGAAAATAGTACACTTGAGATCGGTAATGTTTATAAGATTGACGTAACTGTGACTAATGAATACGGTTCAGCAGATTTTGCAGAGGCTTACACTGTAACAATTGTAGATTATATAGAACCTATTGACCCTGAAACGTTCAAATATGTAGTACCAGAAACCTATGAAGAAAAAGCCTATAAAATCCCTGTAGACCCTAAATTTAAAGGTGATGAAGCTATATTTAGCTTTACAAATAACACTGGTATTATTCAGGAACACATTAATAATAATAAAATTACAATTGACCCTGTCAGTGGTACGATTTCTATAACGGCAGACAACACTTTAGCTCCTGGTAATTATAAAATAAATGTCAAAGTTGTAGGTCCTACTGAAGATAAAGGAGAAGCAACAACAACTGTTGTCTTAGAAATCAAAGCCAATCCTAATAAATTCACACTCTACTATGGAAATAATATCGGATTAAACACGGTTCAACATGCAAACCAATTCGCCTATAGTTCTAAAGACGAGATGGATAATGCAGAGCTAATACCTACTGTTAATTTCCTCACAAATACAACTACTCCTAACATCAAATGGGAATACCAAATAAAAGATCTTATTGGAGGCAATAAATCAATTGGAGTAGGAAAGGATGCAGTACTTGATACACAAACAGGAAAGATTACATTATCTAAAAATGGTTATACAACTGGCTCTATGAATATGGGGTTGATAATCGTTAAAGCAACAGCAGGCGATGGGGATTTAGCATACTCCGTAACAACTCCAATATTCATTAGATGCAATGTAGAAAAAAATGGTGTATTCGTTAAATATTCTCCATTTGTGTTTAAAGTCAATCCCAAAATAGGTGGTTGGTCTGAAGCTCCAATAATAGAAAAACCTACAGACCACACAACTTTAAAAATGGATTTCCGAAAAGATATTAATTATTTTAACATTGAGATTACTGACAATCCCAAAGGACTTACTCCTACATCTAGTCCCCTAAAAGAAGTTTGGGATTCTTTCTTTGCAGATATTGATAAGACTGTATCTTACTCATCTATTAAACCTATTTCATATTATAACACAGATAGTAATATTGATAATAAAAGCATAACAGATAGACTATTAGGTTACGTAGACCCAATAAGCAAAGCTATTAGAATTAATCCTGAAAAATGGAAAAACGAAAAAGGAGAATATATTAACGGGATATTATTTGCTAGAATAGCATATACTACAGATGGCACGATTCCAAATAGCCAAGTATTTTATCCTATTGCTATTTGGTTCGATGAGACCTACGGAGATAACTAATAATCTAACAAAAAAGTAAAAAGCATTATGTACAAAACATATCACACACTGAGCAAAAGAGGGTACATCACCCTCTTAGCTCTCCTCGTCTCCATTATCACTTTCGCACAAGGTGTAACAGTGAAAGGAACTGTGCTCGACGAAAATAAAGAGCCTCTAATTGGTGCTACAATTCAAGTAAAAGGTGAGAACAACGGTGTTGCAGCTGACCTAGATGGTAACTTCACTCTCAAAGTAAAGAAAAACGCCACACTGGTAGTTAGCTACATCGGATACTTGACGCAGGAAGTCCGCCTGCAAGGAAAAACACAGATAACAGTACAACTAACTCCTGACAGCAAAACTTTGGATGAGGTAATTGTCGTAGGCTATGGTACCATGAAAAAAAGCGACTTGACAGGCTCTGTTGCTTCCGTAGCTTCTAAGGACATTGAAGGCTTCCAGACAAGTTCTGTAGCCGGAGCTTTAGGAGGCCAAATTGCCGGTGTTCAAATTACGTCTACTGACGGAACTCCTGGTGCAGGCTTCAACATCAGTATTCGCGGTGTGGGAACATTAACTGGAGATGCCTCTCCGCTTTATATTGTGGACGGATTCGAAGTTTCGGACATAGATTATCTTTCAAACTCCGATATTGAGTCTATCGAAGTATTAAAAGACGCCTCTTCATCTGCTATCTATGGTGCACGTGCTGCCAATGGTGTTGTGTTAATCACTACTAAATCCGGTAAAGCAGGCAAGACAACTATTTCTTACAATGGTTCTGCTACCTACCGTAAAATCTCAAAGACATTAGACCTGCTCTCTCCATATGAATTCGTAAAACTACAAGGAGAAGTCAACGAAGCTTACAGTAGTACTTATTTCAAAGCAGAGAATGACGCAGATGGTAATCCTTATAAATACCAAACACTTGATGATTATATTGGTGTAACCGGAGTAGATTGGCAAGGTGAAACCTTCAACCCTACTTGGTCACAAGACCATAACATAAGTATTATGGGAGGAACCGACAATACTAAATACAACGGCTCACTCTCACGTTATGTGGAAAACGGTATCTTCAAAAACAGTGGTTTCGACAGAACTACAGCTAAATTCCGCTTAGACCAGAAGATCAACAAAAAAGTATCTTTCAATCTAACGGTAAACTATGCCATGACTAACCGTAAAGGTGTAGGTACATCTGGTGACTCCGGTCGCTTCAACATGTTGGCACAGATATTAAGTGCACGTCCTACTGGTGGTCTGAAAATGACTAATGAAGAACTTTTGGAATCGGCTATTGACCCTGAAATGTTAAGTACTGGTGAAAGCTTGGCACAAGTAAATCCCGTAAAACAAGCAGAATCTGTAACGAATGATAAGCGTGCTGAAATGTGGTCGGCCAATGCAGTCGTAAATTGGCAGATTATCAAAGGGTTGACATTCAAGACAAGCGGTTCCTATAACACAACCAATAACCGTACAGATATATTCTACAGAGATGGTTCGAAAGAGGCTTACCGTAACGGACAGAAACCATACGGAAGAACGCAGATGGGACGTGATGTCCGTTGGACTAATACAAATACACTGACATGGAAAGATAAGGTAAAAAAACACAACTATGATGTGATGTTGGCCCACGAAGTATCTTTTAGAAGCAGTGAGTATTTACTTGGTGAAGCAATGGACTTCCCCTTTGATAATTTGGGTAATGACAACTTAGGGTTGGGAGCTACACCAAGTAAAGTTAATACCAACTATTATGACAAAACTTTACTTTCTTTCTTTGCCCGTGCCAACTATAACTATGACAACCGTTACTTACTGACAGCAACTGTACGTACCGATGGTTCTACTGTATTCTCTAACAAGAATAAATGGGGTTTCTTCCCCTCATTCTCTGCCGCATGGCGAGTATCGGAAGAAGCATTTATGAAAGACCTTAAATGGATTTCCAATTTCAAAGTTCGTTTTGGTTGGGGTATTGTAGGTAATGACCGTATCAGTAACTATTTGTCTATGGATTTGTATACAGATAACAAATATGGCATTGGTAATAGTACAGTAACTGTTTTGACACCCAAGCAACTAAAAAATTCCAACTTAAAATGGGAAGGTTCAAGTTCTGTTAACTTAGGTTTGGATTTAGGCTTCTTCGATAATCGTTTGAATGTAACAGCCGATTTCTTTATCAAGAACACTAAAGACCTATTATTAGCACAATCGCTGGCACAGGCAACCGGCTTTACCTCACAATGGCAAAATATTGGTAAGATTCAGAACAAAGGTATTGAATTGAGTATAACCTCTACCAACATACAGACTAAAGAGTTTACATGGAATACCAATTTCAATATCTCATTTATCCGGAATGAGTTAAAAGCATTGGCAGACGGTGCAAGCCACATGTATGCACGTTCTGGTTTTGATAGCAATTTTACCAGTTACGACTACATTGCTAAAGTTGGTGAATCTTTAGGATTGATTTACGGTTACGAATTCGATGGAGTCTATCAATATGATGATTTCTATACTGATACAAATGGTAATTTGGTATTGAAACCGGGAATCACCCAAAACTCACGCTACAGCAAGGATAAGAAAGTAGGCGCCCGCCCCGGTGTTACAAAATATAAAGACCAAGATGGCGACGGCGATATTACAACCAATGACCGTACCGTTATTGGTAATGCCATGCCGAAATGGTTTGGTGGAATCACCAATACATTTGAATACAAAGGCTTCGATCTGAGCTTTATGTTCCAATTCAACTATGGCAATGACATCTACAACGCTACACGTTTATATGCTACACAAAGCCGTAGCGGACGTCGTAATATGCTTGCTGAAGTGGCAGACCGTTGGAGTCCGACCAATGCTTCGAATGTGGTTCCTGCTTACGATGGCTACATCACTAATGATGTATACTCACGTTTCGTTGAAGACGGTTCATTCCTGCGCCTGAAGAATCTGACATTAGGATATACTTTGCCGAAAAAATGGACGAACAAGTTCCATGCTTCCAGACTTCGTGTGTATGCTACCGGTCAGAATCTGTTCTGTTTGAGTAATTACAGCGGCTACGACCCGGAAGTCAATAGTCTGAATAACCCAATGATGCCAGGCTTGGACTGGGGTGCTTATCCTAAGAGCCGTGTATTCACAGTAGGAATCGACCTTCAATTCTAATTCATAAAATAATATACATATGAAAAAGTTTATATACTATATAGGAATTTTAGCCTTATGCCTTCTTCCAGCTGCATGTTCTCTGGAAGAAGAAAGTAGCACTGAAGTAGAAAAAAATAAATATATGAATGACGCCAAAGAGGCACAAGATGTACTACTTGGAGTATACCGTTCTACTATAGAAGAAGGAATGTATGGTCATCATCTATCCATTTATTTCTCTATGGGAACAGATATTTCACAAGTAGAGGGAAGCACAACTGAAAATTTCCGTATTCTTCCTACGAACGCATATTCTGCTTCACAAGCTGAAGTACAGACCTCATGGGCATCTCTTTATAGCGGAATCTATAATGCAAATGATTTTCTGGAACGCATTTCTGTGAAAATGGATTCGTATAATGAATCCGACAAACAATTGGCAACAATTTATATTGCCGAAGCAAGAGCTTTACGAGCATTGTACTATTTTGAGTTAGTTCGTCGTTGGGGAAATATTCCTTTAATGACTAATACAGCTATGGCTAATCAACACCCCTCAACTTTCGTACAAGCCGACCCTGTTGATGTTTATAAATTTATCGAAGACGATTTATTGTATGCCTGCGATATTCTTCCATATGCCAAAGATGACACTTATCGTAGTAGTAACGATTATCGTTTTTCAAAAGGAGCAGCTTTGGGATTACTCACTAAAGTATATGCCACTTGGGCTGGATATCCCATACAGGACACAAGCAAATGGGAAGCAGCTGCGGAAACAGCACGTATCCTAATTGAATCGGGCAAACATGATTTGCTGACTGACTATGAAAAATTATGGGAAAATACTTGTAACGGAATTTGGGACCCAACAGAAAGTTTAATTGAAGTATCTTTCTATTCTCCCACATATTCAGGAAACAGTGATCCTGTAGGCCGTATCGGAAAGTGGAACGGCGTAAAGACCACAGTCGATGCCGGTCGCAGCGGAAGTACTGCTGCCAACGTTCAGGTTGTTCATTCATTTGTACTTAATTGGAGAGAAGAGGCACAACCCGATGCAAGCACTGGCATAAGTCCCGACAGACGTCAAAATTTGTCTATAGCCAACTATAAACATGGACACAATGACAGCAAAACCGGAGCAGTTTATTTAGGCGATTACTATTTAGCGGCCAGCATTCCAACCGATGATGAAGCCACAGCATTAAGCAAGGATTTAGATCCTGAAAAATCTCAAAAAGCCAAACAAACTTACACGCCGGCCAAATGGGATATTGATAAATACATGGAAAGTATACCTTTTGTCAACAACGACAAATCAACTGTAAACTGGTATGTTTTACGTTATGCGGATGTACTGCTACTATATGCAGAAGCACTGAATGAGTGGAAAGGCGGACCTACCACAGACGCTTATGCCGCTATTAATAAAGTACGGAAACGTGGTTATGGCAATAAGGGCAACTATTCGTTACCAGAAGGTATGGATCAAGCTACTTTCCGAAAGGCTGTTCATAAAGAACGGGCCTATGAATTAGCTTTCGAAGGTCATCGTCGTCTCGATTTAATACGTTGGGGTATTTACTACGAGACTATTCAAGAAACATATAATGAATTGAAAAACTGGTGGAGTTCTGCGAGCTATGTAGTATACGACTACACGAAAAAAGGTCAGCACGAACTGATGCCTATTCCGCAACGCGAAATGGACTTGTGTACCCAGTTCAACCAAAACCCAGGTTGGTAACAACCACCCCAAATACATCTCCAATATGCCCAGAGAGGGGCATATTGGAGATTTTCTAAACTCTTTTCAACAAAAGTGACATTCAAAGAACGCGGATTAATTGCCTTTTCAACATTCTTGCTACAAGAACCATAAAAAATCCGTTAGCTTTGCTTTCGTTACAAAATCTACTAAAATCAATTATTTTAAAAACGAATAACATGAAAAAGAACCTTGTTCTCTTGGCTTTGGGTGCATTGACTTTCGTGTCATGCCAAACACAACCCAAAGAAGACTACAGTTGGATTAAAAAAGGCTTGGACGCAGCCTCTGCGCAACTGCAATTAACCGCAGAAGAAATTTCGTCCACTAATATGCTGCCGCGTTCTATCCGTACAGGCTATGACATGAACTTCCTGTGCCGCCAGTTGGAAAGAGACTCGCTTACTTTCAAGGACTCGCTCCGTGCGCAGCCTACAGCCGACCAGTTGGGAAAACGCCGTTTGTGCAGCGTTTATGACTGGACCAGCGGTTTCTATCCGGGCTCTTTGTGGTATGCCTACGAACTGACGGGCAACGATACACTGAAAACATGGGCCATCCAATATACCAACCTGTTGAACCCCGTCCGTTACTACACCGGTACGCACGACCTGGGCTTCATGGTAAATTGCAGTTACGGCAACGCAGAGCGTCTGGCTCCTAACGACACTATTGCAGCCGTAATGAAAGAAACAGCCGACAACCTGTGCGGACGCTTCAACGATTCCATCTCGGCTATCCGTTCATGGGACTTCGGAACATGGAACTTCCCCGTTATCATTGACAATATGATGAACCTGGATTTGCTGTTCAATGTAGCCAAGGCAACCGGCAACAACTCTTATAAAGACATCGCCGTAAAACACGCAATGACTACCATGAACAACCACTTCCGCCCCGACTATACCTGCTGGCACGTAGTAAGCTACAACAACGACGGCACGGTAGAGAAGAAACAGACATTCCAGGGCAAGAACGACGACTCTTCATGGGCACGCGGACAAGCATGGGCCGTATACGGCTATACCGCCTGCTATCGTGAGACGCAAGACACTACTTTCCTGAATTTCGCCGTAAAAGTGGCCGACATGATTATGAACCGTGTCAAGACCGACGATGCCATTCCTTACTGGGACTACGACGCTCCCGTAACCGAAGAGACTCCGCGCGACGCATCCGCCGCTTCCGTAACCGCTTCCGCCCTGATAGAGCTGAGCACAATGGTTCCCGACGGAAAGAAATACCTGGACTATGCAGAAAAAATCCTGAAGAGCCTGTCGGGCGACGCCTATCTGGCAAAGGTCGGCGAAAACCAGGGATTCATCCTGATGCACTCTACCGGTTCGCTGCCTAACGGTTCGGAAATCGACACTCCGTTGAACTATGCGGATTACTATTACCTGGAAGCTCTGAAACGCTTCATGGACTTGAAAGGTATCAGCTACAAAAACCTCTAATAACCAGACTGTAAACCAACAAACATTATGAATAAGACTTTTAAATATATCGTCCTGCTGGCACTTGCCTGCTTCGTTGGCAAAGCAAATGCCCAGGAATTGAAAACCGAAGTGTTCTCGCTCCTCAACCTGGATTATCCCGGACTGGAGAAAGTAAAGGCCCTGCACCAGGAAGGCAAAGATGCCGATGCAGCCAAAGCGTTGCTCGACTACTACCGTGCACGTACCAACGTGAAGACTCCCGACATAAACCTGAAAAAGGTTACCATCGGCAAGGACGAACAGAAAATGGCCGACGAGGCTCTGCAACATACATTCTTTGCCCACAAAGGCTACCAGCCGTCATTCAACTACGGTGAAGACATCGACTGGAGATACTGGCCGGTAAAGGACAACGAACTGCGCTGGCAGTTGCACCGCCACAAATGGTTTACTCCCATGGGCAAGGCCTATCGTGTAAGCGGCGACGAGAAATACGCCGTAGAGTGGACCAAACAGTACATCGACTGGATCAAGAAAAACCCGCTGGTGAAGGTTGACAAGAAAGAGTATGAAATGACCGGTGACAACCAACTGAAAGGTGATGTGGAAAACGCACGTTTCGCATGGCGTCCGCTGGAAGTGAGCAACCGTCTGCAAGACCAGACCTCACAGTTCCAACTGTTCCTCCCGTCTCCCTCTTTCACCCCGGAGTTCCTGACCGAGTTCCTGGTAAACTACCACAAACATGCCATCCATATATTGGGCAATTACTCTGCACAGGGCAATCACCTGCTGTTCGAGGCACAGCGTATGATCTACGCCGGCGCTTTCTTCCCCGAATTCAAAGAGGCTGCTGCCTGGAGAAAGAGCGGTATCGACATCATGAACCGTGAAATCAACGTACAGGTGTATAACGACGGCGGACAGTTCGAGCTCGACCCGCACTACCACCTCGCTGCCATCAACATTTTCTGCAAGGCACTGAACATTGCCGACCTGAACGGTTTCCGCAACGAGTTCCCGCAGGAGTACCTGGATACAATCGAGAAAATGATTGTATTCTATGCCAACGTTTCTTTCCCCGACTACACCAACCCGTGTTTCAGCGATGCCAAGCTGACCAATAAGAAAGAAATGCTGAAGAACTACCGCAACTGGAGCAAGATGTTCCCGAAGAACCAGTTCATCAAGTATCTGGCAACCGATGGTAAAGAAGGCGCACTGCCCGAATATCTCTCCAAAGGTTTCCTGAAATCCGGTTTCTTCGTATTCCGTAACTCTTGGGGAACGGATGCCATGCAAATGGTTGTAAAGGCCGGCCCGAAAGCATTCTGGCACTGCCAGCCGGATAACGGTACTTTCGAACTCTGGTTCAACGGCAAAAACCTGTTCCCCGATTCCGGTTCGTATGTATATGCCGGCGAGGGCGAAGTGATGGAACAACGCAACTGGCACCGTCAGACCTGCGTACACAACACCGTAACGCTGAACAACAAGAATCTGGACCAGACCGAATCCGTAACCAAGCTGTGGCAGCCGGAAGGCAACGTACAGATACTGGTTACCGAGAATCCGAGCTACAAGAACCTGAAACACCGCCGTTCCGTATTCTTCGTAGACAACAGCTACTTCGTAATTGTAGACGAAATGGTGGGAAGCCAGAAAGGCTCCATTAACCTGCACTACCAGATGCCGAAAGGCGAAATCGCCAACAGCCGCGAGGACATGACTTTCGTCACTCAGTTTGAAGAAGGAAGCAACATGAAGCTGCAATGCTTCGGCCCCGAAGGCATGACGATGAAAAAAGAGCCGGGCTGGTGCTCCACCGCTTACCGCAAACGTTACAAACGTATGAACGTATCCTTCAATGTGAAGAAAGACAGCGAAGATGCAGTACGTTACATCACCGTTATCTGTCCGATAAAGAACAGCGCAGACGCCCCCAAATTGTCTGCCAAGTTCAAAAACAAGGCATTCAATGAAAACGGACTGGAAGTAGAGGTGAAAGTAAACGGCAAGAAACAGTCTTTAAATTACAAATTATAATATAAAAGCAACATGACGAAAGGGAGTGCCCAAAAATGAAAAGCAAAGCGATAGCGATTTTAGTTTTTGAGCAGTCCCTTTCTTCATAATGAAAAGCGATACATCCCGGTTATGAAAAACAATCTTTCCAATGTACTTCTTCCGTTAGCCACATTAAGCCTCGCTTCCTGTGCCGGCCAGCAAAAAGAAGAACCCAAGCGTCCGAACATAATTTTCATGATGACGGACGACCATACCACACAAGCCATGTCCTGCTATGGCGGTAATCTCCTGCAAACTCCCAACATGGATCGTATAGCCAACGAAGGTATCCGTATGGACAACTGCTACGCGGTCAATGCCCTTTCCGGCCCGTCACGCGCCTGCGTCCTTACCGGTAAGTTCAGCCACGAAAACGGCTTTACGGATAATGCAAGCACCTTCAACGGCGACCAGCAGACATTCCCGAAACTGCTCCAGCAAGCCGGCTACCAGACGGCCATGATCGGCAAATGGCACCTTATCAGCGAACCGCAGGGCTTCGACCACTGGAGCATCCTGAGCGGCCAGCACGAACAGGGCGATTATTACGACCCCGATTTCTGGGAAGACGGCAAACATATCGTAGAGAAAGGCTATGCCACGGACATCATCACAGACAAGGCCATCAAATTCCTCGAAGGCAGGGACAAGAGCAAACCGTTCTGCATGATGTATCATCAGAAAGCGCCTCACCGCAACTGGATGCCGGCTCCGCGCCACTTGGGCATCTTCAACAATACCACATTCCCGGAACCCGCCAGCCTGTTCGACGACTACGAGGGACGCGGCAGAGCAGCCCGCGAGCAGGACATGTCCATCGAACATACCCTGACCAACGACTGGGACTTGAAACTGCTGACCCGCGAAGAGATGCTGAAGGATACCACCAACCGCCTTTACAGCGTGTACAAACGCATGCCTGCCGCCGTACAGGACAAATGGGACTACGTATATGCGCAGCGCATTGCCGAATACCGCAAGGGCGACCTGAAAGGTAAGGCATTAATCAGTTGGAAATACCAGCAATACATGCGCGACTACCTGGCTACCGTACTGTCTGTGGACGAAAATATCGGCCGCCTTCTGAACTATCTTGAAAAGACCGGAGAGCTGGACAATACAATCATCGTCTACACTTCCGACCAGGGCTTCTTCCTCGGCGAACACGGCTGGTTCGACAAGCGCTTCATGTACGAGGAATGCCAGCGCATGCCGCTTATCATCCGCTACCCCAAAGCTATCAAGGCGGGAAGCACAAGCAATGCAATCTGCATGAATGTGGACTTCGCTCCCACTTTCCTCGACTTTGCCGGTGTGGAAATCCCGTCGGACATTCAGGGTACTTCCTTGAAACCGGTGTTGGAGAACGAAGGCAAGATACCCGCCGACTGGCGCAAGGCTGCCTATTACCACTATTATGAATACCCTGCCGAGCATTCGGTAAAACGTCATTACGGCATCCGTACACAGGACTTCAAACTGATTCATTTCTACAACGACATCGACGAATGGGAAATGTACGACCTGAAAGCCGACCCGCGCGAAATGAACAACGTGTTCGGCAAGCCCGAATACGCCGAAAAGCAGAAAGAGCTGATGCAACTGTTGCAAGAGACTCAAAAACAGTATAAAGACAACGACCCCGACGAAAAAGTAAACGAGCTTTTCAAGGGCGACAGAAGATTAATGAAAAACAGATAAAACCATTAAATTTATTATCATGGATAGAAGAAGTTTTCTAAAAAACACAGGCTGGTCTTTTCTCGGACTGGCAGCTTCGGGAAGCCTGCTCGGCTCTTGCGTGGCAGGAAGCAAAGAAGCAAAGAAGATTATGCCGTCGGCAAGCAACCTGAAAGTATTCTGGGGCGACTTGCACAACCACTGCAACCTCACTTACGGACACGGCGATATGCGCGATGCTTTCGAGGCGGCCAAAGGCCAGCTGGACTTTGTCAGCGTAACGCCCCATGCCATGTGGCCGGACATTCCGGGTGCAAACGACCCTCGTCTGAAATGGGTAATCGACTACCATACCGGAGCTTTCAAGCGTCTGCGCGAAGGCGGCTATGAGAAGTACGTAAAGATGAGCAACGAATACAACAAGGAAGGCGAATTCCTTACCTTCATCGGATACGAGGCCCACAGCATGGAGCACGGCGACCACGTGGCGTTGAACTACGACCTGGATGCGCCGCTCGTGGAATGTACCTCTATCGAAGACTGGAAAGAGAAAGCCAAAGGACATAAAGTATTCGTTACTCCGCACCACATGGGCTATCAGGGCGGTTACCGCGGTTACAACTGGAAATGCTTCACCGAAGGAGACATCACTCCGTTCGTCGAGATGTATTCCCGTCACGGCCTGGCGGAAAGCGACCAGGGCGACTACCCGTACCTGCACGATATGGGTCCCCGCCAATGGGAAGGAACCATCCAGTACGGTCTGGAGCAAGGACATAAATTCGGTATCATGGCTTCCACCGACCAGCACTCCGGCTACCCAGGCAGCTACGGCGACGGCCGCATCGGTGTCCTGGCTCCGTCACTGACCCGCGACGCCATTTGGGAAGCTCTCCGCACCCGCCACGTATGTGCCGCCACCGGTGATAAAATCATCATCGACTTCCGCCTCAACGACGCTTTCATGGGCGATGTAGTCCGTGGCAACAGCCGTCGCATCTACCTGAACGTAACCGGCGAAAGCTGCATCGACTATGTAGACGTTGTCAAGAACGGCCAGATACTGGCACGCATGAACGGCCCGTTGACCCCGGTTGCACCGGAAGGCGACACCGTCCGCTGCAAAGTAAAAGTGGATTTCGGCTGGAACCGCGAAGAGCGCTATGTGCACTGGCAAGGCAAGCTGTCTGTCAACAAGGGCCGTATCGTAAGCGTTACCCCCTGCTTCCGCGGCGCTGCCTTCACCTCTCCTCAGGAGGGCGAAACCGAATTCAAGACACATGTCAACCGCATCCTCTCCGTAGGCGAGAAGGAAACGGAACTGGACCTGTACAGCAGCAAGAACCCGAATACCACCACCGCAGCCATGCAGGCGGTAATCCTCGACTTGGAGATGCCGAAAGACGGCGTGCTTACCGCAGACTTCAACGGCAAGAAGTTCGAACACACATTGGGCGAACTGCTCGAAGGCTCACGTTCGCACTTCATGATAGGCTGGTTGAGCGAAGCCATTCTCTTTAACCGCGCCATGCCCGAAAGCTGCTTCACCGTAGAGCACTATATGGAAGACAAAGAGCCGCAGCGCGACACCGATTATTATTATGTACGCGTGCGCCAGCGCGACGGACAATGGGCATGGAGTTCTCCTATATGGGCTGAAAGAGTTTGACAATCATGAAAAAATACGCTATAGGAATTGACCTTGGCGGTACTTCCGTGAAATACGCCCTTATCGACAATGAAGGCGTATTTCACTTTCAAGGGAAGCTGCCGTCGAAAGCCGATGTATCTGCGGAAGCGGTAATCGGCCAGTTGGTAACCGCCTGCAAAGAGGCAATGGCTTCGGCCCTGCAACTCGGAGTAGCGGTGGAAGGAATAGGTATAGGCACTCCCGGCATTGTGGACGAAACCAACCGCATTGTGCTGGGCGGAGCCGAGAATATCAAAGGCTGGGAGAATCTGAATCTTGCCGACCGCATCGAAGCGGAAACGGGGCTGCCCGTGCAGATGGGCAACGACGCCAACCTGATGGGACTGGGAGAAACGATGTACGGAGCCGGACAAGGCGCACAGAATGTAGTGTTCCTGACCGTGGGAACCGGCATCGGCGGCGCAGTGGTCATCGGTGGCAAGCTGTTCAACGGCTTTGCCAACCGCGGCACCGAACTGGGCCATGTGCCCCTCATCGCCAACGGCGAACCCTGCGCATGCGGCTCTGTGGGCTGTCTGGAACATTACGCCTCCACTTCCGCACTGGTGCGCCGTTTCAGCAAGCGTGCCGCAGAAGCAGGCATCTCGTTTCCGGGCGAGGAAATCAACGGAGAGCTTATCGTACGCCTCTACAAAGAAGGAGACAAGCTGGCAACGGAATGCCTGGACGAGCATTGCGATTTTCTGGGGCACGGCATCGCCGGATTCATCAACATCTTCAGCCCGCAACGCATCGTAATAGGCGGCGGACTGTCCGAAGCCGGCGACTTCTATATCCGGAAAGTCAGCGAGAAGGCACACCGCTATGCCATAGCCGACTGTGCCGTGAACACTCAAATCATGGCTGCATCTTTAGGTAACAAGGCAGGAAGCATCGGCGCCGCGTCACTGGTCTTCTCACTAAACACGAAATAGTATGAAAAAGAATTTAGGAATGCTGGCGCTGATTATGGCGTTCTGGTTCACCATATCGTTTATCACCAATATCCTGGGACCGCTCATTCCGGACATTATCCATAACTTTAACCTGAGCGACCTGGCGATGGCGGGCTTTATCCCGACTTCTTTCTTCATCGCCTATGCCATCATGTCGGTTCCTGCCGGACTGATGATCGACCGTTTCGGCGAGAAACCGGTACTGTTTCTGGGCTTCCTGATGCCGTTCATCGGCACTACGCTGTTTGCCTGCATACACACCTACCCCATGCTGCTTGCCTCATCGTTCATCATCGGCTTGGGCATGGCTATGCTGCAAACTGTGCTAAACCCGTTGCAACGCGTTGTAGGCGGCGAAGAAAACTATGCTTTCGTGGCGGAAGTGGCCCAATTCGTATTCGGCATCGCTTCGTTTCTGAGCCCGCTGGTATATACGTACCTCATTCACGAACTCAATCCGGACATATACACGGAAGGCAGGAACTTTTTCATCGACCTGCTGGCAGGTATCACCCCGCCCGACCTGCCCTGGGTATCGCTTTACTGGGTATTCACGTTGCTGTTGCTGGTGATGCTGGTTGCCGTAGGGCTGTCCCGTTTCCCGAAAATCGAGTTGAAAGAAGATGAGAAAGGCGGTTCGAAAGACTCCTACCTGGCACTGTTCAGGCAGAAATACGTATGGCTGTTCTTCCTCGGCATCTTCTGTTATGTAAGTACGGAACAGGGAACTTCCATCTTTATGAGTACGTTCCTCGAGCAGTATCACGGAGTGAACCCGCAGGTGGAAGGCGCAAAGGCCGTAAGTTACTTCTGGGGACTGATGACTGCCGGCTGCCTCGTAGGCATGGTGCTGTTGAAGCTCATTGACAGCAAACGGCTGCTCCAGCTATCGGGCGGACTCACCATCATCCTACTGCTCACCGCACTCTTCGGAAGCAAGGAAGCATCCATCATTGCCTTCCCTGCCATTGGTTTCAGCATTTCCATGATGTACTCCATCGTGTTCTCGCTGGCGCTGAATTCGGCATCGCAACATCACGGTTCGTTTGCCGGCATCCTGTGTTCGGCAATCGTGGGCGGAGCAGGCGGCCCGATGATTATCAGCATGCTTGCCGATGCCACTTCGCTGCGTACCGGAATGCTGATTATCCTCGTGTTTGTAGGCTACATCACATTCATCGGTTTCTGGGCGCATCCGCTGATTAACAACAAGACGGTAAGCCTGAAAGAGCTTTTCAGGAAGTAAAAGACAAGAACGGCACACAACAAAAAAGAGACCGCAACGGCTTGCTGCCGCATGCGGTCTCTTTACTTTACACAACCCTTTTTATATCTAAAATCTACATAACTGGTTCACTACTTTCCTTCCGCAGCATCCGGCCGGGTATTTATGGTGCAGATGCTCACCCGGTTCCAGTCCGGTTCTTCAAACATATAACCCACTCCCTGACCTTCGGCAACAATCCGGTCTTTGGCGATTCTATATCTATTGACCAGCATATTGCGCACGGCCTCGGCACGCTGGCGGGCGATGCGTTCGTTCACCTCCGCACTGCCTTCGGGAGAGGCATACCCTTTGATAACGACTCCCGCATCCTTATGATTTCTCAGATAAGTGGCGATGCGCTCCACATTGGGCAACTGTGAATTATCGATGCCGATTCTGCCCTGGCGGAACGTAATCACCGACTCCAACAGCTTCTTGCTGTTGTCGATAGTATCCTTCACCACTTCCGGTTTCCGGTTCCGGCAAGCTGCCAGTTCACTTTCCAAATCGGAAACTTTCCGGTTGGCATCCTGCAATACTTTGGCGGTATTGTCGGCCTCGGCACGGAGACGGTTGATTTGGGCGTTCAGTTGGTTGACTTCCGCCTGGTCGTAAGGCCTTACTTCGGTAAAGTAATGGCGGCCGTTGCTGCATCCGAAATGATAAGTCAGCCCGGCGCTGATTTCCCAGGCTGCACGGTTGGCATGGAAACGCACGGCTTCCGTACCCATCGCGTTCATATCATACACCAAAGCCGGTTTCACAGCCAATGTCCATGCCTTGCTTTCTCCCAGGTTGAAGTTGAAATTCAGTCCCAGTTTGCTGGACATACTGTTACGGTCTTCGCCCATACCGGAGTTTACGTAATAATGCAGCCAGCCGATACCTGCCACAGCCTCAACCTCAAACAGACGGGGAGCACCGTTATACCCCGCAAAGAGATTACCTAAGTTGACCAGCCCCAGCAGACTGACGTTTGACGCGTCAAAAGCCGTTTTGCTGCCCGTAGTGTTAAAGCTGCCCATAGCCTCCAGGCTCAGACCGAAGGCAGGTGTCAGATACTTATCCACATGAACGCCCACTACCGGACGCATGTTCTTAAAGAACGAGTGATGCGTCAGCGGAGTCGTTCCACCCGCATTGACACCTATCGCCCAGTTGTCGGCAAACTTGTTTCCGGTCAGCGCCGTTTGTCCGTCAGCGTAGCCAACCGCAACACTCAACAATAATAAACTCGCTAAAATTTTCTTCATACAATTTTCTGTTTTAAGTTAGTACATAAATTTATAAATAGATGTTGAAAGCCTGTTTACAGAGCTTCCCAGTACTTCATATTGGTAATTCTTTCCAGCAACACTTTTCTGTCGCCCTCGCGTACACTGTTGCCTGCCGCAACCGGGATGATGCTTGCCCGTTTGCCTATACCGTGCCATTTCAGCATAGCTGCCGGAACGCCGCGTTCGAGCAATGCTTCATACACTCTTTTGGCACGGCGGTTGGAAAGGTCCGTATTATAAGCGCTGCTTCCCCTTGCATCGGTGTAGCCGGTAATCAGGAAGCGGGCGTCGGGATAGCTTTTCAGAAGCCCGGCCAGCCTGTCGAGCGTTTTTTCCGAAGCAGCCGTCAGCACATCCTTGTCAAACTCGAAGTAGATATTATCCAGCAGGTCGCACGCCATTGCTTCGACAGAACCGGCTGTATCCGCCTGCTTCTCTACAATCCGCTCAACAATCTTTTCCACTTCAACAGGTTTCTCTATCTCCACATACTTCACTACCGGAGCCTGCTTTTTGCTCTTTCCGCCAATGCGCCAGATGACGCGGGCAGACACCTGCACAAAGTGAGGAAGATTCTTCTGCACCGGCAGGAGATATTCACCTTGCAGGCCAAGCCCGAAGGAATTGCTTAGCCACGCATTTACACCTGCACCGAACGAAAGCGGAACAAAAGAGTTCTTATCCGATGAGCGCCCGTCGGGATTCCACACATCGGACGATTCCCAGTGCGCCTCTCCCGTGGGGTCGTCCACAAAATTGCCGCCATAGGCAGACGCGAAATTCTTATGCAGGTAATTCACCCCCACTCTGAGGTAGGGTTCTACCCATTGAGACTCAAACAAGGGGGTAAAGCGGAACTGCATGCCCAAACCGCCCATATACAGCAGGTCGTGTTTCCGGTCATTGCCCGCAATCCGGTTCTTGTTTTTCGCTACGCCTACCGTACCTTGCAAATCCAGATAAAACCACCGGTTCAGTTCCCGTGCCACATACAGGTTTGCTCCTCCCATCAGGTGGTTGGCCTTCAGGTTGTACATATAATTATCCGGAGTACTCTGGAAACCGGTGACAGACACGCGGCTCCAGTTTATCAACGAACCGCCTGCACCTATTTCCCATGCTTTCCTGTCCTGGCCTCTTCCCGTCAGAGGAACTGACAGGAAGAAGAGGGAGACAAGATATAGTATTGTTTTTTTCTTCATATTCATATGTATTTATCTACGTAAATCAATCAATTCATCCAGTCTGCCGGGCAATCTTTTATCTCCAAAGGTATGCGCTTGGTTCTGTCCGCAAAGTCAGCCAGGAAATACTGCTCACCTTCTTTCAGCAAGTAATAAGCAAATCTGCTGCGATATTCGTAAGTCGTGTTATATGTTATCTGATTAGTTCCCTTTTGTCTACTCCGAATATCCAGACCTATCCAATTACCCGGATAAGCACTTGTCAGCATAAAGCGTTTACCGCCTTCCGAAAGCGGTACAGTACCGGTGTGCACAATACCTCCCGTTCCGTTAACGAACGTACGCATTTGGATGAATACAGCACGATTTTCTGCCAAAGCGGAAGCAGGCAGCTTGCCTTCCGGAAATTTCCAGATACCGGTATCCGGGTCTTTCGCAAACTTATCTTGCCCTGTCGGATAAGCATACGTTTTATAGAAATCAGGCAATTGGTCTGTATCGATTTCACCCCATAAAGTGGTTACTCCCTGTTTGATTTCCAAAAAGACAGTTCCTTCCTTGAAACCCGGAACCGGATATATTTCCGGAATATGAATCTTATCCTGCAAATATACGGTCTGTCCATAATCATTATAAGAACCGGCACCGTCACCGAAGTAAAGGCCTGAATAAAACTCGTTCCCATCCCACTCGTATTTTAACAACCCATTAATCGTATCATTCTTTGCCACGTTAGCTTTTTCCGTAGGAGTCAGTACCAAAGGACGCCGTATACGGAGATATGAATAACCGTAATCATAAGTTTGACTCTTATCTTTATCCAAATTCTGTTCATTTACAGGTAGGTTTATGTCCTTGATTTTAGCAGCCTTCATCATATAAGAGTTGAGACTACTTGGATAATCGCCCCATTCTCCATCTATCTGACGTTCAAATTTAAAAGATATATTTGCATATCTGGTAGAATTTATATCAGACGAAGCGTTGCTCAAATATACCGTACTCACCGTAGCCCTCACATTTACCCTATTCGGAACCAGCGTATTATTGGCACTTGTTTCCTGCACTCCGCCAACCGTTACGGTTACACTACCTGTCCGGTGCGACAAAGGTTGGTTGTCCGGCAACTTATCCCATGTCACCTTGAACTGTCCGTTGTCATCGGTTGTGAAGGTTTCCGTTGCTCCTACTCCGGGCAATCCGCTTACCTGCACGCCTGCGGCTACTTTCTTTCCCGTTTTGTCATACACGGTAAAGAGCACCGAACCGTCCGTAGGAATCACATATTCCCGTAACTGGGAGTTCCAATAATCAGGAATGACATTATATTTTCCTACTTGTATTTCAATCACCGAAGACCTACCCGTCAGGAAATCCCAGAAGTCCGTCTGCTTGTTCCGGTCTGCCGGCCATTTCTGGTCGGGTTTATGAGGATTATCCACTTCACCGGATGCGATGTATTCTTTCCAAAGTTCATAGGCACTCTTTCCGTTCGCACCATTTGCGCCGTTTGTACCATTTGTTCCGTTTGTACCATCCTTACCGGCTTTACCGAAAGACGGCTTTCCGGTATCCGTACCATTGATATACCAGTTACCGTTCTCTCCAATGGCCACTTCCGGAGATTTCCCGTCGGCACCAACGGCTTTTTTACCCGTATCCGTACCGTCTACGAACCAGTTGCCGTTATTACCGATGGTAATCGTGGGCGACACGCCGTCTTTTCCATCCGTACCCGTGGCTTTCTTGCCGGTGTCCACACCATTGACAAACCAGTGGTCGTTAGCACCGATGGTTACGGTAGGCGGCACGGCATCTTTACCGTTCGCACCGTCCTTGCCTGCTTCTCCCTGCGCGGCAATGCCCGTATCCTCATTTCCAACAAACCAATGGCCGTTATCGCCGATATGCGGTGTCTGGCCGCTCTCGCCGGTAGCGCCTGTGAGGAAATACCAGAAATCTTGCACCGTATTGTTGCCGGCAGGCCATTTGCTGCCGGGGTTGTGCGGATTATCCACACTGCCGTCGGCAATCATATCCTTCCACTGGTCAAAAGCACTCTTTCCGTCTTTCCCGTCATTTCCTTTAAGATACTTGAAAAAGTCCGCAACTTCCGTCCGGTCTTTCGGCCAGTCTACCGTTCCGTCCGCTACTTTTTCTTTCCAAAACTCATAGGCCGAAAGCCCGGTATCACCTTTAGGCCCTTTGGGCATGGTGATATCAACATCGGTACAGGCGGCCATCAACAGGCATACAACTATCCCGTACCATTGTACAAATTTAAATTTACTCATCTGAATTTCAATTGTTTAATTAGCTTATAGTTTGTATATACTGTTTATAAGATGCAAATGGCAAACGGATGTAAGTTTCGGGCAGCCAGAAGTCCTTTTATTTCGTCTGCAAAAATACATACACATTTACAACGCATCATTTCAGATAAAAGACAATTAATTTCCCTTTTCGGACAAAATGCCCGAAAAAAGAATAAACAAGCGGTAAACATCTGTTTCACACCCATATATACTGAAACAGATGGCAGTTGTCCTTACTCTCCATGATGCCTTTCCGCTTCAATGCCGAATACAAGTCCTCGCACGATTTCATGCCTATGCCGTGCAGCTTTGCCAAGGCATTGAATCCGTTTTTCTTGACGAAGCGCAGAAGGTCTTCCAGCAGATAGATGTTATACTCCCTGAGCCTGCGCAGGATTCTCGGAGTTATCTCAAGCACTGCCAGAGGCGTCGACAGCATTTTCAGGTATTCAACGGGGATGCCCCGCTCCTTGAACGGTACGACAACCCTCACCGGAGTACGGTCGATGTTCCTTTTGGACAGAAGCGACCGGCAGTTCCTGTATCTCACCCTAATTGCCTGAAGCTCCTGCCGTTCCTGCGCCATGGCATCCCAATCGTCCATAATCTCTTCTACCGACCTCTCATACATAGAGGCCAGCTCTTTTGCCGAAAGGCCGTATTTCTCCGCAAGTTCCTGCATGCCGTCTTTCCTTGTCAGCAGCGAGCAGAAAATATCCTGCTCCCTGGGGTCTTTTATCTGCATGGACATCTTCCTGACAAGCCGTTCAAAACTGTGCATGCAGTGGTTTTTCTTCTCCATTAAATATTTCATAGTGTTACGATTGTTTTTTGATGTGGCTCTCCTCGCGCAGGTGGGTCGGGGTTGTGCCGAACTGTTTCTTGCAGTAGCAGGTGAGGTGCGCGGAAGAGCTGAAACCGAACTCCCTGGCTATTTCCCGGAAAGCGATATCCGGGTTACAGATTTTCTCGTGGATAAGTTCGGCTTTCCGTTCCTGCATCCACTGATAGGGACTTTGATTGAAATAGTGCTGGAACTTCCGGTTGAAGGAGCGTTCCGAAACGCAGCACAGACTGGCAAACTCCTTGACGGTCTTTACCTTCCGGTAATTGTTCAGGATGAGGTTCTCGAACTTGCTTCCTATTCCGGAAGCGCCGGCAAAAAAGCCAGCCAGTTCGTTTTTGGCATAAAAGCCGCGCAGTATCAGAATGATTTCCTGCTGTTTAAGAATATGCATGTGCCTGCACAGCAGTCCCGTTTCCAGATAGAACAGCACCTGCCTCAAGGCATGAAGCAGCGGTTTACGGATGGGCAGGGTGTGGTCGTTGGTGGCAATAGGTTTCTCATGAGAAATGGAATCGAAATACATCTTGTCGCACACCGTTATTTCCTTGTTCCAGAACAGCAGGAGGCATTCTGCCGGGGTGATGCCCGTCAAGCGGTTCTCTTCCCGCTGAGGTATGAGCAGCATCCTGTTGGCATGCACGGAGATGGTATGCTCCCTGCCCAGCTCTACCAACACCTCTCCTTTGAGCACGAACAGTACACAGAAGCAACCGTCATTATCAATCCGGCCTTCTTCGTGTGCAGTTAATTCGTACCGTGAAAATCCGCTTTCATACCTCAGTTGATAATTGAAGCAGGAACGATGCTCTGACAAATAAAATAATCTCATTGATAACTTTTTAATTTATACGCCATAATAACGCATCGCTTTTTTAGATTGTTTTTCACAAAAAAGACATTTATTTATAAATTTAAGACTATCGTAAGGTTTCGCAGGGTTTTATAAGTATTTGAAAGGTGTATTGATTCCGCTCATTAGCAGCAAGATGGCTGCCAATAAAGTCAAAGCAAAAGATTATCCCGTTCCACCGTGGAGTAGTTTTCATTCCACCATGGTGGAACAAAAACTACTCCGTGGCAGAACAAAACTTTCTCCACGGTGGAACGGATTGGTTCTTGCATGCTTTCTGCCTGATACTTATAGAGGAAACACTCGAAGATGCGCTTTGGAGGGAAAGATAATGGCTGTATTTATTATCCCCATAAATAGGGATTGTTCCATTATGGAATACTTTGTATCTTTGCCACAAAACTAAACGGATGAAACAAGGGTGCCTGAAAATAATGAGATGGTTTCTGCCTGTACTATTTATATCGTACATGGCAGGTATCACACTCTTTACTCACTCGCATGTAGTGAATGGGGTGACCATTGTCCATTCGCACCCGTTTAAGAAAGACTCTCCCCATAGTCATACCACAGTCGAATTTCAATTGATTCATTTGCTGAGCCACGTGGCGACTACCGGAGCCGGTATCTTTTTTCTCTCTTTTCAGTTTATTGCTTATCTGCTCTATACCCTTTCGTGGCGTCCGGATAGGGCAGGATACTGTTCGTCCGTCGTGGGCGTGGTATCTTTGCGGGCACCTCCTGCCGGAAGATAGAACCTCTCTCTCACTGCATTATTTAGAAAAATTTATTTAGTAATTCTACTATCCAAAAATGAAAATGAATAAATATATATTTTTCCTCGTTGGCCTGTGTTGTGCCCTGTTGCCTGCTATGGCCGACCAACCGGAACAGCTGGAACTGAAAGCGTCTGATGCCAATATTATCGGTCATGTACTCGATAAAAAAACGGGTGAACACCTCTCTTATATAACAATCGCCCTGAAAGGAACTACCATTGGTACGGTGACGGATGCCACCGGACACTATTTCCTGAAAAACCTTCCCGAAGGGAATTTTGTGCTCGAAGCCAGTTCGGTGGGGTATAAAACCATCAGTCGCAATGTCAGTCTCAGAAAAGGAAAGACACTTGAAGAAAATTTTGAGTTGGAAGAAGATGCCGTGGCGCTTGACGGAGTGGTGGTATCGGCCAATCGCAGCGTGACCAAACGGCGCCTGGCACCTACATTGGTCAATGTGGTAGATATGAAGATGTTTGAGAATACAAACTCGCCTACACTTTCGCAGGGGCTTAACTTCCAGCCCGGTGTCCGGGTCGAAACGAACTGCCAGAATTGCGGTTTCCAGCAGGTGCGCATCAACGGACTGGACGGTCCGTATACACAGATTCTTATCGATTCGCGTCCCATCTTCAGTGCCCTTTCCGGTGTTTACGGGTTGGAGCAGATTCCTGCCAATATGATCGAGCGCGTAGAGGTGATGCGAGGCGGAGGTTCTGCCCTGTTCGGTTCGTCCGCCATTGCCGGAACCATTAATATCATCACCAAGGAGCCACTGCGCAATTCGGGGCAGTTGGCACATACCCTTACTTCTATCGGCGGCAGCTCGTCTTTCGATAATAATACTTCGCTGAATGCATCGCTGGTGACCGATAATCATCGGGCGGGACTCTATGTGTTCGGGCAGAACCGTCATCGGGATGCGTACGATCATGATGGAGACGGTTATTCCGAAATGCCGAAACTTAAAAACCAGACAGTCGGCTTCCGTTCGTTCCTCAAGACAAGCACTTATTCTAAGTTGACATTCGAGTATCATCACTTACAGGAGTTCCGTCGTGGCGGAAACCTGCTGAACCGTCCGCCTCACGAGGCTGACATTGCCGAGCAGATTCAGCACTCTATCAACGGCGGCGGCTTGAAATTCGATTATTTTGCTCCGAATGAAAAACACCGTCTGACCGTTTATACTTCGGCACAGCATACGGACCGCGACAGTTATTATGGCAGCAAAAAAGACCAGAACGCCTATGGAAAGACAACGGACCTGACCTTTATCGGCGGTTCTCAATATGTGTACAGTTTCGGTAAATGCCTTTTCATGCCTGCCGACCTGACTGCGGGATTGGAGTATAACCGGGATAACCTGAAGGACGATATGTGGGGATACAACCGTTATACGAAGCAGACGGTAAATATCGGTAGTGCTTTTTTGCAGAATGAATGGAAAAACGAAAAATGGAGCATTCTCTTGGGCGGACGTCTGGATAAGCACAATCTAATCAACCACGTTATCTTTAGCCCTCGTGCCAATCTCCGTTTCAATCCTTCCGAGGACATTAATCTCCGCTTGAGTTATTCGTCGGGCTTCCGTGCCCCGCAGGCTTTCGACGAAGACCTGCATATTGAGAATGTAGGCGGAACGGTGTCGATGATTGAGCGTGCCAAGAATCTGAAAGAGGAAAAATCTCAGAGTTTCAGCGCCTCAGCCGATATGTATCACCGTTTCGGTGCTTTTCAGGTGAACTTCCTGGTTGAAGGTTTTTATACCAGACTGTCGGATGTATTTGTACTCGAGAACATCGGAGAGCGGGACGGCATTCTTATCAAAGAGCGGCGTAACGGTTCAGGTGCCAAAGTATTGGGACTATCGATGGAGGGAAAAATGGCTTATCTCTCTTTGTTCCAGTTACAGGCAGGAGTCACCTTGCAACAGAGCCGTTATGACGAACCGGAAAAGTGGAGCGAAACGGCACCGGCCGAGAAGAAGATTTTCCGTACACCGAATACCTATGGGTACTTTACGGCAACGTATACGCCGATCAAGCCTCTCTCATTATCCCTGTCGGGCACGTACACCGGCTCGATGCTGGTGCAGCACATGGCCGGTTATATTGACAAGGATGTGGCGGTGAATACACGCGATTTCTTCGATATGGGAGTCAAGGTGGCCTATGATTTCAAACTTTATAAGTCGGTGGACCTGCAATTGAGTGCAGGTGTGCAGAATGTGTTCAATGCTTATCAGAACGATTTCGACCAGGGAGTGGAGCGTGACTCCGGATATATTTACGGTCCGGCTGCTCCGCGAAGCTATTTCGCCGGAATAAAGATCAGCTATTAACTCCATTACATTTGAATGGAAACCGATCTGCTGTTCGGTCGAAATGAAAAAGAGCGTAATGAACGGCGTTTACGCCTGCTCATTACGCTCCGAAGTTATAAAATACTATTTACTGGTTTTAGGATATTGGTTGGGAAATGAATTTAGTTATGGTCATTCTTAGTTCCGTAACCATGGATATAATAATCAGCTATATTAAACTTACCATCATTATCCAATGTTATGAAAATACGAGCATCACTACCATATGTAGGATGATATTCCTCCACACTCCAATTAAAGTTTTCATCAGTTTCCTTATTTGATGTATTTTCATCTAAGAATAAGCTTATTAAACCAGTAGGCGTTGCATCCGGAGTGAAATCTTTGAAAAAATCTTGTTCCTTTACATAAGCATCAACACCAGCAGGTACCATATCAGTTCCTTTCAGCATATAAACTTTCTTGGTATTAGCACCTTTTTCAACTTTTAGTGTCGCAGCAGTTCCTTCAGCGGACACAACCGTCAATGTCAATGCTCCATTACCTGAGAAGTCAGCTTCTTTCGGTGCTTCCACCTCTGCCGCTTTAGTCTGAATACCATCATTGCCTTGACCTGCCTTAGCCACCAAGTCAACAATCTCACTCAGCTTACCGTCCTTATCAACCGTTACAGCTCTCAAGTGATAAGTAGAACCCGGACTTAAAATATACAATCCGCCGTTATTTTCCTCAGTCTTAAGTTTACCCAAATCTTCTACTTTATATTCAGTCCACTGTACATTGCTGGAAGCTTCATCCACCATTATCCAATCAAGGTTAGCAGGAACAGATGTTTCCCAGAATACGCGAACCGCTGTCGTATTTTCATTGACACTGATATCTACAAGCAGTTTCTCCGGAGAAGTCTGTTCGGGGAAGCTGACACTTGTAATACTACCTACTCCCTCAAAAGTAGGACGTCCCGTTGTAACTCCGGTATAAACAATCTTACCAAGCTTGCCTTGCTTGTCGATAGGTATGGCATATACATAATACTTGGTATTAGGAACCATATCCTTGCTGGCAAACTCTTTTGAGAACGGTTGAGTGTATGTAACAGGAACGCTTGCACCCAACTTAAGAATGCTGGCTTCGATTTCGGCTACCGTCATCTCTGTAAAATCCTTACCGCTGTTTTTAGCAATAGCACCTGCATCCGTCTGTCCCACAATCATTTTGGCACAATTGGCATCTGCCGTAAAGGTAGCTTCAAAGCTTCTCAAAGCAATCTTACCGGCAGGAATCTCTATGCTTGCCACCACTTGTCCGTTAAGTTCTGCATCGGGCACAGTGACTTCTTTTGTAAAGACCGTTCCCTTACCCTCTGCATCTACCGCATAAATGGCAACAACCACTTCGGTTTCATCAGTATCCAATGCGGTCAGAATAATACCCTTGCTTTCGCTGATATCCTTATCCTGCAAAGCACTTCTTACCAATGTCTGTTCATTAAACGTAGCGCTTACGTCCGACCAGTTGTAGGGCTGCATAGGATAATCCTTGTTGGGATTCAAAGAAAGTTCGGCATCTTCGATGAAAGTCGCTTCCTTGTAGATTTCTTCGTATTTGGGCTGTCCGGTTTCATCCGTTCCCATATATCCCTTTATAATCGCCCCAATCACATACTTGGCGCACTTAGCCCCTTTCTTCACCTCTACATCCATAGAGAAAGCGGAAAGGTTCTTGATTTCAAATTCCACCAATTCGTCCATCAGGTCCTCATACTTGAAGATGAACTCCTTGACAGCTTCCTGGCTCTTGCCGCTCTCATTCTCGGCATAGACAGTCAGGACATAATCCTTATCTATATCGATGGGGATTTCCAGTTTAGTCTCTTCCTTGCCGGTTACAGCCGTATATGCGGCAGCTGATTCGCCTTTCGGTTCGCACTTCCAGTACCATTTTTCCGTATCATCGGAAGGGGTAACGGTTACTACGGCTTTGGTATTGTCGGCGCTAAGAGCAGGTTCGCTCACCGTGATAGTAGGTAAAGCCGGCTTTTCCGGTGTCGGATCGTTTTTGTCTTTGTCGTCCGAGCAACTTGTCCATACGCAAGCAGCCATTGCCAGTATGGGAAGCATTGTCTTAAAAATGTTTTTCATACATTATTAATTAATTAGTTAATAAATAGAGATAAATACTATAAGTAGAAAACAGGGAGATAATATGGGAAAAACAAAGAGGAAAAAGAGAGAGTTACCACACTGTTATCTTTTTGCAAAATTATAAATAATTTATAAAAACAACATAGAATATATATTTTTTTTCAGAACTTTTTCTATATTTGTTGCAAATATATCCAAAGAAAGTTTTAAACAAAGGGCTTTTTGTAAATATAAAATTAACATTATTACAGCATCCTTAAAATAAAGCCAACGACGAGAAATCCCGATGTTTACCTTTATACAGGACTAATATTACGAAAAACGAAAGCAAACAAAACTGTAAAATAAAATAAGAGGACGGCAATATACACCTAAAAAATGTCTCTTTCCGCTTCAAACTAAAAAACAGAAACATTAAGTATTAATCAAATCATTAGAAGAACAAAGATGAGAAAATCAATTCTCTTGTTTGTGCTTTTAACTCTGTTCGGAATCCCGTACCTATTGGCACAGGGCGGATTCCGGATTACAGGACAAATCCTATCGGCGGAAGACAACCTGCCGGTAATCGGAGTATCTGTAGTTGAAAAAGGCACAACAAACGGTGTAATTACCGATATCGACGGAAATTACAGTATCACGGTAAGCAAGTCTCCCGCCACCTTGCAGTTTTCGTACGTAGGCATGAAGACGGTAGAAAAGCTGTTTACAGCGGCAACCCGCTACAATGTGATTATGCAACCGAACACCGAAATGGTGGACGAAGTGGTAGTAGTGGCATACGGCGTGCGCAAGAAAGGAACCATAGCCGGCTCCGTATCCACCGTAAAAGCGGAAAAGATGGAAAATGTGCCGGCAGCCAGCTTCGACCAGGCGTTGCAGGGACAGACACCGGGATTGTCGGTCATCTCCAATTCGGGAGAACCCAGCAAAGCCGCCGTGTTCCAGATACGCGGCACAAACTCAATCAACTCAGGCACATCGCCGCTGTTTATCCTCGACGGCGTGCCCATTGCAAGTTCGGACTTCAACACCATCAGCCCGGGCGACATCGAATCCATTTCTGTGCTCAAGGATGCCTCGTCCACCTCTATCTACGGAGCACGCGCCGCCAACGGCGTAGTGGTAATCACTACCAAGCGCGGACTCTCCATGGACAAGGCGAAAGTAACACTGCGCGCGCAATACGGATTCTCGCAACTGGCATCCGACGGCAAATGGACCATGATGAACACCCCCGAACGCATACAGTTTGAGAAAGAAATAGGCCTGGACACCGGGCAGGACTACGACCTGCTCTCACGCACCAACGTCAACTGGCTGAAAGAGATATTCAACGACCGCGCACCGTTGCAGAACTACGAAATCTCCGTGAACCGCGCCACCGACCGCCTCAACTACTACGTATCGGGCGGGTTCTACGACCAGGACGGTATCGCCCAGAACTCTTCCTTCCGGCGCTACAACATGCGCGCCAATGCCGAAGTGAAAGCCAGCAACTGGCTGAAAATAGGCACAAGCACCATGTCCGCCTACGAAGAGGTGCAGCAGGCGGAAGAGGGGGAAATGGCGATTTACACGCCGATAGCCGGCTCGCGCTTCATGCTCCCCTACTGGAGCCCCTACAACGCAGACGGCTCAATAGCCTCGGAGAACAACGGCACATGGACGGGCACGGGACAGAACCCCATCGAATGGATGGCGAACAACCCGGTGAGCTATAAGAAGTACAAGGTACTCTCCACCGTATTTGCCGACATCACCCCGATACAGAACCTGACCGTACGCATACAGTTCGGCGCCGACTACTCGCACGCCACCACTTTCATGCAGTCGTTCCCGAGCTACGTCATTAACAACGAGCAGGGCACTGCCGGACGCAACTCCTCGGACGTGCTGAAACTGAGCGAAACCGCCACTGCCAACTACCGCTGGGCGCTGAACGACGACCACTCCTTCAACTTCATGCTGGGGCAGGAAGCCATGGACTACCAGTCGAGCGGCTTCCAGGTAGTGACGAAAGGACAGTCCAGCGACTTCCTCACGAACATCAGCTCCGGCACGCGCGCCTCGTCCTGGGACGACACCACCAGCGCATATTCCTACCTCTCGTTCTTCCTGCGCGGCGAGTACAACTACAAAGACCTCTACTACGGCGAAATGGCACTGCGCACCGATGCCTCCTCGCGCTTCGGCAAAGACCACCGCTGGGGTATGTTCTGGTCGCTGGGATTTATGTGGAACATCAAAAACGAATCGTTCCTGAAAGACACCGAATGGCTGACAAGCGCGCAAATCGCACTCAGCACCGGTACTTCGGGCAACTCGGAGATACCCTACTACGACCACCTGGCACTCGTTGCGGGCGGGCCGAAGTATAACGACGAAGCCGGTATCTACCCCAAACAGAGCGGCAACGAAGAGCTGAGCTGGGAACAGACCTGGTCCAACAACATCGGGCTGCGCCTGGGCTTCTTCAACCGCGTCAACCTCGACATCGACTTCTACCACAAGAAAACCACCGACATGCTGATGTCCGTACCCGAAAGCTATGCCATTACCGGCGAGGGCTACCGCTGGGACAATATCGGGGCGATGGTGAACCGGGGCGTGGAAGTGTCGGTCAACAGCGACATCATACGCACCAAAGATTTCACCTGGAACCTCAACGCCAACGTGTCCTACAACAAGAACAAGCTGGTGGAACTGTACAACGGCGTGCAGGAGTACGTAAACTCCACCACCGGACTGAAATTCGTCGTGGGGCATCCGGTACATGAGTTCTTCCTGAACCGCTATGCCGGCGTGAATCCCGCCAACGGCGACGCCCTGTGGTACACCAAAGACGGCGAGCTGACCACCGAATTCAACGAAAGCGACAAGGTGATGACCGGCAAGACGTTCGATTCGCCGTGGGCGGGCGGCTTCGGCACTACCTTTGCCTGGAAGGGCCTTTCGCTGTCGGCACAGTTCAGTTGGATGGCCGACCGCTGGGTGATGAACAACGACCGCTTCTTTGAAGAGAGCAACGGACTGTACAGCACCTACAACCAGTCGCGCCGGCTGCTGTACGACCGCTGGAAGAAACCGGGCGACATCACCGACATCCCCCGCTACGGTGTGACGGCGCAACTGGACGACCGCTTCCTGGAGAACTCCTCGTTCCTGCGCCTCAAGAACCTGACACTGGCATACGCACTGCCGCAGCCACTGCTGAAAAAGACCAACTTCTTCACCTCGGCACGCGTGTACCTGCAAGGCCAGAACCTGCTGACCTTTACGGGATTCACCGGACTCGACCCCGAAATGTCGAGCAATATCTACCGGGCACAGTATCCGGCTTCGCGCCAGTTTACGCTGGGCATCGAAGTATCATTCTAACCCTATCAAGCAAAAGAAAGATGATTAAGAAATTCAAACTATATATCATGCTGGTTGCCGTGGCGCTGTCGTCCGTCTCCTGTCTGGACAAAATGCCGGAAGACGGCATTCCTTTCGACGAGTCGCTGCAGACGGTATCCGACATAAACCTGGCTGTCATAGGTATCTACGACGCTTTCAGGAGCAAATACCTCTATTCGGGCAACCTGACGCTGCTGCCCGACATACAGACCGACCTGGTGTACGGAGTGAACGGCAACACCAATGTGTACGGCGACATCTGGCGCTGGAAAGAAATCAAACCCACCAATACCGACATCGAAGCCGTGTACGGTGCGTTGTACGATGTTATCAACCGCTGCAACTTCATGCTCGACCGCGCGGACGCCGTGCGGAAAAAGACCACCGACGACAAGGATCTCGACAAGCTGGACCAGTGCTGCGGCGAGGCTTACTTTGCCCGTGCACTTGCCTACTCGGAGCTGGTGAAGCTCTTCTGCAAGGCATACGAAAGCGATGAGGACGCCGCCGGCCAGTTGGGAGTTATCCTGAGCGAACACTATCTGGGCGATGAAACCATGAGGCGCGCTTCGCTGAAAGACTCCTACCAATTTATCCTCGACGACCTCGACCGTGCGGCAGAGTTGCTGGAACTCGAAGAGGACTTCGACACCGACACGCAGGGAACGCTGTACGACAGCATCTACTTCAACGAATATACGGTGCATGCCCTCCGCGCCCGCGTACTTCTCTATATGAAGCGGTGGGACGAGGCCATCAAGTATGCCACCAAAGTCATCGACAGCGGTTACTACTACCTGTCGAGCTGTACGCGCGCAGCCACCTCAAGCGCCAGCTACTACAAGTATATGTGGACGAACGACTTCTCCACCGAAGCCATCTGGAAAGTGGGCTTTACCGTTAATGCCTACGGCGGCGCACTGGGACAGGTATTCGCCAACTACGACTACAGCACCCTGCGCCCCGACTACGTGCCGGCTACATGGGCCGTCAACCTGTACGACATGAACGACCTGCGCGTATCCGCATTCTTCCAGAGCTTCACCACCGGATACAGCCACGGGCTTACATGGCCGCTGCTGATAAAATACTTCGGCAACGAATCGTTCACCAACTACAACATCCTGCACGTCAGCATGCCGAAAGTGCTCCGCCTGTCGGAACAGTACCTCATCCGTGCAGAAGCATACGTGCAACGCGACCAGCCCGACTACGGCAAGGCGGGAAGCGACATATCCGTACTGCGCACGGCACGCTACTCCTCCTACGGCGGCTCCACTTCCCTGAACAAGGAGAACGCGATGGACGTCATCGAACAGGAGCGCGTAAAGGAGCTATACATGGAAGGCTTCCGCCTGCACGACCTGAAACGCTGGCACAAGGGATTTGAACGCACGCCGCAAGACCAGTCGCTGTCCAACGGCAGCAGCCTGAAAGTGGAAAAAGACGACCCGCTGTTCGTATGGCCCATACCCCAGCACGAGCTGGATGCACCGGGATCGGAAGTAGAACCTAATGAAAGTAACAAATAAGCCAAAAGATTTATGATAATGAAGAAACTATTAACCGGATGTATGGTAGCCCTTGCCATCCTGGCAGCCCTGGCAGGACTTGCCGGATGCGACCAGGACAAGGTGCTGTACAGCGGACGCAACTACCTGATGTTCTCCGATACGCTTTACCACTATGCCGTACAGGAGAGCAACGAGAAGTTCGAAGTTCCCGTATCCGCTACCAGACGCGCCGACTACGACCGCACGTTTGCCGTGGAAGTGGTGGACAAGGAAAGCAATGCCGTGGAAGGAAAACATTACAAGATTCTTTCCAATACCGTAACCATCAAGGCGGGCGAAACCGCCGCCAATGTCGAGATAGAAGGCGTGTACGAGAATATCGGCATCAGCGATTCGCTGGGATTTGCCCTGCGGCTGATAATCCCCGAGACCGAACAGTGGCACAAATACGGAACGGAGACCAAAGTGGTGATGCAGAAAGTATGCCCGTTCGACATCAATGCCTTTACCGGCTATTGCAAGGTCACTTCCTCGCTTTTCAATACCTATATGACGAATACGACCCTGCGCCTGATAACGTCCGAAGTCGTGGAAGGGGAAGAGAATACGATTGTACTGCACGGACTCTACTTCGACGGATATGACACCAAGCTGAAATTCAACTACGACGATTTGCTCGAACCCAGCATCGAAATGGAAGAACACGTCTGCGGCAGCACTGCCGAACTGTTCGACACCACACATGGCAACGGCAAGCTGATGATGACACAGCCGTCGGGCTATCCCGCCTACTTCAGCACGTGCGAGAAGTTCGTGTTCCACTACGTCAACATCCGGGTAGACAACAAGGACGGCTCGCTGGTGGGCGTGGTGGATACTCCCGCCAACATCATCGAATGGATAAGCGAAGCGGAAGCCGAAAAGCTGAAAGAACAAGGATATTAACTTTATAACCCCTACAATTATGAAAATAACAGAACTGAAAAGCATGAGCCTGATTATGGTGCTCGCCATGATGATAATGACAGCGTTCACCGCCTGTTCGGACGACGATAACGAAGGCAACAAAACCGTTGTTTTCCCTGAGCTTGCAAACATCAGCAGCGCAGCCGGAGAAACTACCGAACTATCTTTTGAAGCATCTGCGGACTGGGAACTCTCCAGCAATGCCGGCTGGTGCAAATTCCAGAATGGCGAATTCCTGGAAAGCCTCATCTACGGAAAGGCCGGAAAGCAGACCGTTACCATTATGACCTCTGCCGACGGACAGAACTACAACGAGGATGCCGTAGCGGAAATCACACTGAAAATGGGCAATGCCTCGCAGGTAATCTACAAGGTGACGCGCGCCAAAAGAGAATATGCCGACCTCGTTGTCAGCGATGAAGCAGGCAATATATATGACCGGACGCACCCGCTGACCATCAAGGGCAATACCGCTACCTCACCCGTCTATACCGTTATCAAGGCACAGGCGGAAAGCGGCGTGAAGGTAGGCTTCACCAATCCGGAATGGCTGAGCTATGTCATAGACGAAAAGGCGGGAACGTATCAGTTTACGTTCAATACGGCAAACACGAGCGGACTGAATCCCAAGTATCCGATTACCGGAAACAGCTATACCCTGACTTTCGTTACCGAAGACGCCACGACCGCCAAAACGGACAAGGTGCGCAAGGTGGAGATTCCCGTCGTGTACGAAGGACTGCAACGGGACGCTATCGGCATCAGCCCCACGTATCTGAACGCGCTGGCAAGCGTGACGGGAGAAGAGCTGTCGGACGATACTGGAATTCTGGAACAGATGCAATCGACCGTTACCGTATATAATGATGAATTCGAGACTGTGGTATTCGCCATGAAGAACCAGGACGGTGAATTCAGTTATGATTTCAACAGTACGGTAGACTGGCTGCACGCCGTTACAGGAACAGGCAGTAATAAGGATAAGGTAACGGTCACCGCCGACCTTAACGAGAATACGGAAGAGCGAGCAGCTACCGTCATGGTATTCCCTAAAGCCGTTTATGATGAAATAAAGAGCAACTGGGCAGGCAACCTCATCGACGAAAGCACGGGAGACATCAAGTCCAACTATGCGAACAATGTCATGACCAATATCACACAGGAAGCCTGGCAGAAACAGGGTGACAGAATTAAATTCAAAGCGCTGTTTATGTATGCGTACGATTACGACCAGACCGGGTTCAGAAACATCAAGGACTTCTTTGAAGGCACTGTTATCAAATTTGAGGACTTGGAGAATTCGGACGGTGTCGGCGAATATAATGTAACCGGCAACAATGTATGGAAAGCCACCATCCCCAAAAGCCTGCTCAAGAAATTCGACGAAATCGGAGAACCGGGACACGGTCCGGGAAAAATCATTTTCGAGCCCGTTGAAGCGGCTACCGACCAGGAAATAACGGAAAAAGCCTCTCATGCAGGTATTTCATCCGAAAAGATGTCAGGTCAGGCATGGTCACAGGACGCACGCAAACTGGTACGTATCAACGGAATAGGTTTCTGCTTCGACAACACCAGCTATGAAACATACGCCAACGATTACCAACTGGTGGTCAAGGGCGAAGGCGAAGAGATTCTTGCACTCTGCATCGTAGAAGTATTTGACGATACACAAAGCCAAACCACCTTCTGACGGAATATGTACAAGCAACCACTGTAACTCAAACTACAGAAAAGAAAGAATAAATGAACTCAAAGAGAATTATAAAAGGAAAACTGTTTCTTGCAGCACTTGTCACCATGCTATGCGGCATGGTGGCAGGCGGATGCTCTGAAGACAAGGACGAACTGGCGGGCAAACAATACGGCCACGTACAGTTCAGGCTCTACAAGTCGGCATCCTATACGCAGGAAGAGACAACCCGGGCCGGCACGGCATCTACGCGTGCCACCGCAATGGACCGGTTGAGCGACGCCCAGAAAGTGGAAATCGAAATGCAGCACAACGGTATGAGCATCACCCAGACCCTCGTGCTGAACGCCTACAACGAGAGCAACGCCGAATACGGCATGAGAAGCGACAAACTGGAGCTTCTGACCGGAACGTATAAAATCGTAGGCTACAAGCTGCTCGACAAGCTGGACGAGGTGATCACCGGCATATCTCCCGGTGCGGACGAGACGTTTGAAGTCGTTTCGCGCGGACTGACTACCAAAGACCTTGTTGCCGACTCGCAAGCGCGGGGCATGGTGACTTTCAAGCTGATAAAGTCCGGACTCACCACACGCGCCGCCGACGGTGAGAGCATCGACTATCTGTTCAGCGACATAAAGGTTATCGACGTAACGGTGACCAACACGTTTACACGCGTGCCCGTCACTATCAAGAACCTGAAAGTGACTTATAAGGAAGAGTATGAAGAACATCCGAATACGGACTATACCGACGACAACAAGCACAAAGACAAATATAAGGATATCGGTACCGCCAAATGCGACTCGGCAGTATGGCTGCCCGCCGGCACGTATCAGGTAACCTCTTACACCATTTATAAGAAAAGCGGTTCGGTAACCTCTACGCTCGACTCCAGAAGCCAGCTTGCGGGAGAGATGTTCAGCGTAGAAGATAACAGACAGACGGACGATGCCCTTGTGCCCATCCAACTGTCGCCGACAGCCGCTTACATCAAGGACTACATCGCACTGAAAGCCATTTGGGAAGCGCTCGACGGAAGAAACTGGCACTATACCGGAGAGACAAGCCCTGCCGGAGCAACCTGGAACTTCAATAAGGAGGTAGACATGTGGGGCGACCAGCCCGGCGTGTCGCTGGACAGCAAAGGACGCGTTATCAGCCTGTCTCTCGAAGGCTTCGGCGCCAAAGGCAGAGTGCCCGACGCCATCGGCCAACTGACCGAATTGAAAGTGCTTTCCCTCGGGTCGCACAACGAAAAGCTGGGCGGCAGACTGTTCGGCGCAGGCGGAATAACGCCCGATATGAGCGATGCACAGAAACAGAAGATGCGCATGCACTACAAGGAACTGTTCCTCGACTACGACCCCAGGGAGAATATGTCGGAACTCCTGCAGGACGGCATTAACCGCGACCCCGAAATGGCAAAGATAAAGAAAAGCAACCGTATCAGCATGAAAGATATACAGATAGGCCAGACAACCAACAACATTACTTTCATATCCAAAGCGGTAATGCGGTTGAAGAACCTGCAACAACTTTATATTGCCAATTCTCCCATTAAGGCTGAGGACATCTGCACAGATTGGGAAAACGAAAATTCCGAATATGCCAAGTCATTTAAAGAGGAAAGCAGCTCCTGGGCATGGAGAACCCTGACCGACCTGACGGACGTAGAGGTGTACAACTGCCCCAACCTGACGAAACTTCCGGAGTTCCTGTTTGAACTGCCCGAAATCCAGTTGCTGAACATCGCCAACAACAAAGGCATTGACGGACTGAACGGAGCAAGAGACGGAAGCGGCGAGCAACTGACAGCCGACTGGAAGAAATTAGCGGATGCAACTGTAGGAGCCAAACTCCAGATTCTGTATCTCGGCAACAACAACCTGACTAAATTTCCGGAACACGCATCATTGAATAAAATGAGAAAACTGGGACTGCTCGACTGTATCAACAACAACCTTACAGGAAAGCTGGAAGCCTTTGGCAAGGAAGTGGAATTCACTACCCTGACTCTGGACAACAACCAAATTACCGAAATACCGGAGAACTTCTGCGGTTTCACCGAGCAGGTAGAAAGCCTGAGTTTTGCGCACAACCTGATAGAATACATCCCCAATATCTTTAACGCAGAATCCGTCTATACAATGGGGTCTGTAGACTTCTCGTACAACCGGATAGGACAGAATGACGGGAAAAACATTAATTGCAGCCTGGACGACTTCAAGGGAATTAACGCCTCAACGATTTCTTTGTCGAACAACCTTATCAGTAAGTTCCCCACGGAACTGTTTGCCAAAGGTTCCCCCATCTCCACCATCGACCTGAGCAACAACCTGATGACGGAGATTCCGAAGTACTCGCTAAGGTCGGAAACTGGTAACTACAAGAACACGTATCTGCTGACCGTTATCGACCTTCGCTTCAACAAGCTGACCAAGCTGTCGGACGACTTCCGCGCAACCACGCTGCCTTATCTGAAGAACCTCGACCTCAGTTACAACTGTTTCTCGAAGTTCCCGACCGAACCGCTGAACAGCAGCCAGTTGCAAGCTATCGGTATCCGCTTCCAACGCGATGCCGACGGCAACCGCATCTTGCGCGAATGGCCTACGGGAATTACCAGTTGCCCCAGCCTTATACAGTTGCAGATAGGCTCAAATGATATCCGCAAGGTAAACGAAACGCTGACATCGCAACTCTACATCGTGGACATCAAGGACAACCCGAACATCAGCATCGACGTAACAAGCGTATGCTCGCAAATAAGGGCAGGCATGTATAAACTGATTTACGACAAGACTCAGGATATCCGTGGCTGTGATGCTTTAGACATAAAACGATAAACCAATAAGATTCTACCAATGAAATATGTATATAAAATAATGACGGGGCTGGCTCTCTTCGCAGGGCTGGCAAGCTCGTGCAAAGACGACGACGCAAGCATCCCCGGCGGCATTGCAGTGGATAAGGAAGAGATAACCGTAGGGCCCGAAGGCGGAACCGAAAGGATTACGGTCAACTCTTACAAGAACTGGGTGGCCGGAGCATCCAGACCGTGGATCGCCGTATCGCCCGCAAACGGTTCGGGTACAGCGGAATGCCGGCTTGCCATCGACTCTACCTTAGAGAACACGGCACGCACCTCGCAAATACGCTTTGCACTGGAAGGCCAGGAATCCAAACTGATAACCGTTACCCAGTTCGGTTTCGGGAAACAAATCATCGCTAAAGAACCGGATGTGGACATCGAAAGTTCGGCAGCTTATAACAAACGCCTTTTCGAGGCTGTCATATCCAGTAACGTCAACTTCCTGATTGATAAAGAGCATATCGACTACTCCTTTGCCGAAGAAGAGACAATGACCAATGAGGATAAAGCAGAATTCGGAGCCGACCGGACAGGCTGGATTACCCCTCCCAAAGATACGGACCTGAAACTGAACCTCGACCGGAAAGCCCGTCCGCGTACGGTCAAGGCAAAATTCCGCTGGGAAATGAATACGACTCCCTACACCCGGATAGCGAAAATACGCTTTGTTCCGCAAAATCCGGATGAGGACCAGTTGGTGGACGACAACGGCAATCCTATCGAAGCTTTCATTCTGACTGTGACCCAAAAGGCAGCTCCCAAGATTGAGGACAACCGTTCGGGAGACTCGCTGGCAATCATCACCATCAACGAGAAGATTCAAAGCATGATGTCCTTCGATACAAGTGAGAATATGCAGAACTGGGATAACGTAACCCTATGGGAAGCAACCGACAAGGACATACCCGAAGGTGCGGTAGGACGCGTACGTTCCGTCAAGTTCTCCCTGTTCAACTTGCAGGAAGGCGAAATGTTGCCCAAAGAAGTACGTTATCTCAAATACTTGGAATCTTTCGATATCCAAAGCAACTCCAACAATCAGATACGTATCGTAGCGTTGGGCGAGGAAATCTGCGAACTGAAATACCTGAAATCGCTGAGTGTATCCGCCTATGGCATGAACGAACTGCCCGAAAACTTCATCAAGCTGGGCGGCAAGGCAGACAAGAGTTATCGCGGACTGGAAAAACTGGACTTGTCGGGCAACAACTTCCCGTCGCTGGCTGCCATTACCGAAGTGGTAAATGAAGAAAACTTCCCGAATCTGCACGCGCTCAGCCTTGTCGGAAACCGCCGGAGCGACTCCTACTCCGACCTGAGTCAGGGACGTACCCACAATGGAAGGGAACTCGGTCTGTACATCGACATCAGTGCCGGAGCGGAAAAGGAAGCATTCCTGCAACTGCTCACTTGGGACAAGCTGAGAAGCCTGCGGTTCTCGTACAACTTCATTGAAGGGACATTACCTACGGATGAAGAGGTAGATACCGCACTCGAACGGGCAAACAAACCCAAACGTTATCAGGACGACGACTTCTCCGACAACAAGGAAGAGTACAAAGACAAACTGGTAGGCGACACCTGCATCTGGCTGAAAACGAATGACAACGAAGTCACATTCACCGAAACCGGTGGAACCACCCTGCAAGTGAAAGGACAGGATGTGCCGCGCGTACTGCCGAAGGCACGCTCCTTCTCCATCAACCTGAACTTCCTGACCGGGCCGGTGCCCAAATGGATTCTATTCCACCCGTATTTTGTAGAATGGGACCCCATGACACTGCTCTTCAACCAGCAGGAAAACGGCAAGAACTCCGCAGGATTCAAAGTGGGATTCAATAACGTCGATGCGGTGAAGTTCGACTTTGAGTATTACTACGGCAAAGAGAAGCCGGAAGATGCCAAAGTAAACGGAGTAGCTTATCCGCTATACTATTACAGGTATGTGGCGGGAGTCAACTAACCCCCAAACAGGTACTTATTAACAAGATAATATTAAACAGAAACAATGAAGAAAAGATTCTTATACATCGCACTTATCGCCCTGACGCTGGGTGCCTGTACGGAACAGGATATCGTCGAACAGCCGTCCATCCCCACCGACGGGGGGACGGAAGTCCGGCTTCCCGCCGATGTCAACTCGGGTGAACTGCTGATTAAGTTCAAACCCGAAATGACCGACATCCTCGACCGTACAATGACCCGCGCAGCGGGAAACGGCGGAGTGATGACCCGTTCGGGCATCCCCTCTACCGATGAGGTACTCGAAATTCTGGGCGGATACCATTTTGAACGTATCTTCCCGGTAGACAGCAAAAACGAAGAACGCACCCGCATAGCCGGCCTTCACCTGTGGTATCAGGTGAAGTTCGACGAAGGTACAGACTTGCAGGAAGCTGCCAGACGGCTTTCCCAATTAGGAGAAATCTCAAAGGTACAGGGCAACAGCCGCATCAAGCGCGCCTACAACCCCAAAAGCCGTCGGAGCTATGTGAGCCAGGCAGCCCTGCAACAGCGGGCAGCCACCCGAAGCGGAGTAGCGGCCGGAAGATTCTCTGACCCCGGACTTGCCTACCAGTGGCACTACACCAACTCCGGCAACAATGCTTTCGACAAGACAAACAGTACGGGAGAAACCCTTGCCGGCTCAATAGCCGGATGCGATGTCGGCTGCTACGAAGCATGGCAGAAATGCACGGGCGACCCGTCCGTTATCGTTGCCGTATTGGACGACGGAGTGATGTATACACATCCCGACCTGGCAGGCAATATATGGGTAAACGACAAAGAGGAACTCTATGCCGGCACGGATGCCGACGGCAACGGATACAAGGACGACAGATACGGATATAACTTCGTACACAATACCGCGGCCATTTCGTGGACGGATGTAAGCGACATCGGTCACGGCACGCACGTATCCGGTACGATTGCCGCCATGAACAACGGATACGGAGTCTGCGGCATTGCCGGAGGAGACGGCACGAAGGATTCGGGCGTGAAGATTATGATTTGCCAGGTATTCGCCGGAGAAAACAGCGTGAGCCTGAACGGAGAAGCCCAAGCCATCAAGTATGCCGCCGACAACGGCGCCGTCATCCTGCAATGCAGTTGGGGATACAACTCCTCGGAAGCGAACGAAGTGGAAGGATACTCTCCCGGACCGGCTACCGAAAAGGAATGGGCGGATACTTATCCGCTGGAAAAGGAAATCCTGGACTATTTCATCAACAACGCCGGTTCTCCGAACGGAGTCATCGACGGCGGTATCGCCATCTTTGCATCGGGCAATGAATATGCGGGAAGCGCCTCCTATCCGGGAGCTTACTCCAAATGCGTAACTGTAAGCGCGGTTGCCGCCGACTTCACCCCGGCATCCTACACCAACTTCGGTCCGGAAGTGGATATATCTGCACCGGGCGGTGACACTGAATATTATAACGCCATAGGGGAAGAGGACAATGAGTTTTGGGAAAACAATGAGGTTTCCGGCTCCATCCTTTCTACCATGATTCGGAACGGAAGCCCTGCCTATGGTTATATGGACGGCACTTCAATGGCATGCCCTCATGTATCGGGTGTGGCTGCATTAGGTCTGTCGTATGCCGTGCAACAGCGCCGCCATTTCAAGGCAAGCGAATTTGTGGCACTATTGAAAGAGTCCGTAAAACCGGTTGATAACTGGTACAGCGGCGGAAAGAAGAAAACATACTACCGCAACCATAACTCACCGGCTGCCGCTCCCTCCGTCATGGAGCTGTCCAAATACATCGGCAAAATGGGCACGGGCGTGGTGGACGCAGGAAAGTTGCTGAACAACATCGAAGGAAGCGGTTCGGATATGAAAGTGCCGAATGTGTACGTTGCCGAAGGAGGCACATCGACCGTGAACCTTGCCTACTACTTTGTAAACGGTGAAACGCTGACCTATACCTGTACATCGGACGATGCCGCCGTGGCAACGGTAACCGTCGGCAACAACCTGATGGAAGTAACCGGCGTAAAAACCGGCGCCACACACATCACAGTGAAAGTGAGCAACGGAAGCGAACAGACAATCACCGTTACCGTGCGCAAGAATGCCAACGACAACGGCTGGATGTAATTTAATGTAATTGATTAATGAAACTAATTACCTGGATAGTGCTATTGGTATTTGCCCGTTCCCCTTGGCAGCAAAAAGCCGACTCGCTGATAAATCCGCCACTGATGCAGCAGGCGGAATCCATACTGCGCTTCGACAAAAGCACGCTGGACATCGGAACGCTGACCGAGGATGATGCTCCGCAGGCCTGCCGTTTCACGGGCAGGAACATCAGCAAGGAAGCCGTTACCGTCACAAAGGTACGGACCACCTGCGGATGTACGGCAGCAGAACTGCCTGCCGGAAAGATACTGCCGGGAGAAACCGCTACGATTGTACTGACTTATCATCCGAAGAATCATCCCGGAACGATAGATACGGACGCGTTCGTCTATCTGTCCTGCTCGGAAAAGCACCCCGTAGCACGTCTGACCCTGACCGGGAATGTTCTTCCCGGAGCGGATGAATGGGCACGCTACCCGTATGCAATGGGCCGACTGAGACTGAAACAGAACCGGATGGAATTTCAGGAAGTGATGCCCGGAAAGCGACCTTCCGAACGGATTCTATGCGGAAACAGCGGAGACAAGCCGCTGCGCCTGTCGGCACTCATCATTCCGAAGTTCGCAACTTTCCGGACGGAACCGGAAGTGATACAACCGGGCAGTGAAGCCGACATCGTGGTAACGATAGACGCTTCACTGATTCCCGCCGGAAAGGAAAAGACATTCACATTCCCGATTATCATCGAAGGAGTGGATGCCCGGCCTTCGGACCGGACCCTGAATATTAAAGTAAACTATACCAAGTAACGATAAAAAAACAAGAAACCCGAAATGAAGAATATTTTCAAACTAACGGCTTTGGCAGTCTTTCTGTGCTGCCTTGTGTCCTGCGATGTAGATACTAATTGAAAAGTGCGCCAATATTCCAGTTGAAAATTGCGCCACCA
>ENA-ORTB01000458-ORTB01000458.1-human-gut-metagenome-genome-assembly--contig:-NODE-458-length-55513-cov-6.742346_pt1 | contig 55513 bp, 52 predicted proteins | sample MGYA00241905_ERZ509174 | MGnify/ENA primary metagenome ERZ509174 (study PRJEB26280, sample SAMEA2338851) | human gut metagenome | biome: human gut; feature: human-associated habitat; material: faeces... | reverse complement strand
CCCCACTGCTGCCTCCCGTAGGAGTCTGGGCCGTGTCTCAGTCCCAATGTGGCCGATCAACCTCTCAGTCCGGCTACCGATCGTCGACTTGGTGGGCCGTTACCCCGCCAACTATCTAATCGGACGCGAGTCCATCTTTCAGCGGATTGCTCCTTTGATTGCTGCTCCATGCGAAGCTCCAATCTTATGCGGTATTAGCGTTCTTTTCAGAACGTTATCCCCCTCTGAAAGGCAGGTTACTCACGCGTTACTCACCCGTCCGCCACTGAGTTGAAAAAAGCAAGCTCCTTTCAACTCCGTTCGACTTGCATGTGTTAGGCACGCCGCCAGCGTTCGTCCTGAGCCAGGATCAAACTCTCTAAAAAATTGTATCTAAACGCTTTCGCGCTCAAATCTTTTTCAGAGCTTTAATTCGCTCATAACGTCGTTCTGACGTTCGTCACAGATTTGTTGAGTTCTGTTTCTCGTAAGTTTCTTTGAGTTTCTCAAAGAAATTACAGGTTCCATTCTTTCTCTCGTTGTTTAATTTTCAAGGTCCTGTGCTCTCTTTCAAGCGGCTTTCCTTTCAGCTTTTCGCTTTCGGTTTTTTGCCGTCTCTCTCGAGCGCTTGTATATAATACCACGGGGAGCCCTTTTTGTCAACACTTTTTTTCGTTTTTTTTAAGTTTTTTTCGATTTTCTTTCTTGTGTACATATATTGTGTTTTGCTTGCGCAAAATCAACAACATACAGTGTAAACAAAACCGCCGCTTTCGCCTTTTCTTTTGCGTTTTTCGTTTTTTTCTGAAAAAAGTCCGAAAAACTTTTGAAAAAACTTTGAAAAAAATCGCTTCAAACCGCTTTTACTCTCTTTTACAGAGGGACAAAATATGCTATACTGAAACGTATCGGGCCCCTGTGCCCTATATAATAGTATATATGACGGAGGTAAAAAAAGCAATGCCTATTCGTATACAGGCGGATTTGCCCGCCATTGAGGTTTTAGAGTCCGAAAACATCTTTGTGATGACGCACGAGCGTGCCGCTTTGCAGGACATTCGCCCCTTAAAGATTGCGATACTTAATTTGATGCCGACAAAGATCGAGACCGAGACACAGCTTTTGCGTTTGCTGGGCAACACGCCGCTGCAGGTGGACGTTGAGTTGCTGCACATGGCATCGCATGTCAGCCGCAACACGAGCTCTTATCATCTGAATACATTCTATAAGACCTTTAACGACGTGAAGGACCAGCGCTTTGACGGCCTCATCATCACGGGCGCGCCGGTGGAAAAGATGCCGTTTGAGGAAGTGGACTACTGGGACGAAATGTGTGCCATTATGGAATGGAGCAAAACGCATGTGTATTCCGTTCTCTATATCTGCTGGGGCGCGCAGGCCGGTCTTTACTATCATTATGGCATTCAGAAGCATTTGATGAAAGAAAAGCTCTCCGGCATTTACAATCACCATGTGTTGAACCCGTATCACCCCTTGATGCGCGGCTTTGACGACAATTACTTTGCGCCGCACTCGCGCTACACGGAGGTTTACCTTGACGACATCAAAAAGCACGACGAGCTCATTGTACTTTCGCTCTCCGACCTTGCGGGCGTGCATATCGTCGCCGAAAAGAGCGGGCGCAAGTTCTTTGTGACGGGCCACGCGGAATATGACCGCGACACGCTGGCGAAGGAATACTTCCGCGACATCAATAAGGGTTTGAACCCCAAAGTGCCGTACAATTACTTCCCGGATGACGACGACCAGAAGACACCCCCGTTTACGTGGCGCAGCAACGCACATTTGCTTGTTGCAAACTGGCTGAACTACTACGTTTATCAGCAAACGCCGTATGATCTGAACCATTTGGAGGGCTGAGCGCCCTCTCCCCTATACTATTATATATAAAGGAGAGAGATTTCCGATGAAATACGATGGCATTATTTTTGACCTGGACGGCACCCTGTGGGACGCCGTGGAGGAAGGACGTCTGGTGCTGCTCGAATATTTAAAGACGCAGCCGGACGTGACGCACCTGCCCACAAAAGAGGAATACGCAGGCGTGATGGGCCTTGGTATGGACGATCTGGCGGAGAAGCTGTTCCCGTACCTTTCTTACGAGCGCCGAATGCAGGTCTTTAACGAGGATTTCAAGTTGGAATGTGAATATCTTGCGGAGCACGGCGCAAAGCTATACCCGCATATGCACAAGACACTGAAAAAGCTTTCCGAAACGCACACGCTGTGCATTGTGAGCAACTGCGACAACGGGTATATTCAGGCGTTTTTGAAGGCGCACAACATGGCGCAGTATTTTACGGACTATGAGTGCATGGGCAGCACAGGTAAGCCGAAGGCAGACAACATCGCGCTGGTCGTGGAGCACAATCACTTGAAAGCCCCGGTATACGTGGGCGACACGGTGTGGGATTATAACTCCGCGACACAGGCGGGCGTGCCGTTTATTTTCGCCGCTTACGGCTTTGGCAATGTGGAAAACGTGCCGAAGATTTACGATATTGCGGAGCTGCCGGCGCTGGTTTAAGACGCCGCTTCCGCTTACGATACTATGAGGGATGGGAGAAACCGAAATGAGAACCGAATTGCTTTTTGAGAGCTGCCCGTTTCTCACCAGTGCAAACGTGACGCTGAGCCGCCTTGGCTTTGCGGACGGCGACGCGCTGTGGGAAATTATGCAGGACGAAGAACTGTACCGCTACGAATATGAAGCGCCCGCCAAGGAGCGCGTGCAGGCGGAATATAAAATTCAGGATGCAAACGCGCAGTTTGCCGCAAAACGCACCGTAACGCTCGGCGTATATGCAAACACCGACCTCGCACACCTCATCGGGTGGATCGAGATCGGCGGTGTGGACGAGGGCATGAACATGGTGCAGCTGCGCTTTTTGTTCGGCCGCCGCTGTGTGGGCACGGAATATCCGGCAGAAGCCATGGGCGCGCTGTGCCGCTACCTGTTTGAGATGGCACGCGTGAACCGCGTGCAGTCCGTTTGCTTAGATGCGGACATTGACAAGCAGCGCATTTTGGAGAAATCCGGCTTTCAGCGCGAGGGCGTTTTGCGTGAATGCCACCGTTGGGAGCGCCAGGGCGTTGTGAATTTGGCGTATTACGCCATGCTGCTGAGCGACTACAACTTCTTAAAGAACACGCGCACCGTTTTGGCGGGCGCGGAAACAACCTCACAACAGCAGACCACGCAGACGGAGGAGTAATTTTTTCTCGCGACGGCTGATTTGCACCTGTGTGGTGCCGAGCCTTTTGGCCGTTTCCGTTTGGGTCTGATTTTTAAAATAGCGATAGTAGATAAGGCGCTGGTCCTCCTCGGGCAGCGCCTTTAGTATTTGCTGCAAGGCGAGGTGATCGGTGATTTTTTCTTCCGGTGCGTCGACGGGAATGTCCGTCTCGTTGTTTTCGTCGTCGCCGGTGAGGGAGACGGGCTGTGCCGCGGCGTTTAAGGCTTCCGCGCACTTTTCTTCGGGAACACCGAGCTTTTCCGCAAGAACGGACACACTCGGCGCTTTGCCGGTCTCCGTTTCGATCTGTTCGGATAGGTGTACCGCTTTCATGGAAAGCTCTTTCAGCCCGCGCGAGACCTTTACCGTGCCGCCCTCGCGGAACAGGCGGCGCATTTCGCCTAAAATGACAGGCACGGCATATGTGGAAAACTTATAGCCGCGGTCGGGGTCAAAGTGTGCGGCGGCTTTGATGAGCCCCTCGCAGCCCGCCTGAAAGAGGTCGTCGTATTCGATGCCGCGCCCGAGAAAACGCGGCACAAGCGCGCGCACAAGCCCCACGTTGCGCTCGGCAAAGTCTTTATTCTCCATTCGGCTTGCGCTCAAACCGTTTTGTGAGCGTCACGGTAGTGCCTTTTTGAGGCTTTGAAATGACACGCACGCTGTCGCAGAAGCTTTGCATCACGGCAAAGCCGAGCCCCGCACGCTCCTCTCCCCCGGTGGTAAACAGCGGCTCCATGGCTTTTTCGATATCCGGGATGCCGCAGCCGCGGTCGCGCACCTTGACCTGCACGGTGCCGTCCGCGTAGATTACAGCCGTTATGTACACGGTGCCGATGGTATCGCGGTAGCCGTGGACGATGGCGTTCGTCACGGCTTCGCTGACGGCGGTCTTTAAATCGTTTAAGTCTGTGACGAGGGGGTCAAGGCACAGGACGAACGCGGAGACCGCGCCGCGCGCAAAGCTTTCGTTGACGGAGCCGGACGGGAAGCGCAGCTCCATGCGGTTGATGATCTGTTTCATGTTTTCGCTCCTTTCCCGGCGTCTTCCAGCACCGCGAGCGCGGAGACGCCGGAAAGCTCCGCCATTTTCTTTAACTGCGGTGACAATCCGCGTACGGTGACGTGCCCGCCCCACAGCGCCGCCGTGCGGACACGGCCGAGAATCAGCCCGATGCCGGAGGAATCCATAAACGGTACCTCTTTAAAATCTAAAATCAGCTTTTGCGGGCGCACTTTTTTCGCTGTACTGTCGATCTGCTCCCGCATTTCACCGGCAGTGTGGTGGTCAAGCTCGCCGCGCATGGAGGCCGTCATCGCACCGCCTTTTAATTCAATTCGCAAATTCATCGTGTTCGCTCCTTTAAGGCCCGAAATGTCCGTTTGAAATTTAAATAATAACAAAAAGGACAGGCTCCTTAGAAAATTCTAAAGGAACCTGTCCGTATTTTTTGCCGCAGTGTGTCGGCAGATTAAATTTGTGTTACGCCTTGTATTTTTCGATGGCGAGGTCGCGAATTTCAGATGCTAAGAAGAATGAACCGCAGATGACGAGCACTTCGTCGCCTGAAACGGTCGCTTTCTCTATCGCGTCTTTCATGCTCTGCGCAGGCTGCACGTCTTTGCAGAAGTGCTTTGCTTCGTCCGCGAGAGCTTCCGCCGATAAAGAGCGCGGGTTTTGCGGCTGCACCGTGATAATTCTCTCAAAGTGCGGCGCGGTCAGCTCCAGATAGCGCATGCTGTCCTTATCCGCCATCATGCCCATAATGGCTGTGATATGACGGCCGGAAAGATGTGTTTTGAGCACTTCATGCAACGCAGAGGCACAGCCGGGGTTGTGGCCGCCGTCTAAAAGCACAAGCGGCTTTTGGGATAAAATCTCCATACGCGCCGGGATATACGCCGAGGCAAATCCCTTTTGCAGCGCCTCATCGGTGATGTTTGCGTGCTTTTCGCGCAGAACGTCGAGCACGGTAAGCGCCGTGGCGGCGTTGTGCACCTGATGCGCGCCCGTAAACGGCAACGTAAGCGGCAGGCCGCGCCACGTGAGCGCGGTGCCCGTAAGCGCCGTGCCGTTTACCTGCATGTTCTTTTCATCCGGAATATGCAGGTGTGCGCCGCGCTCGTTGCACGCCGATTCGATGGTCTCGAACACGGACGGATCCTGCACGGGGTACAGCACGACGTCGCCGCCCTTTTTGATGATACCCGCTTTCTCGAACGCGATCTTCGCGTAGGTATCGCCTAAAATCGCCGTGTGGTCGAGCGAAATGGACGCAATGGCCGCAGCTTCCGGCGTATCGATGACATTCGTCGCGTCAAATCGGCCGCCAAGACCGACCTCGAGCACGACAAAATCGCAGTCTCGCTGCGCGAACCAATCGAACGCGAGCGCGGTGATGAACTCGAACTCCGTGACGGTATCGCCTGCGGCTTCAAGCTCGTCCGCAACGGGCGACACGCGCTTTACTTCTTCGATGAGTTCCGCCTCGGGGATCATTTCGCCGTCGATGCGAAAGCGCTCGCGGAAATCGAGCACATACGGGGACGTGTAGAGGCCCGTGCGGTAGCCTGCCGCCGTAAGCACGCTCGCGATGAGCGTGCAGGTGGTGCCCTTGCCATTCGTGCCGGCTACGTGGACAAAACGCGGCTTCTTCTGCGGATCGCCGAGCTTTTTGCAGAGCGCTTCAATGCGCTCCAGCCCCGGCTTGATGCCGAAGCGCAGCCGGGAATTGATCTTTTGCAGTGCTTCTTCGTAGGTCATTATTGATAGCTCTCCAATGTTTCGAGGATCAGTTTGATCTTTGCTTCCAGCTTTTCGCCGTTTGCCTTGACGCCGTCGATGACATTCTGCGGCGCTTTGGAGGTGAATTTTTCATTTGCAAGCTTCGCCTTGACGGTATCGAGCTGCTTCTGTGCGTTTGCAAGCTCCTTGTTGAGACGTGCGGTCTCCGCTGCCTTATCGACAAGATCGTCCATCGGCAACAGCGCCTTTGCGTCGTCGGTCACAGCCGTTACGGCACCCTGTACGTCAAAGCCCATGCCGATCTCGACCTTGGAGCCGTAAGCGAGGCGTGCGATGAATTCGCTCGCTTCCTCATACGGTGCCGGATGCGCGGTATCGATGTAGATGTGCGCTTTCTTCGACGGCGGCACATTCATCTCGTTGCGGCGGGTGCGGATGGCACGGATGAGCGCCATAACGTTTTCGAGGTTCTTTGCTTCCTGTGGGAAGGAGAGGGCTTCGTCGTACTCCGGCCACTTTGCGACAATGAGGGCTTCACCGTCATGCGGCAGCGTCTGCCAAATTTCTTCCGTGATGTACGGCATAAACGGGTGCAGGAGCTTTAAGGTGTTGCTCATCGTCCAGACGAGAACGCGGCGGGCACTGTCTGCGCTCTCTTCGTCCGCGCCGTTCATGCGGATCTTTGCAAGCTCGATATACCAATCGCAGAAATCGTCCCAGATGAAGTCATAGAGCTTGCTGACCGCCATGCCGAGCTCGAACTTCTCGAGGTTTTCGGTGACGGCTGCCGTGACGTTATTGAAGCGGTTTAAGATCCACTTATCGCTTGTATAGAGCTTCTTCGGCAGGGCACAGTCGATGTCCTTGCCTTCGATATTCATAAGGATAAAGCGTGCGGCGTTCCAGATCTTATTGGCAAAGTTTCTGGAAGCGCTGACCTTTTCCTCGGAGAAACGCAGGTCGTTTCCGGGGCTGTTGCCCGTAACGAGCGTAAAGCGCAGGGCATCTGCGCCGTAAACGCTGATGACATCGAGCGGATCGACACCGTTGCCGAGAGACTTACTCATCTTTCTGCCCTGTGCGTCGCGGATGAGGCCGTGGAAGAACACCGTGTTGAACGGCACTTCGCCCATGTGCTCAAGACCCGAGAAGATCATGCGTGCCACCCAGAAGAAGATGATGTCATAACCCGTGACGAGGGTGTTCGTCGGGTAGAAATATTTGAGTTCTTCGGTGTTATCCGGCCAGCCGAGCGTGGAGAACGGCCACAGCGCGGAGGAGAACCACGTATCAAGCGTATCGGGGTCGCGGGTCAGGTGTGTGCCGCCGCATTTCGGGCAGACGGTAGGCACGGTCTCGGAGACGATGGTCTCGCCGCACTCGCAGTACCACGCCGGAATCTGGTGACCCCACCACAGCTGACGGGAGATACACCAATCCTTGATGTTCTCCATCCAATTATAATAGACCTTATCCATGCGCTCCGGAATGAAGCGAATGTCGCCGTCCTTAACGGCATCGATGGCCGACTTTGCGAGGGGCTCCATTTTGACAAACCACTGCGTGGAAACGCGCGGCTCCACAACGGTGCCGCAGCGATAGCAGGTGCCGACGTTGTGCTTGATCGGCTCAATTTTAATGAGGAAGCCTGCTTCGTCGAGATCCTTGACAATCTGCTTTCTGGCCTCGAGCGCCGGCATACCGGCGTATTTGCCACCATTTTCGTTGATGACACCGCCGTCATCCATGACGTTGATGACGGGCAGATTATGGCGCAGACCAACCTCGAAGTCGTTCGGGTCATGTGCCGGGGTGATCTTCACAACGCCGGTACCGAAGTCCTGCTCCACATAGCTATCGGCAATGATCGGGATTTCTTTATTGACGAGCGGCAGAATGACCGTTTTGCCGACGAGTGCCTTGTAGCGCTCGTCATCCGGGTGCACCGCCACGGCGGTATCGCCCAGCATGGTTTCCGGGCGGGTGGTCGCAAGTTCAATGTAGCCGGAGCCGTCGCTCAACGGGTAACGCAGATGCCAGAAGGAGCCTTCCTTTTCCTCGAACACGACCTCGGCGTCGGAAATGGAGGTCTTACAGTGCGGGCACCAGTTGATGATGCGCTCACCGCGGTAGATGAGCCCCTTATCGTACAGCTTCTTGAAAACGTGGTTGACGGCCTTGTTGCAGCCCTCGTCCATCGTGAAGCGCAGGCGATCCCAGTCACAGGAGGAGCCGAGCTTTTTGAGCTGCTCGACAATCCTGCCGCCGTACTGATCCTTCCACGCCCAGGCGCGCTCCAGGAACTTTTCGCGGCCGATTTCTTCCTTTGTGATGCCCTCTTTGCGCATGGCCTCTACGATCTTCGCCTCCGTTGCGATGGAAGCGTGGTCGGTGCCCGGCAGCCACAGAGCAGAATAGCCCTGCATTCTGCGCCAGCGAATGAGCGTATCCTGCAGCGTTTCATCCATGGCATGGCCAAGGTGCAGCTGACCCGTGATGTTCGGGGGCGGAATGACGATGGTGTACGGCTTCTTTTTGGGATCTACCTCGGCATGAAAGTATTTGCCCTTCATCCAGAAGTCATAGATCCGGTCTTCAACTTCTTTCGGCTCGTAAGCCTTAGCAAGCTCTTTAGACACGTTTTCTCCCTCCAGTTTATCAAAACACAAGCGTGTTTATAAATAGTGTGTTTGATGACATTCTATTGACTTAATATTATTGCATTTTCACGGGATTTTGTCAAGGTTTCCGGGCGTTTCGGCGTGGAATTCCGCGGTTTTTGCGGATACGCTCAACTTTCCCCCACAGGGTGAGCGCTTTGTGGAAAACCCGGCGGTCTTATAACATTTCACAGCGTGAAACATGCTGTGTTTTCGGTGTTGTATACAGATAGTATAAGCTCCTTTGCACGTGAAAACGAATAGGGGTTGCATTTTTGTAATCTTTGTGGTACAATGTTACCGATTTGTAATAACTGTTGCCCACATCTTTGCGGCGGACCGTCCGCCGTGAACACACGCTTATACGTTTATATAATGTAATGACGAACGGAGGAACACAACAATGCAGAACGTGAAAAAGCTTTCCCGAACGGCTGCGGTCTTTTTGCTTGCCGCGCTTATTTTGATATGCAGCACTGTACTGCCGAACACCGGCACGACCGTCAGCGCGGCTTCCGCGGAGCTGACGTCCATCGGCCTTGCGGAGCACGCTTTAAAGGCCTATCGCGACGGTTGGCAGTATTCTTACGGCGCTTACGGCAACTTCAACTCGAACGGTGTGCGTGCCTCGGATTGCAGCGGTCTTATTTATTCTTACTTCTGCTGGGTGGATGATAACAGCAACATTCAGCCGAACTGGAACTATCCCCGCACCGTTACGGCGCAGGCGAACGACGCGGTGGAATCCGGTCCTATCGATACGATCCCGCGCACGCACGGCCTAATTGTGACCATTGCGAACTATGACCACGTGGGCGTGTACGTCGGCAACGGCATGGTGGTGGACAACAGCACATGGGGCGTTAATATGCGCTACGAATCCATTCCGGGCCATGGTTGGCTGCAATGGCACAAGCTCGGCAGCATTACATACCCCACGACAGGCTGGTATAAGTTTGACGGCGACTATTTCTATTATGAAAACGGCGAATATGTCATCAACACCACCCGCACCATCAACGGTGTGACGTATACCTTCGGCAGCGACGGTGTTTCCGACAAAACGCCGTCTTCCGCAAACGGCAGCTTCTCCGAAGCAGACTCCGCATTCAACGCGAAGACGACTGCCGGTGTGCGCCTGCGCAAGGGCCCGGGCCTTAGCTATGACACCATTACGGTGCTGGCAGAGGGTACAAAAGTGAACGTGACAAGCACGAAGAACAGCGAATGGTATGCCGTGACAACGGCTTCCGGTCAGAAGGGCTACGTTTTCTCCGAATATCTAAACGTGACCGGCACGGTGAACGAGGATGATTCTTCCGACTCCGGCAGCTCCGATAATTCCAACACGGGCACAAACGGCGAGGCCGCAAAGACGACCACCGGTGTGCACCTGCGCAGCGGCAAGGGCACGAATTACAGTTCACTCGGCGTGATTCCGGGCGGCACGGCCATTACCGTAACGGATAAAAGCGACATGTGGTATGCAGTGACCGTAAACGGCAAAAGCGGCTACATGTACAGCGAATACATCAAGCTGACCGGCACGGATAGCTCCGATAACAACACGTCTTCCGGCAGCACAGACGGCTCCGCTTCCGCGCAGACGAACGAAGACGTACACCTGCGCGAAGGCCGCGGCACAAACTACCGCTCCCTCGGCGTTATCGCAAACGGTACGGCCATCACCGTGACGGACACAAGCGTGAGCGACTGGTACGGCGTGACCGTGAACGGCAAGAGCGGCTATATGTTCAGCGAATATATCACAATGAACGGCAGCAATTCCGGCAGCACGGACAGCTCCGCTTCTTCCGATACGATGCGCACCACAGCGTATCTTAATTTGCGTTCCGGCACCGGCACGGACACAAATGTGCTGACGGTCATCCCGGAGGGCGCAAGCGTGACGGTTTTGGAAAAGACCACAAGCGAGTGGTACAAGGTGAGCTACGGCAGCCGCACAGGCTATGTTTTCACCGAATACTTAAAGTAAAGAGTATCTCAATTTCGGGCGGCACGGGCGTTTTTCCTGTGCCGCTCCTGTTTTTAGTCGCTATACGGGGTCTAAATTGCTTACAGAGCAAAAAAAGTTTTTCGGTTTGTGCAGATTTACGAACTCTCAAAAAAAATACTCAAAAAGACTTGAAAAATCGGTTTTAATTCTGTAATATAGATAACATAGAGAATGGATAACTGTGCGGGAGCCGTCGAAAACCGCGCAGGACTGAATTTGAAGCGACGGAGAAAAGAGGAAATCATGTCCAATAGACTGTTTCAGGGCGTCATTCATCAGATGCGTGATTCCATTGACCGCACGATCGGCGTCATCGACGAGTCCTCCGTGATTATCGCGTGCAGCGAGCTCGGCAAGATCGGCGAAGTAACGGAATCCGTAACGGCGGAAGACATTGCATCTCAGGCTGCATTTGTTTCCGGCAACTACACATATAAATCCTTCGGCAGCCGCCCGCGCCCGGAATACGCAGTGTTCGTCTCCGGCAACGACCCGGAAGCCGCAAAATATGTCGGCCTGCTGGCTGTTTCTCTGAACAGCATCAAGCAGTATTACGATGAAAAGTATGACCGCAGCAACTTCATCAAGAACGTTATCCTCGATAACATCCTGCCCGGTGACATTTATCTGAAGAGCCGCGAGCTGCGCTTCAACTCTGACGTCAGCCGCGTCTGCATGCTCATCAAAGTGACGAACCAGACCGACGTTTCCGCGTACGACGTGGTGCAGAATCTGTTCCCGGACAAGAACAAGGATTTCGTCATCAACATCAATGAGACGGACATCGCGCTCGTGAAGGAGATTCGCTCCAACATCGACCCGCGCGACATCGATAAGCTTGCCGGCTCCATTGTAGACACGCTTTCGAGCGAATTCTACACCCACTGCGTTGTGGGCATCGGCACCGTTGTGGACAGCATCAAGGATCTTGCGCGCTCCTTTAAGGAAGCCCAGATTGCGCTTGAAGTCGGCAAGGTATTCGACACCGAAAAGACCATTGTCAGCTATAACAACCTCGGCATTGCCCGCCTGATTTATCAGCTGCCGACCACGCTTTGCGAAATGTTCCTGAAGGAAGTTTTCAAGCGCGGCTCCATTGAGTCCCTCGACCACGAGACGCTGTTCACCATTCAGCGTTTCTTTGAAAACAACCTGAACGTTTCCGAGACCTCCAGAAAGCTGTTCGTCCACAGAAACACGCTTGTTTACCGCCTTGAGAAGATCAAGAAGATTACCGGCCTTGACCTGCGTGAGTTTGAGGACGCCATCGTCTTTAAGGTAGCGCTGATGGTCAAAAAGTACCTTTCCAGCAGCCCCTCTAAATTCTGATTGATTTCTCGTTTTATTTATTCCTAATGCAGCGCCGCACAGAGCCTTTACACGGTTTTGTGCGGCGCTGCTGCTTTCTGCGCAAATTTTTCATTACAAGAAGTTACAAAAGTTACAAAAGTATAACGAATAATTCTTTTTTAGAATTAAAAATGCAAACCATGTTGGTATAATAGCAAGGTGGTATCGTAGGCTTTCTGCGGTATTTCACCCAAATGAGATTTTCATTTGCAAATGACCGGGCGGGCATTCTGCCGCGCCGAGTTTATTTATATCTCCAAAGGAGGAGTACACTTTGATCGAATTCCGCAATGTTTCTAAAGTTTACAATAACGGTACGGAAGCGCTGCACAACATCAACCTGAAGGTCGAAAAAGGCGAGTTCGTCTTTATCGTCGGTTCCAGCGGCGCGGGCAAAAGTACCTTTTTGAAGCTCATCACCTGTGAGGAGCGCCCGAACGAGGGTCAGGTGCTCATTGACGGACAGGACATCAGCCACATCCGCAAGGGCAAGATCCCGTATGTGCGCAGAAAAATGGGCCTTGTGTTCCAGGATTTCCGTCTCATCGACCACATGACCGTGTACGACAACGTGGCGTTTGCCATGCGCGTTGTGGGCGCCTCCCCGAAGGCCATTAAAAAGCGCGTGCCGTATATTCTGGGCCTTGTGGGCTTACAGCACAAAGCAAAGCATTACCCCACCGAAATGTCCGGCGGCGAACGCCAGCGTGTGGGCCTTGCGCGCGCCCTTGTCAATAACCCCTCCATGATCATCGCGGACGAGCCGACCGGCAACATCGACCCGGCACTTTCCTACGAGATCGTAGATCTGCTCAGCGCCATCAACGAGCGCGGCACCACCGTGCTGATGGTCACGCACGAGCACTCCCTTGTCAAGCACTTCCACAAGCGCATCATTCAGATTCACAGCGGCGAGATTGTGGCCGATACCGCTGCCATCTCCAAGGAGCAGCAGGCTGCGGCACAGGCCGTTGCCACACAGGAGACCGTAGCCGTAGACCGCGAGGCCATTCGCCGTGCAAAGGAAGCACGCGCCAAGGCGGATGCCGACGCACAGCCGTATGCAACGAAAGAATTCACAGCTCCGCAAAACAACGACCAGGCAAACGGCTGACCTGTGTGAAAGGATGGTAACAGATTCCCATGAAGTTTCATAATTTCGGATATTTGCTCAAAGAAGGCGTAAAAAACCTTTGGAAAAACAGAACGATGAGTATCGCCTCCATCGGCGTGCTGATCTCTTGCCTGCTTTTGACCGGCTGCGCAAGCCTTGTTTCCATCAACCTTACCTCCATGATGTCCTCCATTGAAGACAACAACAGCATCACGGTGTATCTGACGAACGGTTTGCCGTCACTTTCCGCCGTGCAGGTTGGCGACCAGATTCGCAGCATTGAAAACGTGAGCGAGTGCACCTTTGTGCCGAAAGACGACGGTCTTGCCGACATGATGGACTTGCTCGGCGAAAACGCCGTTGTGCTGGAGGGTTTGGACGGCGACGAAAACCCGCTGCCGGACGCTTATCAAATTTCCATGCATGATCTCTCCAAATATGACGAAACTATACAGCAGATACAGGCCATTGAGGGCGTGGATCACTACACCGATTACAGCGACATTGCCACAAAGCTTTCGAACATCGATATGATCGTGCGCGTGGCAAGCCTCGCAATCATCGTCATCCTCGCCATCGTTTCCCTGTTCATCATTTCCAACACCGTTAAGGTCACAATGTTCTCCCGCCGCACGGAAATCAGCATTATGAAGTCCGTCGGTGCAACGAACGGCTTCGTGCGCATCCCGTTCATCGTAGAGGGCATGCTCATCGGCCTCATTTCCGGCGGCATTTCCGTTGCGATTTTGCTCGTTGCCTATAAGTACGCGGTACAGGCGCTTTATAACATCGTGCCGTTCCTTAACGCTGTGGATATCGACCCGTATGTGATATACATCATTGCGGGCTACGCCATTGTCGGTGCGCTGTTCGGCCTTTTCGGCGGCAGCATTTCCATCGGTAAATATCTCAATAACGAAGGAGAGAACGCAGTTGCGTAAGCACAGCTTTCTGCGCGGTCTGACCGCGTTTACGCTTGCAGGTCTTTTAGCCTTTTATTCCGGCGTGGTGCAGCTGCCGAACGTTTCGGCAGAATCCATCACGGACTTAAAATCTCAGCTTGCCGAACTCGAAAAGCAAGAGGAAGAAAACAACAAACGCCTTGAAGAACTGCGTGATGACGTAAGCCAAAAGCGCGCCTACCGCGACGAGCTGCAGGGCAAGATCGATATTATCCAGCAGCAGCTTGACATTCTGGTGCAGCGCATCAACGAGCTGGATGCGCAGATCGAACAGGGCGAGCAGGATATTGCTGACACACGCATCAGCATCAACGCAAATTATACGAAACTGAAAAAGCGCCTGCGCGCCTTATACATGGCGGGCGAAGCTTCTAACCTTTCCATTTTGCTGAGCAGCACAAGCCTTGTGGATTACACGCAGAAAAGTGAAGTCATACAGTCCGTTACAAAGCATGATACCGAGCTTTTGGACACGCTTGAAGAGCAACTGACCTCCATTCAGGAGCAGGTGGAAAAAATCAACGCGGACAAAGAAGAACTGAGCACCGACAAAAAGGATCTCGATTCCAAAAGCGATGAGCTCTCCGCACTGTACCTCGAAAACCAGAAGCTCTTAGACGAGGCCGAGCAGAACGAAGCCGAAGCACAGGCGGAAGCCGAGCGCCTCGAAAAGGAAAAAGAAGAGGCCGATGCGGCCATTGATAAATGGTACGAAGATTACTACGCCGCTTTGAAAGCCGCAAGCACGAACTCCGGCGGCTCTTACGACAGCGGTGTCGGATATATCGGCACGGGCAGCTTTGTGTGGCCGATGCCGGGTTACACCTACATCACCTGCTATTACGGCGACGGCGGCCACCGCGGCATCGACATTGCGGGCGGCGGCATCTACGGTAAGCCCATCGTTGCGGCAGACGGCGGCAAAGTCATTTACAGCGATTGGATGGACAGCTACGGCTACTGCGTGTTCATTGACCACGGCAACGGCTATTCCACGCGCTACGCGCATGCCAGCGCCCTTGCGTGCTCTGTGGGTGATACCGTCTCCCCCGGCCAAACGATCGCCTACGTGGGCTCTACGGGCAATTCTACGGGCCCGCACCTTCACTTTGAAGTTATTTACTACGGCAGCACCACGAACCCGTTCAATTACTTTTAATATCACACTCCTCTGATCCTTATAACACACAAGAAACGCTCCCGTTCCTCTGCACTGCGCAGGGAAACGGGAGCGTTTCTGTTCTATTGGGATTTGAATTACTTTGGAAACGCGCGGAATTCATCGAGGAACCAGACGTCCTGTGCCGTGAACTCGCGGCCGTCGAGGTAGCTTAACATGCCGGCCTCGGTCGTAAAGCGGAAGATAAGCTTATAGGAATAAAGCGCCTGATACGGGAAGCCCGTCTTTTTGTTCTGCACGTTTTTGCCGTATTTGCCGTCGCCCGCAAGCGGGTGGCCGATGGACGCCATGTGCGCGCGGATCTGGTGCGTGCGGCCGGTGAGCAGCTCCACCTCGAGCAAGCTGAAATCGCGGCGGGTCTCAAGCACCGTGTATTTTGTCCTGATGCTGCGGCTTTCGGGCGTTTTTTTATTCGAGATATACACGCGGTTCTGGCTCTCGTTTTTCTCAAGATAGCCCGTTAAAATATCCGTTTTCTTCTTCGGCACGCCGCACACAACGCAGAGATAGAGCTTATCCATCTCACGGTCCTTAACCTTTTGGTTCATGATACGCAGTGTCTCAGCATTTTTGGCCGCCATAACGATGCCGCCTGTGTTGCGGTCTATGCGGTTGATGAGCGCCGGGGCGAAAGAATTTTCCGCTTCCGGGTCATACTCCCCGTTTTCGTAAAGATAGTGCTGCACGCGCGCGATGAGCGAATCAAAATGATAGTGCTCGTCCGGGTGCACGATGAGCCCCGGCTTTTTATCGAGGATCATGATGTTCTCGTCTTCATAGATGATGTTGAGCTTCAGCGGGGCTTTCAGAAAATCGTATTCCTTCGGCGCCTGCGCGAAGAACTCGTCTTTCAAGTACATCGTCAGCACGTCGCCCTCCTGCAATCGCGTGGAAATCTCGCAGCGCTTGCCGTTTACCTTGATGTCCTTTTTGCGGATAGCCTTATACAGCATAGACTGCGGCAGGTTAGGGTATGTTTTTGTGAGGAATTTATCGACGCGCTGGTTGGCGTCGTTTTGAGCGATGGTGACCTGTTTCAAGTGGTGCTTCCTTTCCGGCGCAGTGTGAAGAAAAAGCGCGGCAGTGAGACGACGATGCCGATGCCGAGCGCAATGGCAATGGCGATTTTAATGGTCTCTACGCCCTTGGACATCGCCTCTACGTTGTTGTTCATGAAAATGTGATAGCCCGTATAATAAATACCGGCGCCGGGCACAACGGGAAAAATTCCGGCGATGAGGAACACGGGCAGCGGCGCTTTGCGCGCAAACGAGAATACACGCGCCAAATAGGTGAGGCCGAGCGCCGCAAAAAACGACGCGAACACAACATCACCCGTAAAGTATACATAGATAATATAAATAAGCCAGCTAAATGCGCCGACAAGCCCGGCGCAGACGTATTGCTCGCGCGGGGTATGGAAAATGATGGAGAACGCGATGGTTGCCACAAACGCCACCGCGGTCTGGATTGCCCAATCGAAAACAGCTTCCGGTGTCATAAGAGCGGCGCACCTCCTGTCAGGCTGATGTAGGTCATCACCACGGCACCGACGCCGATGGCGATGCACCCGCCAACCAGAAATGCGTCGATTATGCGGATGGTTCCACTCAGATAATCGCCATTTAAAAAGTCGCGGATGGAGGTCGTCAGCGCCACGCCGGGCACAAGACGAATGATGGAGCCGATGATAATCTTATCTAAGCTGTCGCCGAGCCCCACGGTAAACAGCAGCACGGCGCAAACCGCCACAACAGCGCTTGACGCCAGATTGATGATGAATTTAGAGGCCGTGCGGCTATCGATGGCGTTTAGGAACACCTGCAAAACAAAGCCGCAGATGAACGCCGCAGCGGCGTCGAACACGGTGCCGCCAAACAGGTAGCTGAAGCACGCGCTGCCTACGGCACACGCAAGGTCGAGCCGAATGGGGTGCGTATACGGAATGGAAACGATCTCGTGCAAGCGCGCATAGGCTTCCTCTACCGAGACTTTGCCCGCGACAATCTCGCGTGAAAGCTGGTTGATGCCCACAATGCGCCCGAAATGAACGGTGGATCCGGGCACGAATTTCAGTTTTGTGTCGATCTTCTCTCCGTTTTCCACCGCGTTTGCAAAGATTGCGTTGGAAAGCACGTACACGTCGTATTCTTCTATGTCATAGGCGCGCGCCACGCGCTCCATGGTCTCCTGCACGCGAAAAATCTCCGCGCCGTTTCTGAGCAGCGCCTCCCCCATTTTAAAGGAAAGCCCCGCTGCACTTTCACTGCGTTCTTCTGTCATCTTATTTCCTCTTTCGCCCCCATGTTTTCTGTGTTTTGCCGAAAACAAGTTTACCGCGTCCGGGCCTTCGTGTCAACTGTTCACGGACAAAAAGCGCAAAGCTGTCCGCGATTTTTTAATTTTGCTGCTCTTTCGGCTTTTTCATCGTGAGGGAAATACGACCGCGCGCGACGTCTACGGCAAGCACCCACACGGTCACAATGTCGCCAACCTTCAAAACATCGGACGGGTGACGCACGAATTTATCAGAGATCTGCGTGATATGCACAAGGCCGTCCTGATGCACACCGATATCGATGAATGCACCGAAATCGATGACGTTGCGCACCGTGCCGCGCATCTCCATGCCGGGCTTCAAGTCCTTCATGTCCTTGATGTCGCTGCGCAAAATGGGACTGGGCAGCTCGTCACGCGGGTCGCGGCCGGGCTTTTCAAGTTCCGCGATGATGTCTTTTAACGTCGGCTCGCCTACACCGCACTGCACGGCGAGCTTTGCGATGCCGAGTTTTTCCGCTTTCTCCTTGAGTCCCTTAAAGCCGCCCTCCGGCGCTTTTTTGAGGTCGTAGCCGCAGGCGGTGAGTAAAGTACCTGCCGCATTATACGATTCCGGATGCACACCGGTGTGGTCTAAGATATTCTTGCTTTCCGGCACACGCAGAAAACCTGCGCACTGCTCGAACGCTTTCGGCCCGAGCTTCGGCACTTTTTTGATCTGCGTGCGCGTTGTGAACGCGCCGTTTTCCTGCCGATACGCGACGATGTTCTTCGCCACGGCGGAGGAAATGCCCGCGATGTTTTCGAGCAGCGACGGTGATGCCGTGTTGAGATCAACACCGACCGCATTCACGCAGGCTTCGACTACGCCGCCGAGCGCTTCATCCAGACGCTTTGCGGGCATATCGTGCTGATACTGCCCCACACCGATGGCCTTCGGGTCAATCTTCACGAGCTCTGCAAGCGGATCCTGCAAGCGGTGCGCGATGGAAACGGCGCTGCGCAGCGTCAGGTCGTACTCCGGGTACTCTGCCGCCGCAAGCTTTGACGCGGAATAGACCGACGCGCCCGCCTCGCTGACAACCATGTAATCGATATCAAGATGATTTTCGCGCAGCGTTTCGTCGGTGAAGATCTCCGTTTCCTTCGACGCCGTGCCGTTGCCGATGGCGATGAGTGTGACGCCGTACTTTTTGATAAGCCTTATGAGCGTCTGTTTGGCTTCGCGCACGCGTGCCTCACTGTGCGTGGGATAAATGACGCCGGTGTCGAGTACCTTGCCCGTGGCATCGACGACGGCGACCTTGCAGCCCGTGCGGTAGCCGGGATCAAGGCCGATGGTCACGCGGCCTTTGACGGGCGGCTGCATCAAAAGCTGACGGAGGTTTACGGAGAACACCTTAATGGCGTTGTCGCACGCTTTTTCGGTCAGTTCCGCACGAATTTCCCGCTCGATAGACGGGAAAATGAGGCGGCCGTATGCGTCAACTGCGGCTTCGCGTACGACTTCGCTGCACGCGGAATTGCCCTTTACGTAAGCGGAGGTCAAGATTGCCTGCCCGCGCACGTCATCCATTTCGAGCGAAACTTTTAAAAGACCCTCGCGCTCGCCGCGGTCCAGCGCCAGAACGCGGTGGCCTGCGATTTTTGCCGCCGGCTGAGAGAATTCATAATACATGCGATACACGGAATCCTCGTCCTTTGCGGCACGGCTCGTGATGACGCCCTGCGCCATGGCAGCCATGCGCAGGCGACGGCGCATAACAGCATCGTCGGAAATTGTCTCCGCGATGATGTCCTTCGCGCCGTTCAGTGCGTCTTCCGACGTATTAACGCCCTTTTCTGCGTTGACGTAACCCTCGGCGAGCCTCATCGGGTCAACACCCTTTTCCTGCGCCAGAATTTTCTTTGCGAGCGGCTCTAAGCCGCGCTCCTTTGCCATGCCGGCACGCGTTTTGCGCTTTGGGCGGAACGGGCGGTAAATATCGTCGATCTCTGCCAGCGTTGCCGCATTTGTAAGGCTTTCTTCAATTTCGGGCGTCAAATTTCCCGTGCCCTCGATAAGCTCGCGCACTTCCGCCTTGCGCGTATCAAGATTGCGCAGGTACTGCAGGCGCTCGTACACCGTGCGGATGGTCTGGTCATCGAGCGATCCGTGCTCCTCTTTTCTGTACCGCGCGATGAACGGGATGGTGTTGCCTGCGTCGATGAGTTCAATGAGCTTTGCCGTTTGCTGTTCTTTTAAGTGAAACTGCGCCGCCAGCGCGGCCGCGTAATTTGTCATGCTGTTTTCCCCGGCTTTCAAATTTGTGAAAGCTATCCTTTCCGTATAGACGCCCGACTTTACACACAGCAACTTTTCTTAAATGCGTATGTGTATTCCGTCAAAAAGGCATTGCAATTTTGAGTTTTTCATAGTATAATAAACAAAAGAATGCGAATTTTACCTGAAATTCCGTCTCTATTATAACACAAATCATCACAAAGGAAAAGCCGCGTTTGAGGCGAAGAAGATTTTTTATGATTGATACCGTTATTTTTGATATTGGAAATGTGCTGACCGAATGGCACTGGCACAACAGCTTTGTGGAGTGGTTCGGCGAAGATCTTGTCGATACACTTGCAAACGCAACCGTGATGAGTCCCGAGTGGGCAGAGATCGACCGCGGCGTACTGACAGAGGAAGAGGTTGTCGCGCTGTTGACGAAAAACGCGCCGGACTACCCGGAGCAAATCAGGCGCATTGTTCACGACAGCCACGAGCTTGTCACCGTGTACCCTTACGCGGCGGACTGGGTGCGCGATTTGAAAAAGAAAGGCTACAAGGTCTACATACTTTCAAACTTCAGCGAATTCGGCTTTAACCGTGTGAAAGACACGTTTGATTTCCTGCCGTATGCGGACGGTGCACTCATTTCGTATGAGGTAAAGCTTGTAAAGCCGGACAGGAAAATTTATGAAACACTGTGCGAGCGCTTCGACATCACGCCGGAAAACGCCGTTTTCCTCGATGATAACGCGAAAAACACCGAAGCTGCGCGGGAATTTGGTCTGCACACCATCACGGTGGAAAACAAGGAACAGACCGACCGCGACTTGCACGCACTCGGCGTAACATGGTAAAAATCGGCAGTGTTTGCCGATCAAGTTATTGTTTAATTCTTATTGGAGGATGAATCACAATGAAACTCGGTATTATCGGTGCACCGGAAGCCAAAACACTGGTGCACGCAAAAGAACTCGGACTCGACTTCGTTGAGTTTGACCTGAACCCGCCTGAATTTTTCGGTCGTCCGCTGGACGAGATCGTCAAGAACCAGGACGAGATTAAAAAGGCCATTGAAGAGACCGGCGTTGAAGTCGGCGCGGTAGGCCGTTGGGCAAGCCACATTCTGGACGAGAACGGCGACGTGATCGAAGCGGAGTGGAGCGAAGTGAAGAAAGCCATCGATTTCGGCGCAGCACTCGGCGCAAAGCATTATCTGTGCAGCGTTGCGTATGTTCCGCAGCTTTCCTACTACAAGAACATCACCGCAGCTATTAAGGTTCTGAACCGGATCGTTTCCTACGCAAAGGAAAACGGCATGAAGTGCGGCATTGTCAACTGCATGATGGGCGGCAACTACATTCGCACGCCGGAGCAGTGGAAGCTTGTTCTGGACGAAGTTCCCGGCCTTGGCATCAAGTATGATCCGTCACACAGCTTCGTACATGGCGGCGACAAGGGCGCATACCTCAAGGAAGGTATGGAATGGGGCGACAAGTTCGTATATTGCCACGTAAAGGGCGTTATCCAGTACGGCGACTCTCACGAGCCGTCAGAGTGGAAAAACCGCGAGTTGATGGTTCGTCACCCGGAGCTCAAGGACGAGCTGATGGGCGACTTTGCGGCAGACAGACGTTACTACGACAACCCGCCGGCAGGCATCGATTCCATCAACTGGCGTGCATTCTTCGCGGTGCTGTATCAGCACGATTATGACGGCTACCTCGCAATCGAACCGCACTCCATGACTTGGCAGGGCGAAAAAGGCGAGAAGGGCGTTAAGTACACCATTAAGTACATCCGCGACCTTATGCTGTAATTTCAGCTTAATAAACGCAGACGGACACCGGGCATTCGGTGTCCGTCTTTTTTTGATGCAACGCAAAAACGGCAGCCCGCAGGCTGCCGTTTCGGACACATGTGAAATTACTTACCCTCGTTCTCTTTATCGAGCTTCACGTTGCGGAAGTAGAGAAGCATATCGATGGTGATCTCGATGAAGTTCAGGCAATAGAAGACCCAGCTCAAAACGAAGATCGGACCGCTCTTGCCGATGACAAAGAACTGGATGCACTTCATCACAATGCCGGCGATGTAGCCGAGCCAGATGAAGATCTCAAACTGCAGGCTCTTGCCCTTAGCGGTTCTGGACTTTACGGATTTGTAAATGGAAAGCGGCCAGGAAAGACCGAATGCAAGGATCATTACGGTTTCCAGTATTTCAGCAATCATTTCAGGTGTCATGCGTTTATTCCCCTTAAACTAAATTTTCGGAATGCACTGTGCAAAAAATTCTGAAAGCTGTGCGCGGCACATCCTGTTTAATATAAGCAAGAGCGGAACCTAACCCATAGTTCCGCTCCTGTTATTTTTACAACTTAAGCGTTCTTTTCCGCTTCGTGTGCCTTGTGCTCTGCAAGGTACTCTGCGCGGCCTTCTTCGTAAAGGTTGTTGCCTTCGCTGTCGATGATGACGACGAGCGGCATATCCTCTACATACAGCTTGCGCAGTGCCTCGGCGCCGAGATCCTCATACGCGATGAGCTCTGCCTTCTTGATGCACTTTGCGAGCAGCGCGCCTGCGCCGCCGATGGCACCGAAGTAAACGCCGTTATACTTCTTCATGGCTTCTACGACTTCCGGCAGACGAGCGCCCTTGCCGATCATGCCGCGTGCGCCCACGGACATCATGGTCGGGGCATACGCGTCCATACGGCCGCTGGTGGTAGGACCTGCGGAACCGATGACATGACCCGGCTTTGCCGGGGTCGGGCCTACGTAGTAGATCGTAGCGTCCGTAGGATCGAACGGGATCTTCTCGCCGCGTGCAAGTGCCTCGCACATTCTCTTGTGGCCGGCATCGCGGGAAGTATAGATGGTACCGGTCAGCAGAACTCTGTCACCGGCATGGAGCGTCTTTGCGAGCTCCGCAGTCAAAGGCAGTGTAATACGCTTTTCCATTTTACAGCACCTCCGTCTTATGACGCGTTACATGGCAGTTGATGTTGACAGCGCACGGCATGCCGGCAATATGGGTCGGCATGGTCTCGATGTTGAGGCCGATGGCCGTCGTCTTGCCGCCGAAGCCCTGCGGGCCGATGCCGAGCTGGTTGACCTTTTCGAGCATCTCTTTTTCAAGGTCTGCATAGAACGGGTCCGGGTTCTCGGAATCAAGCGGGCGCATGAGCGCCTTCTTTGCAAGCAGCGCTGCTTTATCAAACGTGCCGCCGATGCCTACGCCGACGACCATCGGCGGGCACGGGTTCGGACCTGCGGTCTCTACGACCTCAAGGATGAAGTCCTTGATGCCCTGCAAGCCGGCGGACGGCTTGAACATACGGATCTGGCTCATGTTTTCGCTGCCGAAGCCCTTCGGGCCGACGGTGATCTTCACCTTGTCGCCCGGGACGATCTCGGTGTACAGCATAGCCGGGGTGTTGTCGCCGGTGTTGCCGCGGCGAACCGGGTCCTTAACAACGGACTTTCTCAGGTAGCCCTTGTCGTAACCGTGGCGCACGCCCTCGTTTACGGCTTCCGTAAGGTCGCCGCCGACGAAATGCACGTCCTGGCCGATCTCAAGGAATACGCAGGCCATGCCGGTATCCTGGCAGATCGGAACGCACTCGTTATCTGCAATTTCAAAATTTTCGATGATGTTGTCCAGAATGCCCTGTGCGATCTGGCCGTCTTCGCAGGCGCGGCAGGAGCGGATGGCGCACTTTACGTCCTCCGGCAGGTGCTCGTTTGCCGCGATGCACAGCTTCTCAACAATGTCTGTGATCTGGCTAACTTCAATTTCACGCATGGATCTATCCATTCCTTTCCGGAAAAAATTATCTCTCGTGACGAGCGTAATGCGGCAGCAGCAGCGGGGAAACATCCTCGGATTCGATGCCTGCGCTCTTCAGCTCTTCTGCATAGTCCTCAATATGCTTGAGGGTAAGGGTGCCGAGCTCGGTCTCCTTCGCCTTTGCGGCAGCAGCCTTACCGGCGTTGCGGCCAAATACGATGATGTCGAGCAGGGAGTTGCCCATCAGACGGTTGCGGCCGTGAATGCCGCCGACAGCCTCGCCTGCAACGAGCAGGTTACTGATAGCCTTTGTGAATCCGTCGCCGCCGATCTCGAGGCCGCCGTTCTGGTAGTGGAGCGTCGGGTAAACGAGAATCGGGCTCTTGCGCATATCGATGTCATAGTTCAGGTACATGCGCAGCATAGCCGGGATGCGCTTCTCAATGGTGCCCTCGCCGCCGATCTGCTCGATCATCGGGGTATCGAGCCAAACGCCGGAGCCCAGCGGGGTGGTAACGCCCTTGTGGCGGTCTGTGCACTCACGGATGATGGAAGCCGCAGCAACGTCGCGGGTCTCCAGCGGATGCATGAACGCTTCGCCGTCTACGTTGACGAGCATTGCGCCGAGGGAGCGAACCTTCTCCGTTACGAGTGCGCCGTAGATCTGTGCCGGGAACGCAACGCCGGTCGGGTGATACTGAATGGTATCCTGATACAGCAGCGGAGCGCCTGCACGGTAGCCGAGCACAAGGCCGTCGGCCGTTGCGCCGTAATGGTTGGAGGTCGGGAAGTTCTGGTAGTGCAGACGTCCCGCACCGCCGGTGGCGATGATGACGGTCTTTGCACGTGCGACCATGTAGTCGCCGGTCTCCATGTTAAGGAGAACAGCGCCCGCTACCTGACCCTTTTCGTCCTTGATGAGCTCAACAGCAGAGGTAAACTCAACGACCGGGATGCCGCGGTTGATAACTTCGTCGCGCAGGGTACGCATGATCTCTGCACCGGAGTAGTCCTTGCAGGCGTGCATTCTCTTTCTGGAGGTGCCGCCGCCGTGGGTGGTGACCATGGTGCCGTCTTCGGTCTTATCGAACATAACGCCGAGCTCATTCAGCCACTTGATGGCGTCCGGAGCTTCCATAACAAGGCGGCGCAGCAGTTCCGGGCGGGCAGCGAAGTGGCCGCCGCCGAACGCGTCGAGGTAATGCTGAACCGGGGAATCGTTCTCTTTATCGGCAGCCTGAATGCCGCCTTCTGCCATCATCGTGTTCGCATCGCCGATGCGCAGCTTTGTCACGATCATGACCTTCGCACCTGCGTTGTCTGCCTCAATAGCTGCGGAAGCACCTGCGCCGCCGCCGCCGATGATGAGCACGTCGGTGTCGTAATCGATCTTCGTCAGATCGATCGGGTGGTGGAGCAAACGGCTGTTGGAGTGCAGCAGGTGACCAAGCTCCTTCGGTACCTTCTCACCCTTGTTCGGGCCGATCTTAATGGTATCGAAGCCGTCTTCTCTGTAATCAGGATGGTACGCCTTCAGAAGGGCATCCTTTTCTTCTGCGGTCATACGTCTGGGTTCCATGCCCAGGCGTTCCTGTCTGGTTGCCTCTACTTTTTTGACAGAGGCAAGCATTTCCGGTGTAAACATGGCTATACCCTCCTTATTTCTCGATCTCTCTGTTGTTATAGAGCTCCTGCATCTCGGTGATCGGCTTCTGCATGATCTGCTCGATCAGCTCGTCGTATGCACCCTCGTGGATCTCTTCAACACGCTTTGTCAGGTGCTTGCTCTCCGGCTCGATGTACTTGCCGGTGAGACGTCTTGCCAGCAGGCCGACCATCGGGTGAGAGATGCCCGCGGGACATCTGACGGTGCAGCAGCCGCAGCTTACGCAGTCGAAGGACTCTTCTGCGCACTTTTCAAGCTCGCCGCGCTGTGCGTATGCAATGTACTGCATAACGTTCAGGTTCTGCGTGCAGGCCTTTGTGCAGGCGTTGCAGCCGATGCAGCTGTAAATTTCCGGATAAAGCTCCATCATGATCTGCTGGTTCGGCTTGATCTCGTTGATGTCATAAGTACGCTTGTCTGTGGGGAAGAACGGAATGCTTGCAACATACATGCCCTCCTGCACCTGTGTCTGGCAGGCAAGGCAGGTCTTCAGCTCGTTCACACCCTTAATGCGGTAGATAGTTGCGCAGGCGCCGCAGAAACCGTGACGGCAGCCGCAGCCTCTTTTCAGCGTATAACCGGCATACTCCATAGCGGTCATAATCGTGAGGTCTGCGGGGACGCTGTACTTCTTACCGAAAAAATATACATTTACCATATTTTCCATGTTACGCCAACCCCTTTCTTAATACTCGTTCGGCAGCTCGTCGATCTCGTCGCAGCGGAACACCGGGCCGTCCTTGCAGACGTACTTGGAACCGATGTTGCAGCGGCCGCACTTGCCGATGCCGCACTTCATGCGCAGCTCCAGCGTGGTGTAGACCTGTTCTTTCGAGAAGCCCATTTCAATCAGCGATGCTAAGCAGAATTTGATCATGATCGGAGGTCCGCAAAGCAACGCCGTTTTGTTTGTATCGAAGCCGAGCTCCTTGAGGTATGCCGGAACAAAGCCGACGTGGCCGTCCCAGCCCTCCTGCTCGCGGTCGATCGTGAGATATACGTTCACGCCTTCCGTCTTCATCCATACGTCCTGAATTTCCTTCAGCTGTACAAGGTCGTCCTTGGAACGGGAACCGTACAGAATATCTACGGTGCCGTAATCACTGCGGTTGTCGAGCACGTAGTTGATGACAGAGCGCAACGGTGCAAGACCGATGCCGCCGGCGATAAAGAGCAGGTTCTTGCCCTTTAATTTGTCTTCTACCGGGAAGTGGTTGCCGTACGGGCCGCGCACGGTAATCTCATCGCCCACCTCAAGGCTGTGCAGGTAGTCTGTAAGCTGACCGCACTTCTTGATGCTGAATTCCTGGTATTCTTTGTTCGTCGGCGAAGAGGTGATGGAGAACATACCCTCGCTGACGCCCGGTGCGCACAGCATAGCGCACTGGCCGGGCATATGCTCGAAGAGCTTGCCGCCCTCCGGCGCATTGACGCGGAACGTCTTGACGTCCGGGGTCTCCTCACGGATGTCCGTGATGACGCCGACCTGCGGGATCAGAACGTCTTTTACATAGTTATCATGGCAATGACAGGTATCACTCATGGTTTGCAGCCTCCTTTTCAAACGCCTTGATGACCTTCACGATATTGAGCGAGGACGGGCACTTTTCCACGCAACGGCCGCAGCCTACGCAGGAATACATGCCGTCGTTGTTCGCCGGGAAGTACACGAGCTTATGCATGAAGCGCTGACGGAAGCGCTGCATCTGGCTCGTTCTGTTGTTGCCGTGCGCCATCATCGTAAAGTCGGAGTACATGCAGGAGTCCCAGCAGCGGTAACGCTGAATGCCGTGGCCCGTGTCGTAGTCCTTGATATCATAGCACTGGCAGGTGGGGCACACAAAGGTGCAGGTGCCGCACGCAAGGCACGGCTTATAAAGTTTCTCCCAAACGGGGGAGTTGAATTTTTCTTCGGTGACGTTGCCGTTCCAACCCTCGAGAGAGAGGTTCGTGTACGGCAGCTTTTCTACGATTGCGCGGATGTTCTCCTGTTCGGTCTCCACGGCCTTTTCGTCCGCTGCGTCGGCATTTTCGAGCACGCCGGAGAGCGCTTCGGTAAGGGCGGTGCCCTTGTCCGTTACAGCTTTCCAGTAGAGCGTGTCGTTTGCGTTCCACATGACGACATCGGCGTCCGGCTCAGCGCAGTCAACGCCGAAAACCTTACAGAAGCAGGACTCCTCCGGCTCGTGGCAAGCAAGCGCCACGATGGTGCCGTGCTCGCGTCTTGCGCGGTAGAACGTATCGACCGGCTCAGCGAGGAAGACCTTATCGAGGACCTTAATGCCCTGAATGTCGCAGGCCTTCATGCCGAACGCGACGAAGTTCTGATCTGCAAGCGTCTGCGGCTCAACGGAGAGCTTGTGCTGTTCTTTTTTGACCGTGTAAAGTGTTTCGCTCTGCGGGAAAAACATGTCCTTCGGAGATTTCACCGTCTTAAGTGTTTCAATGTCTGCATTGCAGCCTTCAAACCACGCGGCGAAGTTGACCTGACCGTTGTTGTTCACCGGCAGGAACAGCTCCTGCTGTGCCGCGATCGCTTTCAGCAGCTCGGGCAGCTTACTTTTTGCAATCTTGAACATGGCTTATCTCCTTCCCCCGGTAACGCCCGGCTCTACGTCGTTGAAGGTAAAGCTCGTCAGCGGGCTCTTTGCCTCCGGATCGACACCGGCCTGGAACTCACCGTAAAATTCGTCGATATCCTTGATGAACTTGCGGTTGAAGAGATGCAGCGGAATGCCCTGCGGACATACGCGGCTGCACTCGCCGCAGTCTGTGCAGCGGCCGGCAACGTGGAATGCACGGATGATGTGGAACATTCTCTCCTCAAAGGAGTCCACGTTCGCCTTCTGTGCGCTGTCGAACTTCGTGCTGTCGAAGACACACTTGCGGCAGCTGCACGCCGGACACACATTGCGGCAGGCGTTGCAGCGGATGCAGCGACTGAGCTCATTCTGGAAGAAAGCGAACTTTTCTTCCGGGCTCATGGCTTCGATCTTCTCGACCTCTGCAAAGCGGTCTGCGTCCTTTGTGTCGCGGCTTTCGCCGATGGTCTCGTCGAAAATCTGGTGCTCCTTGCCCTTGCAGACATGGCAGCGCTCCAGCATGCAATCCTTATAGGCAAGCGTCTTTTCACCGTAGAGCGTCTCCACGGTGATGTTCTCGTTTGCATCATCGATCGTGATGTTCGTGATGCCCTTAACGCCCTGCTCCTTGATCTTCTCGAAGCTGAGCTTGCCCATGCAGCCGACACCGATAATGTAAGCCTTGTCACGGTCTACGCGGTGCTCTGCTATGAGCTGGTTGAAGCTGTAAGAATCGCAGGGCTTCAGGAAGACAAGCGTTTTGCCCTCAAGCTTCGAGCCCTCGATCATATATTTACTGAGGTTCGCGCCGCAGAAGCCGTTGTAGACGAAGTTTGCGTCCAGATCCTCCGCCGTCTCAAAGTAAGACGGCTCCGGGTTGTAGGACATATCGCCACGGCGCCAGCCGAGCACACGGTTTACGGTGCCGTCGCTGAGCAGCTCTTTTGCGCGGTTGATCATTTCCTGCATCTCAAATCCTCCAGTCTGACGTTCTTGCCGAGCGAAGTAATCTTCGCCACGAACTCATTCATGGTCTGGGAGAACTTTACGCCCTCTGCTGCGGAGACCCATTCCACGCGGGTGCGTCCGTGCTCCACACCGATGTAATCGAGCATAGAGAACAGAAGCGCCATTCTTCTTCTGGCATAGTAGTTGCCGGTGCTGTAATGGCAGTCGCCCGGGTGGCAGCCGCACAGGATAACGCCGTCTGCGCCCTTTTCAAAAGCACGCAGGATGAACATGGGGTTCACACGGCAGGAGCACGGCACGCGGATGATCTTAACGTCTGCCGGATAAACCAAGCGGCTGCTGCCTGCAAGGTCTGCGCCGGCGTAGCTGCACCAGTTGCAGCAGAACGCAACGATCTTCGGCTTGAACTCTTCGTTTGCTGTTATCGACATATTGCATCCACCTCCGCAAGAATCTGTCTGTTTGCAAAGCCCTGCAGATCCATTGCACCGGACGGGCAGGTAACGGTGCAGGCACCGCAGCCCTGGCACAGCGCACTGTTGACAACGGCTACGCGGCGATCTTCACGGATGCCGTGGTCGTTGATGAGCTTTGTCTCATAGCTGATTGCGCCGTAGGGGCAGACGTTTGCGCACTGCGAGCAGCCGTTGCAGAGCAGCTCGTCGCTCTTAGCGGTGCACGGGTTCGTCATCAGCTTATCCTTCGCGAGCAGACCGATGGCTTTAACAGCCGCCGCGCCTGCCTGCGCAACCGTTTCCGGAATATCCTTCGGGCCCTGGCATACGCCGGAGAGGAATACACCCGCCGTCGGGGACTCGACCGGGCGCAGCTTTGCGTGAGCCTCGGTGAGGAAGTTATTGGTATCGATGCTGGCGGTCAGCATGGTCGCAATGCGGCGCACGTCCGCGTTCGGCTCAATCGCCGTTGCGAGGACGACCATATCCGCTTCCATCAGGATCTGCTTGTTGTCGAGCAGGTCAACGCCCTGCACAAGTAGCTGGCCGTTCGGCTGCGGCATGACCTTGCCGACCTGACCCTTGATGTAGTTTACGCCGTAATCCTCCACGGCGCGGCGGTAGAACTCATCGAAGTTCTTACCGGGGGTACGCACGTCGATGTAGAACACCGTTACGTTGACGTCCGGGTATTTATCACGGATCAACATGGCGTGCTTTGCCGTGTACATGCAGCAAATCTTGGAGCAGTAGCTCTTACCGCGCTTATCGGAGCAGCGGCTGCCTACACACTGGATGAACACCATATTCTTCGGGTGCTTGCCGTCGGAAAGGCGCTCCAGATGACCCTTCGTGGGGCCTGCCGCATTCATGATGCGCTCGAGCTCAAGGGACGTGATGACGTCCTTGCTCTGGCTGTATGCGTACTCGTCGTACTTATCGAGCTTGATGGTATCGAAGCCGGTAGCGACAACGATAGCGCCGTACTTCTCGGTGACGATTTCATCCTTCTGCTCGTAATCGATGGCGCCCGCCTGACAAACCTTCTGGCACAGGCCGCACTTGCCGGTTTTGAACTTGATGCAAGCTTCACGGTCGATGACCGGGACGTTCGGGATTGCCTGTGCGAACGGGGTATAAATAGCGCTTCTCGTGTTCAAGCCGCGGTTGAATTCGCTCGGGGTCTTTCTGGAAGGACATTTCTCCTGGCAGACGCCGCAGCCGGTGCACTTAGACATATCGACGCTGCGCGCCTTCTTGCGGATGTCCACGGTGAAATCGCCCACGAAGCCGGAGACCTTCTCCACTTCGCTGTATGTATACAGATGAATCTTCTCGTTTGCGGAAGCCTCCACCATTTTCGGGGTCAAAATACATGCGGAGCAGTCGAGCGTCGGGAACGTCTTATCGAGCTGGCTCATACGGCCGCCGATGCTGGGGGTCTTCTCAACGATATCGACTTCATAGCCTGCATCTGCAATGTCAAGCGCGGTCTGAATGCCTGCAATACCGCCGCCGATGACGAGCGCGCGCTTTGTTACGCGGCTTTCGCCCGGGAACAGCGGCGCATCAAGATTGACCTTTGCGATAGCCGCTCTGGCAAGGATGACGGCCTTTTCGGTCGCTTCTTCCATGTTCTTGTGGATCCAGGAGCAGTGCTCACGGATGTTTGCAATCTCGACCATGTACGGGTTGAGGCCGGCTCTTTCCGCCGTTTTGCGGAAAGTCGTCTCGTGCATACGCGGGGAGCAGGAACAAACCACAAGACCGGTCAGGTGTTTTTCGCGGATGGCTTCGATGATCTTCGCTTGGCCGACCTCGGAGCACATGTACTGATAATCTTCCGCGTGCACGACACCCGGTTCATGACTGACCATTTCTACGACTTTCTTTACATCTACCGTAGCTGCGATGTTGCTGCCGCAATGGCACACAAATACACCAATTCTCTGCACGCTATCACCTCCTGTATCTTCTGAACGCGCTCACAAGGAGCTGCTGGGGCAGATCCGGATCCAAAAGCTCCGGGATCTCGTCCGGCGTAAGGTACGCTTCACCGCGCTGGCGCACGACAAGCTGTCTTGCCGCATCGATGAGCTTGCCGGGCTTAACGTCTCTCGGGCAGCGCTCAATGCAGGCAAAGCAGGAAAGGCACTTCCAAAGGGACTTGGAATTCACAAGGGACTCAATGTCGTCATTCAGCACATAGGAAACGAACTGGTGAGGCTTAATGTCCATTTCGTTGAACGACGGGCAGGATGCGGAACATTTGCCGCACTTCATGCACTTGTAGGGGTTGACGCCGCTGATCTCGCGGATCTGCTCCGCCTGTTTGCTGATGCTCACTTTAACGCCTCCTCTTTCACGCCAAGGGCCTCTGCGAGAAGCTCGGTGAAGTAATACACCGGGATCTTGCCGCTGCCGCTCTTGTTGAGATTATACATGCAGAGTGGACATGCCGTGATGAGCATTTCCGCGCCTGCACCGGCTGCGCTGTCTACGATATTGCAGCTCATACGGCCGCTCATTTCTTTTTCTTTAAGGGAGATATAGCCGCCGCAGCACTCGTTGCGGTACGGATATACGACCGGCTCTGCGCCGATGGCACGAATGAAGTCTTCAATGATCTGCGGGTTCTCCGGATCGTCAAAGGCCAGCACGGTGCTCGGTCTGAGCAGCAGGCAGCCGTAATATGCGCCGATCTTTCTGCCCTTTAACGGGTTGACGACCTTTTTCTTCAGTTCGTCAAAGCCCACGCGGTCGCGCAGAACTTCAAGGTAATGCAGCACATTCGTCTCGCCGGCATAGGGCTCGTCAAGCTGCATGTAGTTGTTGGCTCTCGTGCGGATGTCCTCCACGTTTCTCATGTCGTCGTTGACTCTTTTGATGACATGATGACATGCGGAGCAAAGCGTCACGAGGTCCTGGCCCTTTTCCTTCGCTTCGTTCAAAGCGCGGACGGAGGAAAGTTTTGTTGCGATCTCGTCGGACCCGAGCGGGTAGACACCGCCGCAGCACTGCCAGTTTTCGATTTCTTCCAATTCAAATCCGAGCGCCTTTGCGGAAGCTCTGGCATAGGCGTCAAGATCCTTTGCCTTCGTTCTCAAGGTACATCCCGGATAATAGCTGTACTTCATAGCTACTCCTGTCATCCTTTCTATAAATTGATTTTGGGTTATGCTTCAAAATAAATTTGACCGATGGTTTCTTTCAGCTTGTCTGCGGAAGCGTGGAGCTTTTGCATTTCGTCCTCCGTCAGCCTCACAGGCAGCTTGCCCTGCACGCCGTTCGGGCCCACAATGGCGAGTGTGCTGATGCACACGTCTTCTAACCCGTATTCGCCGTGCATCATGGTGGAAACGGTCACGATGGAATTGTATGCGGAAAGCAGCATGCTGCACAATCTGCACACGGAAACCGTGACCGCGTAGAACGTGGCGCCCTTGTTCTTGATGATCTCGCCGCCGGATTTATGTACATACTCCGCCATGGCGTCCTTGTCCACGGGCAGGGCATGCATCAGCTCCACATAGTCGTCCAGTTTCGCGCCGGAAACCTCTGCGCACGACCACGGGATAAAGGAAGAATCACCGTGTTCACCGAAAACATAGGCATGAATGTTCTTCTGCGCAATGTTAAAGTGGCTGGCAAGTCCGAAACGCAGACGCGCGGTATCCAGCGCGGTGCCGGAGCCGATGATCTGGTTTTCCGGGATGCCGGAGATTTTCATGAACACGTAGGTGATGATGTCCACCGGATTGCTGACGATGATGTACAGCGCGTTCGGTGCGGCCTTTGCGATGTTCGGTGCAATGCTTTTGATGATGTCGACATTCGTCTGCGTCAATTCAAGACGCGTCTGACCGGGTTTTCTGGCCACGCCGGACGTAATGATGACGATGTTGGAGTCCTTTGCATCCTCGTAATCTCCCGATTTAATGGAAATCGGGTCTCGGAAGCAGGTGCCCTGAATGATATCCATCACTTCGCCCTCTGCCTTTTGCTTGTTGATGTCGATCAGGACAATCTCCGTTGCGATGTCTTCGTTGGAAAGCGTATATGCAATGGTTGCGCCTACGCTACCGGCACCAATTACGGTGATTTTGCTTTTCATTGTCCCGGATCACTTCCCTTCCTGTGCTGTGCCCGATGGGGAGCACAATGTTCCTCCACGGGCGGGATCTTCTGAGTTACATGAAAACAAAGGGGGCAAAACACAGTTTTCCCCTTTCCCCACTCACGGGGTACATACTCAGCCTAATAAATTCTATCATATCGATATCTTTTTATCAAGCATTTTCGCAATTTTTCTCTATGAAAATATCGGAATTTACGGCTTTTTCAGAAAGTAAAACAAAAGCCGCGCGGGCCTCTTTTGAGTTTGATACATCTTTCACAAATACGAATTTCGTGTTTCGTTCTCTGTTCGAAAAAAGCGCACCCAAATCACCTTCGGGTACGCTTTTAGTTCGTTTACGCTTACTGTTTTCAGTTTAATTCAGCCGACTGTGAACATCTTTCTGACGACGTTTCGTAACGCCGTTTGGGAAACCCATTGACCGGGGTTCCGCAGCCTTTTGAAAAGGGCCGGCGAAAACTTTATTCGCCCCGTTCCACGTCAGCTTTTTGTTCCGGTAATGTCAGCGGTTCCGGCAGAATCAAAGACTCCGTACGTAGCACCGGCAGTTCAAACCAGAATGTGCTGCCTTTACCCTCCACGCTCGCGACGCCGTACCGCCCGCCGTGCAGGTCCAGAATTTTCTTCACGATGGAAAGCCCCAATCCCGTGCCGACCTGTGCGCGTTTGTGCTCCTTATCGACCTTATAGTAGCGATCCCAGATGTACTGCAATTTATCCGCCGGTATACCCTCGCCCGTATCGCGAATAGATACGCGCACGGTGCTTTCCGTCACGGTCTGGTCGATATACACGGTCTTGTTCCCGCCCGAATAGTTGATGGCGTTGTTCACAAGGTTATACAGCACCTGCGAAATTTTCAGCTGATCGGCGCAGACATACACCGTGCGGTCATACGTGAACGGGAAGCTGAAATCCGCCAACTTGTCGTAGCGGTGCAGCGTATTGCGGATATCCTCCGTCAAATTGAATTCGGAAACCGTCAGCGTCAATGCGCCCGCCTGTAATTTAGAGAGATCTAAAAGGTCGTTGACGATGCCTGTCAGGCGGTTCGCTTCGTCGATGACGATCTGCACGTTTTCCGGCGTGTTTTCGCCCGGAATGTCGCGCATCACCTCGGCATAGCCGGAGATCATCGTCAGCGGCGTGCGCAGATCGTGCGAAACATTGGCAATCAGCTCGCGGCGCAGATCTTCAACCTTGCTCAGCTCCGCCGCGGCATAGTTCAGTGTCGCGGCAAGCTCCGCCACCTCTCTTGCGCCCTGTTCCGGGAAACGGATGTCATATTTTCCCTCGCCCAGCTGCTTTGCAGATTCGTTCATCTGTTCCAAGGGCTTTGAAAGACGCGAAGAGATAAACAGTGCCAGCCCGAACGAAAGCAGGATCATTACGCCCGTCAGACACCACAATTGTATTTTCAGCGTTTCCACCGTGGAATCAACCGGGATCACGTCGCAGGACAGCAGCACAAGATACTCGTTCCCGCTCGAAAGCGTGACCGTCTGCGCGTAAATGATCGTGCGGTCCTGCCGTTCTATGGTGCTCGTCGGGTCTGTGATGTTGTCGTCCATCACGCTGCCGCCCGCCGCTTTCACCTCGGTGAAAAGCTGCTTGCAATCGAGGTAATCAAAGCGCTCCAGCACGCCGCCGCGCGCCGCCGGGGAAAACGACACATTTGAGCCGTCGCTGTTGGAAATGAGGATAGAAATATTCGTCGAGCGCGTCACTTCAAAATAATCGCTCGCGGAGGCACTTTCGTCCAACATCGCCACCACACGGTTCGCCACGCTGCGCACCTCATTGACCTTGATGGCTTTATAAAATGTGTTGAGCAGTGTGATCTGAAATGTCCACAGCAACGTCACAATGACCGCCGTAAACAGCACGAACCCCAGCATGACCTGCATGCGTATGCCCGGCTTGCGCCATTTTTTGAATTTATGCTTCTTTACTGTCTGTTCGCCCATAGTCCCGCCGTCCTTATGCGCCGTGCGTTTCAAAACGATAGCCCACGCCGCGCAGTGTCACAATGAATTTACTGTACGGGCCGAGGCTGCGGCGCAGCAGCTTGATGTGCGTATCCAGCGTGCGGTCGTCACCGTAGAAATCATACCCCCAAACATTTGTGATAAGCATTTCACGTGTGAGGGCGATGTTGCGGTTGTTGACCATGTAAAACAGCAGGTCGTATTCCTTCGGAGACAAATCGGCACGCACGCCGTCCACCGTGACGATCCGTCCGGTAAAATCGATTGTCAGGCCCTCCGCCCGGAACAACTCGTGCTTCGGTATTGCGGTGCGCTGCACACGGCTCATCACAGCGGCAACGCGCATCATCAGCTCTTTCGGAGAGAACGGCTTCACGACATAATCGTCCACGCCGAGTTCAAAGCCGTGGATCTTATCATACTCCTCGCCGCGTGCGGAAAGCATGATGACGGCCGGCGATGCAATCTTCTTAATCTCCGCCACGGCCGAAAAACCGTCAAGCTCCGGCATCATCACATCCATGATGACAATATCGAACGCATCGGGCGTTTTGCGGAACAGGCGCACCGCCTCCATGCCGTTTTCCGCTTCCGTCACCTCGTGCCCCTCAAACTCTGCGTATTTGCGGATGAGCAGGCGAATTTTCGCTTCATCGTCCACGACTAAAATTCTGTACATGACAAGGCCTCCTTTTAACTGTTCCGCTCCGTTTACCTGTATCATAACGCACTTTTGTGAAAAAGCGGTGAATGCCGAATGAAAACTGCCATGCCATATGCGCCTTCCCGCTTTTATTCCATGTGGAAATTATATAAATATCCGGCCCTGTTTTCAAGTATTTCCACGATTTATTTCTTTCACGAAGAAATTTTTCTATTGCCTGTTGACATTTCGGGAAAAGTGGAGTAAGATATTTTATAGAAAATACATACAAATCATTCAAGTATTTTCCCTCATTTTAGAGTGTTTTTACAATCCCCTTTCCGGTTTTATCGCATAGAGATGGGCGGAACGGGTGTTTTGTACACTTTATGTTGAGAAACCCGAGGAGGCGAGTCTATGTTACCGATTATTACCATTGCGCGTCAGTACGGAAGCGGCGGCCACGAGGTCGGCGAGCGCCTGGCGGAAAAATTGAATGTCCCCCTTCTCGACAAGCAGCTGATCGCCATGGCGGCAAAAAAGAGCGGGCTGAGCGAGGAAGTCTTTGAAAAGGCGGACGAAAAAGCAGGCAACAGCCTTTTGTATTCCATGGTGATGGGAAACTACACCTTCGGAAGCCGTATCACCGGCATCAACGATATGCCCATCAACGATAAGCTGTTCATTCTTCAAAGCGACATCATCAAGTCGGCTGCGGATAAAGGCCCGTGCGTCATCATCGGACGCTGCGGCGACTACATCCTGCGCGAGTACGACAACGTGTTCCGCGTATTCATCCACGCCAACAAGGAAGCGCGCATCAAGCGCATTTTGAGCAAAGGTCTGTGCGATGAGAAGAAGGTCTCCGATTTTATCACAAAACGCGATAAGCAAAGAGCGAATTACTACAACTTCTACTCGAATAAGCGCTGGGACGATCTCTCGAATTATCACCTCACCATCGATTCTTCCGAATTCGATATTGACGAGGTTGCGGAGATCATCATTACGGCCATCGGCAAAATCAAGCCGCCCGCAAAGAAGTAAGCCTTTGCACATTCAATTTGAGTTTACCTTACCTTTTATATTTTTCATTTTTTATCCCTTCAGAAAAAGAGGCGTACCTTTTGGTGCGTCTCTTTTTCTATGGTCATATTCTTTTATCCCGTTACGGAGTCTATCTTGCTGTCGCCGCCCTCTATGCGCACACTCACGCGCTGCGGCAGGCACACGGCAGATTCTCCCGCACGCTTGATAATTCCCTTGTTCACACAAATTTTGTCCGGGCACGGGCTCGAAACGAAATGTGCGCCGTCTTTATCAAGCTCAATCACCGCGCCGTTCACTTCCAGCGTTAATGGCTCCTTTAAATCGGCCAGCACAACGCGGCGGTACACTTCGCCGTCCTGCTCAATGACGGCCTCTGCCCCCTTCGGGCGCGTTTTGGCATAGAGATACACGCCTGCCGCCACAGCGAGCACCAAAACGAGCAGGAGCGCTTCTTTCCATGAAAATTTTCGCTTTTCCATCGCAGCCCCTCTTTCAGGAAACAAGCGTGTAATCGCGGCTTGTGCGTGTAAAGCGGCCTTTCAGTCCGTCCGTCACCGTGATGTTGTTGTCCGAATTGATGAAAATACCTTCGGCATCGAATTCTTCCAGCAGCTTCATGCCGTCTTCTCTGCCGAGCACAAAGCACGCTGTGGAAAGCGCATCGGAAAGCACGCCGCTTTTCGCGACGACCGTCACGGAAACAAGGCCGCTTTCTGCCGGGTAGCCCGTTTTCGGATCGAGCAGATGGTGGTATAAAACGCCGTCCTGCTCAAAGTATTTTTCGTAGCTGCCGGAGGTGGAGACAAAACCCTCCGCCAGCGTTACCGAGCCGAGAGAGCCGTCACCGTTCGGGTCGCGCACCGCCACGCTCCACGGCTTGCCGGAGCTTTTTTCGCCGTATACGCCCACGCTGCCGCCGACCGCGATGATAGCCGCTTTTGCGCCCGCTTCTTCGTAGGCTCTGACTGCCGCGTCACACGCCGCACCTTTGCCGACCGAACCGAGATCCACCGCCATGCCGAGATTTTTCAAAGACGCCGTCTGCTCCGTTTCGTCTATGCGCAGCAAAGAGTAATTCACATACGGCAGTAAGGATGTGATAAGGTCACTGTCCGGCACTTCGTTCAATTCGTCATCAAAGTCCCATAAGCGCGAGATCGGCGCAATGGTCACATCGAATGCGCCGCCGCTTTTTTCCGAAACCGACTGCGCCTGCGTTAAAACGTTCCGCGTTTCATCGCTCAGCGTCACCCAGTCCTTGCCCGCGTTGTTATTCAGCTTTTGAATATCGCTGTTCGCCACACGCCAGGAGATTTTCTGCTCCAGCGCTTCCACCGCGTCCGCCGCTTTCACGGCCGCGTCCTCGCGGTTTTCGCCGTAAACGGTTTGCTGCACGTAGCTGCCCATGGCGTAGGTCGTCACCTCGTACCGTTCTTCTTCGCGGTCCAAAAGCGGAAACAGCGCCAAGACGACGATCACCAAAAACAAAACTGCAACAAAAATCAGCGTCAGATGTTTCGCTTTCTTTTCCGTAATCGTTTTAAAAGAAAAACGCGCCGGGCGCTTTACGTTTGCTTTCATAAACACGAAATTCCTTCCGTTTGAGTTTCGGAACAATTTTAGCACAGATTGGTTTTAAAGTCCACCGTACATCTTTACAGCGGTATGAAAAAGCTGTAAACTATGAGTATCAAACGAAAAGGAGGCTGTGCCATGCGGAAAAATGCCTGCTGCTTTACAGGACACCGAGAAATTCCGCCCGAAGACCGGGAACCGCTCCGCGCGGCGCTGCTCTCCGAAATTCAAAGATTATATGCAGAAAAAGGCGTAACGGAGTTTTACACCGGCGGCGCAAGAGGATTCGACACCATGGCGGCGGAAGCCGTCTTGAAAATTCGCGAAGCTCTGCCCGTGCGGCTGCACCTCATTTTGCCGTGCAAAGGGCAAAGCGACCGCTGGCATTTTGCGGAAAAGCGCCGCTACCGTGAAATTTTAAAGCAGGCCGATACTGCGGAATTCCTTTTTGAACGGTATACGCCGGACTGTATGCTGCGGCGTGACGATGCCATGGTAGCGCGCAGCGGTTACTGCGTCTGCTATCTGCGCGACCCTGCCGCCAAACGCGGCGGCACCGCTTATACCGTAAGAAGAGCGAAAAAAGAGGGACTTGAGGTTATCCACTTGATCCCCGTAGAAGTTGAACAGCTTACACTGCTGTGATGTGAAACAAGACGAATAAAGTTTTCGTCGACCTTTTTCAAAAGGTCGTGAGGTCTCGGGGCAGCGCCCTAAAGCGCTTTCCGCAGAAAGCGAAATCTTTTTGCCTACCTCAAAATCAGGAGGATAGGCTAAACTGTCCAGTGGACAGTTTAGCCGCAAGGGACCCAATTAGGGGGTCCCTTGAAAGGGCGAGCCAACGCGAGCCTTTAGAAAAAACACCTCAAAATCGAAAGGACATCCATGAAGAAAAAAACGGAGCGCATCGCGCTCATCGGACTATTGGGTGCACTGGCACTGGTGCTGGGAATCCTCGAAAATCTCCTGCCCCCGCTGCCGGGCATGCCGCCGGGCGCAAAAGCCGGGCTTTCAAACCTTGTCACCATGTTCGCCGCCGGCGCTATCGGCCTGCCCGCAGCGCTGTTCATTGCGGCAATCAAGGGTCTGTTTGCGTTTTTGACGCGTGGTGTTTCCGCCGGGCTGATGAGCCTTTGCGGCGGGCTTTTGAGCACGCTCATCATGGGCATACTGTGGAAAAAAACAAAATTCACGCCGGTCTTCATCGGTGTCTGCGGTGCGTTCGGGCACAACCTCGCACAGCTGCTCGTCGCGTTATGGATGACCGGCTTCGGCGCGTTGGGGTACACTCCCGCGCTCGCGCTGTATTCGGTCGTCTGCGGCATCTGTACCGGACTTTTGCTGCAGGTTTTACTCCCGCTGTTGGAGAAGCTGCCGGTTTTGAGGAAATAGTTTTATGATAAACTTATTTTCTAAGGGTTCGCATACGAACCCTTTAGGGAACCCAGTTGCATGGGTTCCCTACGTCTGAACAGTCCTAGTTTTTCGTTAGGCAAAAAGATTTCGCGCTCTGCGGAGCGCGCCTCTGGGCTTTGCCCCGAGACCCCATAAACTTTCTGAAGAAAGTTTAATCAAAGACTTTTAACCGCCGTTTCACGTTGTCTATCAAAAAAAACGCCTATCCTCGCAAAAAGGACAGGCGTTTTTCAGCTTATGTTATTCTTCCGCTTTCGGAGCGTTCTCTTTTTCGGCCTGCTCCATGTTTTCCTTTGCAACCGCCAGCATCAGCTTGATACGGTTCTCCTGGTTGACCTTCGTCGCGCCCGGATCGTAATCAATCGGCACAATATTCGACTTCGGGTACAGGTTTTTCAGGCTGCGGATCATGCCCTTGCCGACGATGTGGTTCGGCAGGCAGCCGAACGGCTGTGCACAGATGATATTCGGGTAGCCGCTTTCAATAAGCTCCATCATTTCCGCGGTCAAGAGCCAGCCCTCGCCCATCTTGCAGCCGTAGCCGATGACGCCTGTGATGAGCTTTTTGAGGTGCGCATACGAGGACGGCACAGTGAAGCGGTTAGAAACAGTGTTCGCGTGCTCCACGGCGCGGATAACGTGGCTTTCGATGCCGACGAGGTAGTCAAAGAGGATCTTCACAACCCCAAACTTCGCCTTGCTGCCGCCGAAAAGCTTAATATCTTCCATGCGGTTATCAACTTTAAACAGCATGAAGCCAAGCAGACCCGGCACCATCGTTTCGCAGTTCTGGCTGAACAGGAACTCTTCCAGATCGTTGTTGCCGATGGGCGAATACTTGACGTAAATTTCGCCGACAACACCGACGCGCACTTTCTTTTCGCCGGTCACGGGCACGTTCGCAAAATCCTCCGCAATCTGCGGCAGGATCGTCTCCATCTCCTTTGCGGAGTAGCCCTTTTCCTTTGCGAACATATCGGTCAGCTTTTTCGTCCAATCGTCCACAAGCTTCCGGCTCGCGCCCGCCTCTTTCTCATACGGTCTCGTCTGGTTGTGCAGCAGCATCAAAAGGTCGCCGTACGCAAGCACGCCCAGCGCCTTACGGATCATCGGCAGCGTCAGCTTGAAGCCGCTGTTTTTCTCGAGTCCGGACATGTTGAGCGAAATGACCGGAATATACGAAAGGCCGTCTTTTTCCAGCGCCTTTCTCAAAAGGTGAATGTAGTTCGAAGCACGGCAGCCGCCGCCCGTCTGGGTGATGATGAGCGCCGTTTTATGCAGATCATATTTGCCGCTGTGCAGCGCGTCCATCATCTGGCCGATGGTGAGCAACGCCGGGTAGCAGGTATCGTTGTGGACATATTTCAGCCCCTCGTCCACAATCTGACGGCCGCGCGTCTGGAGAATCTCCACGTTGTAGCCGTAAGAAGCGAACAGGTTTTCAAATAAACGGAAATGGATGGGCGCCATGTTCGGCGCAAGGATCTTATAACCCTCTTTTTTCATTTCCTTTGTAAATTCAACGCGATCGGTAAAAGCCATATTCGTGCGCCTCCCTTACTGTAAATCCAGCGCCGCAAACAGGCTGCGGAGACGAATACGCACCGCGCCGAGGTTTGTGATCTCGTCGATCTTGAGCTGGGTGTAGATTTTGCCGCCGTCGTGCAGAATGCCGCGCACCTCGTCGGTCGTGATGGCGTCCACGCCGCAGCCGAACGAGACAAGCTGAATGAGGTTCACACGCTTATCCGCACGGTCTACAACGTACTTTGCAGCCGCGTACAGACGGGAGTGATACGTCCACTGGTTGAGGACCTTCGTCGGGAATTTCTTCTCCTTGCACGCAACGGCGTCTTCCGTCACAACGACCGCGCCGCAGTCGCAGATGAGGCCGTCAATGCCGTGGTTGATCTCCGGGTCCACATGATACGGACGACCGGCCAGCACGATAACGGGCTTATGCTGTTCTTCGGCGAGCGCGAGGAATTTGTCGCCGATGGCACGCACGGCGCGCATGTAGAGGTCATACTCCGCATACGCCGCGTCGGATGCTTTCTTCACGTCTTTTTTCGTGAACGTACCGTTCGGGAAGTGGCGGCGTAAAATCTCGTACATCTTGCCGGGGAAGTCGTGTCTGCGGTGCAGGCCAACGTAATCGCCGATGAAGACGGTGTCCTTTAATTTCTGGATATTAGAGGAGATGACCTCCGGGTAATAGGCGACGACCGGGCAATTATAGTGGTTGTCACCGAGGTTTTCGTCAAAGTTATACGTCATGCAGGGGTAGAACACCGCGTCCACGCCCTCGTCAAGCAGCGCTTCCACGTGGCCGTGCATCAGCTTTGCCGGGAAGCACGCCGTATCGGACGGAATGGTGTGCTGACCCTTTAAATAAAGCTGGCGGTTCGACGCCGGTGACGTTTTCACATCGTAGCCGAGCGTTGTGAAGAACTTATACCAGAACGGCAAAAGCTCGTACATGTTGAGGCCCATCGGAATGCCGATGACCGGCTTGCCCGTGTCTTTGTATGTATAGCGCGCGAGCAACTTGCGCTTCTCTTCAAACATGTTGTACTGCGCTTCGGTGGATTTCACGCCCGTCACCGGCTTTTCACAGCGGTTGCCGCTGATGAACTTGCGTCCGCCGGAAAAGGTGTTCACCGTCAACTTGCAGCTGTTGGAGCAGCCGCGGCAGGTGATGGCCTTTACGCTGTGGGTGAATTCTTCGAGCGCCTCCTTGCTCAAAAGCGTCGAAAGCTCCGTCGCCTTACCCGCAGCCTGTGCTTTTTCGTGTGCATACAGTGCAGCACCGTATGCGCCCATCAGGCCCGCAATGGTCGGGCGGATGACATCGTGGCCGATCTCCTGCTCAAACGCGCGCAGCACGGCGTCGTTCAGGAATGTACCGCCCTGCACGACGATCTCCCGGCCGATTGCTTTGGAATCGACCGCACGGATAACTTTATACAGCGCGTTCTTGACAACGCTGATGGAAAGACCCGCGGAGATGTTCTCCACCGTTGCGCCGTCCTTCTGCGCCTGCTTCACGGAGGAGTTCATGAACACCGTGCAGCGGGAGCCGAGGTCGACCGGGCGATCCGCAAACAGACCGAGTTTTGCAAAATCTTCAATGGAGTAACCCAGCGCACCCGCAAACGTCTGGAGGAACGAGCCGCAGCCAGAGGAACAAGCCTCGTTGAGGAAAATATCGTCGATGACGCCGTTTTCGACCTTGAAGCACTTGATGTCCTGACCGCCGATGTCGATGATGAAATCGACCTTCGGGTTAAACGCGCGCGCCGCGTAGAAGTGCGCCATCGTCTCTACGATGCCGTAATCGACGGAAAACGCGTTTTTGATGATGTCTTCGCCGTAGCCGGTCGCCGCGCAGGCGCAGATCTTCGCCTGCGGGAAACGCGTGTAAACTTCAAGCAGGAATTCACGCATCAGCGGGACAGGGTTGCCGCTGTTCGACATATAGCGCGAACAAACAATATTGCCGTCCTTATCCGTCACAACGGCTTTAACGGTCGTGGAGCCCGCATCGATGCCGATATAAACCGGCTCGCCGTCCTCCAGTGTGTCGCGCACCTTAACGCCGGCGTTAAGGTGGCGCTTTGTGAATGCTTCGTAATCCGCCTTGTCCTTAAAAAGCGGCGGGCAGGCGCGGTATTCTTCCTTTGCCGTGTAATGCGCAATGCGGTTGATGATCTCCGCAAGCGTTGTCTCATTGCCGTCCGCCGCAAACGCCGCACCCAACGCGACGAAATACAGCGAATTTTCCGGGCAGATGCCCGTAATGCCGAGCGTCTTATCAAACGCCACGCGCAGCTCGCTTAAAAACGTCATCGGGCCGCCGAGGTATACGACCTTGCCCGCGATTTCTCTGCCCTGCGCAAGACCCGCAACGGTCTGGTTCACAACGGCGTAGAGAATGCTTGCCGCCACATCTTTTTTCTGCGCGCCCTGATTTAAAAGCGGCTGAATATCGCTCTTTGCGAACACGCCGCAGCGGGAAGCAATGGTATAGATCTTCTCATGCTCTTTCGAGAGTGTGTTGAGCGCATCCGGGGTGATGTTCAAAAGCGTCGCCATCTGGTCGATGAACGCGCCGGTACCGCCCGCGCAGGATCCGTTCATACGCACCTCAAGGCCGGAGGCGTTATTGCCGTCCGTAAGGAACAAAATCTTCGCGTCCTCGCCGCCAAGCTCGATGACCGCATCCGTACCCGGCACAAGGCGGTTCACCGCAATGCGCGTCGCGTATACCTCCTGCACGAACTGAATGTCGCTGCGCTCTGCAAGACCCATACCGGCCGAGCCGGAAATGCTCAAAAGCACCTTTTCTTTCGGAAACTGCTCTGCCACTTCACGCAGCATCTCGACGGATTTCTCCACGATGCGCGAAAGATGACGCTCATATTTTTTGAAAAGCACCTCGTTCTGCTCGTTCAGAACAACGCACTTTAAGGTCGTGGAACCAACGTCCAAACCGATTCTCATCATGTTGATTCATCCTTTCTGCGGTACCCTTTCCGCATCGTATACCGGTACCGCATAAATGCCGCCTGTTTCGGCAGCTCTTACATATCCGCAAAATTACCCAAATATACTTTTAATGATACCACAGGCGCGCGCGCAATTCAATACGCATCACCGCGGCGAGATTGTAAAAAATTCGTGACATAGCGCGGTTTTTCTTGTGTGGGAAAGCCATTTTCCGCACGGGTTTTCCACTTTTTGTTTTGTCCGCGGCGACTATTTTAACGGCTTTTCGCATATAACTCACCGATGAGAAATGAGGAGGGTTTCCTATGTCAAACGGCAAAAGAAGGTATTTTCCGGGCGCCAACACCGGGTGCGGATTCATCGGGCATTTTGAGGGCATCGTGCCGCCGTGGAGCGAACCGCACTACACCTACGTTTTAAAGGGCGGCCCCGGGGTAGGAAAAAGCACATTGATGAAAAAATGCGCCGCCATCGCACGGGCAAACGGGTTTACCGTCGAAGAATTTCGCTGCGCAAGCGACCCCGAAAGCTTTGACGCCGTGCGTATCCCGCAGCGGCGGCTCGTCTTACTGGACGGCACCGCGCCGCACACCATAGACCCCGCCATGCCGGGGATCGACGGCGAAACGCTGGATCTCGGACGGTTTTTGCACAAAGAGGTCTTCAAACGCCGCCGCGAAGAGCTTTTTGTCCTTGCAGAAGAAAACCGCGCGCACTACAAAAACGCGTTCGCGTGCCTTTCCGCCGCAGGCAGCCTGCGCCGTGCCGCCGTAAGCGAAGCCGCAAGGTCTGCCGACCTTACCATGATCCGCACATTTTTAAAAGAGGGTTTCACACTGCCGAAGGAAGGCACACCGCGCACACTATTTTTAACGAGCCCCACGCCCGCCGGCGTTGCGGATTTCCGGGAAGCACAGGATGCCGAAAACACCGTGTACCTGCCCGGCGTTTTGGGTGCGGTGTTCTTAAACGAAGCCATGAAGCTCGTGCAGAATACGCAGACTGAAATTTTCCTGCATCCGCTCACGCCGGAAGCACCGCAGTGCGTGCGCATCGGCGACACCATGCTGTGTGCCGCGGACGATACCCGCAGCACATTAAACGAGTTCCTTTTGAGCCCGCTTTCGGACTTCATCCCGTTCGCCATGCAGGAGGCCGAGACCTTGACTGCGCAGGCCGTGGAGGAGCTCAGGCTCTGCAAGCGCACACATGACGCGATTGAAACCATCTACCGCCCGTTCGTCGACTACGACCATGTAGAGCGAGAAACGAACCGTCTGCTGGAAACCCTAAAGCTGTGATAGACAAAAACGAAAACGAAAATCTGTGAATTCGGCGCATTGCAGTCGATACATAAACGTGTTAAACTGAACACAGCGAAGCGATGCAAAAGTTTTTGATCGACCTTTTTTCAAATGAAGGTCAAACCGAACCCATGGTTCGGTCGTGAAATCCAAAGGCAACGCCTTTGGTCGAACTCCGCAGAGTTCGAAACTCTTCTGCCTACCTAAAAATCAGGATGGGAGCTTTAACAGTCCAGCGGACTGTTAAAGTGTGGGAGACCCAATTGGGGGGTCTTCCAAAGAATTTGCGGTGCAAATTCTTGAAAATCTCAGAAAGCACTAAAAGTATTGAAAAGAAAGGAATTTAAACTCTATGCAGATCACTTTTCTCGGTGCAAGCCACGGCGTGCCGGAGGCGAATCGCCGCTGCTCCTGCACCTTGATCGAAACGAACGGCCGATATTATTTCATCGATATGGGCGTTAACGCCATCGATGCCCTGCGCACACGCGGCATCGAGGTGGAGGACGTCAAGGGCATCTTCATCACGCATATGCACGGCGACCATACAAACGGGCTCATCTCATTCGTCGACCTTATCAGCTGGTATTTTAAAACCGCCGACCCCGAAATCTGCCTGCCGAACTTGGAGGGCGTTGAGGCCATCCGTGCATGGCTCAAAGCGAATCACTGCGAAATGCGCGACCTGCGCTTTAAAAAGGTCACGGACGGCACGATCTTCGACGACGGATATTTAAAAGTCACCGCCATTCCCACGCAGCATTGCCCGGATTCCCATGCTTTTTTCGTGGAAGCCGAGGGCAAAGCCGTGCTGTTCACGGGCGACTTAAAGCATCCCAACGTCGATTTTCCGAAAATCGCCAAGGAAAAGCCGACCGAATTTATCATCTGCGAGGCCGCACATTTCCCGGCGACCGATTACGCGCCCGTTTTGGCCGCCTGTCCCACAAAGCAGGTGCTCGTCAACCACTACGCGCCGTGGAATATCCCGAACGTCATGCAGCTTGCGGAAACGCTCGCTCCGCTGCCCGTCAAATTCGTGAACGACGGCATGCAAATCACGCTTTAAATTCATACGCAAAAAGGTCTGCTCCGTTTTGGTGAGCAGACCTTTTCCTTTTACTTTTTGTTGACGGGATAAATACCCGACCAGCCGCAGTTGCCGTCTTTGTCTTTCAGCTCCACGCGCACGAACGTGTCCGTAGGCTGCACTTTATACGTCGCTTCGGTCACATTTTCGCCTACCGTCGCGCGGTCGCCCGCCCAAACGGTATCGGTGAAGAACACGACCTCCTGCACCGGCGAGGTATGCAACGTGACCGTGCCATTTTCAATTTCAACGCGGAAATTCGGCCCCTGCGTTGCGTAGAAGCGGTTTGCACGGATAGCCGCCAAAACACCCTCGCGCGTCAATTCATCCGCCTGCACCATGATGTACGAACGCGTCTCGTCGCCCGTGTAGTGGTGTGCATCGTCTGCCGCCATGCACGGCAAATAGTGCCCCAAAAGCGCCATTTCGTCGAAAAACACACCGGAATACGGACGGCAGTTCCACGGCAGGCCCGAAGTGGTGTTGTAAATCTCGCACCCGTCAATGCCGTACAGCTTTGCGACCTCCGAAGCGCGATCCAGCGACCATGCGGGGTGTGCCAAGATAGCAATGCCGTTCACATTATGGATTTCATCGATGATCTTCTGCGCGGAAAGCCCCGGCGCGCGTTTTGTAAGCGCAGGCGCTTTCTCCATGCCGATGCCGACGATGTGGTAAATGCCCTCCTGCACGGTACTGCCCACGTCGAACTCCGTGCCGTTTAAGAGGAGAAAATTTTCCTCCTGCCGCCCCTCACCGTGGAACCAGTGGTCGGTCAGCGCAAGGAAATCATAGTCTTTTGATTTGTATAATGCAATCGTTTCTTCCGGCGTATACGCGCCGTCCGAGTTCGTTGTATGGGTGTGCAGATTGCCCTTATACCAAATTTTGCCGAACGCATCCGTAAACATAGTCTTTCCCCCATCCTGCTTTGCGATTTAGGCCATTATACTACATTTTTTGCGTTCAAACAATATAGTAATAGGTCATCTAAGCAAAATTTATTTTCGATGTTTTTATGCTTTATTAAACAATTAATATTGACAAAGTTAAAAGTATATGATAATATGCGCTTGAATAGCTTTGATATTTCTATTACTTCATGAATCGAGGTGTATTATTTTCAATTAATATCAACATTCCGCCCCTCGGAGCACGTAGTACAATTTATTCTATGTTTAGAAAGGAAAAATAAAAATGAAAAAGTTCTTTACAGCTTTCTTATCTCTAATTCTTATTATTTCTGCAACTAACATATCCGTACTCGCCGAAAGTCCTTCCCTTGAAACTCTATCTTCCGCATCTTCTATTTTTCAGGAATTGCAAAGTGAAGAAGTACTTCATGACCGAGAAGAATATTTAGATTTGTTTTCTCAAGGGAAAATTTGCATTGATGAATTTGGATTCATTGTTGTTCCCAATGGGTGTGAAATTTCAACATCTCTTTCGCAGACTATTTACAATGCAAATCAATTAATTCGTATTGGTTTAATTTCATATAATGCTAATACTCAAACATTTGACGTCATTGACATTCATTCTAATCCAAATTTTATTATAACTAAAGAAGATAACATTTGCTTTAGTAACGACGGAAATAATGCAATCACTCCATACGCCGAGGTTTGCTCTTGTTCTTACAGTAAATTCGGATTAGGCGCCATAGTTAAAAGAAACACTAATGATGTTAGAGGGTGTTTTTTAACCATGGCAAAGCTTAATCCAGATAAAGCTTTTACCGCAGCTGTTGGGTACTGGGTAGGTAAAGTCCGAGAGGATGGAGAATGGGACTATAAACGTCACCCAAATTTTGCTCCATACGATAGAGTTTTCTGTTGCACTTATGGCTTGAATAATTCAAAAAAATCTTACCACTTAACGTCTGAATTTATTGGCAATTATAATTATGGATATACTGGTTCTATTCTATTCAACCTAGATATTTTGATATCCGGTAGTATCGCTGCTGCTAATTTTGATTTTAAGAAAGACGCAGCCGATCATCCCGCCATTAAAGAGGGATACGCAGATGCAAAGAGCTGCAATGAATACTTGGATTCATAAACACAAGAAAGAGTTTCTACTCTTATGTTGTTCCATATTCTTAACAATTATATACACTGCACTTAAATTTTTGTCGTTATGTAAATACTCAGGGTTTTACTTTTTAAGTTGGGTAAGCATTATTTCTTGCTTGTTTTCTTACTTTTTATTGTTTCGTCGTATATTTTCTAAAAATTCCATCAAAATACTGAGTTGCATATGTCTTTCGTTCATCTTAATAGCTCTTCAGTTTGTCTGGATACCAGCTTTCCGATTTCGGGTTTTCCATGACCAATACGAAAAAGCTTCGATACAAATACATGAAAATTCAATGTCTTTACCAAATGGGAATTATTTGCCTTACTCTATTTCTAATGAAAAAAACCTTGGAAAAGCCTATTATTGTAAGTCTGATGATTACTTTTTGGTAATTTTCGAAGAAAGTTATACTCTCTTTGACTGTTTCTGCTATGTACGATGTTTTTCGAGCGAATCCATTTACAAGTGTTTACCAGATGCTGTTGAAATACACGATATACAGGATAATTGGTATCATATTAATCTGTTTTAAATCGAAAACCTCTTTCTTTTAAAGGAGAGAGGTTTTCAGATTTTCTAATATTTTTTATTTTTCTATCAGCTTTGCTTTCTGCAAGGCGACGACGACGGCCGGGACCAGAATAAGCTGCACCACGATGCCCGGGATTGCGTTTAAGAGTGCGCCGGAGATGAACGCCGCAAATGTGAACGCGCCCGCGTCCGCCGCGATGCCGCTGAGAATCACCTTCACGATACCCCAGACAATTCTGCCCGCGACCATAGCGATCAAAAGGCTGCCGTACAGCGTGCCGACGGTCTGCTTTTTGAACACCTTGCGGTACATGATACCGCTTACAAGTCCGTATGTCAGCAGCTCAAACGCCATAGCGATGGCGACGTAGAACGGCGGCATGCCGAACATCACCATGCGCAGCAGCGGGGCGATAAAGCCCACAACCGCGCCCACCGGGCCGCCGCATATGAAGCCTGCAAGCAAAATCGGCAGGTGCATCGGACACAGCATTGCGCCGATCTGCGGGATATGCCCGGTGAAGAACGGCAGTACTAACGCAAGCGCCAGAAAAAGTGCGCCGAGCACAAGGTTTTTAACGGAAAATTTACTGTTTGTACGGTTCATTGAAATACCCTCCCTGATACAAAAAGACCACGAAGCATTCCGCCCATACCGAGCGAAAAGACCTTCGTGGTCTATTTTTTAAAGTGGCTTTAAAATACTTTCAAACGGCGTTTCGCCGCGCGGTCTTTTGACCGTTACCGCTTCCTGCGGCTTTGCTATCTATATCATAGCATAAGTTAATCTTAAAGTCAACTACCAAATTTCAATTTTGCCGAAACGAAATTACTTTTCCGCGCTAAGGATAACCGTAACGTCCGGGTGCAGCTGCAAAACGGAAGCCGGCACCTTCGGCGTAACCTTGCCGAAGCAAGCCTTTTCGACGATCTCCGCCTTATCCGGGCCTGCGATGAGAAGAATCTTCTTCGCCTTCATAATGGTGCCGATGCCCATGGTGATGGCCTGCGTCGGCACATCCTCGCGGCGCTCGAACAAACGGGAGTTCGCGTTGATGGTGCTCTCCGTCAGCTGTACGGTATGCACTGTCGCCGGGAAGCTGTCCGTCGGCTCGTTAAAGCCGATATGCCCATTGTGGCCGATGCCGAGCAGCTGCAGATCGATGCCGCCGAGAGACTGAATAAAGCTCTCATAGCGCACAGCCTCCTCTTCAAGGTCATCTGCGTGGCCGTTCGGCACATGTGTGTTCGCCTTGTCGATATTCACGTGGTCAAAGAGGTTGTCGTTCATGAAATAGCGGTAGCTGTTCGGGTTCGCATCGTCCAGACCGCAGTATTCGTCGAGGTTTACGGTGCGCACTTCGGAAAAGTCCAGTATGCCGTCCTCATAGCTCTTTACAAGATCTTTGTAGGTGCCGATCGGCGAAGAGCCTGTTGCAAGACCCAGCACGCAGTTCGGCTTCAAAAGCACCTGGCCGCCGATGATACCGGCTGCAATGGCGCTCATTTCTTCATAGGTTTTCGTTTTGACAATGCGCATTTGAATATTCATCCTTTCAATACAATAAAGCGCCGGCCTTATGCCGTGCGCGTTTTTACCCAAAGAGTTTCTACCTACAACTATACCATAAAATTTACAAAAGTAAAGGCATTCCCGCAGAAAACCGCGAAACGGTTCCCGGAAATGCCCAAATTTACTTTATGCCGTCTTATTCACCGCTTTTTCCTTTTTCAGCGCCTCAAGCGGAATCTGCGCCAAAATGACCGCCGCAAACACCAAAACGCAGCCCAAAAGCTCGCGTCCGTTCATGCTTTGGCCGAGGACCAGCCAGCCGGAAAGCGCCGCAAACACAGATTCAAGGCTCATGATAAGGGACGCCACCGCAGGCGGGGTATCCTTCTGCCCCAAGATTTGCAGCGTGTACCCCACGCCGCTCGACATCAGGCCCGTGAAAAGCAGCGGCCCCGCGCTTTTTAAAATGTCCGCAAGCGTGAACGTCTCCGTAAACAGCGCCGCTGCCGTGCAAAGAATGCCGCAGACAAGAAACTGCACGCACGAAAGCGCCACGCCGTTCACCATCGGTGAGAAGTGGTCGATGATGAGGATATGTACGGAAAAGCCCAGCGCACACAAAATGACAAGCAAGTCGCCCGGCGCGATGGTGAAGCCCTCCTGCACGCTCAACAAATACGTGCCCGCCGCCGCAATAACAACGCTCACCCAAACCGTTGCGGGCACGCGTTTTTTGAGGAACAAACCGAGTATCGGCACAATCACGATGTAAAGCGCCGTCAAAAATCCGGCCTTGCCCACTGTCGTAAAGCTGATGCCAAACTGCTGCAAATTAGAGGCCACGGCAAGCGCCGAGCCGCACAGCACGCCGCCCACCCACAGGGTCTTGCGGCTCTGCTTTCTCTCTTCGTCCGTCTGCGTTTTTTTCGGCGCTTTGCGCTGCATAAACAGCAGCACGGGCAAAAGCGCCAGCGCGGCAATGAAATTGCGTACGCCGTTAAACGCAAACGGGCCCAAATGGTCCATGCCGAGACTCTGCGCTACAAACGCCGTGCCCCAAATAAGGGCGGTGATCGTCAGGAGCAAGGCTCCGCGAAATTGCTTCATGAAAATTCCCTTCAAGTCGTAGTTTTACACTTCGTTCGTCTCGCGCGTCAAATTCTTCATCCAGTTATACCGGTTGATCTTCACCACGGCAACGAAGCATTTTAAGATCTGGTCGCATTTGAGGCACGCAAAAACCACCCAAGGCGGCGCACCGAGGTAAGACGCGATAATGGCAGACGGCAGCACCACAAGGAACACGAAGATCGTGTCGTTGCGGAAGACAAACGAAATGTCGCCGCCGGATTTAACAAGGCCGAACAGACACGCCGCCTGATAGCACGTGCCGATAATCGTAACGGAAATGACATTGATGAACTCACGTGCATACGCCACGGCCGCATCGCTCGCGCCGTACAGCCCGATGAACGGGTCGCGCAGGAAGTGCACCGCAATGCCGGAAAGAATACCGAGGCCAAGGAAAATGACCTGCGTCGTGCGGGAATACTCGCGAATTTTGTCCATACGTCCGGAGCCGACCGTCTTGCCGGTGATAATGCCCACCGCGCTCGAAAGGCCGTTCATTGCAATGTACATCATGTTGTGCAACATATTCGCGATGCTCACCGCCGCAATGACGCCCGCGTCATAACGGCCGAGAATCATCGTCTGCCCCAGCATGTTCACCGACCATACGACCTGCCCTCCCATGATGGGCAGACCGTAGCGCAGGAAATCGCGCGTCAATTCGCCGCCGCGCTTTAAGAGGTCGGCAAAGCGAAGCTTCAGTTTTTTATCGATGCAGCGCACGTAAACGACCATCACGGCCGCTTCAATGATGCGCGAAAACAGCGTAGCCACCGCCGCACCGGTCACACCGAGCGCCGGGAAGCCAAGCTTACCGAAAATCAAAATATAGTTGCAGATGACGTTCACAATGAGCGTCACAAATGACACGTAAAGACCGATCTTCGCCGTCTCCACCGCGCGCATCGTCGCCACCATCACCTGCGAAATGCAGAAGAAAATGTACGAAAGGCTCACCACGCGCACGTAAACCGTGCCCGATTCAATGACCGAAGCATCACTCGTGAACAGTGATACGATCTGCGACGGCAATAAAAACGCCGTCACCGTAATGACCAAACCGATGAGCAAAGCAAACCGCACACCGATGGCCGCAATGCGGCGGATGCTTTTTGTATCGCGTTTACCCCAATACTGCGCAGCCAAAATGAGGATAGCACCCTCAATGCCGCCGATGAACATTTGCAGCAGCGTCTGCAGCTGGCTGCCCACATACACACCGGAAATCGCACTGTCGCCGAGCGTGCCGATCATCACGTTATCTGCAAGGCCGACCGCAAAGGTTACGGCGTTCTGCAGCGCAATCGGTATCGCGAGCGTGACGAGCGTTTTGTAAAAGCTCTTGTCTCTTGTGAAAAACATGTTTCCTCCCCCGGGGCCTGCGCCCCAAACTCAATACAATAGCGCGCAAAAGCGCATCTTGCTTCTGATTATAAAAAAAAGCGGAGAAAAAGTCAATACAAAAAAGGGCGGCAAAGCCGCCCTTTCAAGCTCTCAAATTTTACGCATCTTCGTGTGTTGTCACGGTGCCCTCCGCCGTGCTCGTTTCCGATTCCGGCTCCGGCGTCGCCGTGGCTTCCGCACCGTCTGCGGCTTTTGCCTCCGCGGAATAGAGCACCGTCAGCGTCTCGGCATCTGCTTCGCCGGTCGCCGTAAGCCCGTTCGCTTTCTGGAACGCCTTTACGGCCTCCATCGTCACTTCGCCATACATTCCGGTGTATTCCACCGTCAGATAGCCAAGCTCCGCTAAGCGCTGCTGCATCGCGAACACATCGTCGCCCTCCGTGCCGGATTCAATCGCCGTGTATTCCGGCGCGGGCGAGGGACTCGCCGTTGCTTCCGCTTCCGAAAGCTCGGAATCCAGCTCCAGCGCAGCGGAGTTTTCCTCCGTCAATTCGGGGTATGCAAGGCCCATCATGTCGATGCACGCGTTGTACACCGTCTTGCCTTGCCAATTCATATAATTCGGGTCGACGGCGTAAACACGGCCGTTTTTTACCGCCGAAAGATTCGCATACTGCGCGTCCTGCATGATCTGCCCGCGCACATCTTCTGAGCAGAAAATCATCGTCGGGTCGCTCAATCGCAAATCGTCAAACGTGAACGTGCCGCCCGTAAGGCCCTTAAAAACGTTCGTCAGACCGATATATGACATCATCACGCTGCCAAGCTCATCGCCCGTCACCGCAGAGCCGTTCACATCCGAAATATAGCACGCCGTCACCACGGTGTTGCTCTCCGGTGCCAAGCGCGAAAGGTCGTCGAGCGAGGAGAAAATCTTCTGCGCTGCCTTCACGCCCACATTATAGCCCGTAGAGCCGCCGTTCAAAGCCGTGCCCACCTGCGCGTACAGGCGTTCAAAATCCTCGCGGTTTTTCGCACGCGTCAAAAGGAGCACCGTAATGCCCGCGTTTTCAAGCGTCTGCTTTTCGCTGTCGTCCATCGTCTCCGCCAAAACGAGATCCACACCTGCAGAGATCACACTCTGCGCATCCGTTGCGGAAACCTTCGGCAGCACTTGTAAATCGGGCTGTGTGCAGTCGTCGCTTGCAAGCGATAAGCTCGTCTCGTACCCCATCGCCAGCACCACATCCGCTAAACTGCCGGAGAGTACCGCCACCTTCTGGGGTTTTGCGTTTAACGTCACTTCGTTCACGGTCACCGGGTATTCCTGCGAAACGGCGCCTGATTCAATATTCGCCGGCTGCGAGCACGCCGTCGCGCTGAACGCCACCAAAACGCTCAAAACGACCGCCGCAGCGCAGCGCATCCATTTTTTCATATCCATAAGCATTCGCCGCAAAAGCGGCATCCTCACTTTCCGGGTCATATCCGCACAGCTTTAGCCGTGCGAAAACAAAAGGTCTAAACATCATAATACACAGTTATTGTAACCGCTTTGCCCTGTATATGTCAACCTTTTTGCCAAAAAACGCTTGACTTTTTCTTTCAAAACCGATAAAATAGTATGCGCAAAGCGTGTTTTTCCATGCTTTAGCCGAATATGGAAACGTATCGAAGCGGTCATAACGGGACTGACTCGAAATTTTTTGTAGAGCTGGCTGTTTGCTCCGCTTAAAAAGCCCGTAAAATCAGGGGTTTTCTCCGGTTCGAAAATTAAATATTTTGTTGTTCTTTCCGTCAGTTCTTTCCAAAAATTTTTGGAAGAAATGCGGAATTACATACACGGAGAGTTGTCCGAGTGGTCGAAGGTGCAGCACTCGAAATGCTGTGTTCCCAAAAGGAACCTAGGGTTCGAATCCCTAACTCTCCG